>MPMF02014634.1_pt1 | contig 13754 bp, 13 predicted proteins | sample 1617271 | NCBI WGS metagenome assembly MPMF02 (sample SAMN05944812, study PRJNA350692) | marine metagenome | biome: marine; feature: ODZ; material: water; isolation source: 120 m water sample prefiltered with 30 um filter, filtered on to 0.2 um... | place: Pacific Ocean | collected 2012-04-09... | reverse complement strand
GTGATGCTGGCGGCAATGATGGACGGGGTGATGGTGATCGCCCTGGGGCTATCGGGTTCGGTCCTGGGCGCCGGGGTGGCGCTGGCGCTGATGGGATTCTTTCAGGCGATCTACCTGGCGATGATCCAGACGATCCTGCAAATGATCGTGCCGAACCGCCTGCGCGGGCGGGTGCTGTCGATCTGGATGCTGGGCTGGGGGCTGACGCCGGTCGGGTTGCTGCCGATGTCGGCGGTCGCGGAGAATCTCGGGACGCCGGTGGCGATGGTAATCTCCGGGGTGATCGGGGTGGCGGTGGCGGTGGCGGTCATGGCCTTCGCGCGGCAGTTGTGGTCGCTGGACCCCGAGGCGGAAATGATCGAACTGGGAGAGGATGCCGAGGAGGCGTCGGACCGCTAGACGGCTTCCATTCGATAGAGGACGCGGTCGGAACCGGGGATCGGCTCGCGGCGATGGATGTTGAAGGGCTCGGCCAGGGCGGACTCGAAGGCTTCGACGGTGTACTCGGGGAAGTCGTGATTGCGCATGGCCAGGAGACGGGCGGGTGATTGGGGACGGAGGGTGATGGACAGAGTCAGCCGGCGGGTGGCCGGAAGCTGATCCTGCCGGCGGCGGGCGGGGCTAGGCCAGGTTGCGGGGGGCGAAGGACATGCTTTCGGCGAACTCCGACGGGCCCAGTCTCCGCAGCCGGCCTTTGCCAAGTTTGTAGCCGTACTGATTGTTGATGGGTTCGGGGAGACCCGGGGCCACGCTGTTGGCCGGCGAGCCCGGATAGTTGAAATACAACGCGGTGACGCCGTCCATGACGATGTCGGTGATGTAGGCGACCGCGGTGACGCTGCCGCTGCTGATGCCGCCGGTCTGGGTAAGTACGTCGTCGTTGACGATTTCGACCAGGTCGCTGTTCTCGATTCCGCGGGCGGCGGCATCGCCGGGGCTGATCTCGATCCAGTTCATCGGGAATCGCTTGATCACGTAGGGTTTGCGCACATCGTCGAAGCCGGTCTGCCAGAGGCGGTTGGCGCGAAAATTCGAGACCCAGACCTCGTCGCCCTTCGGAGCGATGCGCTCCTGGAACTTGGAAACCAGGCCCCAGTCACCCCGGGGGAAGATGGCGCGTCCGCTGGTGGTGGAGAACTTCTCGTCGTGGATACGCCGGGTTTCGATCAGTTTGCCGTCATCGCCGCGGCTGATCGGGCACTGGATGCCGTGAGTACCCAGGGCGCGCAGGTACTCGTGGCCGGTGGTGCCTTCCGTGTGGGCCTTATCGACGAGGGCCTGGTAGGCATGGCCGCCGCCTTCGGACCAGGCGGCGGCCTCTTCGAATACTTCGTTGGCGTTGTTCCAGGCGAAGCCTTCGAATCCCATTTCCCGAGCCACCAGGGAGACGATCTTCCAGTCGGGAATCGCCTCGCCGGGAGCGTCGACGATGCGGGAATAGAGGCGCAGGCGGCGCTCGCCCTGCATGCGGGTGAAGTCCGCTTCGCCCCAGGTGGCGGCGGGGAGGATGATGTCGGCGAAGGCGCTGGCGTCGTTGAGGTAGATCTCCTGCTGGACGAAGACAAGTCCGCCGGCATCGATCTTGGCCTTGAGGGCGTCGAAGGCCCCGTCGACGGTGTGACCCGTAACGTCGGGGCCGATGGTGCGGGTCTGTTTCCAGAGTATTTCGCGGATGTGCTGGGAGGCGGCCATGGCGTTGGGCCAGGTGGAGCCGACGACCCAGGCGAAGCGCAGATTGCCTTCGGCGGCCCAACGGTCGAGGTGCAGCTCGATCTTGTTGCCCTGGTACTCGTCGGGCGATTTGGCCAGCGGGTAGCTCGCGCCCTTGATGGTGCCGCGCTGGTGGCCGCCGGCGCGGCCCATGATCTGTCCGGGCCGCCCGCCGGCGCCGAGGGTGAGTCCGAGAGCGGCGACGGAGGCGGTGTTGACGTAGTTGTGGGTCCAGTAGTTGCCCTTTTCGAACATGACGGAGGTCTTCGGGCGGGTCCCTGCGGCAGAGGGCTGGGCCAGGAGGGCGGCGGCGGCCTGGAGCTTTTCAACCGGGACCCCGGTGATGGCCGCGGCGCTGGCCAGAGTGTAGGTGTCGTCGTCGAGGAGCCAGTCGCGGTACTGCTCGAAGGTGCGGCCGAACATCTGGCGGCGCCACCCGGTTTCGAGGGCGAGGTCGGCTTCGCTGACGGTGCGCGCGGCGATGAACTCGGCGTCGTGCCAGCCCTGCTCAATGATGTGGCGGGACAGGGCGTTGTTGAGGACGGTGTCGGTGCCGGGGATCAGTTGCAGGTGGATGCCGCCGGTGGACTCGGCGTAGGCGGCGGTGAAGGTGCGGCGGGGATTGACGAAGATGATCTTGGCGCCGCCGGGACGGATCCAGTCGCCGAAGAGGATGGACTTGGTTTCGTAGGGCTCGACGCCCTGCATGAAGATGACTTCGGAATTCTTCCAGTCCTCGTAGGAGGCGTTGAAGGCGTTGAGGCCGGCGTCGGAAAGCCCCGGGGTGTCGGAGCCGGCGTTGGGCTTGTCGTGGAAGGCGAAGGCCGGGGTGCCGATGGCGCCGAGGGCGAACTTGGTGAGGGCGTAGGTGTTCTCGTAGTACTCGTAGGAGTAGGTCTTCATGGCCCAGGCGGTCTCGTCGAACTCGTCCAGAACGTATTGCGAAAGACGGGCGACGAGCGGGATAGCGACGCTCCAGGGGATGGGCTGTAGTGCACCGCGAGTGCGCAGCATGGGCATTTTGAGGCGGTCGGCGGTGGGCTTTTCGGGACTGTAGAGCTTCTGGGCCAGGGTGCCGCCACGGATACTGTGGTCGCCACCGACGTTGACGACGTCGCTGTCGCCATCGGGGATGACGATGACGTTGGACATGACGCCGTCGACGGGCACGACGGTGTGCATCTGGGGGGAGACCCACTTGCCGGAGAGGGGGCCGGCCGGGTAGTCGATGCCAAGGGCGTTTTCGGAGGCGAGCCGGCCGCCTTCTTCGCCGAGGGGCCAGATGTAGGCTTTGTAGCCACAACCGACGACGCAATAGTCGCAGGCGGTGGTCTTGACCAGGGCGTCGACCGGCGGCAGCGGGACGGCGTTGGCGGTCATTCAACCGCTCCCAGCGCGTCAAGGTTGGATCGGTGCCCGTAGACGAGCCCCATAACACCAGTGGCGTAGATGTCGCCGGTGGAGTCCTCCAATTCAAGCTGGATCTGGGGCAGGTCCTCGGTAGCCTGGCCGATGACGACGATGCCGCGGTTGGTGAGATCGAAGGTGGTGAAGTGGCAGAGGCAGGGACCGAGCAATTTGTGCTCGGGGCTGTAGATGGTGCCGAGGGGACAGCCCATGTGTGTGCAGATGTTGCTGAAGGCGACGACATCGCCGGCGGCGCCGATGCCGCCCGAAGAGGCGCGGCCGACCCGGACGAGCACAGCCGTTTCGGCGGCCCGCGGATAGGAGAACTGGACCGGGACATCGAGTTCGAGGTCGTTGATGTTGCCGATCAGGACGGGTTGGTATTCGTAGACGGTCAGGCCCAGCGGCCGCTGAGCCGGCACCAGGGCCGGAGACGGGGGCTCGGTCGCCCTGGCGACGGGCGGTGGGGTCGGGGTAGCTTCCACCAAAACCGCGGCGACCGTCTTATGGGGGCGAGCTTCGTAGTAGCGCGAGGTGACCAGCCAGGTGACGGCCCCGGTGAGGGCGGCGGACCCGCTACCGATGAGAACGGCGCGGCGGCTGACTCCGCTGCGTTCCCGGTCTTGCCCGTTGTCGATCCCCCTACCCGATCGAGCCATACACTAAAACTCTCAAATCGCTTGCCAGTCGCCCTCCGATGGGCACCCGCTGATTTTCAGCATAGCTAAATAATTTTCAGAAACCGAAATATAATTCTACTAAACACTATGTTCGGGCGTAACAAGGTCGGTAATAGCGGCGGCCCCTAGAATTGCGACGACCGCCTTTGCCTGCCGTCGCCAATTGGAGAGCGCCAATGCCCGAGAGCCGCCCGCAACGCTGGCGCGTCCGATCCAAGGTCTGGCTGGAGGATGGCCGGGAGGTCTTGCTCAGCGGCTTTCGCGCTGACCTGCTGGAGCGAATCGACCGGCTCGGCTCGGTTTCGGCGGCGGGTCAGGGCCGGCCGGGGCCGGCGAAGTCGCGGAGGAAGCCGGCAATGGAGGCGCGGAAGCCGTCTTCGAAGGCACCGCCAGCCGGGCGGTGGACGGATTCGAAACTGACGACGCCGGCGTAGCCGTCGGCCCGGAGCGCGGCGGCGATGCCGGCCATGTGGGGGCCGAGGTGGCCGCGGCCGTATTGCTTCTGCTCGATGGTGGCGCGGTGCGGCCAGACGCGGGTGTCCTTGATGTGGACGTGGCCCAGGCAGCCGGCCAGGGCTTCGTAGCCGTCGGGGAAGGCGGTTTCGCCGGAGTAGAGGCAGTTGGCCGGGTCCCAGAGAACCTGCAGGTGGGAGGAGTCGATCTCGGCGACGAGGCGAGCGGCAAGGTGGGCGGAGTTGACCATGCCGCCGTTGCCGGTCTCGATGACCAGGGTGACGCCGGCGGCCGCGGCGATTTCGATGGCCGGGCGGGTGAGATCGAGAAGGGCGTCCCAGGCGCCGGTGGCGACGTTCCAGTCCTCGGCTCCACCGGAGCCGAAGAGGATCATTTCCTTGCGGAAACCCATGATGCGCACGAGGGGGGAGTCGACGGCGTGGGCGGCGTCGATGGTTCGCTTGAAGGCATCCATCTGGCGGACGAAAGCCGGGTCGGTGGGGCCAGTTTCGGTGACGCCGAGTCCGACGAAGTTGTGGCGGGAGATGCAGGGGACGCGCAGGTCGCGGGCGGCGAGGGCGGATTTGACGGCCCGCATCTCGGCCGGATCGAGGTCGCCGATCTCTTGGTCGCCAATGAACTGGAGCTCGGCGTGGGTAAGGCCGCATTCGACGATGACGTCGAGCGCGTGGGTGAAGTCGCGGCTGATGCCGTCGGTGATGACGCCGAGCTTCACGCTTCGACCGGCCCGCCGCGGTGCAGTTCGACGTCGATTATGTCCTCGACGAGCCGGGCCATTACCCAGTTGTCGCCCTCGGGGTACTTCGTCTTGGCAGCCTGGAAAAGTTGCATGGCGGTAGCGGCGGTGAAGAGCGGGACGCCGAGATCGCGGGCCATTCCGAGGGAGATGCCGAGATCTTTGTGCATGGTGCTGATGTGGCTGCCGGTGCCGGCGAATTGGCGGTCGATGATGTTTTCGAGGGCGACGTTGACGACGCCGCTACCGGCGCCGGAGGTGCTGACGACGTCGTAAAGGACCTGGCCGCTGACCCCGGCAGCGCCTGCGAGGCCGGCGGCCTCGCAGGTGGCGGAGAAGACGGAGCCGATGATGGATTGCAGGCAGGCCTTGACGGTCTGGCCCATGCCGGCCTGGTCGCCGACGTGATGAATGCTGGCGGAGACGGCCTCCATGGACTCGCGATTGGCGGCCAGGAGATCGGCGGGAGCGGCGGCCATCATAGTGAGCGTGCCGGCCTGCGCACCGGGGAAACCGCCGCTGACCGGGGTGTCGATGAAGTCGATACCGCTCGGTTCAAGTTCGGCGGCGATGGCGATGACGTCGGCGGGCGGGATCGTGGCGGTGAGTAGGATGACGGATCCAGGGGGCATGGCGGCGGCGAGTCCGGCTTCGCCAAGGATGACGGCGCGGGCCTGGGCACCGGTCATAACCATGACGTAGACGGCGTCGGTATGGCGGCCGACTTCGGCGGTGCTCTTGGCGGGCTGTCCACCAAATTTGGCGAAGGCGTCCAGGCGCGCTTGATCGAGGTCGAATCCGGTGGTGGTAAAGCCGGCCTTGATGAGGTTGCGGGCGAGTCCGCTGCCCATGTCGCCGAGTCCGATTACTCCAGCTTTCATCGTTATCCCCCCCAGGTTCTTCGCTGGACAATAAGTATTTCGCCGAGAGTTTGGCGCACTCTCAGAGCGACCGCAAGGAACGCGTTGCGAGGCTCAGAGAGCCTGGTTCGGGAGACTCGCGCGGCACTGGTCTCCTCGGCTAGGAAGCCTCGGCCGGCGGGGTGTCGGTCGACGCCGGGATCGGGGTCGCGGTCGGCCCTGCCACCGGGCAGGCGGGAAAACGATGGGCTAGGCTGCGGGCGGAATCCAGAGCGGACGGCGGTCGCTATCGCAAGTGGAGGATCGGGATGAATCGAAAGCCCGAAGTGCTGGTGATCGGGGCGGGAGTGATCGGGGTAGCGGTGGCGCATGCGCTGGCCGAACGCGGCCGGCGGGTGACCACCATCGATGCCGGGGAAGTGGGGCAGGGTAGCTCGTACGGCAACGCCGGGCTGGCGGTGCCGAGTCACGCCGTGCCACTGGCGAATCCCGGGGCGCTGCGCAACGGACTGAAGTGGTTGTTGGACCCGGAAAGCCCGTTCTATGTGCAGCCGCGCTTCGACCTGGCGCTGTGGTCGTGGCTGTGGCGATTTCGCGCCGCCAGCAACGAGCAACAAGTGGCCCGCGGGCTAACCGTGCTGCGCGATCTGCTGCTGGCGGGACGGGAGCTTTTTGACACGCTGACCGCCCTGCCGGAGATGCGCTGCGGCTACACCCAGGACGGGACCCTGTGGGTGTATCGCACCCGCGCCGGGCTGGCCGAGGCCGTGGAGGAGGCCGAGATGCTGGAGGAGGTGGGGCTGCACGTGGAACGGCTGGACGAGGCCGGCGTGCAGGCGATGGCGGGGTCCGTGCGGCCGGGGGTGGCGGGGGGAATCTGGTTCGCCCAGGACGGGCACATGGACCCGTTCTTGTTTGTGGAGCGGCTGCGCGCACGGGCGGAATCGCTGGGAGTGGAGTTCGCCGAGAAGACCGAGTGCATCGGGTTTGAGACGAAGGGCGGGCGCGTCCACCGGGTGCTGACGACGAAGGGCGATTTTGACCCCGAGACGGTGGTGCTGGCGACCGGATCGTGGTCGCCGGCGGTGGCGCGGGGACTGGGCCTACGGCTGCCAGTGCAGCCGGGCAAGGGCTACAGCCTGACCTACGAACGCCCGGCCAGTTGCCCGCCGCTGCCGGTGGTGCTGGGCGAGGCACGGGTGGTGGCGACGCCGATGGGTGGGAACCTGCGACTGGCCGGTACGCTGGAGATGGTGGGGATGGATGAATCAATCAACCGGCAGCGGGTGGGCGCGATTCGCCGGGCGGCGAATCGCTACCTGACCGGGCTGGAGGATATGGAACTGGAGGAAACCTGGCGCGGGCTGCGGCCCTGCACCCCGGACGGGCTGCCGCTGCTGGGGCGCAGCGCCAAGTGGGAGAACCTGATCGTGGCCACCGGCCACGCGATGCTGGGCCTGTCGCTGGCACCGGTTAGCGGCGAGATTGTGGCCCGATTGGCCGACGACGAGGAGACCGGATTTGACCTGGCGGCACTGCGCCCGGAGCGCTTCGGGTAAGGGCAGCGACGGGACACGACTCGCGTAGTATCCAGAGGCGCAGACGCCGGGAGAGGAACGCGAGATGCCAAGGCTGAAGGTGGTTGGAGCGGGGTCGCCGACCCGGACCGGGAAACGCTGGGGGACCTGCTTCCTGCTGGAGATCGACGGTGACGGCGCCGAGGATGGCGGGGAGCATTCGGCGGTGGGAGAGCGGCACGTGGCGGTCCCGAGGTGTCACGGAATCGGGCGGGCTGCCGGTCTACTGTGCCAGCCCGGTGCGTAAGGTAGCGATTTCGCGGCCGGAATTTGGCGAGGCCGGAATCGCCGGCAGCTAGAGGGAACCGGGTGAGTCTTTGTTTGGAGTGGGCGGGAGCGAGGGAAGGTCACAGGCCCGGGGACTCTGCAGAAGCGGCCCGGCACGGCGGAGCGGCGGCGGGTTTGCTTGACACTGCGTCGAACACGGAGATATACACGTTTACGACAACTGAATATCAAAAGACTGTGAAGGAGTAGAGTAGCTCCCGCCAATGCCAACCGAAGCGAGCCGGGGACAGTGCGAGCCCGGCGGACGGCAGGGATGTGAAGTGCGCTCTGGAGCCGCCGGCCGAAAGCCATTTGTGCCTGTAGGCCGCGCCGGGGGGTTCCCGTGACAGGGCCGGGGCGTGTTGGCGCTTTGAATTGCCGACACCGCGCGATATGTACTCGCGTCGGTGGCTAACCCGTCCTCCCCGGACGGGTTTTGTATTTCCATATAGAGGAAGAGTTTGCAGCGATGGCGGTGAGGACCGAACCGAAGTGCGGCGACGAGGCGGCGGTGAACGGCAACGGGAATGCCGGGCCGCCGGGAGCGCCGGACGTGACAAATGCGCGGGAGGCGCCGTCGCGGCGGCGGACGCCCTGGGGAACGGCCTGGCCGGATGACATCCAGGTGGTCTTCGACAAGGACCCGGCGGCCCACAACGTGTTCGAGGTGCTGTTGTACCAGGGGCTGCACGCCGTGCTTTTGCACCGGCTGGCGCACTGGCTGTATGCGCGGGAGGTGCCCTTCCTGCCAAGGCTGATTTCGCAGTTCGGCCGGATCATCACCGGGGGCATCGAAATCCACCCGGGAGCCAAGATCGGGCGGCGCTTCTTTATCGATCACGGGTCGGGAATCGTGATCGGGGAGACCTCGGAAATCGGCGATGACGTGATGCTCTACCACCAGGTGACCCTGGGCGCGACCGGCTGGTGGAAGGACATGAACAACCCGGGCCAGCGCCGGCACCCGCGACTGGAACATTGCGTGACCATCGGCACCGGGGCGACGATATTGGGCCCGGTGACCATCGGCGCGGATTCGAAGATCGGCGCCCTGGCGCTGGTAATCGAGGACGTGCCGCCGCAATCGGTGGTGGTCGGAAGGCCGGCGCGCTATGTGATACGGGAGGGCGTGCAGGTACACGACATGTCGCTGGAAGGCATGGACAACCTGGGGGACTACCAGATCTAGGCACCCCCGGTACCCTTTTGTTTGAGCTGTTGGGGAGCGGGCGTTCGGCATTGCCGCGGGCCGTCGGCCACGGTCTTGCGACCCGGGGGCTTTTTTGTCGGTCCTGTTGAATGGCGGGTAGTTGGCGTTACCGCGGGCCGGTGATCACAGTCTTGCGATGCAGGTGCCTCTAGCCACGCGATAGGGCAACAGAAGAAGCCGCCGGTGGTGGCTAGACGGGTTGGTTGTGGGACCCGGCGGCGTCGACCGGGGGCGGCGGCGCGCCGGCGGTCATGACCCGGTTACGGCCGGCTTTCTTGGCGGCGTAGAGGGCCTGATCGGCGGCCTTGAGCAGCGGTTCAATGGCGGAGGCGTGGTCGGGCATCGTGGCGACGCCGATAGACACGTTGATCTCACCGAGGTCGCGGCCGTCGAATTCAAGCTGATCGCGCTCGACATCGCGGCGGATGCCTTCGGCTACGTGGCGGGCGCCGTCGAGGTCGGTGCCGGGGAGGACGACGGTGAACTATTCGCCGCCGTAACGGGCGGCGAGGTCGCTGCGGCGGTTGCGCTGGATGCTGACGGTGAGCAACTCGAGCGCCAGCAGGACGGCGCCGCCGAGCAGGATTGCGAAGGCGAGGATGCGTCCCCAACCGGCCGGGTCGATGGCGACCAGCGCCGTGCCGAGGACCGCGAGGGTGGCGGTGCCGACGAGCACGAGCAGGTAGCGGCGTGGATCGCGCATGCGGTGTTTCCCTCGCACCAGGGCATGGCCCCGGCTATACCTCACCATGTACCGGGTCTGAATATTGCGCACGACCGGGGGGCCGGGGCGAAGAGATCGTATAATCCGGCGGTTGGAAAAACCGGCAAGGATGTTGACCGATATGCTGATGTCGCGGCTGTTTGGGCGGACGCTGCGCGAGGACCCGGCGGGGGCGACGACCGCCAGCCACGGGCTGATGCTGCGCGCGGGGATGATTCATCAACTCGGGGCCGGGATTTATAGCCACCTGCCGCTGGCCTTCCGCGCTATGGATCGGATCGAAACCATCGTCGCCGAGGAGATGGATCAGGTGGACGGGCAACGGGTGGCGCTGCCGGTGGTGCATCCGGCGGACGTGTGGAAGCAAAGCGGGCGCTGGCACTCGGTGGGCCCGGAGATGGCGCGCTTTACCGACCGCGAGGGCCACGACATGGTCCTGGCGATGACCCACGAGGAAGTGGTGGCCGATATCGCCCGCCAGCACGTGTATTCATATCGCGATCTGCCGTTCATGATCTACCAGATCCACACGAAGTTTCGCGATGAACAGCGCTCGCGGGCGGGGTTGATTCGGGTGCGCGAGTTCGTGATGAAGGACGCCTATAGCTGCCACACAAGCGCGGCCGACCTGGCGGAGTACTACGAGCGGATGAAGGAAGCGTATGTCCGTATCTACCGAAGGTGCGGGCTGGAGGCGCTGGTGGTGCGGTCGAGCACCGGGATGATGGGCGGGAGCGGGGCGCATGAATTCATGCTGGTTACGCCGGCCGGCGAGGACACGATTCTGGTCTGCGCCAGCTGCGGCGAGGCGGCCAATCGGGAGGTGGCGAGCTGCCGGGCGCCGGCGGCGGATGATGCGCCGATGGCGGAGATGGAAGAGTTGGCGACGCCGGAACAGACGACGATCGAGGAGGTGGCCGGATTCCTGGGGGTCGAAACCCGGGAGACGCTGAAGGCGGTGTTCTACACGGTGGAGGACGCGGTGGTGTTCGTGGCGATTCGCGGCGACCTCGAAGTGAATGAGGCGAAGCTGCAGGCGGTTCTGGGCGCGGAGTTGACGGCGTCGACGGACGCGGAACTGCGCGCGGCGGGGCTGGTGCCGGGCTATGCGTCACCGGTGGGCGTGGAAGGGCTGCGAGTGGTGGCCGACCGCTCGGTGGCCGCGGCCAGAAACCTGGTGGGCGGGGCGAACCGGGAGGGCTACCACCTGCGGAATGTAAACTTGGAGCGGGATTTCGCGGCGGAAGTGGCGGATATCGCGTCGGTGCGGGCGGGGGACGCCTGCCCGGATTGCGGCGAGCCGCTGCACGAGGCGCGCGGGATCGAGATGGGCAACATCTTCCAACTCGGGACCGGCTATGCCGAAAAATTGGGGGCGACCTACCTGGACCAGGATGGCCGGCAGCAGGCGCTGATCATGGCGAGCTACGGGATCGGGATCGGCCGGCTGTTCGCCTGCGTGGTGGAACGGCACCACGATGAACACGGGATCGTTTTCCCGATGAGCGTGAGTCCGTATGACGTGCAGATCGTGCAGCTGGGCGATAAGGACGAGATAGAAACAGCGGCGGCGGAACTGGCGGCGGCGCTGGAGGCGAAGGGGCTGGCGGTACTGCGCGATGACCGCAAGGAGTCGGCGGGGGTGAAGTTCAATGACGCCGATCTGCTGGGGACGACGATCCGGGCGACGGTGAGCAACCGGGGGCTGAAGAACGGGAAGATCGAGATCAAGCTGCGTGGGGAGAAGGAAGCGGTGACGGCGCCGGTCGGGGAGGCGGCGGAACGGATCGCGGCGCTGCGGATGGAGTTGCTGGCGGCGATCGACCCAGAACGGCCGGTGTGGGACGCGGCCGGCGAGGTCGCCATCGGGGTCAACGACGGGGAGGCGGAAGGCTAGGCGGATGCTGCAGATGGCGTGTACGGCCTGCGACCACACGGAGCCGGTGGATGTGCGGGTGTATAACTGCCCCTGGTGCGGGGCGCCGTTTCGATTTGTCGACGGGATGCCGAATGCAGAGACGACCTTCCAGGGTTTGATTGACCCGGAGGCTCAGGGGGTTTGGCGCTACCGGCGGCTGCTGCCGGTGGACGCGGGGACGGAGCCGGTGACGCTGGGCGAAGGCGGGACGCCGGTGGTGCGACTGGAGCGGTGGGGCGCCGAGCACGGATTGCCGGAACTGCGGGCGAAGCTGGAACAACTGGGCCCGACGGGCTCGTTCAAGGATCGCGGCGCGACGCTGCTCTTGACCGCCCTACGGGCGGCCGGAGTGGAACGGGTGATCGAGGATTCGTCGGGTAATGCCGGGGCGGCGGTGGCGGCCTATGCGGCGCGGGCGGGAATTGCGGCGCGGGTATTTGTGCCGGGGTCGGCGCCGGCCGGCAAGCTGGCGCAGATCGCGGCCTACGGAGCGGAGATCGTGGCGGTGGCCGGGACGCGGGGGGATGTGACCGAGGCGGCGACGGCGGCCCTAGATGCGGATACGGTCTACGCCTCCCACAACCTGTCGCCATACTTCCCGGAGAGTTTGAAAACTTTTGCCTATGAGTTGTATGAATTCGCGGCGGACGACCTGCCGGATCACATCGTGTTCCCGGTAGGCAACGGCAGCCTGCTGCTCGGAACGGCGCGCGGGTTTGCGGACCTGGGAGAACTGTCGGCTCCGGCGCAGACGCCGCATCTGCACGCCGCCCAGGCGGCGCATTGCGCACCAATCGTGTACGCGCACAACCACCGGGTGGCCGACGACCCGCCGAAGTGGAGCGCGACGCTGGCCGGCGGGGTGGCGGTGGCAGATCCGCCCCGGATGGGGGAGATCCTGGACGCGATGCACGACAGCAACGGGACCGCGACAGCAGTGAGCGAAGCGGAGATTCGCGATGCAGCCATGAGCCTGGCGCACCTGGAGGGCATGTACGTGGAGCCGACGACGGCGGTGGCTTTTGCCGCCGCCGCCCGACTGCGCCGGGAGGGGGCGATCGGGGACGGGCAGACGGTACTGGTGCCGGTGACGGGGAGTGGCTTGAAGGACCCGGTAGACCTCGGCTGATTGGGCTGAACGGGGCAGCAGTGCGACTGCGCCGGGAGGGGGGCGCTGGATGACGGTCAGGGGAGCCGAAATGGGCCGTAACAAGGCCCGGCTGATGGGCTAGACTTCCGGCGAGATCGTTAGCGGCCGGGGATACGGGGACGCATGGCGGAACTGGAGGTGGGCGACAACCTGCTGGAAGGGGAGGCGGGGCTGTGGGATGCGCGGGTGGCGACGGACCGGGGACCGCTGGTGGACCCGATGGTGGTGACGGCGACGGCACGGAATTGCCCGTCGGGGAGTCAACTGGACCTAGAGTTACCGGCCGGAATGTACCTGGCGGAGGGGCAGCGGCCGGACCGCGAGGCGCTGGACGGAATGCCGGCGTCGTGGGAAGTGCGGCTGGACCCGCGGGCGGCACCGGAACGATTGAACTACCGGGTAAGACTGCTGGGACCGGGCGGGCCGCTGGCGTCGACGCGGCGGATGGTGGTGACGACGGTGCACGGAGCGACCGGGTTTGACCCGGCGCGGGACGGGTTCAGTTTTTCGAATTCGACGGAAGTGTTCGTGGCTTTGCGGCCGCCAAGGCCGGTTTTTGCCCGGTCGTTCGCGGGAGGCTGGCGAGGACCGCTTGCGGGACGGCTGTTTCACCGGACGTACGCGTCGATCTTCGGGGCGGGCCTGTGCACCGGGATGGCGATGGCGGCGCTGCATCTCTTCGCCGGGGACAAAACGCCGGCGGCGGAACGGAGTGCGCTGGATACGGAGACCCGGGTGCTGATCCAGACTCTGCACGGCCGACAGCTGGGCGATGCGGCACTGGCGCAGGCGGGGCTGGATCTGCTGCGCAATAGCCCGCGGCGGGTGTTTGAGGGTCTGCGACGGGCGACCCTGGAGCCGGGACGGGGACCGGTGGCGCTGCATGTAGGGGTGCCGGTGCTGTGGCGGCGGGACTTCCTGGCGGCGGTGGTGGGACAAGGACACACGGTGGTACCGCACAGTTACCGAATAACGCCGGATGCCATCGCCGAGGTCGCCGTATATGACCCGGCGTTCCCGGTGGGCGAGGGCAGGACGGCG
>MPMF02266657.1_pt1 | contig 13762 bp, 14 predicted proteins | sample 1617271 | NCBI WGS metagenome assembly MPMF02 (sample SAMN05944812, study PRJNA350692) | marine metagenome | biome: marine; feature: ODZ; material: water; isolation source: 120 m water sample prefiltered with 30 um filter, filtered on to 0.2 um... | place: Pacific Ocean | collected 2012-04-09... | reverse complement strand
CGAACCTGGTGCTAACGCATGAACTTTCCGACACTTTTTACGCCGCTGAAGATACGTGACCTGGAAATACCGAACCGCATTTTCTCCACTGGTCACGATACCTACTTACCAGAAGACAACCTGCCCTCGGATGCACTGATTGCCTATCAGGCCGCCCGGGCAAAGGGTGGTGTGGGTCTCATCATTATCCAAGTAGTCGGGGTCCACGAAACAGCACGCTATACCGATGGCCTGCTGATGGGTACTGAAGATCATTGTATCGCGTACTTTAGACGGCTAATCGGTCCGCTTAAAGCCGAAGGGACCCGAGTTTTTGTGCAACTGTTTCACCCCGGTCGAGAACTGTTTGGTCGCCCCGAGGGGGTCCTGCAAACCGCCTACGCACCCTCGGCCACCCCATCGGAAAGATTCCATGTTGTTCCAAGGGTCCTGTCTGCAAAACTGATCGCGGAGATTATTAGTGGATATGCACAAGCTGCCAGACGTATGGCCGAAGCGGGTGCAGATGGTGTGGAGATCGTCGCTAGCCATGGTTATCTACCAGCACAGTTCATTAGCCAGACGATCAACTACCGGCAAGATCGCTACGGCGGCAGTTTTGAAAACCGTCTTCGTTTTACCCGTGAGGTCATCACCGCCTGTCGCAAGCAGATTCCCTCATCCATGGTCGTTGGACTACGTTATTCCGCGTTCGATGCCGACCAGTCGGGTATGCACGAAGACGATACCATTCAAGTTTGTTCGGCACTGGCTGGTGAACTGGATTATCTCAATGTTATTGCAGGTGCCTCATTCAGCACCTCAAGTGCCATTCATATTGTGCCGCCTATGACTATTGAAAATGCTTATCTTGGCAGCGCGGCGGGTCGGCTCAAGCAGTTGGTGGATATCCCTGTATTCGTCGCCGGGCGCATCAATCAACCCGATCAGGCTGAAGCCCTGATTGCCTCAGGTCAGGCTGACATGTGCGGCATGACCCGGGCGATGATCTGTGACCCGAACATGCCCTACAAGGCAAAAAGTGGCAATAGCCAGAAGATCCGTGCCTGTATAGGCTGTAATCAGGCCTGCATCGGGCACTTTCAGCAGGGACTGCCCATCTCCTGTATTCAACGGCCGGAGACCGGGCGCGAACTACTCTATGGCGTACCGAAGCGGGCAAAACAATCTCGTAAGGTGGTTATCGTCGGTGGTGGCGTTGCCGGAATGAAAGCCGCAATAACCGCAGCCACCTGCGGCCACCAGGTGACACTGTGTGAAGCTGATACTTACCTCGGTGGCCAAGCCCGCATTGCTCAGCTGTTACCGGGTCGATCGGAGTTTGGTGGCATCATTACCAATCTTACCCATGAACTGAAGCAACATGACATTGAAACTCGACTAAATACCAAACTGACCGTAGCAACCATTGTAGAGGGTGCCTACGACTCGGTTATCGTGGCTACCGGATCTAAGCTGGCGATGCCGAATATCGAGATTACCGGCAACATGCCGATTGTGCATGCCGCTACCTTACTGGCCACAAACCCCCATGTCGGAAACAATGTAGTGATCTACGATTGGCGAGGACAGTGGACTGGAGTTGGTGTTGCCGAACTGCTGGCCACTCGAGGTTGCCACGTTCGCCTCGCAGTCAATGGGCCATGTGCAGCCGATGGTCTCCAAAACTACCTGCGAGATCAATCCAATGCGCGTCTGTTTCGTCTCGGTGTAGAGATATTGCCACACATGCGATTGTTTGGTGTCGACGACGATACCGCTTACTTTCTACACACCACAGCACAGACACCGGTTGAAGTGAAGAATACCGATACCTTGATATTGGATTGGCCCAACCAAGCGAATGATGATTTGTATCAGGAACTACAAGACGCAGCAGTGAGTGTGCACTTGATCGGTGATGCCCTAAGCGCACGTACCTGCGAAGAAGCCATCTTTGAAGGCCTGAAGGCCGGCCATGCTATTTCCTAAAACACCTGCTTGCAGGCAACCAAACCAGGCCCGAGGGCCTGCTGCCAAATCCTCTGCTCTCAAATGGGTATAACGTATGAGCATCTTCGTGTCTTTATGGCCTGTAATCGTAGCCACTTCTACCGGGTTTAATCCTTTCTCAAATAGCCTTGAGGTGGCCTCATGACGCAGATCATGGAAGTGCAGATCATCGATGCCTGCCGGTTATCAACCAGCTCAAGGAATACCCAGTTGTCTTAAGACAGTGATGTAGTAGCGGTTGATGCCTCCTTTGCGCGTGACCGGTCCCCCGTGCAGCCAGTGGATGAGGTACTGCTTATGTGCAGCCATCGGATTGTGTACTGACTGTATCTCCACAACTAGTAACACCTTTCCACTGTGACGGGGATCACATTGTGCGGTAGATTACTGGGGTAATATCTTTAGAAATGCGGTAATTGCGTCTGACTCAAAAGACTCGGAGGTTGGCCATGCAGCGATTCCACCATATCCTCACATCCTTATGTACCGCTGTTTTGGTGCTGTTTATGGGGTTTGCTACTCCGGCTCAGGCGATTGCACCGGCAGGTGCCAAGTTAGGCATCACTGTCACGGTCAGCCATGATAAGGATGACGGCGAACCCGAAGAGACAGAGGCTGCGGGCGTCACCATTGGGCTGTCACCTGCTGCACCGACCCTGTCAATGCCTCCCGATCAAACAGTACTTCCCGGACAGTCTATTAGCTACAGCTATACGATCACCACCAACGCTAACGGTTCGGAAACCTATGATCTAAATGCAGTGGTGACGATGGTCGATAATATTGACGGTTCTCCGGCTGTATCCTTTGAACAAGATGGTGGTCCGATTACCTCGGTGATTTTGGGTGCAACGGCTGTAATGACGGCCCAAAGTGCTGGGAATGACTTTATTTACGTACCCTCGGATGGCAACTTTAATAATAACGTCAATAGTATTGATACTGGTGACACGGTTGTTATTGGCGGTTCGGTCTATGAGGTCGGGGGTGTTATTTATGAGACCTTGTATGACAACAAAATGATCTCTTTGACCGAGAACCTGGTCGCGGATGTGGCGGTGGGTGATTCGATTTCTGAGCGGCAGGGATTTGAGATGATCATCTCGGGTGTTGGTGTCGCTGATCCGGACTCGGTACCTGGTAGTATTTTTGTAACGGCCACGGCGGCGTCAGCATCCGACGATACTTTGTCTACTCCTGATGAGAGCATCACCAGTGTACTGGTGCCGGTAGGCCCCTCATTAGAGACTTATGTACGTAATGAAACTGACCCGACGACCGGTAGTGATCCGGCTTATGTCGATAGCCTCGGTCAGGGATTCTTTGATCCGAATGTAGTCGCCGCTAAAGGTGGAGATACTCTGCAATACCTAATCATACAAAAAGCGGGTAACACCGAATCGTTAACTGGGGTCAAGATGCAGGTCGCTATGCCGTTATTTACCAGTTATGTAGCTGGTTCAACCGCTATGAACGATGCACCGGTAGCGGACGTTGGAGACCCGCCTCAGTCACCATTGATTGATGGGTTGGAAGTGCATTCCACAGCGGCCACGCCGGTAGTCGAGGCCGGAACTATATCTGTGAATAGCTTGGTTACAGTGACCTTTAAGGTTAAGGTCAAAATGGATGAGCCCACTGGAGGGGAAACAGAAGGTGGAAATGGCGCTTTGTCTAACGCTAGTATCCAGTGGGAAACCGATCCTGACCGTGTAACCTTTACGTGGGCGGTTACAGGCCTCTCTTCAGAATACGAGTACTGGGTGTATCCCCACGTGGGCTTCACTGAGAATGGGGGTCCTTTCGGGAGCACGCCCGAATACGAGGCAAAAATTAAGTTAAAGGGTATGTATAGTATGGCAACCCCAAACTACCGCTCCGCAGGGGATGGCGCCGGTTCTTGGAACTGGTATGGCGGTAAGCCTACCAATCCCAGCGGTCGGCTCGCACTTCTTGCCTACGATGCATCGAGCGGCAATGCCTGGGTGGTCGATATCTCAGAAGAGATCAACATTGATGCATGGTAGTAATGTAATGTCGAGAGTAATGGGAGGACCAGGATCGTCCGTCTGATCAGCAGCGTTATTTCATTTGTTCGCGGATAACTGCGGTTTCGATTCAGTCAATCTTTCTCGACAGCTTCGAGTTGATAATCTATAACAGATGATGTGATTTCGAATCTCCTACTTACTGGCCAAACAATCCTTAAATAGCCATGTGTTTTGGCAACACCATAACCTTGGGGATCAAAACATGTGCCGGCTGCGTTGCAACCTCGAGGACTATTCTAGCTATATCATCTGGCACCAACGGTTCATCCAGTCCTGACGCATCCTTTGGATGTACATCAAAATGGTCATGCAAATCTGTTATTACTAGCCCCGGCTCCACGCACGTAACTTTTACATTTGTTTCAGATAGCTCCATCCGCATCGTCTCGGACAAAGCTTCTAACGCATATTTTGTTGCACTATAGGCACCCGCGTTCGGACGCACTTTAGTACCTAAAACACTCGAAGTATTTATGATGTGTCCAGAATTCTGTTTGAAAAAATGTCTCACAAACAAATGGGCAACTCTAAATGCCGCTTCAATATTGACACGTACCATGGAAATGACGTGCTCGATATCAATTTCGTGACTTGCCCCCGCCCACATGACACCTGCATTATTAACAACTATATCGCATTTCCCAAACCTTGATATGGCGGTATCCAGGAGGTCTCCTGCAAAATCAGGCTCGGTTACATCTCCAGCTATTAATTCTAACTTTTCATGCCGACCTAATCGTTCCAACTTCTTCATGCGGCGGCCCGTTGCGACCACTGAGGCTCCGGACTTAAGAAATGATTGCGTCACCGCAGCGCCAATTCCACTGCCTGACCCAGTAACCACCGCCACCTTACCTTCAAGCAACTCTTTCATATTTTCCCCTCATCTATAATATTAATGAGCATAATCAGACGACAAAATCACGTCTAATTCATCTCGGTTGGCAACTCAGACTGCCGGTGTGAACCAAACGGTGCATGTACATGATAATGGGAACTATCAATGGGAACAAAGGAACCGCTATGCACCGCTTCACCCCGATTGTTGCTGGCCTCCTTCTCCTAGGTGCTTACCTGTTTAACCTACGCCAAGTAGAGGAGTAGGATAGGGCTCTGGATTGGCGGAGAAGGCAGAGAAATTTACGGAGTTAGTGGGATGTTGGGAGTAGGATATGATATCTAAGTTAATTAAATTTCAGGAGGAAGCCTGATGTCTAGATATATAACTTTAGGAACCTATACCAATGAAGGTGCTGCGGGGCTCGTTGATGGCGATTCTGATCGTAGAGCAGCGATGGAAGTTGCACATAATAGTGTTGGAGCCACATTAGTGGACTATTACATTACCCGTGGGCAATATGACTTCTGCATCATAACCGATGCTGATTCGTATGAGGTGCTCGCCGCTATGGGTTTAAAAGCCAAAGGAAGTGGCACTACTGCTAACTTGGTCACTTTAGAATCAGTCGACATTGAGGCGGTACGCAGCGTTGCAAAGAATGTTCAATTTACGCCACCGAGCACCTGATTATTATGAGCGCCCTACACCGTAGGGCGTTTTTTTATGGATTAATACCTACCCCGATCCCCCCACCAAATCCTCTGGTCTAACAAGGTTCAATCATCGTTAGCACTTCTATTTATTAGAATCTCGTTCGATGGACAAGATTGACTTGAAAAAAGAGAACAAGACGCTCTATCGGCCGTCTTCAAAGAGGATTGCCATCGTCGAAGTACCGCATTTTCATTTCATCATGATTGATGGGAAAGGAGCACCCAACTCGGCAGGGGAATTTGGTGAGGCGATTGAGGTGCTCTATCCGTTGTCTTATGCCTTAAAGTTTCGGGTAAAAAAGGGAGAGCTTCGAGTCGATTATGGTGTTATGCCTCTCGAGGCATTGTGGTGGGCTGAAGACATGTCGGCCTTTTCGGGAAACCGGAGGGAGGAGTGGCTCTGGACCGCAATGATCCGACAGCCAGAGTTCATCACCACCGAGATGTACGAGAGCGAATTGGAAGTGGTGCGGAAGAAGAAAAACCCGGTGGCGCTCGCTAAAGCGAGGTTCGAGTCATTTAGCGAAGGTAAATGCGCTCAGGTAATGCACGTCGGTCCGTTCGAAAAAGAGGCGAGCACAGTCGCAGCGGTACACGAGGTTATTGATGAACAAGGCGGAACCAAGACAGGTAAGCATCACGAGATTTATTTGAGCGATATGAGAAAAGCTGCACCGGAGAAATGGAGAACTATCATCCGGCAGCCGTTTGCATATAACTAACCCAACCTCTCCACCAAATCCTCTGCTCTCAAGTGCGTATAGCGCATCAGCATCTTGGTGTCCTTGTGGCCTGTAAATAGTTGTCACTTCCTAATATGGGCGGGATATATGTGAATCCTCGGTTTCAAAAAAGGGGATGGGCACCCCCCTACGTCGCCGAAATTTGGTGTGCTGAAAACGTGCCGGAACTGAGTTCTTTTGTGCCCTCTCCAGTCCTTTCAGGTCCCTTTGCGTGGAGTCAGCGCCTGATAAGCTAAGGGTTTTAGGGTTGGTTTCGCCAGAGTTGTGCCTTTGGGAGGCATTTGATCCTCTTAGATTCACTATAGGGGTGGACCGCACCTCAGTGGGGGAGGATCAATTCTCCCCAAGTTTTGATTTACATCAAAATTTTCGTTTTTGGGATCATTATAGTTTTGTGCGAGGGATTGTTTTTGCATGCCTACAGAACTGATAAAGGTAGTAAGGCGATAACTTTAAGGAGGCAGAACGATGACTTTAATAAGGTTTCCACGCGCTGGCAGTAAAGACCGAACAGAGAAGGGGCTGAATAATGCGTCATTTGGCACGACCAAGCGTCAGTTTATAAAGTTGGTCGGAGCCGGCGCGGCAGTAGCGGCGTCCGGTGTGCTTTCGGTGCCCGCTGTCAGGGCGGCGGCCGCCAGGCCGATCAAGATCGGTTTTGTGACGCCGCAGACGGGGCCGCTCGCGGCTTTTGCCGAACCAGACGACCATGTGCTGAGCGAATTCCGTACGTTCCTCAAAAATGGCATAGACATTAATGGCACGCGTCATCCGGTTGAATTCATCGTCAAGGACAGCCAGTCTAACCCCAACCGTGCGGCGGAGGTGGCGGCCCAACTCATGCTTGGTGAGAAGGTCGATCTGATCACGGCTACAGCTACACCGGATACTACCAATCCGGTGGCCGATCAGGCGGAACTCAACGAGGTGCCTTGCTTGACCAACGATACTCCCTGGCAACCCCATTTCTTTGGTCGCGGTGGCAATCCCGAGATCGGCTTCGAATGGACCAACCATTTCTTCTGGGGCCTGGAAGACATCATCGCGGTCTATACCAACATTTGGAAAGGACTGGGTACCAACAAGGTGGTTGGTGCGTTGTGGCCAAACGATGACGACGGCCGGGCTTGGGGGGATGAAAAAATCGGTTTTCCACCGGTGCTTATCGAGAAGGGCTACACTTGGGTTGATACTGGGCGATTTCAGGGTCTAACTGACGATTTCTCCGCCCAGATCCGAGCCTTCAAGGATGCCAATGCCGAGATCGTGACAGGCGTCGTTCTACCGCCCGACCTAACGACCTTTCTGACACAGGCCGCGCAACAGAACTTTCGGCCCAAAATCGTCACGGTAGGTAAGGCCTCTGAGTTTCCTGCACCCATTGCGGCACTGGGTGAACTGGGAATCGGGTTATCGGTAGAAATCTGGTGGTCGCCTCATCACCCATTCGTCTCGGGATTGACTGGAGAAACCTCGGCGGAGCTCGCCAGTAAATACACCAAAGCAACCGGACGACCCTGGACTATGCCACTCGGCTTCAAGCATTCCCTGTTCGAAGTTGCGATCGACATATTCCGGCGCACGCAGGACATCGATGATCCAGCCTCTATTCGAGACGCGATGGCTGCCACGGACTACCCATCCATTGTTGGCCCGATTAACTTCCAGAAAGGCCCGGTACCCAACATTGCGAAGACACCATTAGTAGGTGGCCAGTGGCAGGTTACCGAAACGGGTGCGCTGGATCTGGTAATAGTCACTAACGAAACTGCGCCGGAGGTACCGTTAGGGGGTAAGCTCAAATCAATCCTCTGAGCGCGTATGAGTTGACACCAGAGCACGGTAGGCACCCCTGCCTAAACGAAACTGGGTTTGGGGTTACACGGCACGAGTTTAGTTGGAGTTTGAGTTTGGAGTTTGAGTTTGGAGTTTGAGCTTATCGTCAAATCCGACAGAAAGTGGAAACACATCGATTTTAAGGAGGAACAACTATGGCCTTAACAGGAGTTTTGCGCGCTGGCTTCGTCCAACTACGAGTTCTGGATATGGAGGGAGCGCTCACTCATTACATCAACCATGTCGGCCTTGATGAAGTCGAGCGGGCAGCGGACGGGCGTGTCTATCTCAAGGGATGGGATGAGTTCGACCGGCATAGCTTTATTCTGCGCGAAGCCGATTCGGCAGGCATGGACGTCATGGGTTTTAAGGTAGTTTCGGACGACGATCTCGACCGTTTTGAGGTACGCATCAAAGAATTTGGTCTCGAGGTCGATCATGTCGCAGCCGGTGAGCAGCCCGGAGTCGGGCGGCGCATTGGCTTCACGATCCCGACCGGGCACAGAATCGAGCTGTATGCCGAGATAACACGTTCAGAGAACGGCCCGGCTATCGAGAACCCGTATGCCACGCGGGATCAACCGCGCGGCATGAATGTACTTGGCTTCGATCATTGTTTGCTTTATGGCCCCGGCATTGCCGAATCCACGCGCTTTTTTACTGAGGTCCTCGATTTCGACTTGCCGGAGAAGATCGAAACGCCCGATGGTGACTTGGCGGTGTGGTTAACCAGCAGTAACAAGTCACACGAGGTTGCTTTCGTTGAGCATGAGGCTCCGGGAAAGTTCCATCACGCCGCATTCCAGCTTGAGAACTATCACGACGTGGGTCATGCGGGGGACGTGATAACACGTTTCGACATTTCCCGCGATATCGGGCCAACCCGCCACGGGATCACACGGGGGCACACCATCTATTTCTTTGACCCCTCGGGTAATCGCAACGAGGTGTATCAAGGCGGTTACCGCTATTTTCCCGACCATCCAACCAGGGTGTGGACACCCGACCACATCGGCAGGGGTATCTTCTACTATGAGCGAGAGCTGAACGAGGCTTTTCTTAATGTGGTGACCTGAGCGGTATTGGTGCACGGTTGCTGGGCGCTGTCTGTCGTCAGAATGAGTAGGCCCACTGAGGGCACTATCATTCAGCAGAGTTAGTAACCGTGTATCCGGTCTTTGGGCTGCGGTGCACTGGCCGATGGTTTGGGTGGAATCCAAAAGATCGATACCCAGTTAGGCCAGCGGGTTGATTTGACGAGCCTCGGTCCGGAGGTGCACGAGCAGAGCCCAGGTGTCGTGACTAATACGACGTTTATAGACTGCTACACCCAGGAAATCGACCGGTCTGTGCCCGAAGCCGTCATCCCAGTAGAACGATAACCGTCAATGCACCGACAATGAAACGAGGTCACTCAGTGGGAATGGTCAATGGATCCGTTGATTAAACTACAGACCGTTACCAAAAGTTTTGGCTCGGTCAAGGCTGCCAACAATTTCAGCATGACTCTCGCGCGCGACGAAGCGCTCGGCATCATCGGTCCCAACGGCGCTGGCAAGAGCACTCTATTTAACATTATCACCGGTGACATCAGTCCCAATGAGGGGCGCATCTTCTTCGACGGGCACGATATTACCAACCGGTCCCCGCACGTGCGCTGCCGGTTGGGCATCGGACGCTCCTACCAGATCCCCCATCCGTTCGCGAACATGACCGTGTTTGAGAACCTATTGGTGGGCGCGGTCTTCGGCGGCAGTCGCCCAGAGCGTGAGTGCTACGACCACTGCCGGGAGGTGCTCAACCGCACCGACTTGTTGCCCAAGGCCAATGCTATGGCCGGTACACTGACCCTGCTCGAACGTAAGCGGCTGGAACTGGCCCGCGCCTTGGCGACACAGCCGCGGGTACTGCTGTTGGATGAGATCGCGGGTGGCTTGACCGAGCACGAGTGCGACGCTCTGGTCGAGACTATCTGGTCCATCCACGCTGACGGTACCGCCATCGTCTGGATCGAGCATATCGTGCATGCATTGACTCCTGTAGTCGATCGCCTGATCGTCCTCAATTTTGGCATGAAGCTAGCGGAGGGGGCACCTGAAGAGGTCATGACCAACCCAGAGGTACGCGAGGTCTACATGGGAATCGACACCGAATGAGTAATACTTTGGCCCTCCTAGAAACCGTTGACCTGACGGCCTTCTATAGTGACTTTCAGGCTCTATTCGGTATTGATTTTAGCCTGAACACAGGCGAAACCGTCGCTGTCATCGGCGCCAACGGCGCGGGCAAGTCGACCTTCCTGCGCAGTGTGGTCGGTCAACTCAACTCGCCGGCCGAAAGCGTGCTCTACCGGGGCAAGCCCATCGGCGCCCTGCCTGTACACCGAATCGTGCGCATGGGCATTGCGCTGGTACCCGAGGGGCGCAAGCTGTTCCCCTCACTTTCAGTCGAGGAAAATCTTAGCCTTGGAGCCTATGGGGGACGTGTCGGGCCGTGGCGCCTGGAAGGCGTATACAATCTGTTTCCCGTACTCAAGGAGCGCCGCACCGCCCCCGCTACCTCCCTTTCTGGCGGCGAGCAGCAGATGTGCGCCATCGGCCGCGCCCTAATGTCTAACCCTGAACTGCTGCTGTGTGATGAGATCAGTCTGGGCTTAGCGCCCATCGTCATCCGCGACATCTACCAGACACTGCCGCGTATTGCCGAGGACGGTACAGCGCTACTGCTGGTCGAGCAGGACATCCAGCAAGCGTTGGCTATCACCGACCGCCTCTACTGTTTTCAAGAAGGGCGCATCTCGCTCTCTGGCAAAGCGGGTGAAATTAGCCGCGAACAGATCAGCGCGGCCTATTTCGGCATTTGAACGGCGATGGACTGGCTCGACACGGTGATCCAGGGTGTTCTATTGGGTGGCCTCTATGCCCTGTTCGCCGCTGGTCTGTCGCTCATCTTCGGGGTCATGCGCCTGGTAAACATCGCTCATGGGGACCTGATCGTCCTCGCCTCCTTCCTGGGTCTGGCAGTGGTGCAGGGTATCGGCATGCACCCGCTGCTCAGCCTGGTGCTGGTGATCCCGATTATGCTGGGGCTTGGCTACACCCTGCAGCGTGGCCTTCTGAACTTCACTCTGGGCAGCGACATTTTGCCCCCGCTGCTGGTTACTTTTGGCCTTAGTATCATCATACAAAACGTTCTGCTGGAAATATTTTCAGCCGATACCCAACGACTCCAAATAGGCGCACTTTCGACAGCCAGTATCCACATCGGCGAGAGTCTGGCGGTTGGCTGGTTTCCGCTTATCGTGTTTCTCTGCGCCATTGGCGTGGTCGCTGGATTGCAGGTGCTGCTTTCCGCTACACGCTTGGGCCGTGCCTTTCGCGCCACTTCTGACGATCAACAGACCGCGGCATTGATGGGCATTAACGACCGACATATATTTGCCCTCGCTATGGCGCTGGCTCTTGGTGTTGTAGCCTTGGCAGGTGTCTTTCTCGCGATTCGGACGAATTTCTCCCCGGCTATCGGCCCGGCCCGCCTGATCTATGCATTTGAGGCGGTCATCATTGGTGGCCTGGGCAATCCCTGGGGCACCCTGGTCGGTGGCGTCATTCTAGGAGTAGCCCAGAGTGTCGGTGCCACAATCCATCCGGGTGGACAGATCCTGGCTGGGCATGTGGCCTTTCTAGTGGTGCTGGTGCTGCGTCCTGGTGGGTTGTTCCCGAGGACACGGGAATGAGCAGGATACCAAGACAAGCCGTCGTCCAGCGCGGTACCCCGCAAAGCCGCTTTGGCGGTCTTTTCGCTTTGGCTGCGCTTATGGTTTTGGCCTCGATTCCATTCTGGGGTGGGCGCGGGGACATGCGCATCATCGTCGAGATCTCCTACTATTTGGCGCTGGCCCAGATGTGGAACCTGCTCGCCGGCTATGCAGGGCTAGTCTCGGTGGGTCAGCAGGCGTTCCTCGGTTTCGGCGGCTATATGCTGTTTATCTTCACCATGGCCCTGGGCATCCACCCGATCGCTGCGATTCCGCTGGCTGGCATCGCTGCCGCCCTGATCTCGATTCCCACTGCCTTCATCGTCTTTCGCCTACGAGGAGCCTATTTTGCCATTGGTACCTGGGTCGTGGCTGAGGTGTACATGCTGGTGTTTGCACAGATTTCGGCACTCGGCGGCGGTTCGGGTATGAGCCTGCCAGCACGTATCGTCAAGACCATTGCCTCCGATCGCTCCATGCGCGATTCGGTGATTTATTGGATTGCACTGGTGGTGGTGGTGGGAGTTATTGCGCTGGTCTACATGCTGTTGCGTTCGCGTCACGGTCTGGCCCTGACCGCGATTCGGGATTCGGAGCCCGCTTCAGAAAGTCTTGGCGTGGACAACTTTCGCACCAAGTTCACGGTTTATATTTTGGTCGCTTTTGGCACCGGCCTCGTTGGCGCTCTCGTTTATCTAACCAAGCTGCGCATCTCACCTTCAGCAGGTTTCGATGTGATCGATTGGACCGCCAATGTCATCTTCATCGTGGTTATCGGTGGCATTGGCACCATCGAGGGACCGATTCTCGGCGTTATAGTGTTTTTTATTTTGCGCGAACTGTTGGCGGACTACGGAAGCTGGTATCTGATCATCATGGGTGCCATCGCCGTGTTCGTCATGCTGCGCGCGCCACAGGGCCTTTGGGGTTTGATCGCGGAACGCTACGATTTACGCTTCTTTCCGGTACAGCGGCGCTTGGTGGAGCCGATGACGAGGTCGCGCAAATGATTGATTACAAGGTGCGGCTCAACCAGATTTGTGTTGACAGAAATTGTTGATAGGGCATGGCTAGGCGTTTCACCGTGACCATTGAAGACACCGGCGAGAGTTTTATTTGCCTGGAAGATGAGCGAGTGCTGATCGCCATGGAAAAACTGGGTTTGCGCCATATTTCTGTCGGTTGCCGGGGGGGTGGCTGCGGCACCTGTCGAATAACCATCACCCAGGGAAACTACCGTACACAAAAAATGAGTCGGGCACACGTGAGTGCGGTTGAGGAGCAGCAAGGCTATGCGCTGGCCTGCCGTGTTATACCTGAGAGCGATCTGTTCTTGAGGCTAGCAGGTGGGTGAGTGGCATGACAGTAACTGGATTGAAATTCCTAGAATTACTGTCAAAGCGGCACACGAGTTTATTGATGAGCAAGGTGGAATCAAGACAGGCAAGCATCACGAGATTTATTTGAGCGATATGAGAAAAGCTGCGCCGGAGAAATGGAGGACTATCATCCGGCAGCCGTTTGCATTTAACTAACTCGACCTCTCCACCAAATCCTCTGCTCTTAAATGCGTATAGCGCATCAGCATCTTCGTAGTTTGTGATTAAAGAGCAATTCTTGCTCCTCTAATTCCCGCCCCAGTCAGATGGTCTAGTCATATCCATTGACCCGCTAAACCCCCGTTCGCGTTTCTTGAGTTGGCCACTATCATCTCTTAGCCTGCCTAACCCTTGCCGTTCTTCTTGCAAGTACGGGAACCAGTTGGGGCGGGAATTTCGAAAAGGGACTTGCTGCTTACGAAAGTGGTGATTTCGCAACTGCTCTGCGTG
>MPMF02228880.1_pt1 | contig 13772 bp, 14 predicted proteins | sample 1617271 | NCBI WGS metagenome assembly MPMF02 (sample SAMN05944812, study PRJNA350692) | marine metagenome | biome: marine; feature: ODZ; material: water; isolation source: 120 m water sample prefiltered with 30 um filter, filtered on to 0.2 um... | place: Pacific Ocean | collected 2012-04-09... | reverse complement strand
TTGGCCTGCACGCAGGCCGGGTCACGCGTACCGCCGGGCCACGACTATCGCCCGGCGACGACTATCGATGGGCCAATTGGCAATCGATTCTCGGCCGCCATCGCAATGCGGCAGGACAGTTCGCGCTAGCCGTAGAAAGGGAAAGCCATCGTGGATGGCTAGATGAGGCCGAGTTGGTGATGGGACAGGCGTTCGAGGCCGTCGGCGGTGACCAGGTAGTTGTGCTCTACGCGCACGCCGTGGAAGGACGGGTCGTAGACCCCGGGCTCGAAGGTGATGACCATGCCTTCGAGGATAGGTTCGTGGTTATCGGGGATGAAGTCCGGCGGCTCCGGGTGTTCGAGTCCCAGGCAGTGGCCGGCATGGCCGCGGAGCGACCAGGTCGGGTCGGCGGCGCGGATGGCGTCGTCCTGGGCTTTGTGTAGTTCGTGGGCGGTGACGCCGGGTTTGCAGAGGGCCTCCGAGGCGGCCAGGGCGGTGAGGGCGGTGGCCATCGCCTTCTCCTGATCGGGTGACGGCTGGCGGCCGGCGTTCAGGGTGTTGGTGATGTCGCAGCGGTAGCCGTTCACGTAAGGGAAGATGTCCATCAGCAGGTTGTCGCCGGGCTCGATGACCCGGTCGGTCGGGTGGCCGCCGGCGGCCAGTTCCGGCCCTGAGCGAAAGTCGCACATCATTACGAAGGGCCCGCCGGCGGCGGCGGTGGCGTCGTGGACCCCGCGGGTGTAGATCTCCAGTTCGGTCATCCCGGGGCGCATGTTTTCGCGGGCGGAGGCGTGGAAGGCCTCGCCGACGCGCATTGCAGCGCGGATGATGTCCAGTTCGTCGGAGTCCTTGACCAGGCGCATCCGGTTGATGATTGGTTCGATATCGACGGTTTCGAGGCTGGCGGCGATGGCGGCGGGTAGGGCGGCGGTCTCGGCGCCGATGACGCTCAGCCCCCGACTACGCAGTGCTTCCTCCGCCGCCTTTGCGGCCGACTGCGGCCCACTGAACTCCGGTGATTTGACCATCCAACCACCGCCCTGGACGTTGTCGGCGTGGATGGTCTCGCTCAGCTTTCCCCAGCCGTCAAAGAGCAGGGTGGTCTCGCCGGATCGCTCGATCATCAGCGAGTAGGCGGCGCGCAGCTTCAGCGAGTTGGGGCTGGCCATGTAGCCGCAGAAGTAAAAGACGTGCTCCGGCCGGCAGATGAGGACGGTTTCGACGCGTTCGTCGAGGCGGTCGAGCAGGCGGGTTATTCGGGTTCGGCAGCCTTGGGCGGTCAACATCGGTGGGCTCCCTGGAGTGATCCGATCGGGTGGAGTTGTTGCGATGATGATTGCCGCGTGCTGTCCCGCATGCAACTATGCTCTGCACCAGTCTTGTCGGGGAAGCGGCAATGCCGCGAAGGGGACTCTATGCCGGACGCGCCCAAGTCATTCCTGCTCTCGCCCGAAATGCATGCCTACCTCATGGAGACCATGAGCCCCATGGACGAGCACCAGGTGGCGCTGATCGCCGAGACCGAACGTCGCGGCGACCCGAAGCTGCTACAAATCGCTCCCGAGCAGGCGCCGTTCATGACCATGTTGACCCGCGCCATCGGCGCCCGCGACGCCATCGAACTTGGCACCTTCACCGGGCTGTCGGCGCTGGCGATGGCGCAAGGTTTGCCCGACGACGGCACGATCGTCTGCTGCGACATGAGCGAAGAGTGGACCGACGTCGGCAGGCCGTTCTGGGAGGCTGCAGGCGTGGCCCACAAGATCGACCTGCGTATCGGGCCGGCGCTGGAGACTCTGCGGGCACTCGCGAACGAAGCGGTCTTCGACCTGGCCTTTATCGACGCCGACAAGTTCGAGTACATTGACTATTTCGAAGAATTGCTGCCACGGATGCGCCCCGGGGGAGTGATGCTGGTCGATAACGTCCTGGCCTATGGTCGGGTGGTCGATCCGGCGGCCGATGGGTTGATGACCGGCGCGTTCCTGCGATTCAATCAACACGTAGCCGCCGACCCGCGGGTCGAGTGCCTGATCCTGCCGCTGGCCGACGGGCTGACTTTCATCCGCAAGAAATGATAGGTAGGACCGCGTGAAATCACTTGAAGAACGGTTCGTCGAAGCCTGGGGCGATCCCGGGAGGGGATCGAAATGCGGGTCGCGGTGATCGCGCAGGTGGCGGCGGCCGGGAGCAATCTGGACGGCGAGTTGCGCGAAGCGGCGGCCGGCGAGGCCCACCGCCTAACCTGTTCGCCGGGCACCTTCGGATTGTCGGCCGGCTCGGAGGTGGCGTGACGGGTGGAAGCGGTCCTCGACTAGGTACGCCAGATCGTGTTCCACGACGATACCGGCGGTGAATTCTCGATGACGGTCAGCGGTGGAGTCGCCGAATTGTCGGACGATAGCGCCACCTTGGATGACCTGATCCGCATCGCCGACGACGCCCTCTACGAAGCCAAGGAAGGTGGGCGCGACCGGGTGATTGTGGCCGGCGACGACACCGCCCGGTGACCCTGCTGCCGCCGGTGCTCAGGCACCGTAATTTCGCGCTCTTCTTCTCCAGCCTGTTCATTTCGAACACCGGTATCTGGATGGCGCAGACCGCGCAGGGTTGGCTGGTCTACGACCTGACTGGCTCGGCGACGCTGGTCGGGGTGTCGTTTGGCGCGTTTGGCATCCCGATGCTGGTGCTGCCGTACTTCGGCGGCCTGCTGGCCGATCGGGTCGATCGCCGCCGATTGATGGCCATGATGCAAACCGGTGCCGCCGGCATCGCGCTGATCATCACGGCGCTGGTGGCATCCGACAACATCGCGGTCTGGCACCTGGTGACGGCCAGCTTCCTGCAGGCGGTGGTGAACTCGTTCGATCAACCGGCTCGCCAGGCGTTGTTGCCCGACCTGGTACCGGTCGAGGATCTGCGGCCGGCGATTGCGCTGAACTCGGTGGTCTTCACCGGACCGGCCTTCATCGGCCCAGGCATCGTCGGCCTGATGATCGGCACCCTCGGCTGGCCGCTGGCGACGGCCTTCCTGGTGGACGCGCTTTCGTTCTTCGTGGTCGTGGCCGGGTTGCTGCTGATGCGCCTGTCGCCGTTCCTACCGGCGGCTGCGGTCGGACGTGACTCCTTCTTCGCCGGGCTGTACTTCGCGGCCGGGCATGCGGTGATCTTGCCGACACTGCTGCTGGCCGCGGTCACCAGCCTGCTGGGACGTTCCTACCAGTCGCTGCTGCCGGTGATCGCCGAGGACGTGCTTGACGTCGGCATCCAGGGACTGGGGCTCATGGCTTCAGCCGCCGGGCTGGGCACGATCGCCGGGGCGCTGGTGGTGAGCTCGGGCCGGCGCCTGCCGCGCGATGGCGCGCTGGCGCTGCTGTCGGCCGTCGGATTGGGTCTCTTGCAGATCGGCGTCGCGTATTCGACTAACTACGCGATCTCGCTATTGCTGCTGTTTCTGCTAGGCCTGCTCATCACCTTTATGACCACCGGTATCCGCGCGATTCTGCAGCTGCTCACGCCCCGCGAGATGATGGGCCGGGTGATGAGCCTGAATACCATGGCGGTGATCGGCTTGGGGCCAACGGGCGGTTTCATATTGGGTCCACTGGCCGAGGCCACCGACGTCAGCTTGGCGTTGGCGGCGACGGCGGCGGCGATGCTGCTGGGGGTGGCGGCGCTGGCGCTCTCGAGAAGAGTCCTGCGCGCGGCCTAGTCGTTCGCCGGCCGGCCGGCCTCGTCCCTCTCCCAGGGCACCACGTCGCCGGTCTCCAGGAACCAGCGCAACAGCCGGTCGTGCAACTCCGTCTGGATCGCCGCGTGCTCCGGCCGGTCGACCAGGTTCACCATTTCTCCCGGGTCGTTCTGCATGTCATAAAGCTCGTCGATGTCGTCCAGGCGACTGATGTACTTCCAATCGAGCGTGCGCACCATCGCCGCTTTGCAGACGGCGCTCGGGTCGTCAGTCTGGGAGCGCCCCTTCGGGTAGTACACGTAGTTCGGATCGGCGTCGTCATCGACCAGTTCCAAACTCTGGTGCTCCTGGGGCCTGTGGCCTCCCTCGGCGAAGACCGCGTCCTTGTGCCCGGTCGTCTCGCCGCGGATGAGCGGCAGGAGGCTCTTGCCGAACTGGTCGTGGGCGATGTCGATGCCAGCCAGATCCAGGATGGTCGGCGTCAGGTCGATGGTCTCGGCCAGGGCGTCGGTGATCGGCTGCGGATCGGCACCCGGGATGCGAATCGCCAGCGGCACGCGGGCCAGGCAGTCCTCCAGGCCGCTGGGCCACTTTTCGGTTAGGCCGTAGTCGCCGACGTAGTCGCCGTGATCGGAGAAGAAGAAGGTGGCGGTGCTATCCCAGAAGCCGTTGTTCTCCAGCGCGCCGATGACTTCGCCGAATTGGTCGTCGATCCGCGAGACCATTCCGTAGTAGGTGGCCACGATCTCGCGCAACTCATCCGGGGTGAACTTGTCGAGGTCGCGCGAATGATGGATTTCTGGATAGTACTTCGGTTTGCCGGCGTACTCGGCTGGACTGGGCGTGGGGACGGACTTGCGGTCGTACATCGAGAAGTAGGGCTCTTCGACCCAGTAGGGCGGGTGCGGGAAGAACAAGGGCAGGAAGAGGCAGAACGGCTCGGGTGGTTTCGAGTTCAGGAACTCCAGTGAGCCGTCGACCCACTGGCGGTCCCAGTCGTTGGAAACTTTCGACGGGCGCTCGCCGTAGTACATGGTGCGGAACCACTTATCGTCCGGGTCGATGGGATTGTTGTCGATGCCGCGCTCGCGGTCGTAGTCGACGGTGCCGCGGAAGCTGATGCTCGATTCGACGCTGGCGTCGGCCAGCAGGTGGTTCTTGCCCCACATTTCGACGTGGTAGCCAGCTTCCTTGAGGTAGCGGAAGACGTTGGGCTCGTCGGGCTGCAGCAGGTGCCAGAGGGTGCGGTGGCCACGGACGTGCGGATACCAGCCGGTGAACATGCAGACTCGTGAAGGGCTACAAACGGTGTGGTTGACATAAAAATGGTTGAACCCAGTGCCTTCGCCGGCCAGGCGGTCGACATTGGGCGTCTGGATCACGTTGTTGCCGGTGTAGCCGACGCAGTCCCAGCGGAGTTCGTCGGGCATGAAGATGACCATGTTGGGCGGCTTGGCGGGCATTGAGGAATCCTCCGGTGGGCGTCGTGCGACGGATGAACGGCCGGCCGCGTGGGTCAGATTCTAGGTGATCGGCTGGGGTGGTGTGCGGACGAGCCCGGGCGGGTGGTCTGCTACCGTCATTTCGCGCTGTGCCGGACACGGGAGACGCCCGAATGTACGACCTCATCGTTGGCAACGGCCGGGTGCTGGACCCGGCGACCGGATTGGATGGAGCCAGCGACATCGGGATCAGCGGCGGGCGCATCGCCGCCGTGGAAGAACGCCTCGATCCGGGCGACGGCGCATCGTTCCTGGACGCCGCCGGGCTTACCGTCACCCCAGGGCTGATCGACCTGCATGTGCACGTTTACGAGGGCGTCACCCACTACGGCGTCTTTCCCGATGAGGACGTGCTGGCCAGCGGGGTCACCACGGCGCTGGATGCCGGTTCGGCGGGCGCGGCGACCTTCGCCGGGTTGCGCCGCTACCTGATCGATGTTTCGGACCTGCGCCTGTTCGCGCTCTTGAATATCTCCGCCATGGGCATGCTTGACGAGGCGGTCGGCGAACTGGAAGACATCCGCTGGGCAGATCCGGCGCGGGCGATCGCCGTCTGCGAACAGAACCGCGACGTGATCCTGGGCATCAAGATCCGCCTGACCCGCAACCTGGCCGGCGAAAACGCCCGGCCGGCGCTGCGCAACGCCCGCGAGGCCGCCGACGCGGTGGGGTTGCCGGTGATGGTGCACCCGCAGGCGGCGGCGATCTCGCTGGAAGAGATCCTGGGCGAACTCAAGGCCGGCGACTTGGTTACACACTGCTTCCATGGCCTGGACGGAGGCGTGCTGGACGGCAACGGTGATGTGCACCGCTGCGTCCGCGAAGCCGTTGATCGCGGGGTCATCTTTGATGTCGGGCACGGCAAAGGTAGCTTTGATTTCAACGTGGCCGAGCGCGCGCTGGCGCAGGGGCTAATTCCCGACACCATCAGCAGCGACCTGCACGTCCACAACATCAACGGACCGGTTTTCGATCTGGCCACGACGTTGAGCAAGTTTCTGCTGCTCGGGTACGAGCCGGCCGAGGCGCTGCGCCGCTGCACGGTGACCCCGGCGGCGGTGCTGGGGATGGAAGAGGAAATCGGCACCCTGGCGGTCGACGCCCACGCCGACCTGACGCTGTTTGAGATCGCCGAGGGCGGGCACGGGTTCGAGGACTCCAGCGGGCAGCAGCGCACCGGCGATCTGCGCTTTGTGCCCCGGCAGGTCGTGAAGGCGGGGCACGCCATACCCGCGGTGTCCCGGGGCTACGCGGCGGGTTAGCGGTCGCCGTCCCGGCCGATCCGGTCGCCAGACCGGGTCGCCCATCCGCGCCCGCTCGATCGGCTACAAGGGTCTGATCCTGAGCCTCGTCCGGGTTTCGTAGCGGGCCCGGTATCAGGGGTGCCCGCCCTGAACCCGTCGCGAGCGATATCACGCCGGCGCCGTTGCAGCTAATATCCCCTTCATGACCACCCTGCTGAGCGCCCAGAACCTCAAGAAGCACTACGGCTCTGTCCGCGCCCTGGACGGGGTGACGTTTGACATCGAGCTGGGGGTGACCGGCCTGCTGGGGGCCAACGGCGCCGGCAAGAGCACGGTGCTGAAGCTGTTCCTGGGCCTGCTGCAACCGGATTCCGGGCGGGCCGAATTCCTGTCGATTCCCGGAGCGGGACCGATCGATGCCCGGCAGCGGATCGGCTACATGCCCGAGCACAACTGCCTGCCGTATGCGCTGCCGGCGGCGGAGTTTCTGACCCATATGGCCGAGGTGAGCGGGTTGCCGCGGGTGGCGGCGCGGGTGCGGGCCACCGACATGCTGCGCCACGTCGGCCTGTTCGAGGAGCGCTACCGGGCCATCGGCACCTACAGCACCGGCATGAAACAGCGGGTCAAGCTGGCCCAGGCGCTGGTGCACGACCCGGTGGTGGTACTACTGGATGAGCCGACCGCCGGGCTCGATCCCGGCGGCCGCCAGGACATGCTGGACCTGATCCGCAGCACCGGGCGCGATTTCGGCATCAGCATCGTGCTCTCCTCGCACCTGATGGGCGACGTCGAGCGCACCTGCGAGCGGGTGATCGTGCTCGACGCCGGCCTGGTGATGCGCACCGGCCCGGTGGCCGGCTTCCTAGAAGAGACCGAGACGCTGATTATCGAACTTGCCGAAGGTGCGACGGCGCTGGCGACGGCGTTGGCCCAGCGCGGCCTGGCCACCCGGGCCGAAGGACGGACGCTAATTCTCGATGGCGCGACCGGCGCCGATTACGACACGGTGCGCGATGCCGTGGTCGAATCGGGAGCGCTGCTTTACCGATTGGCTCCCGAGCGCCATTCGTTGACCGAGATCTTTGTGCCGCCCGCCGACGGGGAGTTTGCGGAATGAGCCAGGCTATCGAGCACGAAGGGCCGGCCGACGGCGGCGCCGGGATCGGCGAGGTCTTCGATCTCGGTTACCAGGGCTACGACGGCGAGCGCCACGGCCGCTGGCAGGCACGGCGGGCCATCTGGCGCGATGGCATCCGCATAACCCTCGGCCTGGGGCGGGGGGTGACCAAGAAGGTCGTGCCGTTCACGTTCATCGGGCTCGTCTGGCTGCCGGCGGTGATCGTGATCGTCATAACCGCGTTCATCTCCACGTTCGGCGGCAGCATCGCCGACATTGAGGGACCCAGCTTCGACGAGTACTACGACGGGGCCATGTTCTTCACTGTGCTGTTCGCGGCGGTGGTTGCGCCGGAGTTGTTGTGCCCCGACCGGCGCGAGGGCGTGTTGACGCTATATCTGGTGCGTCCGATCACGGCCACCGACTATATCGGCGCGCGCTGGCTGGCATTTCTGACGGTGACCGTGCTGACGCTGTGGTTCCCGCAGTTACTCATCTTCTTCTGGAAGTCGCTGTCGGCCTCCGACCCGCGTGAGTGGGCCATCGACAACTGGCTGGCGCTGCCCCGGCTGTTCGCGGCGGGGGCGTTGCTGGGCATCTTCCTGGCCACGCTGGCGATGTGCGGTTCCTCGTTCACGGTGCGTAGGCCCTATGCGGCCATCGGGACGCTGGCGATTGTGGTCATCAGCGCCGCTATCGGGGGCATCGGCCGGGAGGCCTTCTCGGGAGCCGTGGGCGAATGGGCGAGCCTCATCAACCTGCCGATGGTAACTGTGTCGGTCGTCCACTGGATCTTCGACGCCGATACGGTCGGCCCCCTGGACGAACGCATCTACTTCGCATGGCAGACGGTATTGACCGCCGGATTTGGCGTGCTGTTGTGGTGGCGCTACCGGGGGCAGGGCCGATGAGTGACGCGCCGGCGACCAACGGAGCGGCCACGCCGACCATCACCGTCGAGCGCGTCTCGCGCTGGTTCGGCAACGTGGTGGCGGTCAACGACGTCTCGTTCGAGATCTTCCCCGGTATCACCGCGCTGCTGGGGCCCAACGGCGCCGGCAAGACGACCCTGCTGTGCATGATTGGCGGCCTCGGCGACCCTTCTGACGGCACGGTCCGCGTGCTGGGCGAAGAAGTGCGCCGCAACCCGGCCATCTTTGGCCGCATCGGTGCGATGTCCGATCACGAATCGGTCTACGACTTCCTCACCGGCCGCGAGCTGGTGGAGATCAGCGCGCGCCTGCAGGGAGTGGCCGACGTGGCGGCAGCGGTTGATGAGGCGATCGAACTGGTGGACCTTGCCGCCGACCAGAACCGGCGGCTGGGCGGCTACTCGCGCGGGATGCGTCAGCGCATGCGCCTGGCGGCCACGCTGGTGCATTCGCCGGAGGTGCTGCTGCTGGACGAGCCGCTTTCGGGCACCGACCCGCCCCAGCGGCTGCATTTCATGGACGTGATGCGCCGGATCGCCGCCCGCGGGCACACGATCGTGATTTCGTCGCACATCCTTGAAGAGGTCGAAACCCTGGCCGACCGGATCATCTTGCTGACCGCCGGCAAGGTGGCGGCCACCGGACAGTACCGGGCCGTCCGCCAGAAGCTGAACGAGCGGCCCTACCTGGTGCGGATCGAAGCCGACCGGGCGCGGGTGCTGGCCGCAGGGTTGATGGCCATCGAGGCAGTGATGTCGGTCGAAGTCGACGACGACGGCCGCCTGCAGGTGCGCAGCCGGCAGGTGGCCGAGTTGCAGCGCGCGCTGCCGCGAATCGCCCGCGACAACGGCGTGCGCATCATGCGGGTTGAGCCGCTGGATGATTCCCTGGAAAGCGTCTTCGAATACCTGGCGCAGCAGCAATGATGGGCGGGGCGTTGATGGTGCTAACGCGACTCTCGATTCGGCAATTAGCCGGCGGCAAGCGCATGTGGCTGGTGCTGATCCTGGCGTCGCTGCCGCTGGTGTTCGCGACGATCTTCGCGCTCGTCGAAGCCGACATGACGACGTTGGAGTTCAGCAACGGTCTCACCAACGAACTGATCGCCTCGACGATCCTGCCGCTGGTGATGTTGGTGCTGGCGGCGGCGTCGTTCGGTAACGAACTGGATGATCACACGCTGCCGTTCCTGGTGCAAAAGCCGGTGGCGCGCTGGCGGATCGTGGCGGCCAAACTGCTCGCGGCGCTGCTGGTGGGCGGCGTGCCGGTGCTGATCAGCGCCTGGTTCTCGACCTTCATTAGCACCGCCGGTGACGCCGGCCACGCCACGGTGACCATCGCGGCCCTGGCGGTGGGTACGGTAGCCTACGCGACGCTCTTCACCTGGGCGGGGCTCGCCATTCGCTACGCGCTGCCATTCGGTATCACCTATATCTTTGTCTGGGAGGCGGCGCTGTCCAGTTTTCTCGGCGGCACCCGTTTTCTATCGGTACGCCAGTACATGCTGGCGATCGTGCGCGGCCTCGACGAGGAGCGGTTGCAGGACGTGACCATCGAGTTGAGCCCGACCACCGGCCTGATCGGCGCGGTGCTGGTGACGGCGGTGTTCGTGGTGCTGACGGTCCGCCGGCTCGACCGGATGGGTATACCCTAGTCGAGCGTCTCCTAGAAGCGGTGCTCGTTGGGTCGGAATCTGGCCTCGTAATACCCAGCGACGTTGGTGCCCGGAGCCGAGAGATTGTCGATGGCGGTCAGGTCTTTGGCGGTCAGTTCGGCTTCCAGCGCGCCGAGGTTATCCCCCAACTGCTTCATGGTGTCCGGGACGATCCCGCCGGCGCGCCCCCGGCCGAATAGCGGAAGCGCCGCCCTAGAGCACCGTCTGCTCGATGGCGTCGATCTTGTCCGGCGTCAGCGGCAACTCGGCCCGCTCCAGTACTTCGGTCAGGGCGATGAGATTCTCATTGGAGACGATGTTCTCGGTGGACATCGCCACCGCCACTCGCTCACCCGTGCCGAGCCCGCGCAGAAACTCGATGGCGTAGCGCTTCGTCTCCTCCGGGCCGACGTTGTAGGTGGAGTCCGGGAACCCGACCCAGACGGCCTTCTCCGGCCACAGGTCCAGGGCCTCTCCGACCGACAGATCGCCCATCGGCGGCGGGTGCAGCGCTTCGACGATGTCCACCGCCGTGCCGGCGATCAGGTCCTTCAGCGAGCCGATTCGGCCATCCATGTGCACGGCCATCAACTTGCCGTGCTTGTGCATAGCCGCCGCCTGCTTCTCGTACTCCGGCGCGAAGAACTTCGCGAACAGCTTCGGGCTGACCAGGAAGCCGTCCAGGTTATCGCCGCAGAGTGCGATCGGTGCCGGCGACTTCGCCGCGATCGCGTACATCTCCGCCCGGCTCTTGGAGATGGCCCGGAAACAATCCTCAACAACGTCCGGCCAGTCGGCGTGGTGATAGAAGAATCGCCCGGCGTCGCTGCCGACCCAATCGATCATCAGCATCTGCATCGGCGAGTGCGGCAGGTGATCCATGACCACGCCGTCGTTGCCGAGCCAGTCGATTGCCTGTTCGATGGGGAAATAATCGGCGACGTACTCCGTGTGCTCGACGATGAACTTCAGGATCTTGTAGTCGTCTTCGTCCTTGACCAAGCGCACGGTGTGCCAGGGGGCGACATCGTTCCAGCTGCGTTGGGCGTGCCACTGGCCGGTACCCGGTTCGCGGATCTCTTCCAGGAAAAGGCTGCCGATCGGCGTGGAGTAGGTCCGCCGGATCACCGGCCGGCCCCGCGAGACGACCGACTTCTCACTGACCTCGACGTCGTGCATGACCTCGACATAGGACGGACGGGTCCAGTTCATGCCCATGCCGCGGTTGCGGCACTCGCGCTCGGCCCAGCCGATCTGGCTGTGGCGCCAGTAGTGATAGAAGGGCAGGCGGTCGGCCATTTGCCCGCTGGTCGCGGCGAGCAGACGCTCGCGTCGGCTCATCTCGGTCACGATGCCGGGTCCCTTCTCCTGGCGGACATTGCGTCAGATGGGATCAATCCTAGGCTAAAACGGCGGCGGGGCGCGGGTGGGTCGGACCGGCGTAGAATCCGGGGCGCGCGCGGAGGCCGGCCCAGCGAAGGATTAATGCACATGAGTCAGGATCGACGTACCTACAACCCGAACATGCACGACGGGTTGCCGATGGAGACCCCGATGGACGTCCGTCGTGGGCTGACCCGGGCCGATGACATTAACTTCAAGCTCCGCTGGGGCGTGATCGGCGCATCGGCGATCGCTTCCGACTGGATCAAGTCGCTGCAGGATGTTCCCGGGGCAACGGTGACGGCGGTGGCGGCGCGGGACATGGATCGGGCCGAGGCTTACGCGGCGGCCCACGGCATCGCGAGGGCCTATGACTCCTACGAGACGCTCTGTAACGACCCCGAGGTCGACATCGTCTACATTTCCTCGAAGACTTGGGTGCATCACGAGCAGCTGATGCTAGCCATCGCGGCCGGCAAGCACGTGCTCTGCGAGAAGCCTTTCACCGATACGACCGAGCAGGCCCGCGAGGCGTATGCGGCCGCCGCCGCGGCGGATCTGTTTTGCCAAGAAGGCATGTGGCTGCGCTGCTTCCCGGCGGTTGAGCACGCGCGGACTGCCCTGGCGCGCGGCGACATCGGCAATCTGCAGGTGGTGCAGGCCGACTACCCGGATGCGGTCTACGCACTGGACCCGGCGGTGACCGGCTTCGGCGCCGACGAGATGCCGGTGGTCGCGGCGGCCGGGCGCAAGCCGGCTCCTCAGGAGCATCCGGCCGGCGTGTATTCGGGGCACATCCCGAACCCTTCCGCGGTGGTACTGCAGTACACGCAGCAGGAAGGCGTGGCGGTGATCACGTTCCCGTCGGGGCGCTTCCCGGAAGTGGCCGAGTACATCGGCACCACCGGCCGCATCTCGGTTGAAGCCCCGGCCCACCACCCGACCGCGCTGACCATTCGTGCCGGCTGGCCGCCGGTGCCGGGGCTGGACGGCGAGTACGTCGCCCCGGGCGACGCCCACAACCAGCGCTGGGAACTGGACCCGAGCGAAGGCTGGGTGGGCGACTTCTACGAATCGCACTGGGAGAACGACCGCAACCCCAGTCACGGCTCGTTCGACAGCGTGAAGCGCTTTGAGTATCCGGTGCCGACGCCGGCGCCGTTCACCCGCGGGGAGCCGACAGGCTCGCGCTGGGACGGTGAGAAGCTGATCGAATACCAGGGCTGGACCTGGGGCCACGGCAACCAGCACGGCTTCGTGTACCAGGCGCGGGCGGTGCACCGCTGCATCGCCGCCGGGCTGAAGGAACTGCCGCAGTTCACGCAGGCGGAGTCGATTAGAACGCGCGAGATCATCGATGAGATCAATCGCCAGTGCGCCGCTGGGGGCTTTTAGCCGCGGCGCTGATGCCTGTAGATAGCACCAAAGGTCTAGGTCTTCGGGCTTAGCGCGGTTCCCGGCAACTAGGTCGGGCTGACGATTGGCAATTGGGTCGGGGTGTCGGTGCCGGGGGTGACCGCCCGGTCATATTGTCGTGGTGGATGAATAAACATCGACCGGGAGACACCATGAAATAGGCGGCGGCAAGCAAATTCGAGACTTCCGGGGAGAGCATCCAGCTCTCCCCTACGGCGCGGGTGGTGGGTTGGAGCGTGAGCCACCGCTGATGGGTCGTGCTGGCGGCGGTGACGACCCTGGTGCTGGCGGGGTTCGCGTCGAGTACGCTCGAGACGAAGCAGCTGGGCAACGACGGTGGCGACGTCGGCGAGTCGCAGTTCGCCGCGCAGTTGCTGGAAGAACGCTCCGACAAGCGGGATGAATCCGCCGGAGTGGAAGATCAGACGGAATTGCTGGTGGTCGGCCACACGACGCTCCGGGTTGACGACCCGCAGTTTCGCGCCCGGGTTGAAGAACTGACCGATGAACTCAACGGCCTGTCCGAAGTTCAGTCGGTGTTTAGTTTCTACAACACCGGCAGCCCCGAGATGGTGGCGGAGGACGGCCACGCGGTGCTGGCGCAGGTAGTGTTCGCCGGCACCGAAGAACGTGAAATCGTCGAAGCTAGGATCGACGCGGCGCTCGACGTCGTGCGCGCTTCCCGGCAGGACGGCGACGGCTTTGCGATGGCCGTGACCGGCAATGTCTGGCCGCGGATGAAGGAGATCTCCGAGCAAGAAATGTTGCGCATCTTGCTGGTTACCCGGCGTTACCGCCTGGACGATATTCGTGAGGTGGCGGCCGACCTGCAGAGCGGCCGCATCGAA
>MPMF02366869.1_pt1 | contig 13792 bp, 9 predicted proteins | sample 1617271 | NCBI WGS metagenome assembly MPMF02 (sample SAMN05944812, study PRJNA350692) | marine metagenome | biome: marine; feature: ODZ; material: water; isolation source: 120 m water sample prefiltered with 30 um filter, filtered on to 0.2 um... | place: Pacific Ocean | collected 2012-04-09... | reverse complement strand
TGGTCTCCTCGTACAACGTCAGCGGGAGCGGAGAGGGCGAGATCATCCCGATGGAGCAGCTCAGCCTGAACTTTGCCAAGTTCGAGATGAGCTACAAGGAACAGAAGGCCGATGGCAGCCTCGGTGGCGAAGTCAAACAGGGGTACGACTTTGCGGCGAACATAAAGCTGTAGCTGCCGCGAGCTCAGCTGCGGCTGAGGCGGCCGGAAGACGTACGAGTGCCGCCGTTCCGGTGTCCACCGGGACGGCGGCGACAAGATCGTGGCGGTCTACGCTCACAAGAAAGTCTTTTCTATGCGCGGGTCGAGCCAACGAGTGGCCCACGACAGCATCCCAACTTGAGGAAACCGCGAAGCCCCGTCCGAGGAGGGCCCAGTTCAGCAGTCCGCTCGGGCCCATACATCGATGACGCGAACCGTCAGCGCTTCCACATCCGCCACGCTGTCGGTCGTCTGCCAGGACAGCTCCAGCCGCGATTCGGCGTACATCCGCTGTCCCAGCGGTCCGTTCTCGGCACTGCGCACGACGTTCGAGGTCGTGTTCGCGGCGAAGGCCCGTTCGGTCAGGTCGAACCCGCCGATGCCCAGTTGTCGATCGACGTGAACGGCGCGCCACCCGGGATAGATGGTCACGATGTTGGGATGACTCAGTGCCGAGGCCGCCCGGGCCTCCTGCTTCGCGAAGCATCAGCGCGGCAGGCTGTGCCTCACCAAGTTTGCGGCGTAGAGCCGGTCTGGTCCGCGGCGTGACCCTCGGGGCGACGTCCGCTCAGCGAGACAGGTCGGAAGCGGACTCCGCCGGGGGCCCAGGTCCATCGTGGCATTGTCGAGCACGGGAGCGTCCGAGCACACTGTCCCGCAGCGATCGGGGGGGGCTCTAGAATTTGCTGTCGTCTTCAGGGAAATGGGCCTCCGGAAGCCTTTGAATCATGTCTGCCGATCCAGCCCGATACCGCCGTTGGCGTCGATGCGCGCTTCCTCCGCTTGCGGTAGACTGTACCGAGGCCCAGGTAATGAATCTCACGCTTGAAGTCGTGGAGGTCATTGATCCGCTCGAGGAACCTGTACAAACAGGGGGAGAGCGCAGGGTCTTCGAGGCCCACGGCGGCACGATCGGTCGCCGTGCCGACAATTCGTGGGTCCTGCCGGCTGCATCCGTGTCCAGCCACCATGCGCGGATCACATGTCAGGACGGCGTCTTCTCCATTGAAGACACGAGCTTGAACGGCGTGTTCATCAACTCCGCGGAGGACCCTTTGGGTTCCGGCCGGTCGCACGTCCTCGCATCGGGCGATCACATCGTGATCGGTCCGTACAAGATTCGTGTGTCGATTGTATCGCTCGCGGTTCCCGACGACGATCCGTTCGCGCCCTTGGGCGACCGGCCGCCGCCACTCCCGTCCGACCGTCCGGCGGATCTGATCCTGGCCCAGGGCGCGCGCCCGGGAGAAGAAGCAGACCCGCTCAAAGCACTGAACCTGGATTTGGCTCCGCGGCCGGACCGGGGGGGACCCAGTGTGGACGACCTGAAGCGTGGTTCGCCCTTGGACGACCACTACACACCACCGGCCCCGCAAGGGTTGGCGGAGCCAGCCGTACCACCTGCCGAGGGCGGGTGGATTCCGGACAGCTACGACCCGCTGGCGCCAGATGATTCATCGCGCAGACCCGTCTTGGGTTCCCCGGTGTCGGAGCCGGCAACGCCGGTCAAGTCCCACGCACCGCCGCCAGAGAGTGCGCCCGAGCCGGCGCCTTCCCGGAAATCGTGGGCCGCACCCCAGAAGGGCAGCGCACCGTCACCGCCCGGGCCGAGGGCTGCGAACCCGAAGGGCGGTGTTTCCGACGATTCAGGTTTGGCGGCCGTGTTGGCGGGTGCCGGCCTCGGGGATGTCGAGGTCACGCCGGAGCTCGCACGCGACTTCGGTCGGATATTGCGCGTGGTCGTGTCGGGGGTCATGGATGTGCTGCGCGCGCGCCAGCACGTCAAGGACGAGTTCAAGATGGAGCAGACGCGGTTGGGGTCTCTAGCCAACAACCCGTTGAAGTTCTCTGTCGACGCAGACGATGCGCTGTACAACTTGCTGGTCAGGCGCAGTGCGGCCTACCTGGCGCCGGTCGAGGCGTTCGAAGATGCCTTCGACGGGTTGCGCGATCATCAAATGGCCGTGCTGGAGGGCATGCAGGCGGCGTTCCAGTCGATGCTCGCGGATTTCCATCCGGATCGCTTGGAGGAAGAGTTCGACCGTCAGCTCAAGACGACGGCACTACTGCGGAGGCTGAACAAGTTCCGCTACTGGAGTCTGTACCGCGACAGGCTACAGGCGATGACTGAAGATCCCGAGAGAAGCTTCCGCACGCTGTTCGGTGAGCGATTCGCCCAAGCGTTCGACGAGCAGCTCGAACGGCTCAAGAAGCAGCGGCGCCAACGGAACGCGGCGGACCCGAGCGAACACAGTCCTGGTGGGCCCCGGGCCCGCTGAATGGTACGACACACATGTCGCTTTATAACAAGGTCGTCTGGTCGGAAGGCCTGTTCCTCCAGCCGCACCACTTGCAGCAACAAGATCGTTACGTCGAGCGATACGTCGAGACGCGCTGCGAGTCGTTGATCCCGCACAGCTGGGGCTTCGCCGAGGTCGAGCTGGAGCACGATTTTCTGAGCATTGGCAAGCTCGGGGTGCGGCACGCGGCGGGCGTGTTCCCAGACGGCACGCCGTTTCGGATCCCCAAGGACGAGCCTGCGCCAACACCGCTCGAGATCGACCCGGACATCCGCGACCAGCTCGTGTACCTCGCAGTGCCGTTGCGTCGCTCCGAGGCGCTCGACGTGGTTCGTGACCCCGGAACCGATGGCCTGGCACGGCTCGGTGTGCGTGAAGTGGAGGTGCGGAACGCCACCTCCAACACCGGGGACGCCGCGCTGCTCGAGGTCGGGGCGTTGCGCACACGGTTCCTGCTGGCCAGCGAGGCGACCGAGGCCTATGCGTGCGTGCCGGTGGCGCATGTGGTCGAGTGTCGGCCGGATAAGCAGATCGTGCTCGATGAGGGGTTTATTCCGACCGTGCTGCATGTGAACGCGGCGAGTCGGCTCGCCGCGTTCACCACTGAGCTGCTGGGCCTCTTGCGTCATCGGGGCGAGGCGCTTGGAGGGCGCGTGGCGGCGACAGGCCGGGGGGCCTCGGCCGAGATCGCCGACTTCCTCATGCTGCAGGCGATCAATCGCTATGAGCCCTTGCTCGCCCACTATGCCGAGTCCGCGGTCGTGCATCCCGAGGAGCTATTTCGCGTCTGCGTGTCGGCGGCGGGCGAGCTGGCGACGTTCACGGCGACCTCGAAACGGCCTCCGAAACTGGCCGCGTATCACCACCACGGGCTACGCGAGTCGTTCGAGCCAGTCATCGCGGCCCTCCGTTCGTCGTTGAGCGCGGTGATAGAGCAGGCCGCGGTGCCCATTCCGCTCGAAATGAAGAAGTTCGGCATCAGGGTCGCTACCGTCCCCGATCCGACGCTCTACAGGAGCGCGGTGTTCATCCTCGCGGCGCGTGCCGACCTGCCGGCCGACGAGCTGCGGCGGCGGTTTCCCGCCCAGCTCAAGATCGGCCCTGTCGAGAAGATTCGCCATCTCGTCAACCTGCAGCTGCCGGGCATATCGCTCAACGCCGTGCCCGTGGCCCCTCGCCAAATTCCTTTTCATGCAGGATTCGTGTATTTTGAGCTCGATCAGTCGGGCGAGCTGTGGAGTGAGCTCAAGAGCTCGGGTGGGCTGGCCATGCACCTCGCCGGAGAGTTCCCGGGACTGGGGCTGGAGTTCTGGGCGATCCGTAGCTGAAGGGGACTCGAGCGCGATGGCAGACCACGACGACCCGTTCGCGCCATCGGATGCCACTGTTTTCATACGGCCTCGTCCGGGCCACGGCAGGTCGGGCTCCACCCACGAACCCCCGCCGAGACCGGACCGACCATCGCCGGCCCACTCCCAGTCGATCCCAGACGCAGCGCGCCAGTTGCTCGGTGCCGGTCTGAATCCGCTCGTGCAAATTGCGAGTCCCCTGTTGCTATTGGCCGGTCGGCAGCGGGGCACCGTGGCGGCTCCAGACGTCGAGGGCCTCAAGCGAGGCGCCCTCGAAGAAATTCGCCGGTTCGAGAAACGAGCACAGGCGTCGGGCATTGGGAACGATGTCGTGGTCGCCGCACGCTACGCGCTCTGCGCCGGGCTCGATGAAGCGGTACTCTCCACCCCGTGGGGCGCCCAAAGCGAATGGGCTCACCAGACACTGTTGGTGGTGTTGCATGGCGAGGCGAGCGGCGGTGAGAAGTTCTTCCAGGTGCTGAAGGGCCTCTCCGACACTCCGGCCCGTCACCTCGACTTGTTGGAGCTCTACTACCTGTGTCTGGCGTTCGGCTTCGTTGGCAAGTACGAGACGCTCGACCGTGGTCGGGCCCAGCTCGCGGATGTCCAGCGCGACCTCTACGGCAAGATCCGCGCGCATCGCGGAGCGCCGGAGACAGAGCTGTCGCTGCGCTGGCGGGGCGAGGAAGATCGGCGGAATCCGATCATCCGCTACATCCCGTGGTGGGTCGTGGGAGCGTTCGTGCTCGCGGTCCTGGTGGTCACGTACTCGTTCTTCGCAATCCTTCTTGGCGGCAGGGCGAATCCTGTGCATGTGGAGCTCGCCAGCGTAGGGCTGGAAGATTTCACTCCACGGCCCCGTCCACCTGAAGTCACGCCAGGACCGACGCTGAAGGAGCTGCTGGCGCCCGAGGAGGCACGCGAGCTGGTGAGCATCGAAGAGGAGGGCGCGATCACGCGAATCACCTTGCTGGCGTCGGATCTGTTCGCGTCGGCCAGCGCGACGGTGGCCGCCGCGCACGTTGGTACGCTGAGCCGGATCACTGACGCGCTCAACCAGGTCCCGGGCAATGTGCTGGTCGAGGGCCACACGGACGACGAGCCATACGAGGACAACTTTGGGCTGTCGCGTCGGCGCGCCATCGGCGTGGCGAGCATCATCCAGGACACCATCGACTATACCGGCAGGGTGACACCGGTGGCCAAGGGGGCGTCGGAACCGCGCTATCTCCCACCATCGACACCGGAGAACCGGGCGCGCAATCGGCGCGTGGAGATCGTCCACTCGCTGCCCAGTTAACCACGCAACCTCGAGAAGGCCATGCTCTCCTCTCCAAAAATGCGTGTGGTCCTGACCATCCTGGGCCTCGTGATGCTCGGGCTGTTCATCTGGTTCGCGGGGCCCCTCTTCGGGTTCGGCGACAGCCGTCCGCTCCGACCGGTACGGAGCCGGCTGATCATGATGGCCCTGGTCGTCGTGTGCTGGATCGCCTGGGTCCTGATCAAGCGGCGGCGCGCGAACCGTGCGAGTGACCAGCTCATGGCCGCCGTGGTCGAGCAGCCGGAGGCCTCCGGGCCGAGTCCCGAGGCGGTGCAGCTACGCGAACGGTTCGAGGACGCCATCGCGACGCTCAAGAAGCAACGCCGCTCGGGGCACAGCCTCTACGATCTCCCGTGGTACGTCATCATCGGCGCGCCCGGGTCGGGCAAGACGACGGCGCTCCTCAATTCAGGGCTGAAGTTCCCCGTCAAGCAGCGAACCGGCGCCGTCGCCCTGCGCGGGGTCGGCGGAACGCGCGACTGCGACTGGTGGTTCACCGACGAAGCCGTGTTTCTCGACACCGCGGGCCGCTACACGACACAGGACTCCGACGCGGCGGCGGACAGCGCTGGTTGGGACGAGTTCATGGCACTGCTGCGGAAGTATCGCAAGCGCCGGCCGGTGAACGGCGTCCTCCTGACGATCAGCGCCCAGGACCTGATGCTGCAGAGCCGCGCGGAGCTGGAGGCTCACGTGGGGGCGCTGCGCCGTCGGTTGGATGAGCTCAACCAGAAGCTGCACATCCAGCTGCCGGTCTATCTGCTGGTGACCAAGTGCGATCTGGTCGTCGGGTTCACCGAGTACTTCGACGATCTCGCCCAGGACGGTCGGTCCCAGGTGTGGGGCGTGACGTTCCCCTACGAGCGGACCGTCGAAGGCGAGGCCGCGGGGTCGTTTCCAGCGGAGTTCGATGCCTTGGTCGCCCGGCTGAACGGAAGGGTGTTCGCGCGGCTGGACGAAGAGCACGAGGCGCGGCGTCGCGCGGTGGTGTTCGCGTTTCCCCAGCAGATGGCCGCGCTGCGCGATGTGCTGACGGGGTTCGTGAGCGAGGTGTTCGGCTCGACACGGTTCGACAAGCAGATTCTGCTGCGCGGCGTCTACCTGACGAGCGGCACGCAGGAGGGCACGCCGATCGATCGCCTGCTGGGGTCTATCGGTCGTCAGTTCGAGGTGAGGCCCGAGGCGGTGCTCTCGAGGGAAGGGCAGGGGAAGGCCTACTTCATCGAGCGGTTGCTCAAGCAGGTCATGTTCGCCGAGTCGGGGCTCGCCGGGGTCAATCGACGCTTCGAAGTGCAGAAGGCGGCGTGGCAGTTCGGGGCCTATGCAGCCATGCTGCTCGTCGCCGTGCTGGGGGTCTTCGCGTTCACGGTGAGCTTCGTGTCCAACCGGAACTACGTGACCGAGGTCGGCAGAGAGGCGGCGGCGTTGCAGAATGTTCAGTCTGCCCCGGCGACGGCGTCGCTCGGGGAGGTGTTGCCGAGACTGGATGCTGTTCGCGGCGTGTACGAGTCCGCCAACCGCTACCGAGACGCCAAGCCGTGGGGCATGCGCTGGTGGCTGTTTCAAGGAGACTCGGTCGGCACCGAGGCACGGGATGCCTATCTCCGTGAGCTCAACAGCGCGCTGCTCCCCCGGCTGGCGGCCCGCATCGAGCAGGGTCTCACGAGGAGCCTCGAACCGATTGACTTGTACTATTTTTTCAAGGTCTATCTGATGCTGGGGCAACCCGAGTATCTCGACAAGGAGCAACTCGGGTTTGTCGCCAGTTTGGCCTGGCAAACAGGAGACCCGGCGACCGAGAACAACCTCGGGAGACACCTCGACAGCTTGCTGGAGGAAGAGGAGTCGCTCCGGCCGTTCGCCTTGGATGATGCCGTCGTGGAGCAGGCGCGCAGCACGCTCCGGCTGGCGTCGATCGCCAACCTCATGTACGCCGAGGTCGTGTTGACCTACGCCGACGCCGCCCAGGGTGGCCTCCGGTTGGACCTGGCGGCTGGTCTCGGCACCGCAGATCTGCTCGAGCGAAGGAGCGGGACGCCTTGGTCGGAGCCGGTTCCCAGCCTCTATACGGCGCCGGTGTTCAAGGAGATCACTGGCAACACCGACCCGCTGGCGGCGCGGTTCTTTGCAGAACGATGGGTGTGGGGCGACGAGGGTCTCCCGGACGACGCAGACCCAATCGCGCTCGGGAGGGCTCTGGTCGCCCTTTACGAAGCGGACTACATCGCAGTCTGGGACGAGATCCTGACCGACATCGAGCCGGCTCGTCCCGGAACACAAAGGGAGACCGAAGAGCTACTGGCGACGCTCGGTTCGTCGACGTCACCGCTTCGAGGGCTGCTCGAGACCATCGATGAGCAGACCTTCCTGGTTGAGCCGCAGGAAGAGGGTCAGTCGGCGGCGAGAGATGGTCTCGGGCGTGCTCTCCAGCGTGGGATTGGCAGGGCCGGGCGTCTCGCCGCGGGAGCGCTGCGCGGACTGAGCGAGGCGAGTGGGCCCGACGTGCCGCCCGGCACGGCAGTGACCGAGCATTTCGCGCCGATTCACGAGCTCGTGACCGGAGAGGATGGCAACGCACCGATTGACGCCTTCCTCGATCAGCTCATAGCGATCCAGCAACAGCTGAGTGGGCTTGGGGAAGGCATAGGGAAAATATCTCCCAGCGACCCCAGGGCCGAGCCGGTGATCGGTCAGATTCGGGAGGACACGAGTGCGTTGAGTCTTGATGCCACAGGACTGCCGCCCGCGGTACGCGACATAATCACGCAACTTGCTCGATTGGCCGCGGGGAGCGTCCCTGGCCCTGCCGGCGGACTGAGAACCCGCTACAGACAGGGGGTCGTGCCCGCGTGCCAGCGCATTGTTGGCCGGTATCCGTTCGTTGCGGCGAGCCGCGACGACGTGTCGCTGGCGGAGTTCGGGCGGCTGTTCGGAGATGGTGGTACTTACGATAATTTCTTCAATCAAAATGTCGAGCGTCTCGTAGATCGCTCGCGCACACCCTGGCGCTGGCGACCCGGTGCAGGGGGAGGTGCACGCGATATGTTGGATCAGTTCGCGGCCGCGGAACGCATCCGTGAGGCGTTTTTCTCAGCCGGCGGGAGCGTGCCAGCGTTCGGTTTCACGATGGAAGTCCTCGAGCTCACGGGGCCGGATGAGCATTTCGTGCTCGAGATCGGTGGTGAGGCGTTGGACTACCTGCGCGGATCTCGGCGTCCAATTCTGAGCCTGACGTGGCCCGGGCAGAGCCCTGGCATAACCGTGACGTTCGACAGCTCGTTTCAGGAGTACGTCGGTCCCTGGGCCTGGTTCCGGATGGTCGATGACTCGATGTATCAAGAAGAGACGCAGGCGCGCTACGTGCTCAGCTTCCAGCAGGGTGGGGCCCGGGCCCGCGTCAGGGTCGAGACCGACAGCACCGCGAATCCATTCGCCGGCGCCACACTGTTGCGGCAGTTCCGCTGCGGGTCCTGAACGGCCGTCATGTCCGCTCCATATCGCGTCGGTCTGTACGGCAAACTACCGAGCCACGGAGACTTCCTGCGCCGACGCGTGTCGGACGGCTTTGTGGCCGTCTGGGATGCCTGGCTGCAGGAATCGTTGACGGCCAGCCGCGAAGCCCTGACCGACCGCTGGCTCGATGTGTATCTTACGAGCCCAGCCTGGCGGTTCGCGTGCGCGCCGCGCGCGTGCGGAGCGGCGCCGGTCGTTGGCGTAATGGTGCCCAGCGTCGACCGGGTGGGGCGCTATTTTCCGCTGACGATCGTGGCCGAACTCGAGATGCCGGAGATCACGCTCCTGGTCTCCTCGGTGACGGAGGCCGAGTCGTTCTTCGACAATGCCGAGCAACTGCTTGTCGAGACGCTCGCGGCGGAACAGGTCGAGTTCGGCCGCTTCGATGAGCAAGTAGCTGCACTCACCGAGGGTCTCCGGGCCCTCAGGCGTCCCCCCCGGGTGGTCCTCGATGCTGCTACCGGGGGGATCCCGGCTTCCGGCACGCCGGCTGGCCTGCAGATGCTCGTTGGGTCGACGTCGAACCTCGGGGCCGTGCTCCAGCAGCTCTTGTCGCGGCAGCTCTCTGCCGTATACGACCCGCTCGTGCTGTGGTGGACCGACGGATCCTCGATCGTCGAGCCCAGTTGTCTGGTCATGCGCGGCTTGCCACCCCCGGAGGGGTTTGCCGCGCTGCTGGACGGATCGTGGGCGGAGCGCCACTGGCAGTCGATTCCGGCACGCGTCGAGGAAGACAGCGCCGACGACACGCTGATCGAAGAGACCAGGTCCCTCCATTTCCGGTCGGCCGCCTCGAGCGACGTCGGCCGGGTGCGGGAGATCAATCAGGACGCCTTCATCGAGCGACCGGAGGTTGGCGTCTGGGCGGTCGCGGATGGACTTGGCGGGCACCACCATGGCGAGGTCGCGAGCCGCATGGTCTGCGACGCGCTCGCGGACCTCGTGCCTGACTCGGACTTCGAAGACGTCTTGGAGGGCGCGAGCCGGCGCCTGTGCGAGGTGAACGAGTACCTCCGTGAAAGTCCGAGCGCTCCGGTTGATAGTGGCAGCACCGTCGTGGCGTTGTTCGCGCGCGGCAGGCGCTGCGCCGTGCTGTGGGCGGGCGATAGCCGCATGTATCGGCTGCGGGACGGCCAGTTGGAACAGCTGACTCACGACCACAGCCTGGCAGCCCTGGACCCGGTCGGTCACGGAGAATCACATCTCGTGACGAGGGCGGTCGGTGGCGAACCCGAGCTGGCGCTGGACCTTCGTCGCGACCAGGTGGCCGGCGGCGACCGTTTCCTGCTGTGCTCCGATGGGCTCACCGGCGTCCTGCCCGAAGCTGAGATCCGGGTCCGGATGGGCGACCCGAATGTCCGGGACGCCGTTGACGGCCTGATCAGCGCGACGTTGGAGGGCGGGGCTCCGGACAACGTGACGGCCCTGGTCGTCGAGGCGTATCACTGATCGGTGATGACGGCCGAGGGGAAGACGCCGTCCCGGGATGGTGTTGGATTTTTCGTCGGAAGTCGATAGAATTCTGTTCTCTACATGGGCGACGAAGACATGAGTGAGCCACCGCAGGGCGCAGTGCTGCTCCAGCCGATCTCGGCGGATCAGCCGTGCGGCGAGGATCTCGAGGACACGCTGCTGCTCGCCTCATTCGATACGTTTCGGGTGTTCGGCGAATCCGTGCCGTTCGACCCGGCACCTGAGTGGCGCAAGATTCGCGACACGGCGCTCGAGGCACTGGGTCAGAGCAAGGATCTTCGGCTGCTGACCTATTTTGGCAGTGCGGTGTTGAGGACTGAGGGCCTGCCGGCGTTCTTCGAGACCTTGACGGCGGCCTCCCAGTGGCTGGACAGCTACTGGAACGAGGTCTATCCGCGCGTCGAGGAGGACGCGGTTCTCCGGCTCAACTCGTTGAACTGCTTCGCCGATCAGATGGCGGTTGTGGATGGGCTCCGCCGCGCGCCGCTCGTCAGCAGTCGTCAACACGGCAGCTTCAGTCTCCGGGACTGTGAAATCGCTGCGGGACACCTGTCGCCACAGGAGGACGAATCGCCTCCGGATGAAAACCAGATCGACGCGGCGTTTGCCGACAAGCTGGCCGATGTCAGGCTGCTGTCGCAGGGCGTGACAGAGGCGTCGGCGGTGCTGCAGCAGATCGAGACCAAGATGCGCGAGGAGGCCGGCACGGAGGCGAGCCCCAGCTTCGATCCGCTCTCTGCGCAGCTTGTCCGGATGGATCGTGTGCTGCGCGCGCAGCTGGCGAAGTTTCCGGATCCGGACGCCGCTGAAGACGAGGCCGCCGAGGGAGAAGACGCGCTTGGAAGGCCAATCGCGGTTGGGGCGGTCAAGTCTCGTGAGGACGCCATCCGCGCGCTTGATGCGGTGTCGGAGTACTTCCGGCGAAACGAGCCGTCGAGCCCCATTCCGCTCTTTCTCGAGCGGGCGAAGCGTCTGGTGTCCAAGGATTTTCTCGAAGTGTTGGCCGACGTGGTCCCGGACGCGGTTTCGCAGGCGAAATCCGTTGGCGGTGTGGTCGAGAGCTAGAGTTGAGGATGGATTGACACCCGGAGGTATGCAGTGGCCAAGAGCAGTAGTCAGAAATTCATCGCGCGAAATCGCGCGCCCCGCGTGCAAATCGAGTACGACGTCGAGCTGTACGGCGCAGAGAAGAAGGTCCAGCTGCCGTTCGTCATGGGCGTCTTGGCCGATCTGTCGGGCCAACCTGCCGAGCCGCTGCCAAGCGTGGCGGAGCGCAAGTTCCTCGAGATTGACGTCGACAACTTCGACAGTCGCCTCAAGGCCATGAAGCCGCGTGTGGCCTTCCAGGTGCCGAATACGCTCACCGGCGACGGCAACATCAACATGGAGTTGACGTTCGAGAGTCTGGATGACTTCTCGCCGGCGGCCATCGCCCGCAAGGTGGGTGCCCTGAACGAGCTTCTCGAGACGAGACAACAGCTGTCCAACCTCATCACGTACATGGATGGGAAGAGCGGGGCCGAGGAGCTCGTCAGCCAGCTCCTGCAAGATCCTGCCCTCCTCAAGACGTTGGGCGCCACGAAGAAACCGGAGGAGCCGGAGGACGACAGCAAGTCCTGAGTCCGCTTCGCGGGCCGCCGATTGGAGAACGATTATGGCTAAAGCGCGGAAAGAGCAGGAAAGCCAAGCGGCCCCTGCGACACTCGACGCGAGCGAATTCGAAACGCTCCTGAACAAAGAGTTCAAACCAAGAACGGACCAAGCAAAAGAAGCCGTGAACTCTGCGGTGCAAGCGCTCGCGGAGCAGGCGCTTGCGCAAACGGAACTCATCGGCGGCGATGTCATCGAGACCATCGAGGCCATCATTGCCCTGCTCGACCTGAAGATGTCCGAGCAGGTCAACCTCATCCTGCACCACGAGGATTTCCAAAAGCTGGAGGGGGCCTGGCGCGGCTTGCACTATCTCGTCAACAACACGGAAACCGACGAGATGCTCAAGATCCGCGTAATGAACATCAGCAAGAAGGAAGTGGGGAAGACGCTCAAGAACTACAAGGGCACCGCGTGGGACCAGAGCCCGCTCTTCAAGGGGATTTACGAGCAGGAGTACGGCCAATTCGGCGGCGAACCGTTCGGCTGTCTGGTAGGTGATTATCATTTCGACCAGAGCCCCCCGGACGTGGCGCTCCTCACCGAGATGGCCCAGATCGCCGCCGCCTCGCACTGTCCGTTCATCGCCGGTGCCAGCCCGACCGTGATGCAGATGGAGTCGTGGCAGGAGCTCGCCAATCCGCGCGACCTCACGAAGATCTTCACGACCCCTGAATACGCGTCGTGGCGGTCACTGCGCGAGTCGGAGGACGCGCGCTATCTCGGCCTTGCGATGCCCCGATTTCTGGCGCGTCTTCCCTACGGGGCCAAGTCAGACCCCGTCGAGGAGTTCGACTTCGAGGAGGATACCGGCGCCTCGGATCATTCCAGGTACACGTGGGCGAATTCAGCGTACGCGATGGCGACGAACATCAACCGCTCGTTCAAGGAGTTCGGCTGGTGTTCCAGAATCCGTGGCGTCGAGTCCGGCGGTTCGGTGGAAGGCCTTCCGGTGCACTCGTTTCCAACTGACGACGGGGGCACCGACATGAAATGCCCCACCGAGATCGCGATCAGCGATCGCCGCGAGGCGGAGCTCGCCAAGAACGGATTCATGCCGTTGCTGCATCGGAAGAACTCGGATTTCGCGGCGTTCATCGGCGCGCAGTCGATGCAGAAGCCAGCGGAGTACGACGATCCGGATGCCTCGGCGAACGCCAACCTGGCGGCGCGGCTACCCTATATGTTCGCCTCGTGCCGGTTCGCCCACTACCTGAAGTGCATCGTGCGCGACAAGATCGGCTCCTTCAAGGAGCGCCCCGACATGCAGCGCTGGCTCAACGACTGGATCATGAACTACGTGGACGGGGATCCCGCCAACTCGAGCGAGCGAACGAAGGCGCAGAAGCCCCTGGCGGCAGCGGAGGTCATCGTGAAGGAAGTCGAAGGCAACCCGGGGTACTACACATCACAGTTCTTTCTGCGACCGCACTATCAACTGGAAGGATTGACCGTGTCGCTCTCACTCGTCTCGAAGCTGCCATCGCTGAAGGACTGAGCACGATTCGGATGGCATGTACGCTCGGACGCCGCACTGCAACGGCAACTAGGCGCGTTGACCCACGACCGTGGGCGCAGCCGCCGATCAAGGGAGAAACGCGATGGCACAGGTAGACTGTTTTTTGAAGATCGAAGGGGTCGAGAGTGAGTCCACCGACGACAAGCACAAGGGTGAGATCGAGGTGGAGTCGTGGTCGTGGGGGGAGACGCAGACCGGGACGGCTGGACACGCCGGCGGCCAGGGTGCGGGCAAGGTGGCACCGCAGGACATGATGATCTCGAAGCGGGTGGACAAGGGCTCGCCCACGCTGTTCATCGCCTGCGCCACCGGACATGCCTTCACCCAAGGGACCTTGACGATGCGCAAGGCTGGCGAAGGGCAACAGGAATACCTGACGATCAACCTGGAAGGCATCCTGGTCTCCTCGTACAACGTCAGCGGGAGCGGAGAGGGCGAGATCATCCCGATGGAGCAGCTCAGCCTGA
>MPMF02277608.1_pt1 | contig 13792 bp, 9 predicted proteins | sample 1617271 | NCBI WGS metagenome assembly MPMF02 (sample SAMN05944812, study PRJNA350692) | marine metagenome | biome: marine; feature: ODZ; material: water; isolation source: 120 m water sample prefiltered with 30 um filter, filtered on to 0.2 um... | place: Pacific Ocean | collected 2012-04-09... | reverse complement strand
CTTGCGGCTATTGCAACTGTATTTATCGTGATCGGCGGGCTGATCCTCGTGGTTATTGTGGCCGTCATCTCGATTTACAACGCGCTTGTCGCTCTTCGTAATCGCGTCAAGAATGCATGGGCGCAGATTGATGTGCAGCTCAAGCGTCGTTATGACTTGATTCCCAATCTCGTCGAAACCGCCAAGGGCTACATGAAACATGAAGCCGGCACACTCGAAGCCGTGACAGCCGCTCGCAACCAAGCTCTTGCGGCAGCCAAGGCCGTGGGGCTCGATCCGACTGATGGCGCCGCCATGAAGACCCTATCTGGTGCCGAGGGTGCGCTTGCTGGAGCTCTTGGGAGCCTGAACGTCGCAGTTGAGGCCTATCCAGATCTCAAGGCCAGCGCCAATATGATGCAGGTGCAGGAAGAACTGACGAGTACTGAGAACAAGGTCGCTTTCTCTCGGCAGGCCTACAACGATTCGGTCATGGTCTACAACACCAAGCGTGAGTCCTTCCCGTCCAACATCATCGCTGGCATGTTCAACTTCAACGTGGCATCGTCCTTCGAGATCGAGAACGCCGCAGAGAAGGAAGCGCCAAAGGTTGATTTCGCCACCTGACGCTGCTGAAGGACGGGTGAGCAGATGAACTTCTTTGAAGCGCAGGACAAGGCGCATAAGCGGACGGGCCTGCTTGTGTGGTCGCTCGGGATCGGGCTGATCGGCATGACGGTCGGCCTGTATTTCATTTGCATGCTCGCAGTACAGATCTTTGGCTTGTACGAGCGATCGCAGGCCGAGGACGCCGCTCGACAGGGGCAGCCGATCCAGCAGAACGAACTGGAACGTTGGGCCGAGGGCGAGATTGGATCGTGGTGGGACTGGGATCTGGCGATCATCACGCTGGGCATCATGATCGTGCTGGTTGGAGGCGGCTTCCTCTATCGCTACCTTCAACTTCGCAAGGGGGGAGAAGTTGTTGCAGAGATGCTCGGAGGCGTTCGCATTGAACCGGATACCAGTGATCCAGATGAGCGGCGCGCCCTGAATATCGTGGAGGAAATGGCGATTGCTTCAGGCATTCCCGTACCGCCGGTGTTCAAGATTCCATCAGGTTCCATCAACGCGTTTGCGGCAGGACACACGATCGATCAGGCGGCGATTGGCCTGACTGATGGTTGCATTGCCATGCCCCGCGATGAGTTGCAGGGGGTGGTGGCCCACGAGTTCAGCCATGTGTTCAATGGTGACATGCGGTTGAACCTGCGTCTGGTAGCGGTCATCAACGGCGTGATGGTGCTTGGGCTTACCGGTCTGTTTTTGATTCGGATCATCGGCTACTCCCTGCTGTATGGCGGCGGTGGTCGGAGCAGCAACGACAAAGGTGGCGGCATGGCCTTGGCACTCGCCATCATCGTCTTCGGCGCACTGGTCGCCGCCATCGGATTTCTCGGAACACTCATGGCGAGAATCATTCAGGCGGCCGTGTCGCGGCAGCGAGAGTTCCTTGCGGACGCATCAGCTGTGCAGTACACCCGCAACCCCGATGGCATTTCCGGAGCGCTTCGCCGCATCGGAGGCGAGACCAAGAAGGCGAAATTTGCTGGCGAGGCGAGCCAGTTCAATCACATGTTCTTCACGCAGGCGTTGAACGCGACCTTCGCAACACATCCACCGCTGTCCGAGCGGATCAAGCGGATTGTGGGGTCTACGAGTGGTCCCGATATGAGTACCCCGCCGCGAGCGCGTAGTGTTCCCGCAGCAGAGACTTCGGCTGTCAAGCCGGACGTGGGACGTGCAATGATTGGCGCCGCAGTTGGCGCCGTGGCCGTAACTGGAATGCGGAATGCGATTGCGCACGCCGGCGAGATGAGCGCGATTTCGATGGACTGGACGCGGGCGATTCTGGAGTCGATTCCGGACGAGCTCCGCGCGGCGGCTCGCACACCCCGCTCGGCGAGGGCGCTCATTGCGGCCATGCTCATGGTCGAGGGGGGGACCGATGAGCAGGCGATTGCCTCGCAGCGGGCGACCTTGAAGCGACTGATGCCTGAGGAGGAAGCATCGCACGCCGAGATTCTTCGGCCGCTGATTGCTGATCTTCAGTCCGCGGCTCGCGTGCCGCTGCTTGATCTGACTTCGCCAGCCATGCAATCGTTCTCACCGAGTCAAGCCGCAGAACTCCAGAAACTCGTCGAAGCGCTTGTCGCTGCCGACAAGCACGTGAGTCGCTTCGAGTGGGTGGTGGCGATTCTGGTGGATGCCATGCTTGACCGTAGAGGCGATGCAAGTCACCGCGCCGCAGCCACCATCAAGTCGATTGCCCCGTCTGCGCAGGCAATTCTGTCGGTGACGGCGACCGCCGGGACGAGCGATCGCAACGAGGCGGCGCAGGCAGTTGCAAGTGCCTGCAAGGGTCTTGGTATTGCAGCACCCGATGGTGGCCTCGCGAGCGTATCCATCAAGTCCATCAACGTGGCAGTGCACGATCTTCGCACACTCACTTTCGCCGAGCGCAAGCGTCTGCTCGAAGCCGTCGTCGACGTCGTTGCGCACGATGACAAGACCACGGTCGAGGAAGCCGAAATGGTGCGGGCGGTGTCCGAAGTACTCGCGGTGCCGATGCCGCCGGTGATGCCAGACGCGGCGTGAACTAAGTTCTACGGCGATGCCCCTCGGATGGGCGATGGAAAGCGTCAGGTCCAATCCAGACCGAGCTGCAGGCCAGTCCCGAGATCCTCGCACTTCTCGTCGGTCACGACAACCATGTCCTCCAGCCGCAGCCCGCCGATGGCGGGGCTGTAGAGGCCCGGTTCAATGGTGACGACATCGCAGCAGACCAGCGGGGGACCTCCCATGTCCAGCAGGGGCGGTTCGTGGACGGCGAGGCCGACGCCGTGTCCGGTGCCATGCACCATGGCGATGCGGCCGGGGTCGGCATCCTCCGCTGGCAGGCCAACCTCGAAGTCATACGCTGCGATCACGGCGATCGTCGCTTCGTGCACCGCCTGCCCGGTGATGCCGATGCGGGCGATCGCTTCGCCAGCCTGCTTGGCCGCGAGGACGGCAGCGTGCATTCGCTCAACGGTCGGATGGACCTCACCGTGGACGACCATCCGGGTGCAGTCACCGTTGTACTTCGTGACTTTGGATCGGGGGAACACATCGATGATGATCGGTTCGCCCGTTCGCAGTGCTCCGTAGCCGATGTTGTGACAGTCGCCGCCTTGCGGGCCACCTGCGACGATGCTGCTCGGATTGTCGTGGTCGCAGTCGAGCAGGAAGACGTCGATCATTCGCCGCATCCGCTCGGACGTGAGCACATCCCCATCGAGTTGCAACATGCCGTCCGCATCTGCCGTCGCGCCGGCGATCGTCTCGCAGGCCATCGCAATTGCCGCTTGCGTGGCCGCCTGCGAAGTGCGGAGGGCATCGAGTTCCTCTTCGTCCTTGCTGCGGCGGTCGCTCACGCCGAGATCGGCGTCGTATTCGACTTCGATACCCGCGGTGCGGGCTGCGGCGAGGAAGGAGAACGGGAGTGTGCGGTCGGATCGAACAGATGTGGCTCCCGATTGTCGAATCGCCTCCGCAGTTGCCTGCGCGGTGGCGGTTTCACGATCACCGGAGAGACCGTTTTCTGGCGTGAAGTCCGCGGGGCAGGCCACGCGATCTGCTCTAGCGTGTGCCCTGGCTCGGTCCATCTCGATGTCACGAATAATGAGCAGTCGCTCGCGGCCGTCATCAATGAGCGCAGCGGGGTCACCCGCCGAGAAGCGGATGGCGTGGTAGAGCGTGTCGTTGGCGGAGGGGATGCCGGCGAGAAGAGTTGGCTGCATGTGGGACAAGATACCGCGCACGGGGGACCGGTCCCGGGTAAAAAAGACAGCGAGCTCGCCTCAAGAGCGAGCTCGCTGCACATTCACTGTCAGGAGACAGAGATCAGTTCGACGGACTGTCGGCGTTGGAGGCGGGCTGTCCCATGAAGGGGAACATCATGCCACCTCCGCCACCGGCGATGTCGTCGGTGTTGTAGAGATACTGGGCGTTGAGTGCCCGATCGATGAGAGAACTGGCCTCGGCGAGGTGCGCCCGAGAGTACGGATCGAGATCCGCGCCCTTGCGGCGCATCGCGCTGTCGATCGTGCCCTTGAGTTCACGCAGTTGCATGCGACTCAAGTTCGATACCGGGGCCGTGTAGAAGCCACTGCCCGCCGGCATGCTCAGATCAATGAGCCGGTTGAGGTGCTCACGCTGGGCGTTGCGGCGAAGGCTTGAGATGTAGGGCGATCGAGCCGAGTAGGTGCCTTGCGGGCCACCATCGAGTTCGCCCCAGACCGCGTCGCGAACCGTGGTGAGTACTTCCGGCACGGTGACAACGTCCTCGTCTTCGGTCGCGCGGAACTCATTGTCATAGACCCGGTTCAGGGTCTGCGGGTTGAGGATGCCGTTCATGGCCATGGCCTGAATACCGGCAATCTTGTCGTGGACGGGGTAGGTCTCGTCCTGGAAGATGTACCGCTGGCCGCCATCATCCCACCACTTGTCCACCGTCATGCGGCGGAGCAACTTAGGCGAGAGCCCATAGGCTTCGTCCCGCATGGTGTTCTCAAGCACGATCTGTATAGCACGCCGTTGCTGGTCGGCTTCGATCGGTGTGATCGGATCGCGGTCGCCCTCGTCGCCCTTCTTGTCGCGATTGAGGTAACTGCCACCGATCCAACCCGAGGCGATATTGACAGCGCCGAGTTGTTTGTAGAGCAGCATGTCATAGGCTTTGCGCGCCTCGGCCCAACTCTCGCCGTCCTCGACCATATCCTCGAGGATCTTGGACCGCAGATGCTGCGCGAGTCCAATCTGCGACTCGGCGTAGGTGAGCGGATTCATGCCGTTGTCGAATCGACGAGCACGGGGATCGGGACCCCATGTGTCCTCGTCGGTCGCATACGCGAGCAGGGGTTCGGAGACACGCTTCAGCACCTTCTCGGGCTTCTTGCCGATGTAGCCGTACTCGATCGCCCACATGTCGTAGGGACCGATCGTGACCTGAGTCCAGTCGCCCTGTGTTTCGCCGAGTTCATAGTTGATGTTGATCGGCAGGTAGTCCATGACCGAGCCGGAGTGTGGCTGACCCTTGAACTCGTCGGTATTGATCTCGGCGAGGGTGTGGATTGTGCTGCCCTTGAAGTTGTGCCGCAGGCCGAGCGTGTGCCCGACTTCGTGCATTACGACTTCGCGGAGCATGGGGCCGATGAATGCTTCAGGGACGCCGTCGAGGTATTGGTCGTCATCCTTCCCTTTCTCTGGCTTGGACGGCTCGTCCTCTTCGGCTTCTTCATCATCGGCTTCGTCTTCGGCGTCTTCTTCGGCGACCTCATCTTCGATGACGCCATCTTCTTCCTCGATGTCCTCCTCATCCGCGGGCTCGTCGCCTGCGGAATCGTTTGAGTCCGAGCGTGTTGCGGTCAGCGTCATCGAGAACTGACCTTCGGACATGGACCCGGTCATGGTGCCATCCTCGATGGTCACAACGAGCGGTTCGTCCTCGTCCTCGTCGGCAGGCCGAAGTGTGAGTTGCTTCTCCTTCGGGACCCACGAACCCACCATCTCGACGATCCCGAACATGCCCATCTCAGCGGTGCCAGTGACGGAGTTGTCCTTCGCAAGCGTCAGTTCGAGCGTCAGATCCATCGCATGTGATGATCCATCCGGCGCATTGGCTTCGATCGTGCCGTACCAGGTTCCCGAAACGGGATCGTTGGCGGCAAATGCACTGAGTTTCGGCTGATCGATGCCGATGATGAGGCTCGGGTTCAATCGCACCATCGCAACATCCATCGCCTTGCACGCAGCGTGGCGGCAGTTGCCGTTGATCTGACTGACGCGGCCGATGAGGCCGTCGTACTGCTCGTCACCGATCAGATCAGTTTCGACGGTCGGGGATGCGAAACCAGGCAGCATGCCTGCGGCCCGCATGGTCGCCTCACGGCGGAGTTGCTGCCTGACCTGCTCACGCTCGGAGCGGTCGGCGAGCAGTACCTCTGGGTGCCAGTCAGGGTGCTCGGCCAGCCAGGTCAGGGCATCGGGGCCGAAGCCTTCGAGTGCAGTCTCGGGAATGAGGTCCTTCCAGGTCTTGGACCAGCCGTTGATGAAGCCCTCATCCATGACAATGTCCGCATCGAGGATTTGGCCGGTCTTGGGATGGACGCGGCTCGGACCGATGGCGAAGCCCATGTCGGCGTTGGTCCACAGGAAGAAGTTGTAGCGAGCGTCTTCGGGGTCCTTCTCCATGTGGGCACCGGTATCGGCATCCTGCTGGTTGACCTCGATGGCGTCCACGATGCCGACGTTCTCGAAGGCCTTGTTCCACTCAAGAATGCCTTTACGCACCCAGCGGCGGTATCGCACGGGAGTGGTGTGTTCAACGTAGAAGACGATGGGCGTCTTGGGCGGGCTCATCTTGAGTTTGGGGTCCGCCTTTTGAATGTCCCATCTGTTGATGTAGCGAATCCAGGGGTTTTCGTCGGAGGCATCGCCGATGTCGCGGTGCGCGGTCGTGAAGTACCCGACCCGCTCATCTGCGACACGCGGCTTGTAGCTGTTGTTCTCCGGGATCTCGGCGATCGAGTAGGCAAGCGTTCCGAGCTTGCCGCCGCGGAGAGGAATACCGAAGGCGAGTTCGATGTTCTCGGGGAATGCCTTGGCTTTCTCGATCGTCGCGAGTCGCGTGTTGGCTCCCGCTGTCGCGCCGCCGAAGAACTTCGAGGATTGCTTGACCAGCAGGTCGGTGAGATCGATGACCGGTCCGCCACCGGGGCCCATGGTCTTGATCGGCACATCGAGAATCACACGGTCGGTGAAGACACGCTTGGTGCCGGCTCTTGATTGCTTGTCGCCGGTTGAGCGGACGGCGTAGTTAGGCTGAATGAGTGCCAGCCGCTTGCCGAACTTCTTCCAGTGGGCGTACATGTCGCCAGCCTGAACACCCGCAGTTGGAATGCCACCGGAAATGGTGTAGGCAAAGAAGATGTTCTGCTTGCTGAAGTTGCGGGGCAGTTCAGCGAGTACATCGCTGGTCTTGCGGTCCACATACAGCGTGTACATGCCGGGCTCGCCGTCGACGGTTGAGACAACCTTCTTGTAGTTGTCCTTGACGACGGTGTCGAACTTCGGGAACTCCGGCTTCTTGGCGGCATTGGTGGCTGCGACGCGAGTGTCGATCTGGGCATTGGCCGGGTCGACAGCATCGTTCGCGAGTGCGATGGCGGCGATACTCAGCCCGCCAGCAGCGGTCAGCATGATTGGAATACGCATGGTGTGTCTCCTGAACACGTGGGTGATCGTTTCGTCCCTTCTCTAAGGGTGCGAGGGCCAATCCTACCCCGGTGGAAGGTTTGGGGCTAGAAATGGGGTGAGATTGGCTTGCTACGGCCCGGATATGGCCGAGGTTCGCGCGGCGTAGCCATAAGCGGGGATCGAAAGTCAGAGGGCTCAGGTTCGCGTCACGACTTCCTGCTCGTCGTTCCAGAGGAGTACTTGATCGTGTTTCCAGGCATCCACAGCCATCTTGATGGCCACCATCGTCGCGCAGCCGAGATCGACGTTGCAGGCGAGGCGGTCGCCGTTGCGGACGGCGTCGAGGAAATTGCCCATGTGATCTCGGCGGTCCATGGGGTCGATATGGGCGGTGGCGGTGCCGGGCTTGGGCGTGGGTTTGCCGTCTTCGTGGGTGATATCGACTCCATTGGCGGTTCGGAACTCCTCCCACCATGGCGGCTGCTCGGAGAGGGTCAGCCCGTTCCCGAACTCCATGGTGCCATATTGACCCCGTATGACCGTGGGCCATGTGTCGTTGTTGGTCATCACGCTTGAGAGCACGATGGTGTGCTCGGTGGGGTAGTCGACCATCATGAAGAACGTGTCGGCGATGTCCCGTTCGTCCTTCTCGAGGTAGATACCGCCGCTGGCCACCACGCGTTTGGGGTAGGCCCCGTCGTGTCCCTCGATCGCAAGCAGGAGCGGTGCGAGTCGGTGGTACAGCAGGTCGGTGGCGAGGCCTCCGTTGTAGGCGAGGTACTTGCGGAACCGGAAGAAGTGGTCGGCGTTCCAGTCGATCTTCGGCGCGAGACCGTGTTCGTGTCCGAGCCAGCGATCCCACCAGACATAGCCTGCCTTGTCATGGGTGTTCTGCGGCCCGGCGTCCGGGTCGATGTGCCAGTTGAACTGGCCGCCGCGGGAATTGCGACAGTAGGCGCCCTGACTCCATGTCGGCTTACCGATGCGCCCTTCTCGAATTGCTTGGCCTGCTGCCCAGAAACTTCCGTCACTGGTGCCCTGTGGTCCGACCTGCAGTGTCCGCCCGGTGCGGTGGACGGCGTCGCGGCACGCGATCGCCTGCGGGATCGTGTGCGAGAGCGGCTTTTCGCAGTACACATCCTTGCCGGCTTCCATCGCCTCAATGGCAATCTTGGTATGCCAGTGATCAGGGGTTGCGATGACGACTGCATCGACGTCTGGATCGTCGAGCACCCGTTCGTACTCCATGGTGGCCTTGCCTGCAGCAAGCGAAGCGACCTTGGCAGAGTTGTCGAGCCGGCGGCGGTAGACGTCGCAGGCGCGGATGACATCGATGTTCTCCTCATCGCTTCGTTTGACGAGGCTAGTGAGATGACCGGTCCCCATGCCACCTGTGCCGATGACAGCCATGTTGAGGCGGTCGTTGGCGCCGAGTATGCGCCCCCAAGAGAGCGCTGGCATGAACAGGGGAGACAGTGCTGTGGCGCGGATGACGGTGCGGCGGGTAATTGGCATCGGGAACTCCTCAAGGGCAGCCTACCGCGGGTTTGGTCGGAAAGCGCTCTCGCATGGGAGGCCATACACGGTCTCGGCGTGAGAGACCGCGTTCTGCTCCTGCTCCGCCCTGTTTGAGCCGTTACTCGAGCGACGCGCCTTGGGACTCGTAGAAAGTGCGATCGCCGGTGCGGCGAGGTTTGGCGAAGAACTGTTCCATCTGGCCGATCCATCGGCGACCGGAGGCGCCGCGTTTCTCATAGTACGTCGCCATGTGCTCGTCATAGGACTTCATCATGTCAAGCATGGCGTCATCATCCGGGTAGCGATCGTCGAACAGCACGGCATCGACTGGAAGGCGGGGTCGTTTCCACGGCTCCTCGTCTGCGCGGCCGATACAGAGGCCGAAGAGCGGGTACACGCCTTGTGGGAGTTCGAGCAGTTGTCCGACCGCAGCGAGATCATTCCGAAGCCCGCCGATGAAGCAAGTGCCCCAGCCCATCGATTCGACCGCGAGCGCGAGGTTCTGCGCAAAGAGTGAGGCATCGACGACACACAACAGGAAGGACTCGAGGTTCTCGGTACATTCACAGTCTGCGCACTCAGCCAGCAAATGGTGTCGCCGCATGTCGCCGCAGATCACGAGAAACGTGCCGCACTGAGCCACCTTCTTCTGCTCGCCCGTCAGCGTGACCAATTGTTGCAGAGTGTCCGGGTCGGTGACGCGAATGGCGCTGTACGCCTGAATGTTGGCGCTTGTCGCGGCGTACTGCGCGGCTTCGAAGGCGGTTTTGAGATCTTCGTCCGGCATCACTTCGCCGGTGTAGGCGCGGATGGATCGGTGTGCATGCATCTGATCGAGTGTTGGATTCATGCCCGGAATAGTACGCTCACGAACCGATGAACCGGTCATACAGGGTGCGAGCCTGAATCGGATCTGAAACTCCCACAAGCGCCCGGCCGTCGGGGAAGATGGTGATCCGTACGTCCTCGTTCGCGAGGTCTACCCGCAGAGCGTGTTCATCATGCAGAATGGTTCCATGCGGCGAGAGTCGGGCGGCCAGATCCTCCATGTCCAGGAGATCGTGACCCGCAGGAAGCAGTTGCACGGTGTCGCGGCCACACAGCGATTCGGTGTCGGTGCCACGGGACCCGTCGAGCCACTCGAAGATGCGGTCGTGGCAGCAGGAGCAGTCTTCGCGGGGTACCCCGGTACGCATCTGTCGATCTTCGCCTGTCCAAGGATCGATCGAGTGCATCGACCGATCGAAGCCGTCAATCCGGCCGATGAGCAGCGAGAGTGCAATGGCCGCCTGATGGGCGGTGACCGCAGCAATGGTTGGGCCCAAGACGCCAGCGGTATCACAGGTCGGTGTTGATCCTGGTGGCGGAGGTTCCGGGAAGACGCATCGGAGGCATGGCGTGGCGGCATCCTCTCGCCATTGGATCGCTTGCCCTTGCCCACCCTGGCGAGGAAGAATCGGCATGACCATGCCACCTGTTCCAACCGCGCCGGCGTAGATGTACGGCAGCCCGTGCTTTACAGCGAGATCATTCAGCAAGTACCGCGTATCGAAGTTGTCCAGACCGTCCACAAGAAGGCTCATGCCTGCTGTGATGTCTTCGGCGTTGTCGGCGTGAAAGTCAGCGACCACGGGCTCCACTTCAATGTGCGGATTGACCGCCAGCAGTCGCTCGGCAGCCGCGATCGCCTTGGGCCGCGAAGCATCCGCATCCGCCTGACAATACAGCACCTGCCGCTGCAAATTTGTCTCTTGGACGACATCCCGATCAACAAGGCGAATCGTCCCCACACCAGCGCGGGCGAGCAGATCCATGACACCACACCCGAGTGCGCCGCATCCGACAACCAAGACGGATGCGTCACCGAGTTTCTCTTGGCCAGATTCGCCAAAGTCACGCAGCAACATCTGTCGGTGATACCGCGCCTCCGACTTTCGGCTTTCGACTCGCAGTTCCTGCCTCACCACGCGAAGTGCGAGAAGGCCTTGTTCGCTTCCGCCATGCGGTGCGTCTGCTCGCGGACGGTGCAGGCCTTCCCTTCGCCGTTGGCGGCGTCGTAGAGTTCCTTCGCCAGCCGCGTGCTGAGGGGCTTGCCCTTCTCGCTGCGGATCGCCGTGATGATCCAACGGAAGGCCAGACTCTGGCGGCGACGTTGCGTGACGGGCATGGGCACCTGATAGTTGGCGCCGCCGACCCGCTTGGAACGAACTTCAACGTTGGGCTTTACGTTATCGATGGCCTGACGGAAGGCATCGATCGCTTTCTCGGGCATGCCCTCACGCTTGTCCTTGTCGATGCGGGCCTGAATCTTGTCGATTGCGTCATAGACCACTCGCTGCGCCACGGCTTTCTTTCCGTCGAGCATGACACAGTTGATGAATTTCGCCAGCACGCGATCGCCGTAGCGGGGATCGGGCTGGAGTTGCTTCTCGGATGCAGTGATGCGACCGGCCATGGTGGGCCTCCTTTGGCTCATCTGCCCGCGTTGCGGGCCGTGTGTTCACCGGCGGGTGTCGATTCTCGCCGATTACTTGCCTGCGTTGCCACACGTGGCGAACGCTTTGAATTGTGATCGGGCTACTTGCGAGCCCGCTTGGTTCCGTACTTGGAGCGTGCCTTGTTGCGGCCGTCGACACCGAGCGTGTCGTGGCTGCCGCGGACGATGTGGTACCGCACGCCGGGAAGATCACGCACACGTCCGCCACGCACGAGCACGATGGAGTGCTCCTGCAGGTTGTGGCCTTCGCCGCCGATGTAGGCGGTGACCTCCTTGCCGTTGGAGAGACGCACACGAGCGACCTTGCGAAGCGCCGAGTTCGGCTTCTTGGGGGTCACCGTGCGGACCTGTAAGCAGACGCCTCGCTTCTGCGGGCACGCATTAAGATCGCGGACGTTCGACTTGGTCTTGGGACTTTGTCGGGGCTTGCGAACAAGTTGGTTGATCGTGGGCATCTGGACTCCAAAACCGCCACCGAGGCGAGCCGAGCAGTGTATCAAGGCCGCAGTTCAAAGCAAAGTCGGCAATCGATGTGGCCGGCGGGGGTTGGGGGTGATATCGGACCATGAGAGCCACTTTGTTTCCACCCTCCCTGTGGATAAATCGTGGATAACCTCCATCCCTGCTCGAAAAACACTCGCTTGGGTGCGACGTGGCTCGATTCAGAGCTTCCATACTCTCCGGGGGGAATCTGAATAGACTGCCGGCCTCGCAGGGAGCCCCGCCGAAGTGACCAACCCCAGTCTTCACGTTGAGTTGCATTCAGATGGGGCCTGTTTCGGCAACCCCGGCCCGGGAGGGTGGGCCTGCGTGATTCGGCCTGTTTCGGGGCCGGGAGAAGAGGTCGTTCTGGCGGGTGGCGAGCCGGAAACCACCAATAACCGCATGGAATTGACCGCCGTGCTGGAGGGCCTGCGGTCGGTACCGGATGGGGCAACGGTCGATCTGTGGGCAGACAGCAAATACGTGCTGCAAGGCCTCTCCGAGTGGATGGACAATTGGAAACGCCGAGGTTGGAAGACGAGCAGCCGCAAGCCGGTCAAGAACGAAGATCTCTGGCGACCACTTGATGAGCAGCGGATGCGATTGGAGTTGACCTTCAACTGGGTGGAGGGACACACCGGACACCCCGACAACGAGCGATGCGATCTGCTCGCCAAACAGCAGGCCGAGATGTTTGAGCAGGAGGTGTGATGTGAGCGTGCATCGTGTGGAGGTACGACCGCGAGCAGAAGCCGGCGATCCGAGAGGTCGCGCGGCGCTGGCGGCCATTGAGTTATCAGGGCAGTTGCCGTGTCCGAGTCGTATTGACACGGCGAGTGTGTATCTGATCGAAGGCGATCTTGGTGACACACTCGTGCAGCGAATCGCCGAAGCCTTGCTTTCGCATCCCGTTACTGATGAGGCTGTCATTGGATCATCATCCCCACGTTCAGAGGCGCTGATCGAAGTCCATCCTCTTCCGGGGGTCATGGACCCGGACGCCGACGCCGTCGAGGCGGCGATCGAGTCCATGACGGGGAAGGCAGTCAAGGTCCGCACGGGGTGTCGGTATGACATGCACGGGATCGATGAAGATACCGGCGTTCGCATCGCGTCCTCATGTCTGGCGAACCCGCTGATTCACGATGTGCACCGCGGCCCTGAGCATCCAGATGTCTTCCCCATTGGACACACGCACGACATGAGCGTGCATGAAGTACCCATGATCGATCTCGATGATGCGGACCTCACAACGCTTAGTCGCGACGCGCACCTCTTCCTGAGCCTGGACGAGATGCAGGCTGTGCAGGCCCACTTTCGTGGGCGTGGGAGTGAGCCACGCAACATCGAACTCGAAACCCTCGCGCAGACGTGGTCTGAGCACTGCGTCCATAAGACACTCAAGGCAACGGTCGAGTATGAAGGCGATCTGCCGGTGGGTAAATCAATACCTGACAGCGAGCGGCTTCCAGATGGTCGCTTGCGGATCAACAACCTTCTGAAATCAACCGTGGCCGCCGCTACGCATCAGCTCATGGACGAAGGCTTGTCCAGTTGGTGCTTGTCGGTCTTTGTGGACAACGCCGGCATCGTCGGCTTCGACGAAGACCACGCCGTCTGTTTCAAGGTCGAGACGCACAACCATCCGTCCGCGCTGGAGCCCTACGGTGGTGCCGCGACCGGTATTGGTGGGTGTATCCGAGACATCATCGGCACCGGGCTCGCCGCACAGCCGATTGCTGCGACGGATGTCTTCTGTGTCGCGCCGCTCGAAACCGAGACTGTGCCAGAGGGATGCCTTTCTCCACGGAGAATCCTGTCGCAGGTCGTTCGGGGCGTGCGAGACTACGGAAACCGAATGGGTATTCCGACGGTCGATGGCACCGTCTGGTTCGACGCCGGTCACATAGGCAACCCGCTGGTTTTCTGTGGTTGTGTTGGCGTCATGCCGCGGGACCGCACGCACGGCGACCCACAGGCGGGCGATCACATCATTGTGATGGGGGGAAGAACCGG
>MPMF02078230.1_pt1 | contig 13813 bp, 13 predicted proteins | sample 1617271 | NCBI WGS metagenome assembly MPMF02 (sample SAMN05944812, study PRJNA350692) | marine metagenome | biome: marine; feature: ODZ; material: water; isolation source: 120 m water sample prefiltered with 30 um filter, filtered on to 0.2 um... | place: Pacific Ocean | collected 2012-04-09... | reverse complement strand
GATGATTCGCACGAGGTCAGAATGATGGCGGCTAGAACGGAAAGCAGCACAATACGTTTCATGATTTGACGGGATTTTACAGTCATGTCCTCTGCCGCTCGCTGTTCGCGCATAACTTTACATAACGAGGGCAATGATGTGAAACCTATCAACATCGCTCCAAAACCATCGGATGGGGAACTTACTGCGAATCCCATCATCGTGCGTTGTGAGCTGAATTGTCCGGCCGGCCGAATGTATCCGCCTTGGTGTACGCCAGGAATGTCCGCCGCTAAATACGGATGTCGGGATTATTCGTATAGGTTTATCGCAGTTCGGTCACCAGCCGAATCCCAGGGTCTTGTCAATGTGACCGAATTCCCATTTCCTAAGCGAAACTACGCTACTAACGATAATGTATATTATCGCTCCTTTTAATGGTCATGTCGTCATGCAAGAAGGCAACCTTGTACCCACCTGCAGCCCCTGACAAGATCCTCGGACTCGGCTTCCGCTGAATTCCGTCGAACTATACGAGAAGTCCGAGAAACCGGCATTTGTCCGTGGGTATTCTGGCCTAAGGCAAGGTGAATCCACGCGGGTGACGGGATACTCGGCTTCCAAATGCGGAATAGTGGAATTCGCAGTCGCTCGTTCACTGTTGGCGCTGTAATCACGGCGATTAATTTGGCCTACACGCTTCCTTATGTAAAGCGGGACGGCATGCGGCTAGAGTGCGACATAATTGCAATGTTGTCTGGTGGACATTTCACATGCTGGGGACGCCTAAGCGGTCGTGTCACAGATTGGTGCACCAGGCCGGATCGGTATCGATGAATTGGCTCTCCGCCCAAACGGGCCACACCCCGGAGGCAATCTGATGGCGAAATTCCCCGCAACGCTCGGACCTGATCTGCTCTCAGTCTCTCTAGAGGAGATCAAAGCCCATCACGGCCCGCCTCCCTGGTCCGAGCGCGCAGTTGCTTGCGAGCAATTCATGCTTACAGTGATCTGCCAGGCCCCGGGGCATCCCAATGACAGACATTTCCACCTTGTCGATGAATGCTGGTACGTTGCCGAAGGGGAAATCATCTGGCACTTTGAAGGTGACCGTGACGTCCATGCCCACGCCGGCGACATTGTCTTTGCACCCAGCCAAACCTTCCATCTGATTGAACCTGTCGGCAATGAAACCACCATCCGAATTGGCATTGTCCTCACCGATGAACCACATCGCCTCGAACGCGACGAATCTCTAGGCTCGATCTAGTGCCTGAGTTCACGGTTACTGACCGCCTGCGGCCAGACTTCCGGGGCCGGGGCTTCGCCCGGACGATGTCGGTGACTTCGGTCGGTGGCCTCTGATGATGCTCATCAGCGGGAAGCTCCGCTCCGACGTGTGGCCCTTCCTGCGGCCCCGGCGGCTGGAGTTCATCATGGGGATGTTGTTGGGGATATGAGTTTCACGCTGACGGGCCGGATCAAGCAGATCGAGGGCGTCCCGATGACCCGCGAACAGTCGCTCACATGGGCGCCGGGAAGCTGTCCGGCGACGACGAGAAGTTCGTGGAGTGGGTTGGGTTCAGCATGTCCCAGTTGCGCGACTACGGGCTGGACGTCGGCCAGATAATGACGTCGAACCACGTCTCCGACGGCGCGATCACGCTGAAGTATCTGGACGAAGAAATCTTCGAGGACGCGGCCTTCTTCGGCGACATCCCGAACATGCACGAAGGCCCCGGCGAAGGGCCGAACTGCCCCGACCTAGTTGACAGGACGCGGCGGTCGGCTAGCTACGGTGCCTTCAGCCCGTCACGCGCTTGTCACAGCTATCTGCTGACGAGCCAAACCGAATCTCGCAACGCCTTACCAGTCTGAGCACTCAGCGGCGAGAATCATCCCACCAATTTCAGGGGCAAAGTCCCCGTAGTAAACCAATTGTTCGCCATTGGGCAAACGAACGATCTCCGGATCGTTTCCCATAATGAGGCCTGTGAATCTCTCTTCCGTGAAGTTCAAACCGTCTGTAGAGACCGCCCGATACAATCCCTCTTGTCCAGTACCCGGCCCCGTGAACTTGCCATAGAAAAGGTAGATCGAGCCGTCAGTGGCCCGTACCGGGAATGGATGTTCCGCCGAGTCGGTAAGAACCCCGGATCCTTCCCCTAGCCGGAATCCCGATTCGACAGTCCATGTGAGTAGATCGTTCGAGATCGCACTCCCAACCTGTTTACCACCGGGTCCCTCACCAGGCCTACCCAGAGTTGAGTAGTACATGCGGTACTGCCCCGGCGCAAACTCGATGACCGCCGGACTGCTTAACGAATCAAGGCCAGCATCAGACGCGGTGATGCGAGAGCCGGGCTCCTCAACAAAATCAAGCCCATCGTCGCTGACAAACGACACAATCTCGTCAATCTTCGTCGTGTACAGACGCCATCGGCCGTCCGAGAGGCGGAAGATTCGTGGTTGTCCGGCACCGCCTTCCGGAAGTCGAGCTCCAGGTTCCTCGGTGAAGTTGATACCGTCGTTTGACACCGCGCTAGCGATCCCAATGCCCTGAGCAAAGACATACATTCTGATCCGACCGTCAGGAAGCACCGTCGCCGTTGCGTCGGCTACCGGCTGACCGACGGCGACCCCAAATGCGGGTGGCTGCAAGAGCACACCCAGTGACGTGCAGAACCCTGCTTGGGATGGGCCTTCGTTGGTTGCAGACCCGCCGAGGAGTGGTGGCTCGCCAGGGAGCGGTGGATCGCCAGGGAGCGGTGGATCGCCAGGGAGCGGTGGATCGCCAGGAGCCGGCGGCTCAACAGGAGCTAGTGGCTCAACAGGAACTGGTTGCTTGACTTGGGATGTCGAAGTGTACGTAGGTTCTGGCTCAAGCGCATCACCCCCCTCCTCGATAACGGAACGCGGTATCTCGGTAGAAATCGGGGTAGATTTACTATCGGTTTTCAGGTCCGATGGAGCCGCGACAACAGCGCTGCCCCCCGGGGGAGTGGGGTCGGCATCGGCAGCATTAGCAGTGGGAATCGAGGTATCTGCAACCGCACCGGGTCTTTCCGGGGTGGCCGGTTCACCGCAGGCAGTCACTACAAATAACGCTACTGCGACGAGAGGCAACACTCGAACCGCTAGGGGTTTCTCGAGTTGTTTCAGGGCATGGCTTATGGGCAACCCAAGTATCGTTACCAAATACGAGTGCCTTTCCGGATAGAGTGTCGCTCTTACGACCTTGAGCAGACGGCAAAGTCCGAACGAAGATGTAAGCGATATTACTGTTCGCTGGATCTACAGCCGAGTCGGATCAATTGCACTTGACCTAATGCGTGCCCGTGAAGGTGCCGGATAACGGGGCCGTCAAGATTCGATGTGGATGGAAACACCGCGATAGGCGCCTATACCGTCAGGATGAGCGTTAGCTGCACGCGATCCCTGGGCACCGCAGGCTGAGTCCACGGCCCGAACCCGCGTGTTGTACCGCCCGGCCTACGAGGTCAACTGGACTTTCCGGCGTAGCTGTGTGGGAGGGAAGGACGGGACAAAGACTTCTCAAGAGGGCGGGGCATTGGGAGTCGCTGCTACCCAGCCCAAACGACGCGAGTTAACCTGGCATTGCCGCAACGTTCCGAAGGGACGATCTCCAGAGTCGTCTCCCCCTTAGTACCCCGGTCACCTGGATCCATGCAATGCCTGGCTATTCGGGCGGTCGGTAGCGCAGGTCGGGCTTGCGGGCCGCAGTAGCTTCGTCCAGGCGGCCGACCGGGGTGCTCAGCGGGGCGTCAAGCGAGCGCTGCGGATCGGTCTCGACTTCGGCGGCGATGGCGCGCATGGCGGCGATGAAGCGGTCGAGGGTCTCGCGGGACTCGGTCTCGGTGGGCTCGATCATCAGCGCTTCTTCGACGATCAACGGGAAATACACCGTCGGCGGGTGGAAGCCGAAGTCGATCAGGCGCTTGGCGATATCCAGCGTACGCACCCCGTGGGCCTTCTGGCGACGGCCGGAAAAGACGACTTCGTGCATGCAGACGCGGTCGTGGGGCAGATCGTAGACATCCCGGAGCTTGACCCGCAGGTAGTTGGCGTTGAGCACGGCGATGTCGGAGATTTCGCGCAGGCCTTCGGCCCCGAGCGAGCGAATGTAGGTGTAGGCGCGGACGAGATTGCCAAAGTTGCCCATGTGCCCCTGAATCCGCCCGATTGAGTGGGGGAAATCGGTGGAGCGGGCAAAGCCGCCGGCGGGGTCTGCGACGACTCGCGGAACCGGCAGATAGGGGGCGAGTTCGTCGGAGGCACAGAGCGCACCGGCGCCGGGTCCGCCGCCGCCATGGGGAGTGCTGAAGGTCTTGTGAAGGTTCAGATGCATGACATCGATGCCGAGGTCGCCGGGGCGCACGCGTCCGAGCATGGCGTTCATATTGGCGCCATCGCAATAGACCAGCGCGCCGGCGGCGTGGGCCAGGTCGCAGACTTCCTGGATGCGGCTCTCGAAGAGGCCCAGGGTGTTGGGGACGGTCATCATGACCGCGGCGATGTCGGGTCCCATGGCGTCCCGGACGGCGTCGATGTCGATCTCGCCGTCGGCACCGTTGGGGATCGCGGACGACTCGTAGCCGCACATGCTGGCGGTGGCCGGGTTGGTGCCGTGGGCGGAGGCCGGGATGAGAACTTTGGTTCGTGGGACGTTTTTGCGGAGTTGGTGGGCGCGGATGAGCATCATGCCGACGAACTCTCCCTGCGCGCCAGCCGCGGGCTGCAGTGTGACAGCCGGGAAGCCGGCGATCTCACTGATCATTTCCTCGAGGCGGGTGAGCAGTTCGAGACAACCTTGGACCTGCGAGTCGGCCTGCAGCGGATGGACGGCGGCCAGGCCCGGCAGCCGGCCGGTGAGCTCGTTGACCTTGGGGTTGTACTTCATGGTGCAGGAGCCGAGCGGGTACATGTCGGTGTCGATGGAGAAGTTCTTCTGCGAGAGACGGACATAGTGGCGGACGACGTCAATCTGGGAGACCTCGGGCAGGGGTAAATCGGTGCGCACCTCATCGGCGGGAAGTAAGTCGGTCAGGTCTCGGCCGTCTGCGGGGAGCGCCGGCAGATCGACGCCGACGCGGCCCGGCGAGGACAGCTCGTAGATGGGCGGTTGGTCGGTCATCGGGCGGCCGCCGGGAGCGCTTCGTGCAACGCGGCGATGGCCGCCGGGCCGGTCTTCTCGGTAAAGGCACATAGTAAATAGTCGGACAGCTCGGGCCATTCGTTGCCGAGGTCCAATCCGCCAATGATGTCCTGCTCGCGAAGCTGGGCATTGATTTCAACAGCGGGCGCCGGGCAATGGACCGGGAACTCGCGCACCAGGGGCCGTTCGGTGGCCACGGCGTAGCCGGTCGGCCATTCGGACTCGATGGCCGCGTGAGCGTGGCGGATCGAGAGCTCGGCGAGGTGACGGAGCCCGTTGCGGCCGAGGCCGGCCAGGTGGATGGTGGCGGCGAGGGCGATGAGTGCCTCGTTGGTGCAGATGTTGGAAGACGCGCGCTCGCGACGGATGTGCTGTTCGCGAGTCTGCAGAGTCAGGACGTAGCCGGGGCGTCCCTGGCCATCGGTGGTGCGGCCGACGATGCGCCCGGGCACCCGACGGACGTGTTCGCTGGTGGTGGCGAAGTAGCCGGCGCCGGGTCCACCGAAGGACGGCGGTCCGGCCAGGTGGCGTAGTTCGCCGACCGCAATGTCTGCGCAGATCTCGCCGGGCGGCCGCAGGACTCCCAGAGTGACCGGGTCGGCGACCACGATCACGAGCGCCCCGGCGGCGTGAGCCGCCGCGACTACTTCTCCAACATCCTCGAGCCAACCGAAGAAGTTGGGGCGCTGGATGACCACGCAGGCGGTGGTTTCATCGATGGCGACGGTGAACGGGCGCATGTCTTCGCCAAGCGCGCCGCCGGCGGCCAGGTTCCAGTTGCGGACTACTTCGCAGGAGGCATCCAGCGGCTCGAGGTAGGTTTCGGCGATGCGCCGATAGTTGGGGTCCACGGTGTCGGCGACCAAGACCCGGCTGCGCCGGGTAACGTTGAGCGCCAGCGCCATGGCCTCGGCCAGCGCCGAGCCGCCGTCATACATCGAGGCGTTGGCGACATCGAGCCCGGTGAGATCGCAGATGAAGCTCTGGAACTCGTAGATGGTCTGCAGGGTCCCCTGGCTGACCTCGGGCTGGTAGGGCGTGTAGGCGGTGTAGTACTCGCTACGCAGGAGCAACTGGTCGACGAAGGCGGGGACGTAGTGGTCGTACCAGCCGCCCCCGAGGAAGCTGATCTGCTGGGTCAGATCCCGGTTACGGTTGGCCAGGTCTTGCAGGTGGTCGACGACGTCCATCTCGGACAGCGCCGGCGGGAGATCCAACTCGGGATCGCGAACGCCGGCCGGGATGTCCGCGAAGAGGCTGTCGAGGTCCGGCGCGCCGATGGCCTCCAGCATGAGGCGCTGGTCGCGCGCGGTGTTAGGAACGTAGCTCATTCACAAGACCCTCGTAGGCGGCGGCGTCCATGAGCGCGGCGAGTTCGTCCGTGTCGTTGAGGCGGATCTTGATCATCCAACCGGCGCCGTAGGGGTCTTCGTTAACCAGCTCGGGCGCGGCGTCGAGTTTGTCGTTCCCGGCGGTCACTTCGCCGGAAAGCGGGGCAAACAGGTCGGATACTGCCTTGACGGATTCGACGGTGCCGAAGGGGACGTTGCGGGTGATGGCGGCGCCGACGCCGGGCAGTTCGACGTAGACGACGTCGCCGAGCTCGTCCTGGGCATACGCGGTGATGCCGATGGTGCATTCCTCGCCGTCAACCCGGATCCACTCGTGCTCCCGGGTGTAGCTCAACTCGTCGGGATACATCTGATCTCCTGGTTCCACTGGTTCGCGACGTCCTATTTGCTCTTCGCCCGCCTCCGGGTGACGTTGCTGAAGAATGGCATGTCCACAAGGGTAGCGCCACGGTCCCGGTCACGGATATTCACGGCGACAGCGTCGCCGATTTCGCAGGCGGCCGGCACGAAGGCCATCGCGATGCCGGTCTCAAGGGTGGGCGAAAAGGTGCCGCTGGTGATGACGCCGGGGCCGTGGGTGGTGGTAACCGGGTGGCCGTCGCGGGGAACGGCGCGTTCGGTGAGGGTGAGTCCGCGCAGGCGGCGGGTCGGGCCGGCTTCGACGACCTTGGTCAGTGCGTCGCGGCCGATGAAGGGACCCTTCTTCATGGCAACGACCCCGGCAAGACCTGCCTCGATGGGATTTATGTCAAGCCCGAGCTCGTGTCCGTGCAGCGCCATGCCGGCTTCGAGGCGCAGGGTATTGCGCGCGCCGAGTCCGGCCGGGGCGACGCCGAGAGCCAGGATTGCCTCCCAAATGGTCATGGCATCCTCGGGGGAAGCGAAGATCTCGACGCCGTCCTCGCCGGTGTAGCCGGTGCGGCCGATCAGGACGTCGTGGCCGAAGACGGTGGTCCGGCGGATGCGGGTGCGGCGGAGTTTCGCCAGGTCCAGGCCGGTGGCCGGGTCGAGCAGTTCCTCGGCACGGGGCCCCTGGACGGCCAGAAGGCAATAGCTATCGCTGGCGTTGGTCAGGGTCGGATTCAGGTGTCCAGTCTGCGCGCGGAGCCAGTCCCAGTCGGCATCGGCGTTGGCGGCGTTGACAACCAGAAGGTATTCGTTCTCGTCCAGGCGGTAGAGTATGGCGTCGTCGAGGACGCCGCCGGCTTCGTTGCAGATCAAGGTGTAGTGCGAGCGACCCTTGCGCAGACGGGTGACATCGTTGCTCAGAAGGCGGTTGAGATAGGCGGCGACGTCGGGGCCAGAGATGGTGATTTCACCCATGTGGGAAACATCAAACACGCCGGCGGAGTCACGAACGGCGTTGTGCTCGGCGATCACCCCCGCATACTGCACCGGCATGTCCCAACCGGCGAATCCCACCATGCGCGCGCCAAGGCGCACATGACTGGCATGGAGGGGCGTTTGCCTGAGTTTTGCGTCCAACCGGCCGCCTGCATTTCGGGTCCGCGGGATTCCAACAAACGATAGTACTATCGTGGCGGGACGAATGCGAAACCGATGGAGGCGAGTTGTCCGGAACGCTCACGATCGCGGGTAGGTTGGGCCGGGGACGGGATACCTCCGGGGCTGGTGAATTGCGCGGCGCGACGATGAGCTGGTTGCCGGATCGCGCGGCGGAGATCGAGTTGCCGGCACCGGTGAACGCGAAGGCGGTTGCGGCGGGAGTGCGAAGGGCGCTGGCGGCGGCCGGTGGAGGCGATCTGACGTACCGGGGGCCGGGGTATCCGCCGGTAGACGACCCGCTGGCGGCGGCCTTGCTGCGCGCGGCCCGGGACGCAGGGATGGCCACGTTGGTGGAGCCAGGAATGCCGTTCTGGATGGGAGCGCTGGAGGCGGATTCCGGGTTTTCGGTGCGCGGTGCGGAGGAAATGGCGAAGGCCGATCTGAGTGCACCGGTTGTGGTTTCAGGGTTGATGACGCTGGAAGCGCTGGACGAGTTGGTTGCTGGATTACGGGAGCGTTCGCCGGGCGTGGCGCTCCGGATGGTGGACAGTTCGGGTGCGGCAGTGGCATTTGAGGACGGGCTCGAGATAGCGGCTGCGGACCGGCCGTATGCCCTGATCGCCGGTCCGGTTGAGCCCCTCGACAACCCGTCGGCGCTGGACTCGCTGCTGTGGGTGGTGGAGCGCCTGCGCGCGCCGGATGGCTGCCCCTGGGACCGGCGGCAGACCCATGAATCGCTGCGGCGCTACCTCCCCGAGGAGGCCCACGAGGCGGCGGCGGCCATCGCCGATGGCGACCCGGCGCACCTGGCGGAGGAACTGGGCGATGTGCTGCTGCAGATTGCGCTGCACGCGCAGATCGGCAACGAGAACGGCGATTTCGCTTTCAGCGATGTGGTGCGCGCGCTCACAGAAAAGATGGTACATCGCCACCCGCATGTGTTTGGCGACGTGGCGGTGGATGGCGTGGACGATGTGCTGCGGAACTGGGAGGACTTGAAGGAGGTGGAGCGGGCGGCGACGGGGAATTTGGATTATGGGGTGTCGCCGGGGCTGCCGGCGTTGACGTATACCCGGGAAGTCCTGAAACGGGCGGCGCGGTCCGGAGAGGCGCTGGCGCCCGCGGCGGTGGACGGTGCGGAGGCGGCGCTGGAAGGTGACGAGGGCGCAACGGTCCTGGGGGAGATGCTGCTGCACCTGGTGGAACTGGCGGACCGACACGGGCTGGACGCCGAGTTCGCGCTGCGCGAGGCGCTAAGGCGGAGAATGCCAAAGGAGCGAGGCGCTTGAACGCCGGTGAATCGGGCGAGGCGCGGGAGTTTCTGCTGATTGGCGGCATCCGCGTGGGCCACTGGACCGACGAAGTCGGCGGGACCGGCTGCACGGTGCTGGTGTGCGATCCGCCGGCCTGCGGCGGAGTGGACATCCGGGGATCGGCCCCGGGCACTCGCGAGACGGCGCTGCTGACGCCGACCGGCTCGGTGCAGACGGTGAACGCGATCGTGCTGACGGGCGGCAGCGCGCTGGGTCTGGCGGCGGCTTCGGGAGTAGCGACGGCGCTGCATGCGGCCGGCAAGGGATACCCGACCTCGCAGGGGCCGATACCAATTGTGCCGGCAGCGGTGATCTACGACCTGGGGTTAGGCGGGGTGGAGTGGCCGGATGAGCGGGCCGGACGGGCGGCGCTGGCGGCGGCGAGTGATGATGGCTTTGCGGTTGGCAACGTAGGAGCGGGGATCGGGGCGACGGCGGGAGCGGGTCCGGCCGGGACCAAGACCGGGCTCGGGTTGGCGACGCTGGTAGAGAGCAATCTGCGGGTGGGAGCGCTGGTGGTGGCCAATCCGCTGGGGTCGATCGTTGCCGCCGACGGACGGGTGTTGGCCGGCCAGCGAGACGGCGGCGGATTGGTGCACCCGGAGGATGTGCTGCGGCTGCTCGCGGAGCGGCAGGCGACCGAGAACACGGTGATCGGTTGCGTGGTGACCAACGCGCGGCTGGCCAAGACCGCCGCGACCAAGGTTGCGCAGATGGCCCACGACGGGATCGCCCGGGCCGTGCAACCGGCGCACACGACCCGTGACGGCGACACCCTGTTCGCTGTGTCGGTAGGCGAAGCAGCGCTGTCCGCCGATCTAGACCTGGTCGGCGACCTGGCCTCGCGGGCAGTGTCAGCGGCGATCCGCAACGCGGCACTTAACGCCGAAACAGCCTACGGAATCCCGAGCGCACGCGATCTGGCCACCAGATGAACCCGGTGGTCGCGCTACTGAGTGATTTCGGCCGCCGCGACCCCTACGTCGGGATGATGAAGATGGCGATCCTGGAGATCTGCCCGGGGGCAACGATCCTCGATCTGTCACATGAAGTGGAAGCGCAAGGGGTCCGACAGGGGGCGTTCCTGCTCGCAGCGTCGTTGCCATATTTGCCCGAAGGCACGGTGGTCGCGGCGGTGGTTGACCCGGGGGTCGGCACGGGGCGCCGGGCGCTGGCGGCGCGGATCGGCGGCCGGTTTCTGGTTGGACCGGACAACGGGCTGTTTTCGTGGGGATGGCAGTCGGTAGACCCCAGGGATCGCGCGGCCTACGAACTGGACCAGGACGAGTTCTGGCACGCGCCGGTGAGCGACACCTTCCACGGGCGGGATGTCTTCGCACCGGTGGCGGCTCACCTGGCGAAGGGGATGGAAATCGCGCGGCTGGGTTCGCTGCTCGATCGCATTAAGTTGCTGCCCGACCTGGACCCGACGCCGGTTGCGGAAGGAATGCGGCTGCGGATTGAGCATATCGACCGCTTCGGCAATCTGGTCACGAACCTGGCGGCCGGGGATGTTCCGTCGGATGGCGACGGATTGAAATTCAGCGTCGGAGAGGCCATCACGGTCGGGGTGCGGAGGAACTATGACGCGGCGGAGCGGCTGATCGCGGTCGTCGGCGGGCTAGGCTACCTAGAACTGGCCGCGCCGGGCGGCTCGGCGGCGGCACTGACCGGAGCGGGTATCGGTGATGCCGTAATTATGTCAAGCAGCGGCGACTGACCACTTCCGATGAGTCGCGAAGCCGGAGGCTAGCTCAGGGCGATCTTGAGTCTTTCGGCGGCGGCCAGCTGTAGTTGCCGCAAATCGCTGCCAGCGTCAATGAACTGGAAGCCCTGGGCGATCACCGCGCGGGCGGCTTCGCCGCTACCGACCGGCACCCCTGCCGGCTTGCCGACCTTGCGGGCGGCCGCCAGGATGGCGGCGATGGCGTCCAGGTGGCCCTGGTCCTTCCACATCTGGTCGGAGGTCAGCCCCATCGACAGGCCAAGGTCGTTGGGCCCGATGAACGCCACGTCGACGCCGTCGAGTGCCATGATGGCTTCGGCGTTGTTGACGCCCTCCATATCCTCGATCTGCGGGATGACCAGAATGGAATCGTTGGCCTCGCTCTTGTAGCCCGGATCCATGAGCACGGCGCGCCCGGTGCCGGAGGAGCGCTCACCGACCGGAGGATAGCGCATGGCGGCGACGGCGGCGGCGGCCTGCTCGGGAGTGCTGAGGTGCGGCAGGATGATCCCCATCGCGCCGGCGTCGAGCACGCGGCCGATGGCGGTGGGGTCGTGGGACCAGACGCGGGCCATCGGCACCGCGCCGCGGGCCTCGATGGCGAGGAAGGCGTTGGTCATGGTCTGCGGGTCCCACTGACCGTGCTCGGCGTCGACGGCGAGCCAGTCGTAGCCGGCGCCGGCCATGACTTCGGCGGCTGTGGGGGAACCCAGGTTCAGCCAGGCGCCGACCGATGTTTCGCCGCGATAAAGCTTGTCGCGGACCGGATTCAAACTCACGGGGGCAGCCCTCCGGGCTCTGTTGGCCGCTCCTCTTTGTCAATTTCGGGCGCGGGCAGCCGTTTTAGCGCTCCGGAGCGTACCCCGGGCGGTTGGCGACGGCAAACGCCGCGGCTGACGATAGCCGCCGGCCCCGGTTGTACCTATCATTGCAGGCAGCGGCAAACGGAAAGGCGCGCGCGTGGAAGTCCTGACCTCAATATGGAATGTGTTGACTTACCAGATCACAGTGATCCAGGGGAATCCCCTGACGGCCCTAGGCATCATCCAGTTGCTCTTGATCGTCGTCGTGGCGCTGTTCCTCGCCGGACGCCTGACCCGCCTGCTCACCCGCTACCTGGTCAGTCGGCTAGGCGTGGCGGTCAGCATCGCCTCGATCGTGGGTTCGGTGATTCGCGGGCTGGTCATCTTTGTTGGGTTGTACATCGCACTGACATCGATCGGGCTGGAACTTGGGATTCTGCTGGTGCCGCTGGGAGCGGTCGGCATCGGGCTCGGGTTTGGCCTGCAACGGATCGCCGAGAACTTCATTTCCGGGTTGATCCTGCTAACCGAACGGCCGATCTCCGACGGCGACATCATCGAGGTGAACGCCGTACGCGGGGTGGTGGAGAAGATCGGGCTGCGCTCGACGCTGTTGCGCACGTTCGATAACACTCGGGTGACCGTGCCAAATTCGGAACTAATCTCGAACCAAGTCGATAACTGGACGCTGGCCGACCGGATCGTGCGAATCAGGTTCACCGTGGGCGTGGCCTACGGCTCAGATGTTCGGCTGGCGGAGAAGCTCCTGAGCGAGGCGCTGACGAGTCACGCCGATGTGTTGCCGGAACCCGAACCGCGGGTGTTCTTTATCGAGTTCGGCGACTCGTCGTTGAATTTCTTGATCTTCGCCTGGGTCGATACCCCGGCGAAACGGCTCACGACGCTGAGCGACCTGCATTTCGCGATCGACAAAGCCTTCCGCGAGAACGATATCGAGATTCCGTTCCCGCAGCGCGATGTGCATCTGCGGTCGGGTTCGCTGGGTATCGACGACCAACAGGCCGGCGACTAGAGAGCGAACCTTCATGGGAATCACCGACTGCCCGGGCGAATGGCCGGGCGCCGCAAGACTGGGGGACTGGCAATGGATCTGGGTCTAAAGGGCCGGGTGGCCGCAGTCACCGGAGGTAGCGAGGGGATCGGTTTCGCGGTGGCGAAGCTGCTGGCCGACGAGGGCTGCGCGGTGGCTATCTGCGCGCGCCGTGAGGATGTGCTGCAAAACGCGGCGGCGCGAATCGCGCGGGCCTCGGGCACAAAGGTGATCCCGCTGGTGGCCGATGTGGGCGAGGAGGCACAGGCGACCGAATTCATCGAGAAGACGGTTCTGGAGCTCGGCAAGATCGATATCCTGGTCAACAACGCTGGCAAATCGGCGGCCAACATCTTTGAATACGTTGATGACACCGGCTGGCATGAGGACCTGGATATCAAGCTGTTCGGGGCGATTCGCTGCTCACGAGCGGCGATCCCGCACATGAAGCACGCCGGCTGGGGACGGATCATCAATATCACCCACGCGGGTGGCCGCCAGCCGGGGCCGTCGTCGCTGCCGACCTCGGTGAGCCGGGCCGCCGGCATCGCGCTGACCAAGGCGATGTCGAAGGACTACGCAGCACACAACATTCTGATTAACACGGTGATGGTGGGCTCGATCCGCAGCATGCAATGGGAGCGGCGCTGGCAGGCCGGTGACCCCGGGCAGTCGCTGGAAGCGTTCTACGCGGCGGCCGGGCGCAATACGCCGCTGAAGCGAGTAGGTACCTCGGAAGAGGTGGCGGCGGCGGTGGCATTCCTGGCGTCGGAGCAGGCTTCGTACATTACGGGAGCGGCGCTGGTGGTGGACGGCGGGGTGTCAGACGTAATCTGAGGCCTGTTACTCGATTGCGGCGGCGGCGCGCTGCGCACCGCGCAACAGCAATACGTAGATGGCCAGGGCG
>MPMF02304016.1_pt1 | contig 13819 bp, 13 predicted proteins | sample 1617271 | NCBI WGS metagenome assembly MPMF02 (sample SAMN05944812, study PRJNA350692) | marine metagenome | biome: marine; feature: ODZ; material: water; isolation source: 120 m water sample prefiltered with 30 um filter, filtered on to 0.2 um... | place: Pacific Ocean | collected 2012-04-09... | reverse complement strand
GCCACTGTCGTGGGCCAGCCAGTAGCCCATCGGGTCCGCACTGTCCCAGAAGCCGCGATAAAAGTCTGCCTGATCGCGTGGTAATGAAAGCAGCATCTCGGGATTGGTGGTCAGGTCGTAGAGCCGTGATGGCTCCACCGGCGTCATTCTCTCCCCGGGCATGAATCCAGCGTTGCGCAGCGCCACGTCGCTGCTCGGCGCGTGCAGCGACGCTGGTCTCTGGTCGTCATTCGCCGCATGTGCGGCGCGTATGCTATCGTACATCAGGTTGGCTGTCTCCCGTGCGCGCTTTACCGGTGAGTAGCTGATGAACACGCTGTCGTCGGGAGAAATGTGCTCCGCAAGGGCCTTGCCGGTGGCCTTGGCTTGAGCGCGCCCGCGCCCGATAAGACCGACATCGGCGCGGTGGTGTGCCATCTCGGCGTGGCGCACAAGCCAGACAATGGTGCTCATGAATGGATCTGCTCAGGCGCTATCGGTCGTGCCGCCCGCGCCTTGCCAACGCTGAAACAAATCCCGTTCCAGTTGCACGCCCAGCACGTCCAGCACGCGGTTGATCGTTTGATTAATCACGTCGTCCAGCGTCTTCGGGCGGTGATAGAAAGCCGGCATGGGCGGCAGTATGATTGCGCCCATCTCGGCGGCCGTGACCATCAGCCGCAGATGCCCCAGATGCAGCGGAGTTTCGCGCGGAAGCAGCACTAGTGGGCGGCGGTCCTTCAGGGTAACATCAGCGGCGCGCAGCAGCAGGTTCGCGCTGAACGAGTTGGCGATGCCCGAAAGCGTCTTCATCGAGCACGGGATGACCACCATCCCCATCGTCTTGAATGAGCCGGAAGAGACCGCCGCGGCGACGTCATTCAGGCGGTATTGCACGTCCGCCAGCGCTTCGACCTCCGAAACCGACGAATCCGTTTCCAGAACGATAGTCTTGCGGGCGGCGTTGCTGAGCACCAGGTGCGTTTCCACATCTTTGACCGTGCGCAGCACTTGCAGCAGGCGGATGGCATAGATGACACCGCTTGCGCCGGAAATTCCAACAATTAGTTTGCCCATTATGCTTCGATTTTCCTCCACGGTTCCGTTACCTTTTCAATCACTGTGAAGAACCAGCGGTCAACCGCGTCCCCTTCCGCAGGCGCCGGCTGCTCCGGCAGTGCCCCAGGCGCGAAGAAGCCGACCTCGATGGCGTCCTCCCCTGCACGTGCCTGGCCGCCTGCAACCTTCCCGCTGTAAGCGATGATGACTACGCCCACATCGGCTCGCGAGAAAACGCCCAGCAAACCATTTAACGCCACTTTCACACCGGCCTCTTCAAAGGTCTCCCGGATTGTTGCTCCTTCGACCGACTCGTCAATCTCCACGTGCCCCGCGGGCGGTGCCCAGTAGCCCTGCAGTGGTGGGTTTCCGCGGCGGATGAGCAACAGCTGCCCCTCGCGCTCGGCTACCGCCATCCCCACCGGAGTCGGGTTTCGGTAAAGCACAAACCCGCAATCTGGGCAGACCGGCCGCTCGTGCCCAGCCACGAACTCGGTTTTCAGCGCAGCTCCGCAGTGAGCACAGTATCTCTCTTCGATTTCACTCACTGCGGTCCCCTTCGGCTTTGAGTTTTTCGTCCAGCCTGGTCTCGGACAGGTCGGCGTCACGCAAGTCGGCCTTCCCCAATAATGTGGCACGAAGGTCGGCTTGAATGAGACTGGCGCCGCGCAGGTCAGCTCGGTTCATTAACGCGCCGCGCATATCGGCCAGGCTCAATTAAACATCTTGCAGGTTGACGGCAAACAACGTCGCGCCCTGCAACATGGCGCGATTTAAGTGGCGCCAGCAAGATCGGTCTCCCCAATCCGGGCTTCCCGCATATCAGTGCCGTTGAGGTGCTCCTTGTAAAATGATGCGCTCTCTAGGTTCGCACCGGAATGATCGGCTTGAAACATATTTACGCTCTGCAAATTGGCGGTCACCAGAGGGATTTCTTGGTCGCAATGTGGACATTTCATCTGTCATTCTCCGGATCGGCGCGTTCCGTTCGATTATGCTTTCGGGCGCGCCCGCCGCTCGGCCGAAGGCCTTAACACGCGCAGCGGCAGCCCCCGCAGTCTCTTGTTCAATCGTCATCTGGGTCGCGTCTTAGGCTTTCATCTTAGTTCATTTTTTTGCGCTGGTTGGGCGATTGGAATCGTCTCTTTGGGCGCGATTTCAACCGCTGGATGGTTCTAATTAAACTGCCTCCCCCCATCGACGACGATCGTCTGTCCGGTGATGAAGTCACTGGCAGGGGAAGCGAGAAAAAGCATTAAACCAACGATATCTTCTGGTTGTTCGGCACGTTTTAGAGCGCCGCGCTGGAGGCCATACTGTTCAGCGTTTGGGATCAGTTCCTGGCTGGCTTCCGTGAGCGTGAATCCGGGCGCGATGGCGTTAACGGTGATCCGATCGTCGCCGAGCTCTTTTGCCAAGGCGCGTGTCAGGCCGATCAGGCCGCCCTTAGATGCAACGTAGTGCGACCACCCGGGCGAGCCGCTGAAGAAGACGGCCGAGGCGACGTTGATGATCTTGCCCGCCTCTTGTTTCCTCATCCAGGGATAGACAGCCCGCGCGCACAGCCACGGCCCTTTGAGATTGATAGCCATTACCCGGTCCCATTCGGCGGGCGCGATGGCGTCGAAACGCTTCCGTTCGAGCCCGCCGTAAAGGGCGGCATTGTTGATCAGGATGTCGATGCGGCTCCAGCGCTTGGCCGTCTGGGCCGCCATTTGACGCGTGGCGGCCTCGTCGGAAACGTCCACGGCGACGGCCTGGGCCTCACCTCCGGCGGCGGCGACTAGGTCGGCGGTTTGCTGCGCGGCGGACAAGTCAATGTCGGCGGCGACGACGAATACGCCTTCTTTAGCCAGGCTCAGACAAAAGGCGCGACCCAACCCGCGCGCCGCGCCAGTGACGATAGCCACACGTTGTTGGAGTGAAGCAGTGGGGGACATTAGATCAAGATTCCAGCGCCCGCTTCGCCTTGGCCAATGTCTCGCGGGCCATCTGCTTGGCTTTGGATGTGAACATCCAACCATCGATACGATCCCTAAGCCAATCGGTATACTCGTCGAGTTCGATTTCGAACCGCTGATGGTCAATTTCGATACCCGTTTGCGAAAAGCGCCACAACTTATCGGCGTCCTTCATCAGTTGGTCGTTGAGAGAGAGGGCGGTCTCGCGCGAGTCGTGTCCATCAATGATCGCCAGAATTTCATCACTCAGAGCCGCGTCGTAGTCTACCGCCGACAGAATCTCGCGCGCGATGCGCGCGCCTTCAACCTCGTGAACGCGCCGCACAGCTTGCCCGGAGGCCGCCGAAGGATCGGCGGCCTGCCTTTTGGGGCCAAAGGCTTTTAGTTGATCGCCTTCCGGGATCATCTTCCAACCGACGTCGTGAAGGATCACGGCGGGCAGTACGACAGCTTCCTCGGCGTCGGAGTAATGGTCTAGCAGCCGCTGGGCGAAGCGGTACGCGATGGCGACGTGGACTTCGTTGTGGCGCGTGTCCAGGTAAGGTTTCGCCCACTCGTACATTTCGGTGTATTTTCCTTCCACAACTTGCTCCGGTTGGGCAGCTTCCATTTCAACCCCGAGGCCAGCAGATATTTCCTAAAACGACAAATAGATCGTCTTCAACTCTAAATATTCCTCCAACCCATAGCGCGATTTTTCCCGTCCTAACCCACTTTCCTTAAAACCGCCGAAAGGCGCTTGGTTGTACGTGGCATGAATGTTGTTCACCCACACCGAACCGGCTTCGCAGCGTTCGGCAGCACGGAGGGCGTTGGCGAGATCCTTGCTGAAGACAAAAGCAGCCAGCCCGTACGGCGAATCGTTGGCATAGGTGATAGCTTCGTCCAACATCTCCACGGGCATGAGGCCGACCACCGGGCCAAACGTCTCTTCAGTCATGATTTGCATCGAATGATCGGCGTCTACCAGCACGGTCGGCGGCCAGAAGTAACCGCCGTCGAATCCTGGGCCGGTCAGGCGCTCGCCGCCGGCTTCTAGTCGCGCCCCTTTTTGGAGGGCATCCTGCACGTGTTTTGAAGTCTTGCGAAATGTGTCCTTATTCGCTAGTGGGCCAACTTGGCATTCTGGGTTTAGACCATTCCCAACGGTCAAGCCGCGGGCGGCCTGGGCGAATCGCTCGCAGAATGCAGCGTAGATACCCTGTTGCACATACATGCGGTTGACCCGGTAGCAGAACTGCCCGCTGTTGGCGAACGTCTGCCGCAGCAGCGCTGGCAGGGCGACTTCGAGGTCGGCGTCGGCACTGACAATGGCTGGACATTGGCCACCGAGTTCGAGCGTCAGCCGCTTGTTAGTTTGGGCCGCCGCCGCAGCAATACGTTTGCCGACGGCGTTCCCGCCGGTGAACCCGATCTTGCGCGGGATGGGGTGCTCGACCAGCGCCTGGCCGATTTCGCTGCCGCGGCCGGTGACGACGTTGAACACGCCCGGCGGGAAGCCGGCCGCGTGAAAAACTTCGGCGAGCATGAGTGTGGTGAGCGGCGTGTCTGCGGCCGGCTTGGCCACGACGGTACAGCCGGTGATGAGCGCTGGTCCAAGTTTAAAGCAGAGTAAATTAATCGGATAATTAAACGGTGCGATGGCGACCACGACGCCGACTGGCTCCTTGACGACAAAGACGCGCTCGTCGGGTAGGTTGAGCATGGGAATTTCGCCACGCAACCGCAGGCCCTCCTCGGCGAAATAGTCGAGCAGTTCGGCTGAGCGTTCGATTTCCTTGTGCGACCCGGTCAGTGGCCGGCCCAATTCCATTGTCAGTGCGCGCGCGAAGTCGCTAATGCGCTCCCGCAGCCCGGCGGCGGCGGTGTGCTGTAGCGCCGCGCGTTCGGCCATCGGGCGTGCGCGCCAGCCGTCGAACGCGGCCTGGGCGGCGCGCAGCGCCCGGTCAGCGTCAGCAGCCGTTCCCAACGGAACCTCACCGACAACCTCGCCAGTCGCCGGGTTCGTGACCGGCAGCGTGCGGCTCGATTCGGATGGAACCCACTCACCGTTGATGAAGAAATCCTTATTGCTGAGTCCCAATTACAAATCTCCAGTGAACTTCAGTGCTACAGTGGGTGTTGCTCACCTTTTCCACCACTCAGACGCCGGCGAGGGCGTCGCAGAAAGCTGGCAATACCTCCTCCCAGTCGCCCACTATGCCATAGGTGGACATGCGGAAGATGGGCGCTCCAGGATCGTTGTTGATGGCTACAATCACGCGCGAAGACGAACAGCCGGTTATGTGCTGGATAGCGCCGGAAATCCCGACGGCGATGTAAAGCTCCGGCGTCACGGTCTTGCCTGTCAACCCGATTTGAAGCGCAGGCTCCACCCAGCCAGAATCGCAGGGCGGACGGGAGGTCCCCACGGCTGCGTCCAGCAGATCTGCTATCTCATGCAGGAGTCGGAAAGGCTCTGGCCCGCCCAGGCCGCGCCCGCCCGCGATGATTACCCGCGCTCGCTCCAGGTTTTGGGTCAGGCCCTGCTGGCGTGCGTGGGATACACACGCGGTCTTCAGATCAGTTTCCGGTAGCTCCGGTTGGACGGTCACCAGCTCACTTTGTGCCCCGGCAGCCGGTTCAGTCGGGGAAAAGGCCCCCGTCCGAGGAACCACGATCCAGGGCACTTTGGTGAGCCGGATCGTCGCATGGGCCGCCCCTCCGAACACTGGTCTTGTGACCGTCAGTGCGCCGTCGGCAACATCCAGGGTCATGGCGTCCTGAGCCAGCCCCACGCCGAGACGATAGGCCAGGCGTGCGCCCACCTCCATGCCCAAGAGGCTGCGCGGCATGACGATCAGAGCCGGTTGCAGCTCGTGACACACGGTCGTGAAGGCCGCCAGATGCGCGTCGGGCAACGGATCATCCAGACGGGGGTCTTGCAGCAGATAGACCTGGTCGGCCCCGCTCTGGCGAGCCTCCTCGGCGGCCGCAATGTCTCCCCCCGACACGACCACACGCAACTTGCCGTCTAACTGAGAGGCGAGCTGGCGGCCGACCGTCAATAGTTCCCAGAAGCCGGGGTGCAGCGAACCGACCTCTGTCTCTGCAAAAATCAGTATTCCTGCCATCGCTAGGCGCCCTCCGGTGGTTTTGGTTTGACAAGCCCGGCATCCAGGAGGACTTCGGCCAGTCGTCGGCCCGCCTCGGCGCCAGTGGCGCTCTCCACGAATTGGCAGTCCCGCGTCTCTTCGTGCAAAGAAAGTTTCAGTACTTCCATGGCCGGCGTGGCCGGCGCTTCCACGCCTAGCTCTGATAAGGTCAGGGTCTGGGGGCGCCGTTTTTTAGCCATCAGGCGCGCCCGCATTAGGGGATAGCGCAAGTCTCCCAATTCGCTGGTCACCGTCACTACCGCCGGTAGGTCGCTTTCCATTACCTGAAAACCGTCGCTCAGGACGCGTTCGATCTGAACCCGGCGCGCTTGCACTTCGACCCAGCGCGCTAGGGTCAGGCAGGCCCATCCGAGCAATTCCGCAAGCATCAGGGGCGCCTGGGCCTGATCCCAGTCGGAGGCCTGTCGCCCGCACAGCACTAGATCGGCCCCACCCAGGTGCCGGATGGCAGCCGCCAGGACGCGCGCCAGGAAGTGGGAATCCCACGTGTCCAGAGCCGCATCTCTTACCAGGATCAGGTCGTCGGCGCCGGCAGCTAGAGCCCCTTTCATGACATCCAGGTTGAAGTCGGCGCCAGCGGAGAGAACCAATACCTCGCACTCGCCGTCCCGCCAGGCATCCTTGATGCGCAGCGCGGCCTCCAGCGCCTGTTCGTCGTAGCCGTTGATTACCGGCGAACTGTTGGCGGGACCGAGTATTTTCTTTCGTTCTTGGTCCACCTGCAGTGCTGTGAGCGCGGTCAGTGGGTCTACCACTTGCTTCGCGCAAACCACAATGCGCACAGTCGTTAACTCTGTGTTATCACTGATTCAACCCCAGGTCCTCGGCCATGACTTGATAGCAGTTCAAGCTGCTGCCCCGGCCGATGCCGCCCGCCGAGTGGAGATTCGAGGAGCAAATATAAAGATTTTCCACCGGGGTGCGATAATTCGAGAGTTCCGGAAAGGGGCGGAAGCGGCCCAGTTGGGAAGCAATCATCGCGCCCTCCGACCAGCCGCCCTGGATCATATCGGGATGGCTGGCTTCCACATCGTAGGGGGTGTAGATACGACTGGCGATCAAGTTGTCGCGCGTCATGTTCGGGGCCAGATTCTGCCACTGCTCGAAAGTCTGCTCCACAAAATCATCCTTCAGGCGTCCCCATTCGCGGGGCGAAAACATACGACTGGGCGCACTGAAATCCTCGATCAGAATCGTGTGGCTGCCCTCCGGTGCCCTTGTATGATCCCAGACGCTATCCGGTGCTGTCAGGATGTACAGTTGCTGTGGGAAACCCAGCATGAAGATTTCATGCTGGTACCTGGTGGCCAGGTAGTCCGGATCCTTCGGCCCCCAGTAGAGACGGGGCAGCGAACCGATGCCTGGGTTTTGCGCCTCTGCGCTGTAGGTGGGCAGCTCGTGCACAGCGACGTTGCCCCACAAGATCTGCGAGCGGTCGTAATGGACGTTGCGCACGCGGTGCAGGATCTTGTCGCTAATGTGCACATCTTTGAGCAGGCGCAGCAGCGTTTGCGGTACGCCCAGGTCGCTCACTACCAACGGCGCCGCGATTTGTGTGCCGTCCGCCAGTCGCACTCCTGTGGCTTTGGCGTTCTCGATTAGCACCTGGTCCACCTCGTGGCCGGTGAAGTAGGAGACGCCCATCTTCTTGCCCGCCGAGACGAGCGCGTCGGTGATCGCCTGGGTGCCGCCCACGGCGATGGACGCCGGTTCGAATGACAGCACCAGGCCCATGATATGCACCAGCACTTGCAGGCCCATCACGTCGTCGGGGAAAAGACCGCTCGAGGTCGGAGTGGCGCGCATGAACAGGGTGCGCAATTCCGGGCTTTCGAAGAAGTCGTAAGCCACTTGGCGCACAGACATGAACTGGTGCACAGGCTGCAGGCCGCTGTCCGGAATAGCCAACAATTCTTCCAAGGGATCAGGCACACCCCAGGGCGTCGGAGGCGAAAAGCGGTGCCGGCTGAAGGCTTTCTTCCAATAGCGCCGGTACTTGTCCAGCACGTCCAGATAAACCTCGGCGTCCCGCTTTGAGAATTGGCGAATCTGGTCATACGTTTTCTTTACGTTGTCTTCGGCGTACTCCGTGCGGCCTGTCAGCGGGTCCACCACCCGGAAGGCGGCATAGCCGATATAGCTGCTCCCATCCTGAAAGAGCATCCCCTCGTTGTGGTCCGGGAAGACGTATTGCAAGCCCTCCTCCCGCAGGTTGAAGTCCTGGTACGAGGGATGGCTATAGAAACGGGTGAAGTGGGCACAAGAGTTCTGTCGGAATCCCGGCGCCGGGGCCTCCTCGCTTACAGCGCCGCCCCCCAGATCAGTATGCTTCTCCAGCACCGCCACTTTCATGCCGGCCCTAGCTAAATAGCAGGCGATGATAGTACCGTGGTGGCCGCCTCCAATTACTATGGCGTCATATGTATCGTCAGACATGATTAGTTCCCCTTAACATAGTTGGTAGATGGGCGATGGGACACGGATGAACACGGGTTTTCATTGGCTTTGTCCGTGTAATCCGGACGGTTGTCGCCGCGCAAATCCGTGTCCCACCTTTCTCGTGGTTTGCTGGGTGGTTCCGCCGAGTCTCTATTCGATGACAGACACGGTCCCAGTGCCGCCGTCAACGCGGATGCGTTGCCCGCTCTTTATGTTGTGGGTGGCGAAGCCGGTACCCACCACGGCCGGCAAGCCGTATTCACGGCAGACTATGGCCGCATGCGACATCATGCCACCGATGTCGGTGACAGCGCCGGCGATTTTTGAGAATACCGGCGCCCAACTCGGCGCGGTGATAGGAGCGACGAGGATTTCGCCCTCCTGCAGTTGGTCGATTTCTGCAGCGCTGGTAAGCACGCGCGCTGGCCCCTCAGCCACGCCCGGCGACCCGGCGAACCCTTTCAGGACGTCGCTATCTTCACCGCCTCCCAACCAGCCGCTGATGCTATCGCTGGTGATGCCCCAAAGCATGATGGTGAACGGCTCGGTGACCACCTCCGGCGGCTCGCCCAGAGCCGGCGGCGGCGTCCACTTGCGCAGCGCGGCGACGATGCCCTTGCGGCGCTCGATTTCTCGCGGCCAGTAATGTGGGCCGCGCGCGGGCGCGCCGACAGCCCAGCCCGAACTCATGTCGAAGAGCGCCTCCGGTATCTCGTCCCGCCGCAGGTAGAAGATATCGTCGGTCTCTTCTGTGAAACCGGCGCTCACGAACACATCGCCCAGTTCGCGCATCTTGCGCCAGAACACCGAGTGGTGCCAGTGCTCCACGTAGAAGTTATGGTTCTCCACATATGGGAACACGGTGCGCGCTAGGCCGAGTTTGCCCTGGAAAGTCTCCCGCGCCTCGTCATCGGGCAGCAGGCTAGCATACTCGTCGGCCATGCGCTCGCGCTCGGCGCGAAGGTCTTGCAGTGGCCGCGCGATGTCTTCGCCCGCTTTAACCTTGTCGATGTAGTCACGCAGGAAGGCGAAGGGCACATCCAGATTCTCAATCCAGACTGGGTCGTGGTGGTAGAAGCCGGTGCCGCCAGAGAAGTTGAACCATGGATCCTTGGATTTGTCGAATTCATCCAGCCATTTCGAGCCACCCTCCGACTGCGTCAACTGTTCCATGGCCTCGGCCGCGCTGCCCGACTTGACCACCGAGGCGACGCCCAGATCTACGGCCGCCTGCGCCAGGCGTTTCAGTTCGTCATCGGGGCGGAACAAATCCACCTCAATCCCGGAAACCATCCTAGCGATTGATTGGTCGGCGATGTCGGGGAAAGCCTCCTTGCAGAAGCCAAAGTAATCCAGATAGGCGGCGTAACCCAGATTCAGGAACTCGAAGTGGTACTGCCAGCCCTGCAGGCCGAGTTCGATCAGTCTGTGATACTTGGACATCAAGTCAAAACTACTGCTCAGGCCGCGTCCGTCCGTGATCCAGTTAAGGTCTTCCATTTCCGGCAGCGCGTCAAACCGGAGGGCTTCCATATCTTCGATCACGCCTTTGATCTTCCCTTTCCATTGTTCGTAGAGGGAATCCCAATTCTGGAAATAGTGGCCGGCGCGTTCCATGAAGAGCGGCACGCGCGCGCCGATTTCCTCTGGGTCAGCCACGCCTACGGGGGTCAGATAGGTGTAGCCGTTCAGAATGCGGTAATCGATTCCCAGGGCGGGCGGAATGATGTAGAAGCGGGTGTTGTACTGTGAGAGGGATTTGATCGCGAATTCCATGAAGATGCTGTCAAACGGATACAGTACCTCGCGCCAGTGCATGCCGTCCTGAAACCAGAAGGCGGCATCTTCTGTCTCGCGCCGGTCCTCGCTGAAGAGGGTGTAGTACGGGTACAGTTCCTGCCAGCCTTCCGCGCCCTCAGGCGTCGGGATGTCGAATGGGCTGGAAAAGCGATCGCTACCGTTGTTAGCCATTGTGGTCTCCTTTTGCTTGCCAGATGCTTCTGTCCATGACGGAATCGATTCAACTTGGTTGCGTGCAACCCCGGGGAAGTGGGAGTGTGTTATGCCATGATCGTCTCCCTCGTCGGTTTAGCTCTCCACCTTCTGTTCCGTTGGTTTTACCCGCACTCCGGCGAGAAGCGTGTCCACCACTCCTGCTACCCCCGCTTTCCGCCGGTTGTCGACCACGGGACGTTCTTTTTGGCCCCACACTGTTTCTGGCCGGCTTTGCACAATCATCACATTGTCGGGAAAAGGCATATCACGGTCGATTGCCCATTCGATATCCTGCGGCGTGCCATAATGCCCTTCGATGCGTTTCCCCAACTTCGAAAGTGCCATGATTTCCTCGTCATTCAGCGATGGGCAAGTTTGACGCTCGGGATGCACATCGCGAATCTCAACCTCTTGGGTTTCCTCGTTCGGTTCATATTCAATCATCTTTTTGGACGCAGTGCGCCGAATGATGTCTAAGGTAACTTTGTCCACCAGGAAATTGTCCGGGGTGACCACGCCGGATACCACGCTTTCGCCTAGCCCCCAGCTAGAGTCTATGGCGATTTTCGAGCGGTCGCCATTAATGGGGTTGAGAGTGAACATCACCCCCGCTGTCTGCGCGTTTGCCATTTTTTGCACTCCCACGCTGATATACACTCTGTCGTGCGGGAAACCCATTTCGTGGCGGTATGAAATAGCGCGGGCGGTGAAAAGGCTCGACCAGCAAATGGCTGCGCGGATGACCACGCGCGAGCCGGCACGCACCCACAGGGTGGTATCCTGTTGGCCCGCGAATGATGCGCCCGGCAGGTCTTCAGCGGTGGCGCTGGAGCGCACCGCGACCGGAAGATCTGGCACGCAGCACTCGCTGCACAGTTCCTCGTAGGCACCCTCAATCGCGCCTTCGATTTCAGCGGGTATGGTCGCCGCGCCCATCAGTTGCCGGATTGCTTTGCTGGTGTGCTCCAGCCCGGCGACGTCTTCGTAGTCCACCTCGTCGAGTAGGGCCTGAATCTGCGTGCTGATTCCGGCTTGTCTGACAAAGTCTTGGTACGCGGTAGTCGTGATGGCGAAACCGGGAGGCACGCGAATTCCGGCGCGGGTCATCTCGCCCAGGCTGGCATTCTTGCCTCCTACAAGTGGGCGCTCGGTGGTCGTGCACTCGTCAAACCAGAGGATGTAAGGCGTCTCCCTGCGCACCATGTTTCAGTTCATCCAATCTATCAGGTGGTTGATGTCGGGCAGGATCAGGTCGGGCGTAAGTTCCAGCGGGGCGGTGGCGGCTTCTTCGGCGCTGGTGCCGCCGGTCAGCACCAGAATGGTGAACAGCCCGGCCTGCTTGCCCATCGCGATATCCTGCGGCAGCCGGTCTCCGGCAACTGCGCCACGCTCGGGGGGGACGCCCAGAATTTTCATCGCCATTTCGCCGGACCAGTGCGAAGGCTTGCCGGTTACCAGCGGTTCTTTGCTGGTGGCATAGGCAATGGCTTTTACCATTGGCCCGGTGGCCGGGGCGAATCCGTTGGCGGTCGGCACTTTCGGGTCGTAGTTTGTGGCAATAAACTCAGCCCCGTTCCAGATTGCCTGGCAGGCCAGATTGAGCTTGTTCTGGTCGAAGGTGGGGTCTTTGCCCACCACCACCACTTCGGCTTGGTTGGCTTGTTCAGCGCCGAGCAGCGTTAGCTCCTGATTTTGCAGCGCTTCAATCAGCCCGGTGTTGCCAAAAGCCAGGATTTTGCGTTCCGCGTAAAGTTCGCGCGTGACACTGGCGGCAATGACCGCCGAAGTGAGCACTTCATCGGCGCTGGCCGGGATGCCCATGGCGGCCAGACGCTCGACCCAAGTGGCAATTGTGTACTGATTGTCATTGGTCAGGAAAGTAAAGCGAATCCCACGGCGTCGGAGTTCGTCCAGCGTATCCGGTACGCCGGGGATAGCCTTCTTTCCGCGCGCGACACAGCCATCAATATCGAAAACGATGCCTTCGATTTCGCGTTTCATTAAACAAGCAACCGTCGCTCAGGCCTGACATCTGGCAGCCCGGCGCTTGCGCCGGGCTGCTGGTGGTCACAGTCCCAGCTCAGACCAGCGCGCTTGTACTTTCGAGACGATGTCGGGATCCAACTCAATTGGTATCGGTTTATCCTCCCAGTCGTAAGGAATTGTGGCGTCGATGAGCAGCCGGCCGGTTATCCAGCGGGCGTTAATTGGAAGGGATGGGTCCAGCGGTGTGGAGCGACCGCGTTTTATTACCTGCGAGCGGTTCGGCTGGAAGCGGAAACTGAGAGCGTACATCACGCGTGAGATGTCCCAGGGGTCGATGTCGTCATCGACGACGATGACTGTTTTTAGCCCGTACGCACCCATCTCGGTGGAGATGGCGGCGGTAAGCACCTGGTCGGCGTGGCCGGGGTACATTTGCGTCATTGAGATTATGGCCAGGAAGCGGCCTGACCCTTCCGGCGGGCAATAGACAGCTTTTATGCCGGGGATTTTCATGGCCACCAGTTGCTGCCACAGCGTTGCGCCATAGGTCAGCGCCATGGTCATGTGGGTATCGGTGACTGCGCGCCCGACAGTGGTACCCCAGAAGATGGGGTCATTGCGGTGTGTGACGCAATTCACCTTGATGAAGTTGCGCGGATCGGCGCCGACGCCGGAGTAATAGCCAGTGTATTCCCCGAAAGGGCCTTCCTGCATGAAGGCGTCCGCGTCGACTTCGCCTTCGACCACGATCTCCGAATGCGCCGGCACTGGGAGGCCGTTGGTTTCAGTCTCCACGATTTCGATAGCTTCACCGCGAATGGAACCGGCCAGGTCGTATTCCGAATCAAAAGCCGAAACCCGCGCTGCGCCCATCAGGAACATGATGGGGTCACAGCCGACGATGGCGGCCACCGGCATTGGCTTGCCCATAGCCTGATATTTCTTCAGCATGATGTCGGAGTGCTTGCCTTTGATAAATTGTGTGCCGAGCCGATTTTTCTCCAACAGCTGCAGGCGGTAGGTGCCGATGTTCACCCATCCGGATTCCGGGTCTTTGGTGATGACGAATCCGGCTGTTCCAAAATAGCGTCCGCCAGCCAATGGATAGAATTTGGGCACCGGGAATTTAAAGAGGTCAACGTCGTCCCCGCGCATGATGTTCTCTTTACAGGGCGCGGCGTTTGAATCGACCATTTTCGGCGGCACCTTGGTGTCATTTTTTTTCACCCAGACGCGCATGATGTC
>MPMF02028859.1_pt1 | contig 13833 bp, 7 predicted proteins | sample 1617271 | NCBI WGS metagenome assembly MPMF02 (sample SAMN05944812, study PRJNA350692) | marine metagenome | biome: marine; feature: ODZ; material: water; isolation source: 120 m water sample prefiltered with 30 um filter, filtered on to 0.2 um... | place: Pacific Ocean | collected 2012-04-09... | reverse complement strand
TCAACTCATGGAAGGTCGGGCCGATGATTGGCTCAAGTTCACCAATGGACTCTTCAAAGACTCGGATGCGGTCATAGAGCCTGAGGAAGACGTCGGTGTCAATCGTCCCTGGGAGATTGAAGTTGACTACATGGACGACGGCGCTCTTCTGTCCGAATCGGTCGATACGCCCGATTCTCTGCTCGACTTGCATCGGGTTCCACGGAAGGTCGTAGTTGATGACCACTGAGCAAAATTCGAAATCGAGACCCTCGCTTCCGATCTGGGAACACAGCAGTACCTGAACGTCGTCGTTCCTGAAGTTGTCGATGATCACGGAGCGGTCGGCCGGCTTGACCGATCCATCCATTACCTTGCACCGGATTCCGTCCTCTGTAAGTCGCCCAGCCAGATACCGGAGCGTTCGCCGAAAGAAGGAGAACGCGAGGATCTTGGAATTCCCCTCGGTGAAGAACGACTCCAGGGCGGTCCGAAATGCGTCGTACTTGCTGTCGGCGTCTCCCAACTGCGCGCAGAGTGCTTCAATCTGATCGATCTCGTCGAGAAGCGAAGACTCGAACTCAACGGCCCCATAGGTCGCATCACCAAACCCGTCAGGGTCCTCCTCAAGGCCTTCCCGTGCGTCAGTCTCGGCTTCACTCTTGATGGCCAGATCCTTGATGTAGTCCCGCATCACCGGGAGGCAACTTGAGGCCTGCCGGGCAGGCATCACGACGGCCAACCCTGGAGGCGATCCGCTTCGACGCTGTTGCAACTTGGCCACGAGTTCGACGGTGGAGGCGTAGATCTCGGACTCGAGATGGGTGAGATGCACGTCAAGCCGCTTGGCGCGGCGAACGGTGGTCTCATCCTTCAACTCTCGCCGACGTGTCCGCACATATACCGAGTTGAGAGTGTTGAGACCCTGCAGGTCGCTGCTTAGGGCCACCACCTCGCGGGCATTCAGCAAAGTTGCCTCCTCGAGTTTGCCCACTATGCGCCGATATACAGGATTTTCGAGAAATCCCGTGCCCAGTCGGCCAGACTCGACCTTACGCAATTCGTCGAGCGCCCTAGCCACATCGGGAGGCTTCGTACCACGGAGCACCTGTACCGCCCGGTTGATGTGCACGTTTGGCTGGAGTTGCAGCCCGAACAGTTCCCGGTCATCGAACTCGTCCGGGCGAAGCAACCTAAGGAGGTTCCACAGGTCGTTAGAACCCAGGTTGACGGGCGTAGCAGTGAGCAGCAGCAGCCCGAAGGAATTCGCTGCCAACAACTCCCCGAGGTGGTGCGTCTTCGTGCTTGGATTCCGCATGGCGTGCGCCTCATCCACGATGACCAGATCGAAACTTGGCGGCCGCTCTGAAAGCGCCTCCAAGACATCATCATGGCGAAGTTGGCCGAACGTAGAGACCGCTGTGATCGCTGATGCATCTCCACGCTCGTGGTAGAGGTCCGCGAAATCGAGAAACTCGCGCCGCCCAATCGCTCGAAGGTCCCGGTCAAACCGCCTGGACATCTCCATCTTCCACTTGTCCACCAGACCACTTGGACAAACCACGAGGACACGGCTAAGGCCGATTCGAGCGTCCAACTCAGACCAGACAAGGCCGGCCTCAATCGTCTTCCCCAGACCGACCTCATCGGCCAACAACAAGCGCCCTTCTTCCTGCTCGATCACCTTGAGTACAGGCTTGAACTGGTGAACCCTGAACAGTGTCCTGGTCGAGCCGAAGCTATAGATCACATCGCTGAAGTTGCAGGTGAGCTTGAGAAAGGTGAGCCGCCTTGCGAGTGCGTCCGGGTCACCGAGTGGCGCGTCGGTCATCCAGGAAACCGGGTTCTCGATATCGCCAGCGAGGCGGCTCAGGTCACCTTCTCGACACCATTCTTCGCGATCGTTGAATCGCACCTGATAGTAAACGGTTGAACCCAGTGGCTGCGGCGGGCTCCGGACGACACCCTCGACGTCAGAGCCACGAAGCACGACGAGATCACCCGGGTTGAATAGAGCCATGGCGTGCACGGTAGCGTCGGGTTACTCCACACAATGGGGGCCCGATGAAGATGAATATCCGGTGCACCGTCTGCGACAAGACAGTACCTGTCGCACCCAACTGCGAGAACTGTGGTGAACCACTGATGCCCGGCGGACTTTCCTCAACCAAGAAGCGAAAAGTGACGCGCTCGAGTTCGGCACGGAACCGCAAGGACGGCAACCCAAAGCGATCTGATTCAGCCAGAAAACGAAGAGGAGGCCGTCCATCAGCGAGTAGCCGCGGACCTACACCTCCCTCATCTTCCCGAAGGGGGCGTTCTCACCGGTCATCGGTAGGTGGGAGAAAGAAGCGGCGGTCGAAGTTAAAGGTCCCCAGGGCCGGTGATTCGCCGCTGGAGAGGTCCACAGTCCCCATGACTGGGTCGGTTCGCCGCGAAGCCATTTCGAAGGCCAAAAAGTATGCCAATCGGCCAAGCGACCAGAATCTGACCTACCTCGTCTGCGGGCTTCGGGTCGCCGATCCAGATATCCAGCAGGCCGTCTTCGGCCACTTACAGACTTTAGGGCCGCAGCGCATCGCCGCCTTGCTGGAACGACACGAGAGCCCGCATTGGCCACCCCGCGTCAAGCGGTGGATAACCGCATCGACTGTTGATACAAGTATCCGCGCCGAGGGCGAGTCGCTCATCGAGCAGGCTGTGGGTCTTGAAGACAAGTTTGAGGTCATCCGGTCGCTAGTCGACAAGAACGACCAGGAAGCACGGCTCGAGTTGGCCTGTGGACTCCGTGACCCATCCGTGCGCGCCCCCCTCACGGACGAAATGGAACGGATCGGTTGGCGGAGTTTTCTGCCGCTTCTCGAGGACGTCAGCGGCATCTTCAGCCGTCGGGGCGACGATTGGCCTTCTGAATTCAGGGACTGGATGGAGGAGAAGAAACGCGAAGTGGAACAGCGGAAGAAGGACTACCAGTCGCCCCACATCTTCGACCATGACCAGTACGGAATTGAAGACACATAGACCACACTTCTGCCGCTAACCCGAAGCAACCCCGTCACGGTGGGCATGTCATGGCACAACCACCAGGCGACGTCGTTGGGCTCGAATGGTCCGTGAACGGCGATTCCTGCGAAGGTACCGGCGGCACCGGACCGGTTGAGGGACCCGGAGGGTCGCCCGGAGACTGGACAATGCACTGGCGGGAGGGACTTCTAGCGTCTTTGTTTCGCGATATTTTCGGGCAGCCGCACGCTTCCCGCCTCTTCCAGAAGTCGGTCTTCTGCTACTTCGTGGGTTATGCCAGGGGAGCCCGGTACCCGCAGGATGCTCCCTCCAAAGGTGAATGCGCGGTCAGAACCCAGTTCAATCACAGTGGTCACCAGGTGGTCGAGACCCGACTCTTGACAGAAGTCGACCAGCGCCGGGATACCTCTGCGACCGAGGCCGATCACCTCAGCGATCGTCGGACACTGCGCCACGGAGAGGACGGTCGTCGTCCCCGCGACGAGCGTCGTTGTGGACATGAGGCCGGAGGCTCGGGACTTGACCGAGAGGGTCGGGGTGGGTTCCTGCAGGTGTCCGGCTATCAGTTCTGTCTCAAGTCCAGCGAGGAACAGATCGAAACCGGAATCGCGCTCATCGAGAGCCAACCGTCGGCGTCCGTGGAGGACACCGCACAGAATGGCCGCCCCGGCCAGGAGGTCGCCTTTGGCGTTCCTCTCGACGGCATGGACTCTGAGTCCTCCTGGTTTCTTGTTGTTCTGCAGGGCGTAGAGGATGGCCTGGGGAACGGGGGATCCGCCGTCCCTGAAGGAGGGGGCCGCCGCCTCGTTGCTGAGGATCGCCAGGGCTCGGTCGAGTTGGCTGGCGAGTTCACCGCCCGTCTCGTCGGCCCCGCTGCCGGGCATGCCGGCCCTCTCCCGGATGGCCGTGAGAGCCTCGGCGCCGCCGATTGGCGCCCGTCCCATCCCGAACACCTCGAGGGCTGAACGGAAGAGGACCGCTTCACCGGAGGGTGAACCCGGGACGCCCAGCAACCAGGACCTCAGCTCGGCGAGCCATTCTCTACCGGCCAGTTCTCCGGCTCCGAGTATCTCGACGATCGGGTCCATCCCGGCGGTATCGGCTGTCACGGCCAGCAGAGAGACTGCTCCCAGGAACCGGTCGAGACGGTCGTACTGGTCGGTTCCCAGCGTCTTCCCGCTCTCAGGGGCAGCACCCAGTTCGACGGCTTCCCCGGCTGAGAACAACTCGGGTGACACCCGGCTGTCGGCGTCGGCCAGATCGGCGTTCTCGTAGGTCCGGGCGAGAACCTCACCCTTTTCATGTTCTGAGCGGAAATGGATCACCGGGGGCGATGGCAGGAGAAGTGCCGGGACCCGTTCCGGCATGTCCCCGGGCAGTTCGATGAGGACCGGGAAGTTCATCTCCGGGTCCACGGTCATTGAGAGGGACACGAGATCGTCGGGGACGGGCACCGTCAGGATCGGGACCTCACCCGGGGTGAGTTGCAGTGGGTCGGGGTAGTACTTCTCGATGGCTTCGACGGGTCGCACGACGGACCCTGAGATGAACTCGATCAGGTTTCTCCGGTTGGTGAGAACCCACCGTCTCCCAGCATGGTCGGGAGGGGCGTCGGGAGGGGTTTCGGGAGGGGCGTCCGCCTCGACGGTGAAGGGAAGCAGAGGGGGAAGCGGAGGAGGTGTGCCGCCCACAGGGCTGTTATCGGCCATGTCTGAATCTACTCCTCGAATCGCACCAGGTGCTCGGGAAGCATCCCGATGATCCCCGGTCGATTCGTGCCCACATAGTGGAACTCGAGCCGGGTTCTCGCCCGGGAAATCAGCACATAGAGCAGCCTCTTCGTTTCAGGATCGTCGAGCGGCTTGCTGAACTTCTCCAGTCTCGTGAGTATGACCGTGTCGAATTCGAGGCCCTTCGCCATGAGAAAGTGGGTCAGGAACACCCCGGGCCTGTCGAACCGGATCTCCGGCGGACGCCCTTTCTTCGGACGGTTGTAGATCTGGAGGACCTTGGGCCAGGTATCGTTCGCCCTTCCTCCCTGTTCGAGGTCGGTGTCGTCCCTGAGCAGGAAGAACACCCGCCACATCGCTGTCACATCGGGGGCGAAGACACCGATCTCCTCGTCGCGGTTGTTCCCGGCGTGTATGGCGATGTACTCCGCGTAGTCGGCATCACTGTCGAACCTCCTGACGAGGATCTCCGGCTCGAAGTCCCTCGGTTCGGGGAGGTCGGGGATGCCCGTTTCGAGGCCGGTGTAGAAATGGGCGGCCAGTTCCGCGATCCGGCGGGTGTTCCTGTAGTTCTTCGTCAACCGAATCTCCGGTGGGTTGCCCATCCAGGTCCGCATGGCAGCAAGGGTGCACTGGTTCTCCCATATCCTCTGATTCTCGTCAGCGCACACCGTGAAGTTATCGGTAGTGGCGACGGCCCAGAGATAGAAGCCGTTGGGAAGGTCCTGGCCCTCATCCACGACGAGTGACGGGCATGGGTCGATTTCCTCCGCGCGTCCCATGATCTCCGGCCAGTTGTACACAAAATTTGCAATCTGAGGAGGATCACGGTCAAACAGGTCCCACATGTATTTCGTATAGGTGAGGGCCTGGTCGCTCCTCAGGTTCAGTTCCCCCACGGCGTTCTGTATGAACATGCGCAGCAACCTGCTGTAGGTCAGCAGCCTCACGTCCAGTGGTGGATTGCGGCTCGCGTAGGCATCAGCCCTGTAGGCGGCCAGAACGGTCTTTCCGGTACCGGGCGGCCCGGTGAGCAGCAGACTCCAACACCTCCCGAGGCCCTCCCCCGACCGGTTGTCGGAATCCTGATCATCCCCACCGTCCCGGGCCGGGGCTGTGAGCGGATAATCGATGGCCCTCTGCTGCTCGCCCAGGGAGAGGTCGTGGTAGGGCGGTAACTTCATCTCGGCTACCCGCCCTGTATGGCCCGTACGACGCCACGGGCGAGCCCGAGTTCACCGACCACGAGATCACGGTCGAGAAGAAGGTTGGAGTGTTCGCAACTGGTCTCGGACACCAGCGAGCATGCATGGCAGGCGGCGAAGTTGAGGGAGTCGAGGCCGCCGGCGTTCTCGGAGCAGACGGGGTCAGCCGGGCACCATGTGGCCCGGTGGAGGGCTGACAGGACGGTTCGGGCGAACCTGGGGGGTTCGCCCTGGCGTACCAGACCACCGAGGCTCCCCTCGGTGGTCCCGGAGGCGGTGTAGATCAGGAACCCTGCCATCGGGGTGTCCGGACTGTCATCGACGTAGAGACGTTCCCGCAATGAGGCGGATTCGTATCCGCATTCGAAGATCAGTTCACGGATGAGGAGGTGGGCGAGGGAGTGGATGGCGATGAGCCTGGGGGTGGCCGCCGGCAGCCAGGCCCGGCGGGAGGCCGCGAGACGACCGGCGACCCGGTCGACCCGTTCCCGGACCTCCCCCTGGTTCTCCCACTCGACGAGGTGCTCCTCGTTGAGTTGCACGAAGATCCCCTCTCCACGGGTCTCGTTCGCGGGCAGCCAGTTCATCGGCCTGCCGAGTGACGGGGAGACCATCCTGATCTCGACCCCGCCACCTGTCGGATCGTTCCCCGGGGGGTACAGGCGGCTGAATCCTCTGAGGACTCTGATCTCCCGGAGCGTGCGGGCGAGGACGACGGAGTCGATCAGTTCGCTGAGTGGTCCCAGGAATCCCGGGGGGATCGCACCGTCTGGTCCCGCCAGGTCCACCTGTTCGGTGATGAAATTCGAGAGAGGGTGCATGCCGTCCTGCGGTTTGAGGAACGCCAGCCATTCCTCCCAGTCGATCCGTTCGTCCCCACTCGGTACCGGTGGCCTGCCCTGGTTCACGTTCCAGATACCGAACACCACCCTGCGTACATCCTCGGCCGTCGCGACAACGTCCTGCTTCGCGAGGTCCTCGAGCATCGTTTCGAGCACGGTCCTGAAGGCGAGATTTTCATTTCCGTCGGCGCCGATGCACGCGATCAGAGCCGGAAACATGTCGTGACCCTGGATCAACTCCCCCAGGGAGACGGCAGGGTCGTAGTCGCTTCCCGGCGGTATGTCGAGGGCGGACTCCATCTGCGCATAGTGGACGTTGCTGGCACCACGCTGCACGACGAGTGGCTCCTCTCCGCAGGCACCACCAGGGCCGCCCTGCCACGGTTGGCGTCCGGGACAGCCCATGCCGGCTCTCGTGGCGGCTCCCGGTTTGGTCAACCCGTTGAGGCTGCGGCTTGATCCGCATGAGAGGCACCGGACCTCGAGTGAGGCCAACCCTCCTCCGAACCCTTTACGGGTCCTGAATTCGATACCCCGGTTGGCGCAATGTGCGTTGCCGGTTGAGTGTGCCCATCGTGGCCAGTCGACATCACCGAGGTGACCGGCGCGGCAGATCATCACGAAACGCATGGGTACGAGGCGGGGTTCGCCCGGACAGTTGCCACAGACCGGGGTCTTCGAAGAATTGTCAACCGGCCACTCCCACATCTTCCGGCACGAACCACAGAACAGCCATCGGGGAAAACGGAAATAGGGCAGGCCGGCTTCGACCGGTTGTCCGAACCCGGTCACGAAAGGTGGGGTCCGGAATCCGTTGACACCGAGTTTGGCAGCAAGCCGATCGAAGGGAAGTTTCTGGCCGGCCTGGAGCCAACGGGTGGTGTCGCACGCGACAAAGGATTCACCGAGGTGATCGAAGATCGCCCCCACGCCGAAAGGTGACAGCGCCTGGGAGGAACGCACTCTGCGTTCCTCCTGCTCCCCGGTCATGCGAGGGTCTCCTTGATTTCGACCGGGCTCTCGCGGTCCGCCATCCTCATGCTGTGTTGGGATTCCCACATGCCTTGTCTGCCGTGCGGGTGTCGGAGGACGCTCCGGTCCGGCTTGCTTGAGTAGTAGTACAGGGGATTGCCGGGATTCAGTGTCTCTTGTTCCCAACTGTCCATGAGGCGCTTGATCTCCGTGCGGGTGTCCGCGGCCTCGTCCGGGTCGGCCATCTCGACCCGGGTCAGGAATCGGTCGAGAGCGGCGGCCAGTCGGGTCGAGGTGAAGTCGACCGTGGCGGCGTCGGCGTTGGCTCCGTAGCCGAGTCCGTGTCGCACGACGATGACCAGAGCGGCGGGTAACGCCCGGTTCCGGGACGGTAGCGAGAACGGCGTGACGCTCGTCGGTTCGACGTACCTGTAGAGGGCTTCATGGTAGGAACGGAAGTTCTCGTAGTGGGACCGGTCACGGGGTTTGGTCGCGGAGTACTGGGTCAGCACCAGGCCCGGCACCGCCCCTCGTCCGATGCGCGAGGTTGCCTGGATGTAGTCGGAGGTTGTCTTGGGCTGACCGTTGACGACCATCAGTCCGAGTCGCTGCACATCAACTCCTGTTGAGAACATGTTGGTGCAGGCCGCGAAGCCCACCCCGGTCCGCTGGTCCGCTCCTGTTTCAAGCCTGCTGAGGAAGTTCGGGATGTCCTCGGCCTTGACGTTGCTGGTCAACTCGATGATCTGGTCGTCGTGGAGGCGGCGCACCCGTCGGATGTCTCTGGCGATCACCTCCATCCGGGCCGGTATGTCATCCCTTGCGAAGGTGACGGTCTTGCCGAGTTCCCTGAGGCTGTTGTGGTAGGCGATCAGAGTCCAGTAGGCGTCGTATTCCTCCGCGGACAGGCACATGACCGGGTCTCCGAGCCGACCGACGAGTTCATCGAACCTCGCCTGGGCCTCAACTGAAGTGAAGTCGTATCCGCCGAGACCCTGTACCCGGTCGACCGGGTCCTCGTGGCTGAGAAGGTCGAGGAGGTCCCGTCTCTCCCCGAGGGACTCCGAGTCGGCTTCCCGGTCCCCGCCGTCACCGTCCGGGATTTCGGCCTCCCGGCGGTCAAGTGAGTCACGTTCGGTGGTGGTTATCTCGTCAAGCGTGTAGGTGACCGCTTTGTGGAGCTCGTGAACACCCTGGAGGACGATGGCGCAGGATCGGACCATGCTCGTCGATGGTGTGTGGTGGGGTGACAGGAGGCCGATGTAGCTGCGGCCCGGTTCCTCTTCGCTCGTGTGGGCGAACCAGCTGTTCTTGGCCAGAAGACCCGGCGGCGGGAAAATAGCGGTATTCCGTCCGTAGATGGCCCGGACCTGTCCGCCGGCGTCCCGGATGGTCGCCGTCGATGCGACGACCTTCGGGGCGGTCCCACGGAGTTCGCAGACCGTGCTGATTGCCGCCTCGTAGATCCCCACCGTGGTGCCGAGGGGCCCGGAGAGGAGATGGAGTTCATCCTGGATGACCAGACCGGGAGGTCTGTGTCCGGACGCCCCGAGGAACACCCCCGGGTCCTCCTGGCCGCCGCCGAGCCAGGCGAGACGGGCGAACTTGTCGACGGTGCCGACCAGGAAGGTGGGTGGGTTCCGGTAGAGGGCCTGGTCCACGACCTGTACCGGTATCCCCTCAGAGAACCTGCAATCCGGGTCCGGGCAGTGGAAACTGAAAGAGTCGTTGTCGAACTCGAATCCGTAGTGCGAACGGTCTGTTTCCCCGGTGGCTGTTCTGCGCTTTCTCGGGGGGACGATCCGGGTCCCGCACCACGGGCACCGCAGGACCATCAGGGTGTTCTTGGGTTGCCCGTCGCCGAGAATCTTCTCGCACCGCTCCCTTGAGTCTGAAAAAAAGCGTGGTGTGTCGTCTCCCACCCAGAGACCGGCGGTGATGGGAGTGTCACCCAGTTCCGGTTCTTCCCTCTGGCGGAGAACCTCGAGCGCGCACACGAGACGTGAGGTGCGCTGGAACTGCTGCGAGGTGAGCAACCGGAGGGTGTAGCGGGTGATCACGTCTGTCCCGTGGGGCACCTCTGACGTGAGCCTCTGATAGAGGACCGCTGTGGCCGCTACGGCCAGGTAGGCCTCGGTTTTCCCGCCACCCGTGGGGAACCAGATCAGGTCCACGAGGTCTCGGTCATCGTGGTCGGCGTCGATGGTGGAACACAGTGCCATCAGTAGGAACGCCAACTGGAAGGGATACCACCGTTCTTCGGTCAGGGCACGTAGCGCGCCGTCTCCCTCCCAGATCGGGTCGTGCACCGCCTGCCCGCGACTGTGGAGCAGGCCGGCCCGCTCGTCTCGGCCCTGTACCATCTGTATGAGCATCGCCTCGTTGGCCAGCCTGAAGGCACGAAGAACAGCCGGTTCGGATTCGAGCCGGTCGATGCCCTCTCTCATCCGTCGTATCGCCTCAGTCATGCGGCGGAAGACGCGTCCAGCGGCGCCACTGTGGCGCTCTTCAATGGACGCAGCCTCTCTCTGCTGCTCGACGGACCACGATTCGTATTCCCCGATGAATGCCCGGAGCCCTCTGAAGAGTTCTTCCGGCTCGACAGTGGCGAGCCAGCCCAACTGGAGGGTCTCCTGATCGCTCTTGCGGGGCACCAGCCCCGGAACCTCGAAGTGCGGCATGAAGGTGATCGAGACGTTCCGGATCCCGCCGGTTTCAGGACCTCTCTCCCAGGATGCGGCACAACCGTGACCGATCGCGACGCTCGGCCGGTCCCGGTAGAGCAGCGCGAGTTCCTCCTCCTCCTCGGTGAGGGCGAGTTGACCGGGCGAGGGGTATTCGCCTATGGACCCGTCGACCGGTTCGACCGACATGCCGACCTGGAAGAGGGAGTCCCGCCACTCGGAGCTGGGATCTTCGGAGTGTTCGACCGTGTTGCTCAACGCGACGGTGACCACCCGTCCACCGGATTCGTCTATCGGTCGCCATCGGGAACTGATCGCCGCTCTCTGGTCCAGCACATCGACCGTCGGGTTGTTCTCGGAGATCTGAACTTCCAGATCCCTGAGTTGGGTTCTCTGGTAGGTCCGGTCCTTTGACCCGTTGTCGTAGACGCCCGCCTCGACGGTGCAGGAGAGCAGGGTCGCCGTGGTGTAGAACGAGACCGCCGCCGAGGAGGGAAGGGTGTCCTGGGCCGACCGGATCACTTCGTCGTAGGCCGAATCCCGGTCCTGGCCCCCACGGCCCTTCGCTCCCCCAGGGGCCTCGCCGTGGTCGTCTCTCTGGAAGCGGGCCGCGTCTAGCCCCCAAGCGAAAAGAATCCCAGCCGTGTACTTGTAACTGGGCCGCTCGTGGATGAGTTCTTCTTCATCCTCGTACTGCGGGCCTATCCAGTGGCGTTCGAAGAACCTGCGGAGGTGGTCACGGCCGATGGACATCAGACTGCTCCGTCGGATCTGCCCAGCTCGCGGACGTTCCGGGAAATCACTAGTTCCAGCTGTTCCTTGGCCGACTCTGTCATGGCGAGCCAGAGTGAGATCCGGGCACGGCTCATGCCCACATAGAGAGTCGCCACCTCCTCTGGCCTGCTCGCTACGTCTTCAAGATCGGAGATGAGGAGGAACCGGTTCTCGAAACCCTTGAAGTCGGCGATCGTGGCGAACGAGAGTTCGTCCAAGGGCCAGTGTGAGGCGGTTACAACGTCCAACATGACGATCCGGTTGATCCGCTCGGTCGGGAGGTGGGCGAAGGTCGACTCCTCAAAGGGCAGTGGCGAGAGAAGCGAAATGTCTGAGGGGGAGACGCCCTGATCGAGAAGGGCCTGCAGTTTCTCTTCCGCCAGATCCGCAGCCTCTTCGACTGACCGGTACACGACCGTGTCGACCCCCGGTCCGGGCCCCAGGGTCGCCACCCCGACGTCTGCTCCTGTCATCAATTGGATGTTCGTCACCACATCTGAAGTATTGCGGCAGTTCTTCTTGAGCCGGGCCGTGACGCCGTCCTCCTGCAACCTTGCCAGAACCTCGGGGTCGTAACGTTTGGAGAAGGCTGCCTGGATGTTGGGATCGAGAAAGATCCTCCACCGACCCCTTCGGAGCCCACCCTCGACGGCCTGATCGACGATGGCCAGGCCATCGGAGTCGAGAACATCCTGGGCCTCGTCGACTATCAGCACCTCCGCTGGTCGCCTCAGCCGGTCGAGTTCAGCGAAGGGGATGACCTCCACACCTTCCTCACCTTCGAGTCGACTTCGGAGAAACGAGGCAAGCACCGGGTTCTGGCAGGTGAGCACCACCCGGTCGTGGCCTGCAGCGAGGCGGCGGGCGATTTCAACAGCGAGAACTGTCTTGCCGGTTCCGGCACCCCAGAGACAGACGACCCGTGGTTCGTCATCGAGCGTCTCCAGTATGTTCAACTGCTCCTCGGTCAGTTGAATCATCCTGTGCTCGACTTCGTCGACTCTCGACGCCAGCGTCTGGACGAGGTTGAAAAATGGTCTCATCGCTCGTCCCAGCGCCGTGACACATTCACTGCTGGCAAGGCCTTTCCCGGATTGGTTCTGCCAGTATGCGAAGACACCCTTCAGCCAGTCGTCGAAACTCTCTGACCTTTCCCGCTCGGCATCCCAGATGTAGTCCCGGTGCCACTCGACCGACTCTTCTGAGAAATCGCACTGCGGAAATGCGACCGCGTGACCGAAGGAGATCCCGTCGAGTTGGTGTCCGACGCGTTCGCGTCGGAGAAGCTTGACCAGCGACCAGAGCGCCTGGGTGGCCTGTTTGAAGGGACCCCTCTGCTCACGTCTGACCCCGTCCCGGCTCCTAAACACCCAGCCCTGACTGTCTCTGCTCACACCCCCGCCCTTGACCTCGATGACGACCAGTCCTTCCGGTGAGACGATGACAAAGTCGGCCTCACCGGTCGGGTTGACCTGGTGTTCACTGAGCAGAAGCGAATGGAACGCCACCCCGGGGATGTCCGACTGCTTGATCCTGTTGAAGATCATGAACTCGGCGTAGGAGCCATCTGGACAGAACGTTGGAATAATTTTCATTGTTCCCGCTTTCCCGTCATCCGATGGAGGGGCGGCCTCCTACGCTATCGATGCATTATTCCCCTGCACCGAGACAGGGCCGGTGTCCCCCTGAGGGTTGACCAGGGTGTCGTACCCACTGAGCCGCCAGCCTCGTCAACTGCCACCGCGGCAACCCCAATATTCCGTTTGTGCTTGCTGAACCCGGGCGTCTCACAGCCAACCACTTGAACTGACCCAACCACCAAGTCTCTTCGCGCTGTCCTGCTGATCTGGCCGTTCTTTCCCCAGGGTACGTGACGTCACAGCACATGGCGACATCGGCTACATGACGTTCGCTGACCACCACGCAAATCACCTCGTTCCTGTGCACGCGGGCACCTAACGCGCGCGAGGATGGAGGTCATGCGAGAGACGTCGCTGCTCGATGGCTCCTCGACCAGAGACTGGGAATCGGGCACGTTGCCCGGGCACGGGCAGGCGCCAGGCTCGACGGACACCTGTCCTTCCACCTCAACACAAAGGACGACGTGTCCCACGGCCGACTGGACGATCACCAGGTAGGCGAGCAGCCAGACCAGGAGAATCGGCCTACTCTGTATGGACGAAATCAAGCTTTTCAAGGTAGCTACCAGCTGTGAAGTCAGATGCAGCGAGCGCCGGATGAGCTGATCGGTGATCCGCATCCTGGCAACATCCACGGCGTCCGCCGACACGGCACCGACTATGTCGACGACAGCCATCCGGACCACGAGAGTAACGTGTCGAGGAATGTCGACGAGCGCAGCTTCACGATCGAACTGAATGGTCGCAAGCGGCCGGACCTAGAGGCTCCGCGAGAGTTGGCTATTCGGCAGGAAGTGAGCACGGGCGGGTGGCAGGGGGTGCAGCTGCCGAGATGAGCTGGACGGGAGCGGTAGCACCTGTGCTCTGCTCTGCCGGCGTCACGCCGGGTCTCGTTCCGAGCTTGCCCGGTGTCTGTCCGTCTCGAAAGCGCAAGTGACGCACGTGCAGAGCTTGCAAGCGACTTATCTTCTCAGTATTGTAGG
>MPMF02184500.1_pt1 | contig 13838 bp, 8 predicted proteins | sample 1617271 | NCBI WGS metagenome assembly MPMF02 (sample SAMN05944812, study PRJNA350692) | marine metagenome | biome: marine; feature: ODZ; material: water; isolation source: 120 m water sample prefiltered with 30 um filter, filtered on to 0.2 um... | place: Pacific Ocean | collected 2012-04-09... | reverse complement strand
CCCTCACGAGGGTCGGCACAACCGCCCGATCTCGGGTACCACAACCAGATGTGCAGGTTTCCGGAGGTCAGTTGCTGAAGCATCACAGCGAACGGCTGACGGTTCAGCCAACGCCGGGGCACCCAGTCTGATATGGGCAATCCCGGTTACAGTGCCGGAGACCAGTCAGAGGAGGGAGCCTGTGAGCTCACCGTGCATCGCGTTGGTCGTCCTGTGTCTGGGCGCTGCCCTTGCGTCAGCGCAGCCCAATGCATCGGCCCTCAACGAGGCCTACAAGAAGTTTGACATGGAGCGCAGGGAGGGGCTGGGGTACTCCACAAGCTCCGATTCCGGGACTCTCGGCTGGGGCGAAGGCCAGATCATCCAGGACTACGCCTACCTCTGGGAGGCGACCCAAGACACGTACTGGCTCGGCAAGATCCGGGATCACTTCCGCAACATCATGGCCACTGCGACGGACCCCGACGGCAGCGGCTTCAAGAGCTGGCGAACGTCCACCTACTCCACGGCCCTCGCATTCGCCGAGCGTCTTCACAACCTGGGGACGGCCACGATCACGCCTGCCAGGCAGAAGGAGCGCAACGGCGAACGTGCCAACCAGACAACGGGCCACTCCTATGTTATCGAGTTTCAGACGGACGCCCACACATACCGCATCCGAGACCTGGACACGCATGAGGTCGTCGTCAAAGACACACAGTACGAATCGGGCGCCGACCTTGATGGCATCGTGCCGTTCAAGTTCAAGATCGAGGGAGAGACCCGACAGGGCGACAGGTTCTTGATCCGCACCCAAGCTCCGCTTCCGGCAACCTATGCCGTCCATCAGGGCGAGTTTGTGTACCCGGCCGCTCTCTTCATCGAGGCCGTGAAGACTCGACCGGAGCTGGCGGCGGAGTTCGACGAGGATGCCGGTGATTTCCTGGCATTCATCAACAAGCACATCTTCGAGAAGAACCAGGTGGACTGGCTCGATATGGGCGAGCTGGGCGGCGCCTATCGCTTCGAGCCCTTCATCACCGACGGCTACCCAAACCGGATCATGCCGCATAACCAGTACGGCGCCCTGGCTCGGGCCTGGCTCGTGCTCAAGGACATAGAGGGCGCCCACCCGCAGATGGGCCCGTATGCAGAGAAGATGGCCCGCTACCTCCACAACCACATGCACCTGTTCACCAAGGAGGACGGCGATGGGCAGTTCGAGTGGTACCAGTGGTACTACTGGGACTGGACAGACTACGGCGAGCACGGGCATTTGGCATGGGAAGACACGGCCCATGCGGGTCTGACCATGAGCTTTGCCGTGGTGGCCGCTCGACGGGGCGTCGTCTTCACCGACGACGACATGAGACGCATCGCCAACTGCTGGCTCAGGGTCATGTGGAATGGCGACGATGAGAGCCCCAAAATGGCTTCCCGCGTTGATGGCTCCGAGGGCTACAAGTTCTCCCCGGTGAGCTCCCGCTGGGGATTGCTCAGCCAGTGGGATCGGAAGGCCTACGACCTCGCGCTCAAGGCGTTCGAGGCGAGCAGCGAGGAGGAACGGGCCGCAGCGGCGGCCCAAATGCTCATCATCGCCAAACGGGCGGGTGTTACGCTCAAGTGAGGCGAGTGTCGGTGTGGAGGAACCGGCCTGCGACGGAGGCGACGGCCATACCCGTGGGGCACAATGCTGCCGAGGGCTGAAGCGGCTCCTTGCGCCCTTTCGCCCGGAAGTGCTACAGGGAGGGCCAAGCCACCAACTGCAAGATCACCCACCTGACCCTGAGAGCCACAGGGAGTGGACTAGACATTCGGCTGTGGTTCCACCAAAGGGGTGATCCGCGAGGGGGTCTCGACCCCGACGCCGTTCCCAGAATCCTATGCCAACGCTGCAGATGGTGGTAGGCCCAAACTGCATACTGACGGCGCAGAGCACGAACAGACCGTGAGCCACGCTCCTGAGGAGGCGCGGATGACCCTTCGCTCGCTCACCCACATCGGCTTGCTGGTCGCGCTTGCGTGCTCCGCTGGGGCGCAGGGAATCAGAGGTGACCAAGTGCTGCGCGTAACTGTGAAGCTCTCCCTCGAGGAAGACGCCGGGCAGAACTTCGGTTCGCTCTTCGAAGCCAATACCGCCGACGGCAAGCACGCGGTCGGCGCCGGCTTCCTGGGTCTCTACAACACCCGCTATCGAGCCGACCGCTACACCCTCCAGTTCTTCGTCCGGCCGACCGCGGGCGAGCGCCCGCTCACCATCGAGCGCCTGCCCCGCCCCAATGAGACCGCCGGCGCTTACCTGTTCGAGCTCGACGGCAAGCTCTACGTCACCGGCGCCGATGATCCCGTCCGCCAATGGGACCCGGCCGCGAACGCCTGGGCGACCGATGAGGGGGAGCCCCGCCCGGGCCGGATGCGCCTTGCCGATGGACTGCTGACCTTCGACGACAACTACGCCGCCTTCAACGGAGAGCAGCTCCTCGGGGCGCCCGAGCGCGGCAACTTCTTCAGGTACTACTACGCCCACGGTCACCTCTGCTTCTATCACACGGACTATGCCGGCACGTCCGGGTACCGTGACTACGTGAGCGATGACGAAGGCTTCACCAAGCTCTACGCCTGCCCCTGGAAGCCGGGCGATGGCCCGATTAACCTCGCCGATGCGACCGTGATGGTCCTACCGTTCGTCGGCGAGTACCCCTTCGCTTGGGGCCAGCTCGGCGCCGAGGTCGTGACCTGCTCGAACATCGGCGGCATCTACGTCTTCGACGGCGTCGCCTGGAAGACGATCCACGACGGCAAGCTGGGTGAGAGCTACCAGGTCTACTCCATGCTCAACACCTACGACCGCATGCTGTTGGGCCAATACCCAACCGGGATGCTCTTCGAGTACGACGGAGAGAGCGTCACGCTTCTCGATGGCCAGCCGCCGCGCATCGAGGGCGTCTCCGGCAGCTCCCGTGAGGCCCAGACAACGGCCATCTACGGCGGCGACATCTACGTCGGCGTCTGGCCGTGGGGCGAGCTCTGGCGGTACTGTCCCGACAGCGGCGAGTGGCATTCATGCGGGCGCATGTTCACCCACCCGGAGCCTCACAACAACACAACTCACCCCTACCAGACCGACTGCGAAGAGCACGACCTGGTGCACAACGAGTGGGGCCAGCGTGTCACAAGCCTCGTGCCCCTGGGCGAATCGATGATGCTCTCGACATCGGCCAAGTGGCCGCACGACTGGAACCCTGAGTGGGGCTTCATCGAGGGCGACGGCTGGAAGGAGTACGGCGCCGTCCTCCGCCTGCACGCGCCGGGCAATCTCTCCGTCCCCATCAAACCGACCGAGAGCGAGACGGAGCTCACCTTCATCATCCAGGGCGACACCATGCAGATCGAGCAGGATGGCGAGCTCCTCGGAAGCGCCTCCCTGGGCGACCTGATCCCCGACGACCTAACGGACATCAAGTGGGGCCAGGGCGTCTTCGGGCCGTTCGGCGGGGAGAGCCTGGAGGGGGACGGCTAGAAGTGGTCTCGGGCGGAGAGAGTGTTCCCTATCCCAACCGAGGCCATTGACCGGGATCCGGGACCGCTCCCCTTCCCGCCCCCATTGCCGCGCACCTCGGAGGGCGAGAAAGGACGTGAAACCAGGCCACGCGAGTCTGCCGCAAGAACACGCCGTCGTCAGTGGCCTCGAAGGCAAGGTCGTCCGACGCAAGGTCCTTGACGGCCTCATCAGCGACTACCACAGGGAGGCAGCCTGACCGACCACGCTCATTCAGCACCACATACTGCCTCGCTCCGAACTCACTCGCCCATTGACCCTGTCCACCACGCCGGTGGGAGTAGGGAGGCGAGCCACCAACGGTGGTGAACGCCGCCTCCATGGAATGCCCGCACATCAGTATTGGGACACCACGGGCCTGAACGGGTCGCCGAGGCATGCGACTGCACACTATGTTTGCGGGGGTCCAGCGACGCGGCTCCGAAGTTCGTGAGGAAGGTCACGTGGCGTAGCCAGTGCCGCTGGTCTGGGCAGCGCATGCACCGAAGCAGCCCCAACTGCGACCTCGCAAGGTTATGAGCCTTGCGACAGTCCCAAACCCGAAAACCGCTTCCCAGGCCCGTAGAGGGGCTCCTGGGCGTTGCTATGGTACGAATTGCTGTTCACCCTTGCGAACCTAATGGACGCTCTCCACTGGGGTCGCAAGGGTTGTAGCGGTCGTAGTTCGCCGCCTGCACTGAGAGAACCTCCTAGCTCCAACACCGGACCTCGGCGGCCAGTGCTCCCAGCCGCAAGGCCTCAGATTCCAGCGTGGATGGGGTCTTGCGAAGAGACAACAGAACCAAAGCCTGTATGTTCATGTGCTCTCTCCTTCTGCCGTCAGTAGCTATGCCACATGTGGCTAATGGCGCGCAGCGTCCAGTCAACCAGCTTCTCCCCACCCTCCGGGCCGATGTCGGTGCTTGCGGGCACCGAACCGTATCCCTTGTGCGAGACGGAGCGTTCGCTAGGCAGGTAGGTGCCGTGGCACCCCGCAGTCTGGATGAGGAACGTCTGAACCGCCTCGCTGAGCTCGCGCATTCGCACCGCGTAATCGAGATAGAGCTCGAAGGGATTCGTCGCGAAAACGATGTCGCCCATGCGGATCGCATGCACTTCGATCGGCATGTTCTGGTTGACCTGCTGGAGCTCGAAGCGCTTTCTGACCCGATTCCCGCGGTCCATTCCCCGACAGGCCCGTGTGACCCCCGTGTACCAGCGCGGTTCCTGTCGGATCGCCGGGCTCTCTTCTATCTCGTCCATCAGTTGCTCGAACTGCTCCCTGAACGGGTGTGCCTCCTTCAGCGCCTCCTCCACATCTTCTTCGGAGATCACCCGGCGCGGCAGTTCTAGGGTCTCGACCGTGTGCTTTAGCGCCGGATTCCAGTCGATTTCCATCTCCGCGTACGGAACGATGTCGCTGACGGCGTCGGCGATCTTCAGCGCGATTTCCTGACGCGGCGCGTTCTGCTGCATGTCCCGCCCCTTCAACCGCCACATCCGCTCCTCGGCCCGTTTCCCGATCAACACGTGCGGCGACTGATCCCCGGCGGGCGCGCACTGGGGGAGGATGAAAACGTCTTTCCCAAATCGCTTCCGAAGCTCCGCCCGCGTCTCGTGCCAGTAATCGGCGCTGATCTGGTAGACATGCTCGCTGACCTGTGACGGACACGGCACGTTGACGACCATGCCGGTCAAGTTCTTATCCCGGTCATAGGTCATCATTGCATACACCGAGTGGTCTTCGTACCCTTCGACGTACCGGAACTCGGAGACCCCAGGGCGCCCGTACATCTTGCTCGCGCCGTCTGCGTAGGTCAGGCGGCGATTGCGGCCGACGACGGCGTGCCCCAGGCCGTAGGCGATGCCGCCAGGTCCGCGGCCTTGCCACGCTTCGAGAACGGCTTCGGCAATGCGGGCCGCGGCGAAATCCAGGTATTCCGCGGGTGGCATCACGTCGAGATCGAGGAAAGACCACATCCCGCAGCTCGCGTGCGTCTCCGGACAATGGCGCGATGAGGGGGCCTCCTTCTTGTATTCGTCGGGGCAAGCCTCCATGCCGTACGGTGACATGCGTGGGTCGGGGGCGGAATGCGTGTGGGTCGCGGCGATGAACAGGTCCTTCGGGTCGATTCCTTCCGCAGCGGACCGGACCCTCTCGCGAACGGCATCCCGCAGCTCATCGGAGATGATCGCCAGGTCGCAACTGACCATGATCGCCAACTGCCGGGCGCCACCGCCGACCGGGGATTCCACCGCGAGCGCCGTCGCGGTTACTGGGTCCATGATTCCCTCGGAAACGCGGGCGTGGAACTGCCCCGCCAGGAAGACGGGCTTGTCAGGTGTGATGTCCGCCTGTGCCCAACCGATGTTGAGGCCCTTGCCGCTTCCCATCGCGCTCTCCTTGATGCCTGCAAGTGTGCTATCCGACCGTCGCCGAATACGGCCGTCCGGGAATGAGTCTGGAGCCGTCGCTGAACCCTTCGGGGCGGTCGGCGAGTTCCCGTACCATTCGCGCACACGCCGAGAACGGTCTCCGCGCAGCGCGTCAACCGCAGCGTTGACGACGGTTCGTCTACACCAACGCCCGGGCCATCGTGTCCAAGGCCCGCTGTTCGAGGCCGCGCAGGGAGGGCAGGAGAACGCCCCGCATCCGCTCCTGGACGTGATCGTGCTCGTCATCCATCTTGCAGACCGCTTCCGCGACACCGCTCGGTGTCGCATGATCGATATCTAACAGCATCTCCGGCTGGCCGAAATCACGTACCATCTCGACCTTGCGTCCCGACTCGCCGAACGTTGCCACCACAGCGGGCGTCTCCTGGCCGAATGCCAACAGGTACGAGTGCAGTTCCATCGTCAACAATCCCCGTGCTTGCCGGTAGAGGCCTGCGGCTTGGCCCGGCAGCCAGAAGTCGTCCATCATGACACACTGGCGGCGGACATCGGCGGGTAGGGGTTCGTGGACCAGGCGCCGAGCATGGGGAAGCTCGTCCACGACCTCAACGGCGATCACGGCCCGCATACCGGTGGAACGCACCCACGCCTCGATGCTCGTGCGGAGTGAGGCCATGTGTGCGTTGCTCCGTGCCTTGCCGATCGCGTTTCTCACGACGGTGTCTCCGAGCCAGGTCCGAGGGACGATGACCAGGAACCGCCCAGACTGTAGACCGTGTTCACCCATGAAGGCCCTGGTCCAGGTATCGTCTCGCTCGACGAATGACAGCGTGCTGTCGGGGACGAACATGCGGGTGTGATCGGCGATGCCTGTTCCCTCGAGATAGCTCAGGGAATCACGTTCGCGGCAGAACACGAACGCAGCCTCATCCAAGAGCCGCCGGAAGAGAGCCTGCCCGGGCACGCCGCCGAACGAGTCGTACGAGTGCGCGTAGACACCGTAGGGGATACCGAGACGGTTGGCGACGAGCAGGGGTAGGGCCCGGCGCACGGTGTACCCCCAGAAGTCGTGCCCGGCAAGGGTGCCGTCGCCGAAGACGAGGACCATTCCGCTGTTGTAGATCATGAGCTTCGTGCGGCGCAGCACCTCCCGGAACTCCGCATTGCCCTGCATGATCATGTCCACGACCCGCGGCATGAACGTGTCGAACAGGAGGTCCACGCTGGTCTCGTCCGTCGGGGGCAGCCCCCCATCGCGGTGGCGCTTGGCTTCCGCCAGGGCGACCTCAAACGGCTGCGCCAGGGCGTTCGCGAGGACCAGGGCGCCCGGCGCCACCCGGTGCACATACTCGCGCACCCGGTCCTCCCCGGCCTCCGCCAGTACCGCGACGGTGTGTTCTGGGAAGCGGCCCTGCAAGAGCCTCACCAGGCCCGGCGTGATCGCCGCGTCGCCGATGTTCCCGAAGCCCCAGGCGTACGCGGTCATGATGATATCCGTCATTGACACGTTCCTCCCGTCCCGGATGGTCCGCAGACTCCCCACCTGTGGGTCTGGCGGCCCCAATCGAGTCGGCCGACCACCCCTGTTTGAGTGTAGGAGCGCGGAGGGGACTCCTCCCGGTGTCTAGAAGGCTGAGCTCAGCGTTCGTGTGGCTGTCTCACCAGGACTGCCAGGTGGTTGGCGGGCATCCGTAGCTCCGTGAAGACCGCGTTACCCTTGCGAACTTCCGTGACATCGGGGGCGGCCACGCGTTCCCCCTGGCCGTCGAGAACGTACACATCCGCTGAGCTATCATCGCCCCAGCCGAATCGCCCGGACCGATTCGTCAGGATGCGTTCCTCGCCGATGACGACCCCGGCACGCAACTCAATGGGGGTGATGGGGAACATGGGCGCCTCGATGGAGAAGCAAGCGAAGGAGATTCCGGCCCGATCCAGCAGTCGCCGGGCGATGTCACACTGGGTGCGGGGATCGGGGTTACTGTAGTCGGTCAGGCATAGGGGGTGGCTCAGATGCGCCCCGACGACGGCGTTGTCTTCCGGCGCCGATTCCACGAAGCACTGGAGCCCCCACCCAGACATGGTGCGGGTGTAGTGGGGCCCGTTGGCGATGACCGTCTTGCCCCGCGACTTCAGGTACTCCATCTGAGCCGCCCGCCACGGCTGCATCAGCAGGATGGCGCTGCTGACCTTGCCGGTGACGGCGTGGGAGACGGGGTCAATGACGACCGTGCAACCGTCCCAGGTGTCACCATAGGCGCCGAAGGCGGGGACATTGCTGGCGGTGATCTCGTCAATGTAGACGTTGGCATCGAGGCCCTCGGCTATGAGTTGGGAGACCTCCGTCAGGGCCCTGCCGTAGGAGTTGTCGAGGGTCGGCAAGAACAGGCTGGGCGAGGGGGTGTAGACGGTTCTGACCGCCGCCCCCGCGGTGTCCAAGGCGAGACTGTCGCGGTACTTCCCCTCGTGACCCGGCTCGGTGCACAGGTTCTGGTGGGTGTAGATGAACGTCTCCACCGCCGGATCTGCTTCCTTCAGGGCGGACACCACGTTGCCTGCCAACTCGCACCAACCGTCGCACAGAAGGAGCGCCGTCCCGTGCTGTATGGTGATGCCCTGCGCCCGCTCCTCCTCGGTCCCGAACATCGGGTTGCAGAGCACAACCATCCCAATCCTGCCCAGCCATGGGCGGGCGGATTCGGCCGCTGTCGGCACGCCCCCAGGATGCACCCACCGCGATGGGCCGCGTAGCGTGACGTTGCTGCCCCAATTGCGGCGGATGGCGTTGACGAAGTCCCAGTAGTCGCCCTTCGGGTCCGCGTAGACGCTCCACTCCAGCGTGCGGGCCTTGCCGGGCCGTATGGCCAACTGTGGGTCAGACAACGCGACGGCCTTGTCCTCCACGAACGCCTTGGAGTGGACGCGGAAGATGTCATCCTCCGCCACTAGCCCCACGACCAGATTCCCGAACTGGGCCATGGCCGTGGGATGGGATGGGCTCGAGCGCTGCCTCATTCGCTTGACGGGGCGCCCGCACAGGTAGGCGCCGTCCGGTTGGCCCGGCAGTTGCAGGCGGACCTCATGGATCACGCCGAGCAGGGCCTCGCTGGTGTTGCGGATCGTGTCAGCCACCGCGATGCGATCGGGATGCAGCGTCACCTGGCGTCTGACGGAGTAGTCGGCTTCGACCCACTTGGCGGTCACCGACCTGTCGCGCGCAAGCCGGCGCCAGGTGGCACTCGCTCTGCCTCCATCGCTCCACTGACCTTGCGGCAGACTGGTCCGGGAACGGACGCGGAACTCCCGCCCACCCGCATCGAATCGGATGTCCCCGCACGATGACACGCTGATGGATGTCGGCTCTTGGGCGGGGCCCTTGGGGACGTAGACGGGCAGGCGACCGTTGGGGTCCGCCGGTGCCGTAGGTTGACCTGGTCTCTCAACTTCGGGGAGAGGTGGCAGCGGCGCGCCGGTCTCGACAGTCACATCGCGCAGCCGCAGGGACAGCGCCATGCCCTGCACGGTCCCCACCTTCACGGAGTTGGTCCCAGCCCGAACGAGCGAGGTGATGTCCCAGACGAACCGGTAGGGGTCGGTATCCGGGACCCCGTATTCGTAGTCTTCATCCGTGCTGACGCGATCTGAGAAGTCCGGCGAGTAGATCAGCCGGTACCAAGATCCCGCCTCAGCCCCCCACTGTAGTTCATCGTCGTTGCGCATCGAGTAGACGAGAGGCTTGTTGATGAGATGTCGGCCGACCACGCCCTCACCGTTGACGTGGATGACCATCGCCACAGTGCTCCCTCCCAAGCCTCCCCACTCGATCCTGGCGGCCAGACACAACCGCACCTGCTCATCCGCAGGGATCTCGCTCAGGTCGAAGCTGAACTCGACGTCCCCCTGTGCCGAAACCTGCTGGTCCTCCGCCAGTCTGATAGCCTCCTGCGCGTGCAAGAGCTTCATGGCGGCGAGCAGTCCCAGCATGAGCCCGGCCCGGCATGCCCGGCTGGTTGCCGTCGGTCTCATGGGTATAAGTTCCCCACTCTCTTGGCCCGGAGTCCCCATATGAAACTGCACGCCCCGGTGTTGGGTGAATGGTCGATTGTTCGCTGCAGAGCTTCACCACCCAAACTCGCGAAGCCTGCACAAGCGTCTGTGGGACCCGGAGACTACACGCGTTGCCGCCGGTCGAGACCGTGCGTGGGCGTTATTCCCGTTGGCAAGATGGACACCGGGCGTGACGGCGCCACCGTCCCGGCACGCGCGGCATCGTCGATGACCTGTTGGCGACGGCCTGCTCAGGGGAACCCGACAGACGTCATTGGTCCGCCCTTGGGATGTCAGCAAGAGAGAAGATGGGATCGAGACACTCACGACGGCCTACTCGGGTGGTGGGGCGGTTACTGGGTGCTGTGGTCAGGGGCGGGAGCTGACATGGGGCGTTGGCGGCGGTCGTGTGGCCCATGGCAGGGGCTTCAACTGAACTGCTCGGTGGGACCCGACATACGTCGTGGGTTCCCCCTTCGGAATGTCAGCAGTGGAAGAGAAGAGAGCGAATCACTCACGACGACCACCCGGGTGCTGGGTGAGTCACCGGCTGTTGCGCTCAGGGGCGGGAGCTGACACGGGTCGGTGGTGGTGGGGCTGTGGGATGGTCAGGCCTGCCTGGTGCCGGGCAGCCGGTACTCAGTCTACATCCTCACGTTGTCCTCCACGACGAGTGTAACAGCCTTCGTGGACTGCTTCAGGCCGTCGACGCGGATGGGGCTGTTGGTGACGTTGCCTCGCACCACGGCACTGACTCTCATGCTCTCGTGGTGCGCGTGGTTGTAGCTGTCTTTGAGAGTGATGGCGGCCTGCGAGGTCGTCTCGCGCTCGATGGTGTTGCCTTCGATGACCACGTTCAGATCGCAGAAGGGCGCGGTGTCCGGCAGGCTGCCGACGGTGTCGATAGCGATGATGCTGTCAGCTGTTTCATCGTTCACCGACGTGAAACGGTTGCCGCGAACGATGAAGTTGCGGGGAGGCGTCCTGGCGGTCTTGTCTCGCTCGGAGACGGCGAGGTGGAGCACTGCGTAGCCGGACCTCGCGTAGTCGTTGAAGAACGTGTTGTCGGCGATCTCGATGGACTCGAGGTCATCGCAGAAATGTGAGGCGAACATGCAGTTCGTGAATATGTTGTTCCTGAAGACTAGGCGCTCGGCCGTGCCGGTTACAATCCGGCCCGTGCCGTGTGTTGGGTCGAATGCCATGCCTGTGTTGCTGAAGACATTGCCGAGGACGAGGATGTCGGTGTTCTGCCGGTCGATGATGTCCTCGTACCCGTTGCTGTAGCTGTTGAAGAACGCTGTCATCGCGACGTCATCGAGGGTGATGTGGACCGTGTTGTTGGAGAAGGTGATGTTCCTGCAGTTGCCGTAGAGCGCGAGGCCCTTGTTGTTGTTGACCAACACATTGGAATCGGCGACGCAGTTGCGGCTGCCCTCGAAGTCAATTCCGACATCCCCGTATCCCTCAACGTGGTTACCCAGGATCCGGCAGTCCTGCACGCGAGACACCCAGATCCCTCCGGCTGTCTGACCAGCGGTGTGCGAGACCACCGTATTGCCCGAGATGAGGATCCGCTTGCCCTTCATCTCGTCGAGGGGATTGTTGCTCGTCGGCGGGAAGACGGCTTCGGCCACGACCGCAATCCCGTGACACCGGCGGTCGATGATTTGGTTGTTGATGATGATGCAGTCCTCGGCCACGCCGCTCAGGTAGATCCCGTCATGGTGGTCGTCAAAGATGTCCAGCTTGTCGAGCGTGGACGAATGGCAGGTGTTGTCGCGGACAGCGATGTTCCTGACATTGCTCGCGAACACCACTCCGCAGCCTTCGGATTCGCAGTTGGTGAAGCGGATGTTCTCGCCGCCCCCCTGGTTGATGGCAAGCGCGTACATCCCGACGGCAGTGGTGTTCGTGAACTTCACGCCCTGGATGCTGATGTTTCGGACTCGTTCCGTCCGGGACGTGCCGAGCATCCCGAAATACGAGTGTGGATTGCCTTTCATCAGGCTGCGGATCTCGCACCCCGGCTCACCCCGGATGTTCGTGTTGTCGCCAATCTCGATGGTCTCCTTGATTACAAACTGACCGGTTCCGAGGTAGACATTGGGGAAGGCTAACGCAGCTGAAAGCGCGGCCTCGTTTGTGCCCCACCATTGTGGTCGGACGTAGTCCATCTCCGGCGTTCCGGAGACCTTGCCGCTCCCCTGGAAGATCCGCCAAGGGCCCGCCTCGACGCTCCCGTTGATTGTCAGCGTCGCGCCATCGGCGATCTCGATCACCGTGCCTCGCGGGACATCGAGCGTGACGTTTCTCGGGATCGTGAGGTCGCTGTTCAGCGCATACACGTGCCCCTCGCGCAGGGCAAGCTGCGTTCCCGCGGGCGTGGGTGCCAGCGACTGGGCGATGTGCCACGCCAGCGAGCCCTCCGTTCGTGCGTCGGCGTGGTCCGCGATGAGTGGCGAAGAGGCGACCTCTGCCGCGTCCGCCACCGGCAAGCCGAGTGCCGCGGCCAAGGCCAGGGCGCAAAGGTCCACTCGATGGAGGGCTCTCAAGCGCACGGTTATCTCCTTACTTCCCGCGTCGCACGTCCCACGGTCCTGGACCGCCGAACCGGAAGCCTCAGGAAGCGGCTCCGTCCAGCCGCGCACTTCCTGACGTGGATATGCTGCGAAACGCCGGCAATCATCGTCCGAGGAAATGGGGCGACCGAAGTGTTGGCGCAGACGGCTCGCCCGCGGCCAACACCATTGGTCACGAACACGGCGGCTCCGTCGGCTTGCGCCGGACGCTTCCGCCATTGGCACGCAGTCCGCGCTCATACACAACGACGTCGCGTCAGCGCAACGTGCCGTCGTGGCTCAGACGCTCCTGCAATGGCCGCTGGTAGAGCTCGCCATTCACCTCCGCGATGTGCTCTCCGTCGAACACGCCCTTGCGGAGGTCACGCGCCGGGCCAAATGCGTCGTCCAGGGCCCCTCACCGGGATTCCCCACATCAGACTTGGCTCCCGAGTCGTTGGCTGAGCGGCCAGCTGCTCAGAGCGGCACTTCGGTTGCCGAGCTGCCGAAACCTGCACAACTGGTCGCAGGTGCCGAGAGCGGCCACCGCCAGGCGATCCTGCCTCGACGGACGCGAGTACCTCGTACGTCCGTCTCGGGAGTTGTTGACGTGGAATGGAAGATCGAATCACTCACGCGACAGCGGCCACCCGGGTGGTGGGGCGGTCACTGGGTGCTGTGGTCAGGGGCGGGAGCTGACAGCGGGCGCTTGGACAGTCCCTGATTCAGGGGCGGATGGAGTTTCTCCGAGTGACAACGCCAGGGCACGTGGAAGAACCGGTGTGTGGAATGGCGCGCGCGGCGCAGGCACCGAGACAACAGCGCTCGACCTGACCGATGGCCGCCGGCCCCGCCTCCATCTGCCGACCGCCCCGAGTGGGGAGCGAGGCCCTACGATGCGCGCCGACGAAAGAGGCGAAGCCTACACCGACAGCCCATCGAGGAGGATGTGATGCGTCGACTGCCTGTGACGCTCGCCAGTATCGTGGCTCTCAGTGGGTTGGGCGGGGGCGCGTGGGTCGAGGGCCAAGGGAACCTGCTCGCCAACTCCAGCTTCGAGATTCTGGACGAGGACGCGCTGCCCTCGGACTGGCAGGCGGGCAGCGGCCCTGATGCGATCTTCCTCGATCCCACAGCCGCCCAGGACGGCAAGCGGGGGCTCTACCTGCACCTCGATGGGGGCGAGACCCACCTTTCGCAGCGCGCGTACTTCAAGCTCGAGCCCGGTAGAACCTATACGTTCTCCGCCTCCATCCGGACGAAGAACCTCGAGCCGGCGGCCGACCTGGGGATACAGATCATCAACTTGGGTTGGT
>MPMF02239283.1_pt1 | contig 13840 bp, 9 predicted proteins | sample 1617271 | NCBI WGS metagenome assembly MPMF02 (sample SAMN05944812, study PRJNA350692) | marine metagenome | biome: marine; feature: ODZ; material: water; isolation source: 120 m water sample prefiltered with 30 um filter, filtered on to 0.2 um... | place: Pacific Ocean | collected 2012-04-09... | reverse complement strand
TGGCCTTAAGAAGAACGGGCGATGGACGGGCCATCGCATTGGTGGTAGTGGCTTGATTCGCAGGAGTCGCCCGGTACTCGTTGATCTTGAGCGATTGCGCGACAAACTCCTCGCAGTCGGTTGTTTGGGGTAATTCAGTATGGCAATCTGTATTGGGCGAGACCTCTTCCGCGGCCGATGTTTGTGGACTGGCGTCGTGTGCAAGAGGATCCCCTTTTTTGTCGATTGCCCGGATCGACAGGACAGAGGCAATATCGCTGGCGGGTGTTCTGTTCACGATCGGCTGCGCCAAAGAATCTTTGGCGAGTGCGTTGCCGCTCGGCGCCTCGTTGTTCTCAGGTAGATTTCCATCCTTGCTATTCTCGGGTGGCACCGAAGCAGGGAATATTTTTATAAATGCTTGGTTGAACGTGTTCATGGCGCGGAGGCACTCATCGGACTAGCGGGTCGCAGTTTTGCTGCTGCGGACTTGTTCATTCGTATGTGTGGTGGTCGTCTGGGGCATCAAATGTCTCGGCGGTGCCAATGTCGGATATATTTCAGCATTGGCTGTCACAGAGCCGAGGACCGATGCAGAGTCCGAATCACTGGGGGACAATAATAGGATCAACGCGCCAGCCACAATAAGAAACGCAAAAACAGTCCCCAAGAGTAGGCGTGGCTTTAGCAGCGCGGCACGTCCCGATGAGAGTCGCCGGATGCTTCCCGAGGGTGGTCGGTCGTTACGTTCTCCATCAGCTACCCGCCTCACGCTCTCTCCGCCGGTTTCCGAGAGGTCGGGCTTCTGAGCATCCTTAGCCGCTTCGGGCTGGCAGAGATCTGTCTCGACGTTCGGGAAGACCGCCAAGACCCTGATCGCTGCGGCTGATCGTGGCAGGTGCTTGTTTGTATCTGAGGTGAGAATGTTGCAATGGCTACCCATATCTCCATAGTATCGGGTAGCCGTCCTCGCGATCTTGAGTCTTGCAACGAATCGGATAAATAAAACAATATGCCAGATCGCTCTTTCGATGCATTTTCGCCGGTTCAGACTGCTGGACGTTGAGATGGTCAATCAAATTGCTGCCTAGCGGCGATACGCGCTAGGAAGATTGGTCGCTGTTTGTTATTGTCACGCGTCGAGGAGAGGCGATTGCCACGCAGGTGGCAGGCGTATTTCATGTTGGCTTTTGCCCGCCCGGGTCGGTGGGATTCAGATAAGTTTGTACGATGCAGCACAATCATTCTATCCGCCTAGAAGATCTCCTCTCCCAGCGCATCGTGGTACTCGATGGTGCTATGGGTTCTATGATTTATGAACTTGGGTTGCAGGAAAAGGATGTCCGGGGAGAGCGATTTGCTGATCATCGTACAGAGTTGAAAAACTGCACCGATGTATTTAGCTTGACGAATCCGGAGAAAATTATCGAAATCCATCGGCAGTATCTTGCCGCAGGCGCGGATATTATTCAGACCAATACCTTCAATGCCAGTTCGGTCGGCCTGGCCGATTTCGACTTCAGTCTTGAAGTGGTACGTGAGATTAATCTTGCGGCAGTTGCTAATGCGAGGCGGGCAGCTGCGGAGTTTTCGGAAAAAACGCCCGACAAGCCTCGCTTTGTAGCGGGGTCGATAGGGCCAACCTCACAGCAAACGGCGATTTCAACAAAGGTTGAAGATCCCGCCTACCGCGGCATCACATTTCAAGAGATGGAGGAGTCTTATTACGATCAGGTCTCTGCTCTGGTGGAGGGTGGCGTGGATGTTCTTTTCCCAGAGACGGTTATTGATACTTTAAATCTCAAGGCGTGTTTGTTCGCCATTTCCCGTTATTTTGATCTGGCCGGCCGGACGATCCCAGTGATGGTTTCAGGGACCTTTGACGCGTCGGGTGCAACGTTTGTTTCGGGACAGGTGATTGAGGCTTTTTGGAATTCGATTTCTCATTTTCCCTTGTTGAGTGTCGGGGTGAATTGTGCACTCGGCCCGGATATTATGCGGCCACATATTGAAGAGCTTTCCCAGGTGGCAACCTCTTACATCAGTTGCCATCCCAATGCCGGTACTCCGAATGAAATGGGCAAGTTTGATTTACAGCCCAATGCGATGGCCCAAACAATTCACGAATGGGCTCAGGCCGGTTGGTTGAATATCGTGGGTGGCTGTTGTGGCACCACCCCGGATCATATTGCTGCGATTGCCGGCGTGGTTGCGGGGTTGGTCCCACACAAGAAAAACAAGATTAAGCCGCTGACGCGTCTTTCTGGAGCCAAGCCGTTGACCCTGCGGGAAGATTCCAATTTCCTCATGATTGGCGAACGCACCAATGTGACCGGTTCGCGAAAATTTGCCCGGCTGATTCGTGAAGAGCAGTTCGAGGAGGCGGTCGAGGTTGCCCGCGACCAAGTGGAGGGTGGTGCGGCAATCATTGATATCAACATGGACGATGCCCTGCTTGATGGCGAAGAGGCAATGACCCGGTTTCTTCGTTTGATTGCTGGCGAGTCGGATATCAGTGCGGTTCCCGTCATGATCGATAGTTCTAAGTGGTCGGTGATTGAGGCAGGCCTGCGGGCTGTGCAAGGCAAAGGCATTGTGAATTCAATCAGCCTCAAGGAAGGTGAGACGGAATTTATTAAAAAGGCTGAGCGGATTCGGCGCTATGGTGCGGCTGTGGTCGTGATGGCCTTTGATGAGCAGGGGCAGGCTGTGGAAACTGCCGACAAGGTTCGCATCTGCCGTCGTGCGTATGAAATACTGACATCGCAGGTTCATTTTCCTCCCGAAGATATTATTTTCGATCCGAATATCCTGACTGTCGCCACAGGCATGGAGGAACACAATCATTATGCGGTCAGCTTTTTTGATGCGACCCGGAAGATCAAACAGTGTTGTCCCGGTGCCAAGGTCTCTGGCGGTGTGAGTAATGTGAGTTTCAGTTTTCGCGGCAACAACGTTGTCCGTGAATCCATCAACGCAGCCTTTCTTTTTCATGCCATCCGGGCAGGTCTCGATATGGGGATCGTCAATGCCGGACAACTGGAGATCTACGAAGAGATTCCCGCCGATCTCTTGGCTTGCGTGGAAGACGTATTGCTCAATCGACGTCCCGATGCGACAGATCGACTCCTAGACTTTTCTGAGACGGTGAAGGTTGGAAATACAAAGCATCGCACTGAGAATTTAGCCTGGCGCGATGCGACCGTTGAGGAGCGACTCAAGCATGCGCTGGTCAAAGGGATCGACAAATTTGTGGTGGAGGATACGGAAGAAGCGCGGCAGAAATATGATAGATGCCTTCAGGTCATCGAGGGGCCGATGATGGATGGCATGGAGATCGTGGGAGATCTGTTCGGCTCTGGCAAAATGTTTCTTCCGCAAGTGGTGAAATCAGCCCGCGTGATGAAAAAAGCAGTCGCTTGTTTGATGCCGTTCATGGAAGAGGAGAAGAAGGCCGCCGGACTGGCGCAGGATCAGTCTCGGGGGAAAATTTTGCTCGCGACGGTCAAGGGTGATGTCCATGACATCGGCAAAAATATTGTGGGTGTTGTACTGGCCTGTAACAATTACGAAATCATCGATCTGGGAGTGATGGTGCCGTGTGAGAAGATTTTGGAAGAAGCCAAAACGCGCAGCGTCGATATCATTGGGCTTTCGGGTCTCATCACGCCGAGTCTGGAGGAGATGGTTCATGTCGCCAAGGAGATGAAACGTCTTGATTGTCAACTTCCGCTGTTGATCGGAGGTGCCACCACCAGCGACAAACATACCGCGGTAAAAATTGTTCCACATTATGACTCCGGCGTGGTGCACGTGCTCGATGCATCGCGGAGTGTGGGTATTGTCGAACAATTGATTAATGACGAGACTCGCGATGATTATCTCAAGGCGTATCGAGAAGTGCAGGCAACGACCGCCGAACGTTATCAGCAGCGGGAGATAAAACTGGTGCCTTACGAGGAGGCATTGGCTCGCCGATTGTCACTCGATTGGTCGACAGGCGACATTGCCGTGCCATCGTTTACCGGAGTGCGGGAACTCAGGAACATCCCGCTTGCTGAAATCCGACCCTATATTGATTGGTCGCCATTCTTCATGGCCTGGGAGATGAAAGGAAAATATCCGGAGATTGTTGAGGACGATCTAGTGGGCGCGGAAGCCCAAAGACTCTTTGACGATGCAGTGCAACTGCTCGATCAGATTGTTGAGGAGCAGCTGTTGGAGGCGAATGCCTGTTATGGGTTCTGGCCGGCCGGAAGCGAGGGCGATGATATTGTTCTCTTCACAGACGATACCCGGGCAGAGGAGCTGGCACGTTTTTCCATGCTCCGGCAGCAGTGGGAGAGGAAGGGGCAGAAACATTTTCGTTCGCTGGCCGATTATATCGCGCCGGTCGACTCAGGCTACAGCGACTATCTCGGTGGTTTTGTGGTCACGGCAGGAATCGGTTGCGATGCGCTTTGCGCCAAATTTGATGCGAAATATGACGATTACAATTCGATTATGGCAAAGGCGCTTGCCGATCGGCTCGCCGAGGCGTTGGCAGAAAAAATGCACCAGTTGGTTCGTTCCGAATGGGGTTTTGGAGCCAAAGAAAAACTCAGCAATGAGGAATTAATCCAGGGAAAATACCGCGGCATCCGTCCGGCGGCTGGTTATCCTGCCTGCCCGGATCATACGGAAAAGCAGACGCTCTTTGGGCTTTTGGATGCCGAGCAGGCAACCGGAGTGCAGCTGACAGAAAGTTTTGCGATGATGCCCGCCGCGAGCGTAAGCGGCCTCTACTTTGCCCATCCGGCAGCGCGCTATTTTGCGGTGGATCGCATTTCTCGCGATCAAGTTCAGGCATACGCGCGGCGCAAAAATATGGATCTCGCAAAGGCAGAGCGCTGGTTAGCACCAAATCTTGGGTACGAACCGCATTAATGTTGAATCGTTGACTTTGATTTAGCTCGGCGTAGGTTTTTTGCCGGGTGGTATCGTCTCGCCGTGGGGGTCGACGCGCGGATGTCCGAGGTTGCGGTCAACTTCGTCCACAAGCTCGTGGACATGTTCGAGTTGCTCTGCTTGTTCATGAACATCTGCTACTGCCATGCCAGCCCGCTCAGTGAGATACGATTCCCAGAGGCGGTGTGACCGGACCATCTCCAAGGCCCGTATGCGGCCAGAGTCGGTGAGTTGGAGTTCATTATCGCTGTTGAGATGGAGGAGGTGTTTCTTTTCCAGTTGGGCTACAATGGCGTGCAGGCGACGCAAGGAGATCCGCGTCACGTTGGTAACAAGACGCAAATTGCACCACTCTATTCCTTCGTGGGTGTTACGGTAGACCGTCTTAAGCACGTCTTCGCACTCCACAATCCATTGCATTTTTCGTCGCCTGAACATTTTGATCACGATTCCCTGACTCGGGCTCAGGAGAAGTACGAGGCCAAAAATTGCGGTAGCAAACACAACCATGGTGGCGCCGCTAGGCCAGTTGGTGACGAATGAGAGCGTCATGCCGGCAACGGCTGAAAGCCCCCCAAACGCACCGGCAAGGATCATCATTCTGCTTAGGCGATTGGTTAGCAAATAAGCGGCCGAAGCGGGTGTGATCACAAGGGCAACGACGAGAATCACTCCGGTTGTTTTAAGTCCGGCAACGACCGTTGCGGATAGCATTCCCATGAGCAGGTAGTGGAGTGTCATTACAGGGACGCCCATTGCAGCCGCCACCACCGGATCGAAACTGGCGAGTTTCAAGGGGTGATAAAGCGCTGTGGTCAATGCCAACACAACGGGGCAGATGATCACCATCAGGAGCAGGTCGGTTGCACCGACTGCAAGCGGATCTCCGAATAGGAAACATTTTAGATCGAAGTGCAGCCCCCGTGGCAACGCGCTTACCAGAATGATGCCGATCGCAAAGAGTGAAGTAAAGACAATTCCAATCGAGGAATCTTCTTTGGTGCGGCTAGCACGGCTTATCAAATTGATAAGCACGGCGGTGAGTAGGCCGGCCAGCAGTGCCCCAGACAAAAGTCCAACAATCCCGGTATTGTTTGTGATGAGAAAAGCAATGACGACACCAGGTAATACGGCATGGCTCAGTGCGTCACCGATCAATGCCATCCGGCGCAGCACGACATAGCATCCCAACACACCACAGGTCACGCCAACCAACATGCTGCAAAGCGTCTCCTGCCACCACCGTTCACTGAAGGGTCGCAAGAGCCAATGTTGGAAGTCAATTTGTGAGAATATGTCTAACATCTTCGATCACTTCATTTTTGTAAGGGCCGCTTCAGCTTGATCCAGTAGTGCAAGCCGGCCGCCATAGGTTTGCCGAAGATTGTTTTTGGTAGCGGCTTGTTCAGGTGGACCGATTGCGATGATCCGCCGGTTGAGTAGCATGACCTGGTGCAGACGATCTAAAATCGATAAATCGTGACTTACCAACAGCAGTGTTTTCCCGGCAGCGGTGAGTTTGTCAATCAGCGAAAAAATAATTTCCTCGGTGGCGACATCGACCCCTGTCAGTGGTTCATCGAGAAGAAGGATATCCGCTTCTTGACAGAGTGCACGGGCTAGGAACACGCGTTGCTGCTGTCCGCCGGATAGCTGCCGAATATGCCTGTCTTTAAAATCGCTCATGCCGAGTTGGGCCAGCGCCTGCTCGGCGGCAAGGCGATCCGTTTCTCCTGGCCGGCGAAGCAGTCGCCAGAGCCGACTATTGCTGCGGCCGTAGCGACCCATGAGTACCACATCAAGTACGGTAACCGGGAAATCCCAATCTACCGTCTGTTTTTGGGGTACGTAAGCGATACGCTGTCGATTCTTCGCTACTGGAAGCCCAAATGCCTTTACGTTGCCCGCATCGAGTGGGAGTAAGCCCAAAAGCGCCCGTAACAAGGTGCTTTTGCCGGCTCCGTTGGGCCCGATGATCCCCGTCAACGTTCCAGATTGAAGTTGGAATGAGATCGAGCGAAGAGCGGCTCGGTCGGCGAAGGAAACCGTGAGGTTGCGTGCATGGAGCGGAATGGTAGAACCCGCATCAGAAGCCATGAGGCCAGTCCTTTCTCTCAATGATTAGGAGCCTTGTAGGGCCTGCACGATGGTCGATGTGTTGTGGCGCATCATGCCCAGATACGTTCCCGCCGGCTGGGAAGGTTGGTCTAAGGAATCACTGTACAGAGTTCCGCCGATGTTAGCGCCAGTTGCCTCTGCGCTTTTTTGAATCAGCGCATTGAGCGTCGGACTAACGGATGTTTCCAAAAAAAGGGCCTGCACCTTGCGGTCCCGAATTAATTTCTCAAGTTTTTCAATTTCCTGCGGTCGCGGGGCCTCTGCGGTACTTATTCCGATCATGGCCCGCACCTCAATGTCATATGCATCGGCAAAATATTGAAAGGCATCATGGCTGGTGACCATGACGCGGCGGCCTTTGGGAACACTCGCAATCTGATTCTTAATCCAGGGATCAAGTTCAGCGAGTTGCGCGTCGTAGCGAGCCGCATTGTCTCGATAGTAGGATTCATTTGCCGGATCTGCCGAAATTAAGGCTTCAAGGGCATGCCCGAGATAACCACGGAAATAATCCACATTCATCCAGCAATGAGGATCCGCCGCGCCGGACTTGTCATTGCCCATGAGAGGTTTTGCGACCGCTTTTTCTGCCAGGGGTATGACCGTGCCCTGGGCGTTATTTTTAATAATGTTTGTGAGAGTTGCTTCGAGATGAAAGCCGTTGGTGAAGACCAAATCTGCTTCGGCGATCTGTTCGGCATCCCGTGGCCGGGCATCGTAAATATGCGGATCTTCGCCCGCGCGCATAATGCCACTAACGTCCGCGGCATTTCCAACCAGATTCCGCACGAGATCTTCGATCATCGTTGTCGTAGAGACAATTTTGAGACGCTGCGGCTCTGGTGCCTCTTCTCGAGAAATTGACTGCGTCGCTGTGGCCTCTGGCCGGTGGGAGCAGCCTCCATCGATGAGAAAAATCGCGATCAGTACGATCCATGCGCTGTGGTGTGCCAATCGGGCCAATGCCCCTCTGCGCCTTGTAGCCCGATGTGCAGTATTCGCAAAAATAGGGTATTTCTCATGAGTCATAGCTCTATTTTAATGGCCAATCACCGATATATTCAAGTAATAAAAAACAAAGTTTAGACAAGTCGAAAACTGGGGCATCGCACCGCTTCTCGTTGGTCCCGATTTTCCGTCTCGTCCAGAGTTGACCGAGAGACAGCGACAAGGCGAGAAAAGTCCCTGTGTGTCGGCGTTGGCCCGAAGAACCGTAATTTTTGTCGCAATTTGCGTTAAAAAAGTTGACCCCGGATAGACCGGGCGGTAGATTTTACTCGGTAGCTGTGTGTCGGACTGTTGTGGCTCTCGCCCTGGGTCCCTGAGTGGAGAGAGAAGCAGGTGTGATTGGTATGGAAATACGCTACTTCAAACGTTTTCGCATGGACCTTGCCCTTGCTGGGCGTGATTTTTCTCATGCTCCGCTCCCGCCCGGATATCGATTATGCAGTTGGCACCAAGGTGGAATTGCCGGTCATGCGGCCGCCAAATTTCGAAGTTTTCACGACCAGATTGATGCCGATGTCTTCCCTTGCCTTGGTGATGAGCAGGGTTGTTATCGATTGATGACGGAGATCGCCGGCAAACCTGGATTTTTGCCTACCGCCACTTGGCTCCTTGCCTGGCAGGAGGCTGCAACAGCCCCGCTCGATTATATTGGGACAATCCAGGGAATCTGGGATCGTGGCGGTTTCGGAAGCATACAAAACTTGGGTGTCGCGCCGGAACACCGTGGCCAGGGACTTGGTGAAATCCTTCTTCGGCGGGCATTGGCTGGTTTCCAGCAGGAGGGGCTCGGAAGAGTGTTTCTCGAAGTGACTGCCGAAAATCTGGTCGCAATCCATCTTTACGAGCAACTCGGTTTTAGCCGCGTACGCACTTCATATAAAGCAGTTGATGCCGAGCCGGTTCTGAAATAGTTAGCTCTAAAATAGTAAGCAGTTGTTGCCAATAACCCCTGCCCATTAGCTCGATTCGTCTCGGGCGCTCCTTCGCTGGCACTGCATGCTTTCAATGGTTTCTCCATTTTTCGCGAAGCAACGTCGATAGATAAGTAGGCGTTAGCACTGCCGGGGTATTGTATCTTTATCCGATGTCCGGGTGGGCCTTGCAGCTAGCTGGATATCGTTCTTTACAAACCACTCCTCAGGCAGTGAATGATTTATGGTGGACTCGGAAACACAAAGGAAGAGAGAATCCCGTCTGCGCAGTATCCTCAAGGCGTTTACTTGGCGATTGATTGCGTCTGCGACCACATTCACCGTCGCGTATTTTGTGGTTCTTCTGGGCGCTCCTGCGGAACAAAGGGAGTTGGCAACAAAAGCCGCAGTTGTGGTTGCAGCCTTCGATTTTGTATTGAAATTATTGCTCTATTATTTTCATGAGCGGATCTGGCAATTGGTCCCTCGTGGTAGCATTCGAAAAATGATGCACCCTTCAAAGTAATATTCAGTCCGATGGGTGCATTTCGCATTTTGGCTTCCATCTTCTTTAATTGCTATCTTCTGCATGCTTATGTTGAAGCGGCATTACCACTCCTGCCATGTCGGCAATGAGCACAAAGTCCACAGGTCTCGCTTTGAGATGCAGAGACGGCGCCAGGTATTTTTGAAATAATGACGGAGTGCTACAGGCGCTGTAGGCAGCGGGGACAGAAAGGCTAGGATTCCTGGGTAGTATGTATTAGGATGAAGACTCGCGGTTTGGGGAAAGTTCCCGAGACAGGTGTTGTTCAGGAGCTTGGCAATGGACCCGCAGGACAAAAAAAAAACAGCGATCGACCATGAAGATCCCATCTATTTCCAGGAGACACTGGAAATAGATGGGAGTCAGGATACAGCCCCGAAGCAACAGCCGGCAGCGGAGTCGTTGCAAAAAACTTTTGGTCGCTACCGGATGCTCAAGATTCTTGGCGTCGGTGCTATGGGCGCAGTCTATTTGGCGCACGATGAGACACTCGACCGAGAAGTGGCGCTAAAAATCCCAAAGTTTTCTGCGGACTTTAATGATTCGGTTGTGAAACGGTTTTTCCGTGAAGCGCGTTCTGCGGCAGTTTTAACACATCCTAATATTTGCGCAATTTACGATGTGGGAGAGATTGATGGCAAATATTATATTGCGATGCAATACGTGGCAGGACACAGTTTGGCGGATTATGTGAATTCCGCGAGGAGGCAGCCGCAGGATCAGGTTGCTATCGTGATCCGAAAAATAGCGTTGGCCATGCACGAGGCACACAGCCACGACCTGGTGCATCGTGATCTCAAACCAGCCAATATCATGATCGATCACCGTGGGGAGCCGGTAGTCATGGATTTTGGCCTTGCCAAGCGCAGCGGACAAGAAGACATGCGGATCACGCGTGATGGTTCGATTGCTGGATCTCCCGCTTATATGTCGCCCGAACAACTCGAGGGCAAAGTTGACGATGTGGACCCACGAGCCGATATCTATAGTCTCGGAGTTGTGCTGTATGAAGGACTTACTGGAGATCTTCCATTTAAGGGTACCGGTTCAGTGATTTCTCTGATTACCGAAGTGGTTACTGGGTCACCACCAAGTCCTGATAGTGTTCGCGATGATCTGGAGCCGCGGTTGTGCAAGGTCTGCTTGCAGGCAATGGACAAAAATCCACTCAATCGTTATCAGACAATGCAGGAATTTGCCCAGGCCCTTGGCCAGTTTATTGAGCAATACTCTCCGAATGCAGCGGCCCGCCAAAATAACGTGCAGCCAGAGTCCACGGACGCAAGAGATTCTTCCGTGGTCAGTCCTTCTGCGGCGATCAAGAGCGCCGAAGAGCAATGTAGGAGAGTCCGTGCGCTTATCGGCGAGAAAAAACTTGAAGAGGCACTCAAACTGCTGGAAGAAATCGCTGGACATAAAGATTTGGAGATTGCCTCGTATGCGGAATGGGCTGCTCGGGAATTGCCGAGGGTTCGTTCTGCGTTGGACCTCACCGAAGAGAAGAATCATGCAGGTGGCGATCCTTTCGATTTGCCCTCGCTAGAAAGCAAGGAGGTTTGGGACGACGGGCCGACCAGTTCGCAGTTGAGTATCAACCCGCTTTCCGAAGCACCGCAAGAGGATATCCCGTCGAATATCTCCCGATTATTGCGAAGTAAGGCAGCGATTGTTTGGATCGCCGTTGGAACTCTGGCTGGCACCTTGATATTGATTGTTGCGCTGGTGGCGTTCGGTGCGACGGGCTCGTGAGAGGTCTTTGGGTAGCCCAGACGCCCTGAGAACGGGCTATCTGGCTAAATAGGCGGGAATTCTATATCGTACCTCGGGGTGAATATGAGAAAATGTTCTCCTCTCGCGGAACCATCGTCCTGGCCGGGGGTTTCATTTGAGAATGCCATGAAAGTGGTTTTTCAGGAACTCATGTGGCAATAACCACTTGGAAGTCTTTAGCCCCATTTGCTCTTTAGGAGAAAAAAATGAACAGGGCTTTTTTTGTCTTTTTGGGAATCGGGATTATTTGTCACAGCTTGGCATACGCCGAACCAGAGCCTGATCGTGATGGTCCGCCAAATAATCGTGCTCAGGAGGCCGATTCTGCGAGGAGACCTCGTCACCCGATGCCACCATTGCTCAGGGCTTTGGATACCGATCAGGATGGGAATCTTTCGAGTGAGGAAATTGAGAATGCTGTCCAATCGCTGAAGGCTCTTGATGAGGATAGCGATGGAACGATATCTCGGCGGGAAATGCGGCCACCTCCCCCCGAAGGCAATGACCGCCGCCGACCGCCGGAAGATTTTGATCGGGACTTTGACCGCAGTGATCGTCGCCGACCGCCTGAGAATTTTGATCGGGACTTTGACCGCAGTGATCGCCGCCGACCGCCTGAGAATTTTGACCGGGACTTTGACCGGAGCGACCGTCGCCGACCGCCGGAAGACGTTGACGGAGACTCCCGTCAGAATAGAAATGGAGTGAGCTCGATGGTCGATCGGTTGTTGGATGAGAACGACAATGATGGTGACGGCGAACTTTCTCGCGATGAGATGCCAAGGCGCGCACAGAGGCTCTTTGACAGGGCTGATACAAATGAGGATGGGTTTGTGGATCGATCCGAACTGATGACAACGCTTCAAAATCGCAGGTAGGTACTTCTCGTTCGTGCTACCGCGCATAACAGAGACAAAGAGAATTGTATTTCCCAATGGATTCCCTATACAGCATTGCGGGGTGCTCGCTGGCGGTGCTGGCAGGCGTATGGGTTTTGGTTGCAGTTGCTGGGAGTTTGCCCGTTCTATCGCTTTCTCGTGCGCAGCTTGAACCTCTGAAAACCAGGCAGGCAGAGGATGCGCTGGCCAAGATTATGGTGGATGGCATCGTCGATGCCGATTGGGCTTCTGCCAATGGTTTTGAGCCAGTCGGCGTTTTTCGCGTGAACAATATGGCGGGTTCTCCTCTTGTAGTCGCTTGGGCGCGGAGCGGTGAACGAACCTACCTTTGTGCCTATCTCGTTGCAAACAATGCGCCGCTCGTGGATTTTGTTACCATTCTTGACCAAGGTGCGCTCACTACGGGGAAATCCAAAGATGGCCAACTTCTGCCGAATAGCCCGGACTCCTTTATGCAGACATTTACAGCAACAACCGCCGTGCTATGGCGCCATCACCAGACTGGCCTGAAAGTTTTAGCCGCGAAGCGCAGCGTGTTGCCACTCTCAGGCGATGGCTACTTGGAGGAAGATTTTACAGCAGCGATGTCCCGGCAATCTGATCATGTGCGTTCACTCATGCTTTGGCCTTTGCGGATACCCTACTGGTTTTTTGTGCGTCGCCACGTGAGGCATGAAAAGCCAGTTGCAAAGTGGCTCGGTAGACGCTAGGAAAGTGTAGCCTTCTGCAAAGTTAATTTTCAAGATTTAAACGGATCAGTTCGGCCACAGCCTTGAAGGGAAAGGTAACGGAATCACTGATCGATTTCCGCCGAAGATTTAACCCAGCAATATCCTTGGTGTTTTTCAACTCTGGAAAACGGCGATCAAAATCTTCTATTTGTTTCCTCATCTGATCACGTCCCTGGAGATAAAGTGTTTCAACCGCTTTTCCGGATTGTGCTGCAGCCTCATCAATAGTCGCAGCATTAGCGTCCGTAAGGCGACGATTTTCTCGTGCGATCGTGGCTGCGTATTCCCGGATGCGACCGACCCAGGGGAGGATGAGCTTGTTGGGGTTCGGGGCATCGCTCTTTATCCCCGTCTTGCGGCCAGCGAGTCTCACCCATAAAGCCAGATAATCTGCAGCCCCATTAAATTGTCTCTGCTGGGCGAAGGCGGCAGCGATCCCCGCCACGGCTAGTGAATCTTGTTGGGGGAAAAATTCACGGACGGCACTAAATGTATTGATGGCCCCGGCACCATCTCCATCATTTAGCTCCGCAAGTCCGTAGAGGATTTGTGCCTCGGGCTGCTGAGGGGATGCATTTTCAGCCTCTCTCCTCAGGTCACGAAGCATTCCCATGTCGACTGTATCTTTGCTGATTTCGAGAATCATTCTCCGGAGGGCACGTTTTGCTTCATCACTTAATCGGTCGGGAATGACTTCCGAAGGTTTAATGAGTGCCGGGGTCTGTTTTTCGTTCGTTGCATCGTGTAGCGAATGTTGGAGGAAGGCAAATAATTCATCGGTACTAATTTGCTGATCGCCACTCTCATCGGCCACTCCATGGTAGGCCTTGCCCAGTGCGGTGGCAAAGTGGCCATGTGCAGCACCTCGCAACCCCCTTTCCTCCGGCTCGCAGCTGACAACTACCAAAAGGCTTTTAAGCGCCGGTTTAG
>MPMF02204814.1_pt1 | contig 13840 bp, 5 predicted proteins | sample 1617271 | NCBI WGS metagenome assembly MPMF02 (sample SAMN05944812, study PRJNA350692) | marine metagenome | biome: marine; feature: ODZ; material: water; isolation source: 120 m water sample prefiltered with 30 um filter, filtered on to 0.2 um... | place: Pacific Ocean | collected 2012-04-09... | reverse complement strand
CTCGTTGATCGCCCAGACCACGAGCGACTGGCCCCGGCGACAATCACCGGCAGCACAGACACCCTCCGCACTGGTCGCAAAACTGCCATCTTCGGCGGCAAAGGTTTCCCAATTGCCACGAGGATTCTGGAGTTTCAGACCCAACATTTCCCCCACACCCTTTTCGGGTCCGACAAAACCGGTTGCCAGGAGTATCAAATCGGCCGGCCACTCCTTTTCGCTCCCGGCCACCTCGCTAAAGGGAGCCCGTTCGCCCGGTGTGCTCCAATCGACTTCCACGGTCCGCACTCCACAGACACGGCCTGCGCCATCGTCGAGAAACGCTTTGGTGAGCAGATGGTACTGCCGCGGATCGGCTCCAAATCGGACCTCCGCTTCGGCGTGCGAATAATCGATGCGAAAAATTCTCGGCCACTCTGGCCAGGGATTGCCGGCGGCACGCTCAGCGGGTGGCTTATCGAGCAATTCAAAATTGACAACGCTCTGGCAACCGTGCCGCAGTGAAGTGCCAATACAATCGGCTCCGGTATCTCCACCGCCAATCACGATCACATCTTTATTATGTGCCGAAAGGTACGCCTCGTCGGCAAGCTCTGAATCGAGCAGGCTCTTGGTGTTTCGCGTGAGGAACTCCATCGCCTGATGGATCCCTCCAAGTTCTCTTCCGGGACACTTTGCCACCGGATCAAAAGGCTGCGTAGCGCCTGTTGCCAACAGGAGGGCATCGAACTCCTTGAGCAATTGATTCGGATCGAGATACTCAATCACACAACCTCGCTCCTCCATGATGCGATTCATGTGGCCGGGTGGAAAATCTTCACTACGACCTACATGGACCGAGGTGACAAACCGCACCCCTTCCTTTTTTAAGAGATTCACGCGGCGCTGGACGACCCCCTTGGCGAGTTTCATGCCGGGAATGCCGTACATCAGCAGCCCACCGATCCGGTCGGACCGCTCAAAGACCGTGACTTCGTGGCCGACTTTGTTCAGTTGCGCAGCGGCGCTGAGGCCTGCCGGCCCGGAGCCGACGACGGCAACACGCTTGCCGGTTCGCGCCACTGGCGGTGCAGGCTCGATCCAGCCTTCGGCAAAGCCGCGGTCGACGATTGCATTTTCAATATTTTTGATCGTGACCGGTGGCTCAATAACCCCAAGCACACAACTTCCCTCACAAGGCGCCGGACAAACGCGACCCGTAAATTCCGGAAAATTGTTCGTCTTATGGAGCCGGTCGAGGGCATCCCGCCAGCGTCCCTTATAGACGTGATCGTTCCACTCGGGAATCAAATTGTCGATAGGACAGCCGGTGTCTGACTGGCAAAAAGGGACCCCACAGTCCATACAGCGCGCACCCTGGATCGTGAGATGTTCTACCGTCGGCTCTGTAAAAATCTCGCCGAAATCTTTCAGTCGCGCAAGCGGATCGCGATACGGAACCACCTCTCTCTCATACTCTTTAAAACCGGTCGGTTTTCCCATCAGTCGCTTCCCATCAGGCCTCCCGCACCATCTGTCCGGTTCCGGCCAATCTCCAATATGACTCTACAGCCGCGGACTGCTCTTTAGGAATGCAGCCGTCGCTTACGATTTCTTTTCGCTCCACTTTGCTCCAGCAAAACCCGCTTGTAGTCAGTCGGCATGACTTTGACAAATTCCGGTACCGCTTCGTCCCAGCGTTCAAGCAGCGTAGCGGCAACCCGCGAACCGGTCAGCTCTCTATGCCTCTCGATCAACTCGCGTAATTCCAAAACATCCTCCGCTTGGATGACATTTTCAAGTTCGACCAATTCCAAATTGCAGTTGGCGAGCAGGTTGCCTTCAGGATCCCATACGTAGGCGATTCCCCCGCTCATTCCCGCCGCAAAGTTACGCCCCGTCGGTCCGAGCACGACGACCCGACCCCCGGTCATGTATTCGCAACCGTGGTCGCCCACGCCCTCAATCACGGCTCGGGCCCCGGAGTTGCGGACGCAGAAACGCTCCGCCGCCCGACCGCGAAAAAATCCTTCACCGCCGGTAGCACCGTAGAGGACAACGTTACCCACCAAAATATTTTCCTCGGCAACAAAGGAACTTCCCGGCGGGGGATAGATAATAATACGGCCCCCCGAAAGACCCTTGCCCACATAGTCGTTGGCATCTCCCTCGAGTTCGAGAGTAACGCCAGCGGCAAGGAACGCAGCAAAACTTTGACCGGCCGAACCTTTGAGATGGAAGTGGATGGTGCCGTCCGCAAGCCCCTCGTTACCCCAACGCTTGGCGATCTCGTGGCTGAGAATCGTACCGACCGTACGGTCGGTATTGACGATCTCTAATTCTGCCCGCACCGGCTCGCCACGCTCAATCGCCGGCTCCGCCAACGCAAGCAACGTTTTGCGATCGAGCGATTGATCGAGACCATGGTCTTGTCCGCGGGTGCAGTAGACATCGACATCGTCGCGCGGCTTGATGGCCGGGGCGAGCAATTGTGTCAAATCGAGACCATCCGCCTTCCAGTGGTCGATCGCGGCGACCGCATCGAGGCAATCGGTGCGACCGACCATTTCGTCGATCGTGCGAAATCCCAACTCCGCCATGATCTCTCGGGCTTCCTCGGCAACCAGAGTCAGATAATTGACCACATACTCCGGTTTGCCCGAAAATCGGGCCCGCAACTCCGCATCCTGAGTCGCAATCCCGACCGGGCAGGTATTCAGGTGGCACTTCCGCATCATGATACACCCGAGAGTAATGAGCGGTGCGGTGCTGAAACCAAACTCTTCGGCACCCAACATGGCGGCCAACACGACATCGCGACCGGTCTTGAGGCCGCCATCGGTCTGCAGCACCACGCGACTCCGCAAATCGTTCATCACCAGCGTTTGGTGGGTCTCCGCAATTCCCAATTCCCAGGGCAACCCCGCATGTTTGATGCTGGTCAGCGGCGAGGCCCCCGTGCCACCTGCTGCGCCGGAAATCAGAATGTGATCGGCAAAACCCTTCGCGACGCCCGCAGCGATGGTTCCCACCCCCACTTCAGACACCAGTTTGACACTGATGCGGGCATCCGGGTTGGCATTTTTCAGATCGTGAATCAGTTGTTTGAGATCCTCGATGGAGTAGATATCGTGATGGGGAGGAGGACTGATCAGACCGACGCCGGGTGTGGAGTAACGGATGCGAGCAATATTTTCATCGACCTTACGACCCGGCAGTTCACCCCCCTCACCCGGTTTTGCCCCTTGCGAAATCTTGATTTGGATCTCGTCGGCATTGGCCAGATAAAAAATGGTCACTCCAAATCGCCCCGAGGCAACCTGTTTGATCGCCGATCGCCGGGAATCCCCATTGGGCAGCGGCTCGAACCGCACCGGATCCTCACCCCCCTCGCCGGTGTTGCTTTTGCCACCGAGTCGGTTCATCGCAATGGCGAGGGTCTCATGGGACTCGGAGGAGATGGAACCGAAACTCATCGCACCGGTGCAAAAACGCTTGACGATTTCGCTGACAGGCTGCACCTCATCGAGCGGAATCGAATCGGTCGACGCCTTGAACTCAATGAGGCCCCGCAAGGCGTACTGGGCCTTTGCCTTGTCGTTGAGCCTCTCGGAAAACTGCCGGTAGGCATCGCGACTATTGGTCCGCGCGGCAACTTGCAAATCGGAAATCACATGGGGCGCCCAGGCGTGCCGCTCTCCTTTTGCCCGCCAATGGAACTCGCCCGGGTTGGGCAATGAAACCTGCTGGTCGGCAGGACGCGAAACGTATCCCAGAGCGTGCCGGCGCAACAATTCTTCGGCAATCACCGAAAAATCGACGCCCTGAATCCGACTCGCAGTACCCTCAAAGCACCGATGGACGACTTCGTCTCGAAGTCCGACCGCTTCAAAAATCTGTGCACCCTTATAGCTTTGCAGTGTGGAGATGCCCATTTTTGCCATCACTTTGAGCATCCCCTTGGCAACTCCCTTACGATAGGCGGCCACCAGATCCTGATCTTCGCGAGTCAACTCCACCGGGTGGATACTCGTTGCGTCATCCGGAGCCTGGACATCGGGAGACGGTTCGACTATCCCCTCCCGCCTGCTTTTCCAGAGCGACTCGAAAGCGAGATAGGGATTGATGCCATCGGCACCGTATCCGATGAGCAGACAGTGGTGGTGGACTTCACGGGCTTCGCCCGTTTCAACCACGATACCAATCCGCGTCCGTTTTGCTTTGCGGACCAGATGGTGGTGGACCGCACCGGTGGCAAGAAGCGCACTCAGAGGCACCCTCTCTGCAGAAATCGCTCTGTCCGAAAGGACGAGCAGGCTAAAACCCTCATCGATGGCTTCTTTCGCCTCCCGACAAATGCGATCGATCGCCGGGAGCAACCCCTCCACTCCCTCGCTTCGTGGCCAGGTGATATCGAGGGTTCGCGACTTCCAACCTCGATGGGAAAGTTCTTTAAGCCCTGCAAGCTGCTCGTTGGAAAGAATCGGATGCGGCATCCGCAAACGATGGCAATGCCGCTCGGTCGTTTCAAGTAAATTTTTCTCAGGACCAACGGCGCACTCAAGCGACATCACCACCTCTTCACGAATCGAATCAATCGCGGGGTTTGTCACCTGGGCAAATAACTGCTTGAAATAGTCGTAGAGCATCCGTGGCTCATCGCTCAGACAGGCGAGGGCCGATTCGTTGCCCATCGAACCGACCGGATCGCGGAGTTGGCGCACCAGCGGCAGCAACATGAACTGCATCGTCTCGACCGTATATCCAAACGCCCGCATCCGCTCGAGCATGGTCTCCGGAGTAAATCCCTCGGGATTCTGCGGCTCAAATTCATCGAGTTCCATCCGCTGATGCTCGAGCCACTGGCCGTACGGGCGACGCCGTGCAAAGTCGCGCTTCAATTCTTCGTCTGGAATAAGTCTCCCCTGCTCGAAATCGACCAGGAACATCCGCCCCGGCTTGAGCCTCCCCTTGGCCTTGACGTTTTCGGGGTCGACCGCGAGCACACCCACCTCGCTGGCCATGATCACCCGATCATCGTGCGTGAGATAATAACGTGAGGGTCGCAGTCCGTTACGATCAAGAACGGCTCCGATATAGCGGCCATCGGTAAATGCAATCGATGCCGGACCGTCCCACGGTTCCATCAAACAGGAATGGTATTCATAAAAATTCCGCTTATCGACCGACATCGACTCATGATTCTGCCACGCCTCCGGAACCATCATCATGACCGCCTCCTGCAGAGTACGGCCTGTCATGAGCAGAAATTCAAGAACATTGTCGAACGTACCCGAATCGCTACAGTCTGGCTCAACAACTGGCAAAAGTTTCCCGAGCTCTTCGCCGAACAGCGGCGAGGTGAGCATACCCTCCCGCGCTTGCATCCAGTTCATATTGCCGCGCAATGTATTGATCTCACCATTATGGCTCATACAGCGGCAGGGCTGTGCGCGATCCCAGGAAGGAAAAGTATTCGTCGAAAATCGCGAGTGGACCATGGCTAGGTGGCTGGTGTACGATTCGTCCGCCAGATCCGGGAAGTAGGGAACGAGTTGGTGGGTCGCAAGCATCCCCTTATAAACGATGACCTTGCTCGATAGTGAGCAGATGTAAAACATCTCTCGTTGGCTGAGCGACTCATCTCCACGCAGAGCATGGCTTGCCTGCTTGCGAATGAGATAGAGTTGCCGCTCGAATTCGTCTTCAGAAATACCCTCCGCCGCTGCCACAATGAGTTGCTCAATTGCCGGTTCACTCAACCTCGCGGTAGGTCCGATATCTGCCTTGTCACTCTCCGCCGGAACCTTTCGCCAACCCAAAGAACTCTGTCCCTGCGAAGCGACAATCCGATCGATACTCTGCTTGCAGTGTTCCCGTTGCCGCTCAGATGTAGGCAGAAAAATATTGCCCGCTGCAAAACTGCCGGGTGGCGGCAAATCAAGACCCAAATCCTCTTTGACTACTTTTTTGAGGAATGCGTGCGGCAGCGCGGTGAGCATTCCCGCTCCGTCACCCGTATTGGGCTCAGAGCCGCAGGCACCTCGATGCTCCATGCTACAGAGGATTTCATCGGCATCGCGGATAATCTGATGGCTCCGCTCGCCCCGCACATGTGCCACAAAACCTACGCCGCAGGAATCGTGCTCATGTGCCGCATCGTAGAGGCCTCCGCGAGGAGACATGTGTTCCGTCGCTGACGGGTTCGCCATTGCTCGCACCAACTTTCCCTTGCTCTTACCAGTTCCTTGCTCCTACCGGCGGGCGAGCAAACCTACGAACCATCATGAGCTTTGCACCATGCAATCATGTCGGCAACGGACATGGTTGATTTGTCTACGGCCTGACCCCCAGCGGCCGTAGCGGACGCCCCAGTATTCTCAGTTGACCCGGTATTCTCAGTTGACCCGGTATCCTCAGTTGACGATGCAGACGCAGACTCAGTTTCCGGTAAATTCGTTTCCGGCAAATTCGAATCGTCTACAATCTCTTCCGGCGAGGCTGCGTCTGAACTCTCGCCGCGAGCGGCTGCCAGTTTTTCAGACAGCGTCATCGAACTGGCATCTTTAACGCCGACATCTTTTGCAGCGGCATCTCCGGCAGGAGCATCTTCGGCAGCCGCTTTTTTGCCCCGGGCAGCGGCCAAAATATCGGCCGTACTGAGTTTTTTTCCTGCGTCCGCTCCCTTTCCTCCACCGGCATCGGCGACCGGTGCCGATGTAGTCGCTCCAGGCGAATCCTGCATGCGGGCCATTTCCAGCGGGGAGAGTTTTTTGTCTCCGCTAGCGGCAACTCGCTTTTTTGTCGCCTTTTTCACAACTTTTGTGGGTTTTTCTTCCTCTTTGGGCAGCGGCCGATCAATCACTCTCAGGTAGTCCACATCGATGTCGAACCAGCCGGAATTCACATATTGCTCAAACTCAACGAGGGCACGCCCGTTCATATTGATCGTTTTTACCCTGCCGGTTTGCCCTTGAAATCGGGCCAATTCGGGCGAGCCCTCATCCACCAACACATACTTGTCGGTGTAGTCCCGCTTTAGCTTTTCCACATGTTCAAAGACCGTCATGGTCACCTCCCATCCCAAAAGTGTCGAGTCTGGCCAGCCCACCATTTTCGCGCATTTTCAACGATAAAACAAGGTCCGCAAAGATGACTTCTATCCCGCTCCGCCGGGCGAACCGGTGTCTGTTTGCTCCTAAAGCGGTGGCTGGGAACCTCGGGCGAGCCGATCACTGGACCGTATTAAATTTTCAATTTCCGATTTTCATTTGCCTGCAGTTGAACTATCCTTAGCGCCTGCGCTGCGAGACCTGTATCTTGGCGGTCGTCCCCCGAACCTGGGCTCACTGCAGACGAAAAACCTCTAAAAAGGATTTCGATGGCTCTTAAAAAACGGATCCTGGTGACTGGCGGAGCCGGCTTTCTCGGTTCCCATCTCTGCGAACGGTTGGTGGCAGCCGGCCACGATATCATTTGCCTGGACAATTTTTTTACCAGCCAGAAAAACAATGTGGCCCACTTGCTGGACAATCCCAACTTTGAGCTGATCCGCCATGATGTCACGCAACCTGTCTGGCTTGAGGTCGACGAGGTGTACAACCTCGCCTGTCCTGCCGCACCGGGACACTACCAGTACAATCCGATCAAAACGATCAAAACATCGGTGATGGGCGCGATCAATGTTTTGGGCATGGCAAAACGATGCCGCGCCAAGGTTCTGCAGGCCTCGACCAGTGAAGTCTATGGCGATCCTGAAATACATCCTCAGAAAGAATCGTATCGTGGCTCTGTCAATCCGATCGGCCCGCGTGCCTGTTATGACGAGGGAAAACGGGCGGCCGAATCCCTCTTCATGGATTACAAACGTATGAATGGAGTCAACATACGTATTGTTCGCATCTTCAACACATATGGCCCTCGCATGCATCCCTATGACGGTCGCGTCGTATCGAATTTCATTCGACAGGCCCTCTCCGGTGAGGACATCACCATTTTCGGCGATGGGGAACAGACCCGATCCTTTTGCTATCGCGATGATCTGGTGGAGGGCCTGCTGCGGATGATGGATGCCCCGGACGACTTCACCGGCCCGGTCAATCTGGGAAATCCGGATGAATTTTCAATCCGGCAACTGGCCGACTTGGTGCTCGAAATTACCGGCAGCGCATCGTCGTTGGTCAACAAAGAATTGCCGACCGATGACCCCGTGCGTCGCCGACCCGATATCAGCCTTGCAAAAGAAGTTCTTTCATGGAATCCGGCAACCTGCCTGCGGGAGGGTCTGCAACAAACCATCGACTGGTTCGGCACCATCGATTGGTCCAACTATCGGCCTCCAACACCCAATTACTAGCAAGCTTTACGTATTCGCTACGTCTTAATGCAAATGTACGTTTGAGGTGCTTTTGACGGGCCCTGCCTGGGGTCCGTTTGATTGTGCATCGGCTCAAAAGGGGGTACGCTTAGATTTGGAACATGGTTGCAGCTTGCGCTTGGGCTGCCACGAACTCGCAAACAAATCGTACACCATTCCGCAAGCGCGACTTGTGCAGGAGACCCAATGTCGAGTGAGTCTTCCTCTTCGTCCGTCGATGCTGAATATGTCCAGGCGACAAAACAGCAGGTCCGCAACATGGTTGCGGAAATTGCCCAACTCGCCAAATCGGATGCCGACCCCTCTCAGTTTTACGAAGCGATCCTGACGCGTGCCGTCTCTGCATTGGTCGCCACGGGTGGCGCGATCTGGATACTCGATGACGATGGACGCCTCCAACTGCAGTACCAGATCAATCTGCAGTCCACCGGAGTCGCACAGAGCGAAGAAGGCCAAACCCGACATTACCGATTGCTGCAGCAGGCATTGGGGGAAAGCAGTGGAATGTTGGTCGCCCCGCAGTCGGGCGCCGAGGGCAATGAAGAAGCAGGAAATCCGACCGACTGGCTCCTTGTATTGGGGCCGCTCGTGAGTAATCGCGCACCCCGAGGTGTCATCGAAATCTTCCAGCGACCGGGGGCCGGCCCGGTCACCCAACGTGGCTATTTGAGGTTTTTGCTGCAACTCTGCGAGCTGGGCGGAAATTATTTGGCGACGCGCCAACTCCGCAGTTTTGAAGATCGACAATCGCTTTGGGGCCAGTTGGAACAATTCACCAAGACAGTCCATGAAAGTCTTGACCCCCATTCGTACGGCGTACACCGTTGTTAACGAAGGCCGACGATTGATCGAATGCGATCGCGTCAGTCTGGCAATCTGGCGCGGGCGCAAATGTCGCGTTGAGGCAATCAGCCATCAGGATACCATCGATAAAAGATCGAATATTGCCGTACTCCTCTCCCGGTTGGCAACGCGGGTCGTCGCGACCGGAGAACCGCTTTGGTACGGGGGCAGCACCGAAGACATGCCGCCGCAGGTTGAGGATGCGGTCCATGAATATGTTGACGAATCGCACGCCAAGGTTGTCGGGGTTCTCCCGCTGTTTAAGCCCCAGGAGGCCAAAGAGGAAGCGGAGGAGGATGAGAAAAAGCCCGATGTTCTCGTGGGGGCCCTGATTGTCGAACAGTTTGACCAGACCAACATTGCCGAGCAGGTCCGCAAACGTGTCGACGTGGTCAAAGATCATGCCTCCTCGGCATTGGCCAATGCGATACAACACGATTCGATTTTTCTGATGCCTCTCTGGAGGACCCTGGGACAGTGGAGTTGGGTTCTTCGTGCACGAACACTTCCCAAGACTGTCACCATTGCAGCACTCATTCTGGCCCTGATTGTTGCCCTGATTGTGATTCCGATCGACTTCGACATAGAAGCCCGCGGACAACTCCAGCCCGAAGAGCAGCGGGATGTGTTCGTGGAAGAAGGAGGACTGATCGAACATATTTTTGAAGGTATTGCGCACGGCGCGAGGGTTCAGAAGGGGCAGGAACTTCTACGACTGAGCAGTCTCGATCTGCAGGGACAAATCACCGACATCGAAGGGCAGTCGAACGCGACCAATGAACAGCTCCGTTGGATCAGAAACTCACTCGCAGGAAATGATGCCGATCTGGCCATCAACGAAAGGCACCAACTCCGCGGGCAGCAGATGCAACTGCGAAAAACAGGACAGAGTCTCAAGGAGCAATTGGAAGTGCTCAAAGAGAAACAAAAGCGACTCACTTTGCTCAGTCCAATCGACGGGGTCATCGTAACCTGGGATGTCCGTCAACGCCTTTACGGAAGAACGGTAGAGCCTGGCCAGGTTGTGCTGAGCGTCGCCCAGCCGGAAAAAAACTGGGAGCTTGAACTCGAGGTACCGGACGATCGTATTGGCTTCATCGCGGAGCGGGAAGCAGAGCTTGCCCACAAGGACCCCCCAGAGACGATTGGGGTTACGTACATCCTGGCAACCTCTCCCGAGAAAAAGATGGAAGGTACGGTAAAAGAAATCCAGGAAACCGCTGAGGTCCGCGACGACCAAAGCAATACGTTTCTGGTACTCGTCGATATCAATCGCGACTCGATCGATCCCAATCAGTTACGCATGGGAACAAGTGTGACCGCAAAACTCGCATGCGGCCAACATTCCATCGGTTTTGTTCTTTTCCACGACATGTATGCCTGGATCCAAACAAAAATACTTTTCCGTTTATAAAACGGCGGGACTGCCGACTGGCCGCAATGTGTGGCGCAACAGCGGGACCCAACCCAAGGAGCAGATACGATGGTTTTGTTCTTCTTCCGGTATTCGGTGCAAGCAGCGATCCTTTTCGGCACGTTGTTCTTGACCGGTCTGTTGTTCACCGGTATCGCTCGGGCTGAGATTGTTGTCACCGACTGCTATGTCTCGTCGCTTGACGATGTGGATGTCCCTGCTGAGGCCCAGGGCGTCATCCGAAAACTCCTCGTTAATGATGGTTCCGCGGTCAAGGAAGGCCAGTCGCTGGCAAACATCGACGACCGCGCGGCGAAGGTCAACGAGGCACTGGCAGTCATCGAACTGGAAAAGTCGCAAGAACAGGCAGCCAATGATGTCCGCATCCGCTATGCCAAGGAAGATGCCAAAGTCTCCCAAGCCGAACTAGACGCAGCAATCGAGGCAAATTCGCTGCGTCCCGGTGCTTTCGGTGCTACAGAAATGCGCAAGATGGAACTGCAATTATCCCGCTCAACGCTCGGAATTGAGCAGGCGGAGATGGATCAGAAAGAACTGGATCACACGGTTCGGTCTAACAAAGCAAAACTCGAAGCCGCCAAAGATGAAATCGAGAGGCGCGACATTACAGCACCGTTTGACGGAGTCGTTGCGGAAATTCGCATCCACAAAGGAGAGTGGGTCAATCCGGGTGATGCGGTGCTTCGGCTCGTACAAATGGACCGACTCAGCATCGATGGTTTTCTGAATATTCATAAAGACCGCGGAAAGGTACGCAAAGGAATGAAGGTGGTGGCCACTGTGGATTCTGGCGGGGGCAACAAAGAGGAAGCGGAGGGAGTCATCTCATTCATCAGTCCGCTCGTGCAGGCGGGCGGCGAGTATCGAATCCGGGCCGAAGTATCGAATAGCCAAAAAAACGGGCAGTGGGTCCTGCGGCCTGGCCTTCCGGCGACCTTCCGCATTCTTGAAAACAAATAATCGCAACGCTCCGGTGGCCCCAACGCGATCCGATCGATGATCACTTTAGCCGACAGTCTGGTTTCTGCCTCGTCACGACCGCTCAACATACGTTGCCGGCCTGATTTGACATTTCGCAAACAGCGCTATCACGGCAACCCCTATTGGATCATCAAGGAACCGGTGGGACTGAACTATTTTCGTTTTCAGGAGGAGGAGTTCGCAATCCTGAAAATGCTCGATGGCAAAACGAGCCTCGATGAGATCAAACAGCGTTACGAATCACTTTTTCCACCGGGGAAAATAACGGTCGAGGAAATCGCACGCTTTATCGGAAACCTTTTTCAGAGTGGTTTGCTGATGGCCGATGTCAGCGGTCAGGGCATGCAATTGGTCCAACGCAAGGAAGAACGCCATCGGAAGCAGTTGATGGCGACCCTATCGAACGTACTGGCAATCCGCTTCAAGGGAATTGACCCGGAACGAATTCTCAACTGGCTCTACCCAAAAACGAGCTGGTTTTTTTCCAAAACGACCGTTCTGCTCTGCCTGAGCCTGGCGGTGGCGGCATTCCTGCTGGTCACCATCCAGTGGGAGACTTTTCAGGCGAAACTTCCCACCTTCCAGACATTTTTCGCGGGCAAAAACTGGCTCTGGCTCGGCATTACGCTCGCGGTCACCAAAGTTCTTCACGAATTCGGACACGGACTCTCCTGCAAACACTTTGGAGGTGAATGTCATGAAATGGGGGTGATGATCCTGGTCCTCACACCCTGCCTCTACTGCAATGTTTCGGATTCCTGGATGCTGCCGAACAAGTGGCACCGGGCCGCGATTGGAGCGGCGGGAATGTATGTCGAACTGGTGATCGCTTCGATGGCAACATTCATTTGGTGGTACACCGAACCGGGAACGATCATCCATCAACTCTCTCTGAGTATTATGTTCGTCTGTTCGGTCAGCACCCTGCTTTTCAATGGCAATCCGCTGCTCCGCTACGATGGCTACTACATCCTTTCGGACATTCTTGAAATTCCGAATTTGCGTCAGAAATCGAGCGCTATTCTCAGTCGCAAACTGGGAGCTCTTTGCTTGGGGCTCGAGGAACCGGAAGATCCGTTTCTGCCCCAACGCAACCAGGCATTGTTTGCACTCTACAGCGTTGCGGCAGTCGTCTATCGCTGGCTGATTGTGTTTGGCATTCTTTATTTTCTCTACAAAGTATTTGAGGATACGGGCTTTCAGATTATAGGGCAGATCATTGCCACGTTTGCCCTCTACGGCCTATTGGTTCAACCTTTGTGGAAACTTGGAAAATACCTTTCTGTCCCCGGGAGACTCCAGAGCGTGAAAACTCCAAGACTCGTCACGACCGTCACCGTGATCCTGATCCTTCTCTCCGGCATCTTGTTTGTCCCGTTGCCGTATCACGTGATCTGCACGCTCGAAATCCAGCCACACGATGCTGCGCGGGTGTATGTGGAAGTCCCGGGCATTTTGGAAAACTCCTATGTCGAACCGGGGAGCATCGTCAAAAAAGGAGATCCACTCGCGGAACTGAACAACTTGGATCTAAAACTGCAAACGATCAGCCTGCAGGGCGAACTCGATACCCTTGGAGAAGAAATTAAAAATCTACATTTTGAACGGAACCAAAGTCGTGGCGACGCTGCCCGAAGAGCGGGCAACGAACTGCTCGAAGCAAAAGAGCGCAAAGAGAGTGCCACCACCCGACTTGCACAGCAGCAGGAAGATTTGGGGCGGCTCAGATTGGTTGCACCGAGAGGCGGCTACATCTTCCCGCCACCTTTCAAATCGGGCCAACCCGCCGCAGAGGGCATGCTGCCAACCTGGTCCGGAACGCCTCTTCAGGCCAAAAACCACGGTGCTAAACTACAGGCGAGCGAACTTTTTTGCCAAATCGGCGATCCGAGCAAAATGGAGGCGGTGCTGGCCATCGACCAGTCGGAGCGGAATTTCGTCGCGGAGGACCAACGCGTTGAAATCATCCTCAACCATCTTCCCGGCACCACGTTCGAGACGAAGATTGAACGGATTGCTACCACAGAAATGACCGAGCCACCCCGACGCCTTACGGAGAGAGCTGGCGGGGAACTGATGACCCAAACGGATGCGACCGGCCGGGAAAGACTCGCCAGCACGACCTATCAAGCCCGGGCCCTGATACTCGACCCGGACCATCAATTGCGTATCGGCCTGCGTGGGCAGGCCAAAATCTACACCGCCAAGCGGACCTTGGCCAATCG
>MPMF02141401.1_pt1 | contig 13843 bp, 15 predicted proteins | sample 1617271 | NCBI WGS metagenome assembly MPMF02 (sample SAMN05944812, study PRJNA350692) | marine metagenome | biome: marine; feature: ODZ; material: water; isolation source: 120 m water sample prefiltered with 30 um filter, filtered on to 0.2 um... | place: Pacific Ocean | collected 2012-04-09... | reverse complement strand
TGGATAAAGGAAAATATTTAATTTAGATTTAAAACTTCTCCAGCCAGATATAGGGATCCGGTAATAATAATTATATCATTATCTTTTAAATCTATTGATTTAATGGCTTCTTTAATTGATTTTTTATAGTTAATATTTTTTGGATTTTTTAATTTTTTCATTAACTCTTCACCATTAATAGCATTAGGTTGGTTTGGTATATCAACGGTTGTTAATGAAGAAATTTTATTTTTAAAATGATCCATATACTCAATATGATCTTTATTGCTCATCATTCCTAAAATTATATGTTTATTGCATTGTAGCGAACTTAAGTGTTTACTTAAAACACTAGCTCCTAGAGAGTTATGAGATCCATCGATATAAATTTTATTTTTTTTAACTAAATCTTTTAATTTTCCATTTTTTATTTCTTGAAATCTTGCAATACTTTTAATTTTTGTTATTCCATTTTTAATATTTTCATCTGAAACATTTATTTCATCTATATTTCTTACAGTAGCTATAGCTGTTGCTACATTAGATAATTGAAATTCACCTTCTAGATTGGGAAGGGGAAGTTTAAGACCTCCATATCTATCTTCATAGTAAAAAAATCCATTTTCATTTAAAGAGTAATTAAAATCATTGCCAAAAATCAATTGATTTGAATAGTTTTTTTTAATTGAATCTTTTATTTTATCTATAATTTCATTTGAGCTTTGTTTTGAAACAATAATTTTTGAGGTTAATAAAGAAGAAGTCTTTTCAAATATTATCTTATCTATTGTTTGTTCATTTTTTGGCAACCAATCTAAATGATCAAGACCAATTGCCGTAACTATACTAGCTAAATTTGATTTTATTATGTTTGTAGCGTCAAACCTATGAAATAAACCTGCTTCAATAATATTAATATTGTCTTTATATTTATTTGCTTCGTAAAAATAAGCAGCAGTTAAAATTTCAAAATAGGTAATAGCATCATTATTGTTTATTTCTTTAACTTTAAGTAATAATTTTGACAACTTATCATCGCTAATTTTCTCATTATTATATTCATATCGCTCATTTATTTTTTGAATATGTGGACTTGTATAAACATTGCAATTTATATTAGCATCTTTAAGTATGGCTCTAATAGCTTGAATTGTTGAATATTTTCCATTTGTTCCAACTACAGATATATATTTTAAATTATCCTGAGGATTTCCAAGCTTTTTACAGAGCTTCTTAATTCGATCTAAACTTAAATCTATTTCTTTAGGATGCAGCTTTTGTAGGCTGCTCAATATTTGTTGAAGTTTCATTTGATAATTCTAAATTTACCTCAGAATTCTTCTTTAGCAATATTGATAATAAATTATAAAGTGTGCCTTTTAAATCTTTTCTATCTACAATTTTGTCAACTTGACCATTAGAAAGTGCCCATTCTATAGTTTGAAAGTTTTCATCTAGCGGTCTAGTTTCTGTATTTTGTACAACTCTTTTTCCAGCAAATCCGTAAATTGATCCTGTTTCACCAATGATCACGTCAGCTAATGGAACTATTGAAGCTGATGTTCCACCTGTTGTGGGATTCGTTATAATTGTAATGAATGGTAAACCTGCGCGTTTCAATTCATTAACTGCCAAAGTCATGCGTGTCATTTGGGCTAAACTTAGACTTGAAGTCATCATCCTCATTCCAGAAGATTTAGCTATGAACACATATGGTAATTTTTTTTCTAAACAAGTGTTTATTGCACTAAGAACATTTTCACCTTCTGGCATTGAAATGCTTCCTGCAATAAATTTCCATGACTGACAAGACACAACTACATCTATATCTTTAATTTTACCTTCAACGGATAAAATTCCACATTTTAGACCCGAAGCTTTTTTTGCTTCAGCTAGTCTGTCAGTATATTTTTTATTATCTTCCCAATTTAAAACATCTTCATGAGGCATAGGGCTGTCTATTTCAGTATAATTATTCTTTTCGAATAGAATCGAGGAAAAATATTGATATGGCTCCAATTTGTGGTGAAAATTACACTCAGCGCAAACAAAATTATTTTGTTCAAGTGTTTTTTTTAATACAGGTTTTCCATGGCATGACATATAAGGCGAGGCCTTCTGCTCAGCCTTTGTGGCCATAGTTTTTTTTAGGTTTGTCTTTATTTTATCACCAAAAGTTTTTATTTTCGTTAGCCAGTTCATTTATTTAAATTTTTAATCAATTTTTTACAGTAATCTCTTATAAAGTTGGCAACAATATGTTTATCACCAGTTTCGTTACTTTTTTTTTGTATTTCTTTAACTATAGTCGAACCCAATACAATTCCATCTGCTTTTGAATCTGAAAAAACTTTTATATCTTCTTCATTCTTTATACCAAAACCAGAGACAACTGGAATTTTTGTATATTTTTTTATTTTTTCAATTTGAGAATTTACTTTATTAACATTTGCTGATTTAACACCTGTTTGTCCTTCAACATTTACACTATAAATAAAACCATCAGCGTTTGTTACTATATCTTTTATTCTTTCTTCTGAAGTAGTGGGTGTTATTAATTTTATTAATGCAATATTTTCTTTTTTGAGAGCATCATTTAGCTGTTTTTCTTCCACAACATCAGTTGGTAAATCTACACAAATTACAGCATCGATTATTCCACTTATATCTTTTGCAAATTTTTCAATTCCATAAATAAATAAATTATTCAGATATCCCATCATACAAAGTCCTATTTCAGAGTTATGATTTCGAACTTCTTTTGCAATATTAATTATTTTTTTTAAATTTATACCCTTTTTAATACTTTCTATGTTTGCTAATTGAATTATTGGTCCATCTGCTTGAGCTTCAGCATGCGGAAAAGAAATTTCATGAATATGAGAACCAGAATCTACTATTCCTTTTGCTATCTCTAAACTACTTTCTTCATCTGGATATCCTCCTACAGAGAAACTTATAAAAGCTTTTTTATTTTCAGCTTTTAATTTATCAAAAATTTTTTGAATTCTATTTGTCAAGTTTATCACCTAACATTCTTTCAGCAGTATCGATATCCTTATCTCCTCTACCGCAAATTCCGATACAAACAATTTTATCTTTAGCCATATCCTTTGCTAATTTAATTCCATGTGCTACAGCAAAACTAGGTTCAAAAGCAGGCAATATTCCCTCAGTTTTGCATAGCAGTTGAAAAGCTTCAAAAGCCTCCTCATCACTTGCATAAGTGTAATTTACTCTTCCAATACTTTTTAGATAGGCATGTTCACTTCCTGCAGAATAAAAATTTATACCACTTGCCAAACTGCTTGTTGGGAGTGTTGCTGAACCGTCATCTGCCTGTAACATTAGACTCTTAAAGCCCTGCATAATTCCTACAGTTCCATATGTTAAAGCAGCACTTTCTTTTGCCTCAACTCCATAAAGAGCAACTTCTTTATCATCCAAAAATTCATGAATAGTTCCAATTAAATTTGAACCACCTCCTATACAAGCCACAATAGCATCAGGCAGTCTTCCTTCTTTTTCTAAAATTTGATTTTTCATTTCTTTTCCAATCACTGATTGTGCATATTGAACTATTCTTGGAAAAGGATAAGGACCAATAGCTGATCCACAACAATAATAAGCACTAGGTTCATTACTCCACGCTTTCAAAACCGCAGTACAAGCATCTTTTAGAATTCCCTTTTCTTTAGTTCCATCAACACACTCAATTACTTTTGCGCCAAAAAGCTTAGCCTTTAAAACGTTTGTAGATTGTTTAATAATATCATCTTTCCCCATAAAACCTAAAACAGGGATTTGAAATTTAGCTCCAACAGCAGCCGTTGCAATTAAATGTGCGCCAGCTCCCGTTTCACAATAGATTTGAGATTTTTTCATATATCTAGCAAGCAAAATTTGGAAGAGAGCATTATTTATTTTATGGCTGCCTAAATGATTAAGATGCTCAGATTTAAAGTAAATTTTTGCACCACCAATTTTTTTAGTTAACTCTTCAGCAAAATAAAGTGGATTTGGATGTCCAACATATTCTTTTAAATAGTATTCAAATTCATTGATAAACTTTTTATCATTAATAGCTTGTTCAAATGCCTTTTCTAACTCTATGAGATTAGGCATTAAGATTTCTGGAGCGTATCTACCTCCAAATTCTCCATAGTATCCAAGTTCATTTGGACCATTTTTTAATGAATTTTTAGTCATATTTTTATGAATTTATATTATGTACTGTATTTAAAAATTTATCAATTTTTGCAGTATCCTTTTTCCCTAAAGTTTCTAAGCTTCCTGAGATATCAATAATATCTGTTATTTTAGAATATTTATCAAGTTTATCATCATACCGGATGTTGCCTGCAAGCATTTTATTTACTTTAGTTGACACATTATTTAGTAATTGATGGTCAAACCCAACAGATTTTTCGTATCCTTTACCATCAAACAAAATTATTTCTGAAATAGATTCAAATTTTTTATATTCTTCAACATCATTTTTATTTTCAATTGTAAGTGCAGTTATAATTTTTACTTTGTATTTTTCTTTTATTATTTTAGTTTTTTCAGGACTTACATCATATAATTGGTAGTAATCAAAATTTAAATCTTTTATCTTTTCTAAAAATTCATCACTTGGATTTACAAGAACTGAAACAAAATTAATTTTTTTTTTGTCTATATTAATTAATCTTTTAAGGTTTTCGTGTCCAACATATCTTTTGGATATTGGATAATTAGCTATGAAACCAATAAATTTAGGAGGATTATTATGATTTACTATATAATTTAAAGTTTTGGAATCTTTGATACCACAAATTTTTGCATCCATTATTTATTAAGATGATCAATTAAAGTTTGAATATTTTTTTTTACATTTCCTTTTGTAATTGGCCTTCCAATTACAAGCCAATCAGATCCATTTTTGAATGCTTCTTTAGGTGTCATTACTCTTTTTTGGTCATTTTTATTTGAATTAAATCTAATTCCAGGAGTAATTATTTCTTTTTTGAAAACTTTTTTTACATATTTTATTTCTTGAGGACCACAAACAATTCCATCAAGCCTTGCTTTATTTGCTAGTTTGGCCTGGTGAACTACTAACTTTCTTAATTTTTTATCATAGCCTATCTGTTTTAATGAATAATTGTCTATTGATGTAAGCGTTGTAACTCCAATTAACTTTATTTTGCCAGAAACTCTTTTTGCTGCTTTTAGCGCCTTCAAACCAGAGCTTATGTGTATGGTTAAATAATTAATCCTAAGGTCTTTTATTGCTTTTATAGCAGACGCACATGTATTTGGTATATCGTGCAGTTTTAAGTCAGCAAAAATAATTTTATTTTTAATTTTTGATATAAAAAATCTTCCATTTTTAGAATTAATGAATTCTAATCCAAATTTGTAAGCAATTTTTAATTTTTTAGTATTTGAATACCTAATTATTTTTTGTGCTATTGAGGTTTTGTTTGTATCACACGCAATAAATATATTCTTATTCATTGTTTAGACTATTAAACCATTTTTTTGACATTTTGAAATGGACTGTTTTTTTTTTAGAAACCTTAATTTTTTCTTGTGTCTTTGGGTTTCTTGACATTCTTGCTTCTTGAATTCTAGTTTCTAAAGTAAAAATATCTCTTAATTCAACTCTTTCATTTTTTTCAAGAGCATTTTCAATTTTAGAAAGCGTTATTTCTATAAGTTTTGATAGGTCTTTTTTTAAAAAATTTGGATAATTGTCTGATAAATGATCTAATATTTTTGATTTTACTAGTGCCAAATTAGTTAACTATCCTTCGCTTTTATTTTTATCTTTTTCTAATTTGTCAGAAAGAGACGAAAATGGTAAATTTTTTCCTGAAAGAGGTGATGAAAATTTAGATACAGCTTCTTTATTCTGTAATTCTTCTAATAGTTTTATACTAAGATTTACTTTTCTCTTTTTTAAATCAATTTCAGATATAGCAGCATCAATTCTTTCACCGCCAACAAATCTTGAGGGTCTTGCATCGGCTGAATTTATTGCTATTTGTGATTTTTTTATCAATATATTTAAATCTGAATCTTCTGGCTTAACAATTAACCCTTTATTATCTGAAGATATAACTTTTACAGTCACTATATCATTAACTTTTTTATTCTTAAAATAACTCAGCGGATCTGTTGTAGTTTGTTTTAATCCAACTCTCACTTTTTGTTCTTCTTTTTTTATTTCTAATACCTCTACTTTTAGCAAATCGTTTTTTTTATATTTTTTTATTTCTTCTTCTGGATTTTCTGTATAAGAAAGATCATTTGCATGCAAGAATACATCGATATCATAAGCTTCAATGTGTAAGTAAATCGCATACTCATTAATGTTCGATATTTTTCCTTCTATCTCAGATCCAACAGGATATTTTTTTTCTAACGCTTCATAAGGATTTTCTTTTGTTAGTCTATGAGAAATCGCAACTCTTCTTTTTTCTTTGTCGATTTCTGTAATTACACAATCAATAACATCTCCAATTTTATATATTTTTTTTGTACTTACATTTTTTTTAGTCCAACTTAACTCACTTGAATGAAGCAGTGTACTTAGTCCAGGCTCTAATTCACAGAAACAGCCATAATCAGTTATTTTTACAACTTTTACTTTGTATAGTTTATTCAATTCATAGTTTGAAATATGTTCAAATGGATCTTGAGAAAGTTGTTTAATTGAGCAACCAACTTGTAGTTTTTGTTTGTCTACAGAAATAACTAGCAAATCATGTTTTTCACCAATATTAAAAACTTCATCAGGGTGATTAATTCTTGAGTAGGAAATTTCTTGTAAATGCACAAGCACATCCAATTCACCATTGTTTACTCCAAAGAAACAACCAAAAGAACTATAACCTTTAACAACTGCATCTTTAATTATATCTCCAACTTTATATTTTTCTATTATTTTTGTCTTATCTTCTTTTTTATTTAAAGAAACTATTTGTCTTCGAGAAACACAAGCGTTACCTCTGATTTTGTCTAGTTTAATTAAAGCGAATTTTTGGGGTTCGTTCATTAGATGAGAAATATCTTTTATTGGCTTGTCTGATATTTGCGACCCAGGACAAAACATTAAAGATCCTGTATCAATATGTTCAACTATTACTCCTCCTTTACATTTTGAAGTAATTTTTCCTACTATGGGTTCATTTTTTTCGTAAGCTTTTTCCAACTCATACCAGCCCTTTATTTTTTGAGCTTTTGTTGCTGAAACAACAACATTTCCATTTTTATCTTCAATTTTTTCCAAAAGAACTGCAATTTTTGATCCTTCTTTAATTTTATCAATTAAATTTAAGCTTTTTAATTCGTTTATATCTAAAACAGGCTCTGATTTTAGACCCTCAACAAATAAAAAAACAAATTTGTTTGTTATTTTAGTTACTAGGCCGTCTATGATTTTTCCTTCTTCTATTTTTATCTTAGATAATTGTGAATTTAATAAATTTTCGAAATCTTTATTCGCTTGTGTGTTTAGATCCTTATATATTTCCATATTTTTTTATTAATTTCTTTTTTACTAAATTAACTAGTCGCAGCTTCATTTGTTCCATAGTTAATTTAGTGGTGTCAACTAATACAGCACCTTTAACAAAAAGCAAGGGACTTTCTTTTCTATTTTTATCGCTAAAATCCCTTAATTTTAGAGATTTTTTGACATCTCTAAGTTTTATATTTTTATTTATCTTTTTATATTCTTTTAGTCTTCTTTTTGCTTTTTCTTTTAAAGAGCATCTAAAAAAAATTTTTAAATCTGCATTAGGCATAATTTTTGAAGCAATATCTCTTCCTTCAATTATAACTTGGTTATTTTTTTTTATAAAATTTATTTGAACTTTTTTAAGTTCATTTCTTATATACTTTTTTGTTGCAATTATTGATGACAATTTTGTTACTTGTGGATTATTTAATTTTTTATTTTTTAATTTTAGTAAAGTTATTTTTTTTGATTGATTCCTTATATATTTTTGATCATATTTTTTGTTATTTTTTATAATTTTAAAAGCTAAATACCTATATAATTTTCCAGATGAAAGAAGTTTAAATTTAAATTTTTTTGAAATTATCTTGCTACCCGTAGTTTTGCCCGAGGCGCCACTTCCGTCAATAGCAATTGAAAATTTTATATTTTTTTTAATCAACTAATTTTTGCTCCTAAATTTTTTAATAATGATATAAAATTTGGAAAAGATGAATTGATTGAGTCAATATCATGTATTATCCATTTACCACCCAATGCTAGAGCAGCAACAAATGACAACATACAAGCTCTATGATCTTTATCATATTTTTCTACTTTATACGTTTTGCTAAGTTTTAAATTAGGATTTCCATATATTTTGAAACTATTGTTTGTCATTTTTGTTCTAATTCCCATCATATTTAAAAAGTTATTTGCAAATTTTAATCTATCTGTTTCCTTATGTCTGAGTTCACCAATTTTATTAAATTTTGACACTCCATTTGCTGTAGCACAGGTTAAAAAAATTAACAATAATTCATCAATTGAACGACTATTCATTTTTGATGGGCAGTTAATTGATTTTAGTTTATTTGAACTTTTTACAAATATATCAGCAATGTCTTCTCCATTATAATTTTTTTTATTTTTTAAAATTATTTTTGCTTTCATCATTTTTAATATATCAATAATCCCAGTCCTCGATTTATTTACGTTGACATTTTTAATTAAAATTTTAGAATTTCTTGTTAACAGGGTAAGTACTATAAAAAACGAACTAGAACTTATATCACCGGGAATTACATAATTGAAGCCTTTATAATTTTTTACACCCTTGTAACTTATTAAATCTAATTTTTTTTCTTTTGAAATTTTTATTGGTAAATTTAAATATTTAAATAATTTTTCCGTATGGTCTCTAGATGGAATAGATTTTATTTTTGTTTCCCCAAAGGTTTTGATTGCTGCAAGCAAAATACAGCTTTTTACCTGGGCACTACCTTTTGTTTCGTTATAATTAATAGGTCTTGGATAGCCAGTTCCTTTTATTTTGATAGGCAATTTTTGGTTTTTTGATTTAATATTTTGACCAAACATTCTCATCGGTTTAATTACTCTTGAAAAATCTCTTTTTGATAAACTTTGGTCACCTTTTAAAATAATTTGATTTTTTGATTTTACTAATAAACCAAAAATTAATCTTGCTAAAGTTCCTGAATTTCCAGCATTAATTGTTGTATTATTTTTAAATCTAAATCCGTTAAGACCTTTTCCATAAATTTTACAATTTTTTTTATTAATTTTATAACTTATTCCAAGTTTTTTTATAGCATTTAGAGCGCTTAACACATCTTCAGATTTAAGCAGATTATAGGCAATCGATGTTCCTACTGCTTGTGATGCCATCAATATCCATCTAATAGATAAACTTTTGTCCCCAGGTACATAAATTTTTTTATTAAAACTTTTTATTCTTTCATTTATATGTACAATTTTTTTCATTAGAAAGACTAACTAATTTTAAATGCATCTCCAAAATAAAAGTTTTTTGCATTTGTATTATTTATTAGCTCTGAAGGTGTGCCTTGTGCTATAATTTTTTTATTTGCCAAAATAATTGCTCTATCACTTATTGCCAATAAATCTCTAGCAGCATGGTCTGAAATAATACAGCATTTACTATTATCTTCAGTTTGTAGATTTACAATTGTTTCTTGTAGATCTCTAGTAGACATTATATCTAGTCCCTGGAAAGGCTCATCCATTAAAATTATTTTTGGATCTGACATTAGCGACATCGCTATGCTTACCTTTTTTCTTTGCCCTCCAGAAAGATATTTTGCTTTAGTATTTTTTACCGCATCCAATTCAAACTTTGATACCATTTTTTCAATTTTAAAATTTCTCTCTTCTTTTTTTTCAATAACTATTTCGCTAATTGCTTTTAAATTTTCTATACATGTGAGATTCGAAAAAATACCTCCTGTTTGAGGCACAATACTTAGACCATAATCAATTGCTCTTTTATAAATTGGAACATCGGTAACAATTTTTTGATTAATATATATCTCCCCATAGTTGGGTTTTATTAAACCTGAAATTATATTAAAAATAGTTGATTTTCCGGCTCCATTTGGCCCCAGTAATCCACAAATTTCTCCTTCACGGATATTGAAAGAAATATCATCCAAAACTTGTGTTTTGTTATATGAAAGAGAAATTTTTTTTAATGCAATTTTATTTATTTCTTTTTTGAATGTTGTTATCCTAAATTTTTTAATTATAGCCATATTCTTAATTTTTAATTATTTGAATCTTCTTCTTTTTATCAAACATTCTTATATTTACATCTCCATTTAATAAATTAAATGATATTTCATCAGCATTTGCCGTTGTGTTTCTATCTAAATATTTAATATTATTATACATTATAGCCTTATTATTCTTAAAAAATAAATCTAAGTTATCCGAAGAAACTTTGCTTTCTTCAAAAAAAGCAAAAACATTTTCATAAAAATTTGTATCAAAAGTTATAGAGTTATATTTGGCAAAATCAGATTTTATTTCTATATCAGATTTGTTTTTTAATTTTATCTTTCCCACAACTTGCTTTAAAAGTATGGTATTTGTATCTTCTTTGTTTTCTTCACCATATTTTGCATTCAATATATATTCATTACCTTTTGCGTCAATTGAAATATAATTTAAATTTTTAATAATGGTATTTTTATTTTTTTCAGTTTCTGTTTTTTCAATAGCTTTATCTTTGTTTAAATCTAAATAAACAATATCTTTTTGATATTTTAGAAAGGTATTTTTAATAAAAAAAAATATAAAAATGCCCATTAATAAAAAAATTAATAATTGAATGGCTGTTTTAACATTCATTTATCTAATATTTGCATTTAAGATGTTATGAATAGTTAAAATTCCAATTGTTTTATTTTTCATTTTTTTATTATGTACACATAAGCATGTAATTTTTTTTGAATTCATTATAGATATGGCTTGAGTTGCCAAGATATCTTTATTTACACTTATAGGATTTTTTTTCATAATATTTTTTGCAATAAGATTTTTTATATTAGCATTTTTTTCTGATATTCTTTTGATATCCCCGTCACTTATAATACCAGATGTTTTTTTAAAATTATTCCTTACAACTAATACTCCTAAATTAAATTTATTCATTGTTTTTAGTGCACCTCCTAATAATATATTTTCATTAATAAAAGGAACTTTTTTTTCTTTAATCATTAAATCTTCAGCTGTTTTAAGTTTTGCTCCCAAACTTCCACTTGGATGAAATTTTTTAAAATCAAGTTTCCCAAATTTTCTATAATTCATAGTTGAGATTGCTAAAGCATCACCTATACTTAATTGAACTATAGTAGAAGATGTAGGAACTATTTTTCCAGGGCCAGCTTCGTGAACATTTGGAATTAATAAATTTATATCAGCAGATTTATAAAGTATTGAATTTTTTTTTGACACTATTCCAATTAAAGTGATTTTTTTATTTCTTTTGACATGTTGAATAATATTTTTTAATTCTGCACTTTCTCCACTAAAGCTAATTAAAATTAATACATCGTTAGAACTTATCTGGCCTAAGTCACCATGAGAACAGGCGGCCGCATCAACAAAAAAAGATGGTATGCCAACTGATGCTAGTGTTGATGATATTTTTTTACCTATAATACCCGACTTTCCAACTCCTGAAATTATTACTTTACCATTTTTACAATTTATAATTGCTCTAACAGCTTTGTTAAAAGAATTATTAATACTGAGCTTTAATTTTCTTAAAGATTTTATTTCATTTTCAATAACTTCTTTAGCTACCGGTATAAAATTTTTTTTTTTCATTAATGAGACCAAACATCTTCTTTGAAAGAAGCTAGATCAAGATCTACTCTAGTTTTAATAAAACTTATAGTCTTTTTATATAAATCCATTCTATTTTCTCTTAACAATATGTCGTCTAAAAAATTATTTATTTTGTGTAAATATATTACATCGTTTGCGCAATATTTTATTTGAGCTTCACTTAGCTTTCCACCAAAGTCAGAAGATTGAAATTGTTTACTCACATCTATACCTATAACTTCTTTTATTAAATCTTTTAGACCGTGTTTATCTGTATATGTGCGACAAAGTTTTGATTTAATTTTTGTACATTCTATATTTTTAATATTTGCATTTAAATAATTTTTTAGAAATCCCAAGTCTGCTCTTGCATAATGAAATACTTTTTTGACTTTTTCATCTTGAAGTATACTTAACAATTTTGGAGCTTTATAATTTTCTCTATTTAATTGAACAATATGAGCATCTAAATTTCCTGAAGATATTTGTACAAGAAAAAGAGGATCTCTTTTTACATTTAATCCGCCCATTTCACAGTCAACAGCAATAGTATTGCTTACTTTAAAATCATCTGGTAAGTCTTTTTTGTGTAATTTAATATCTATACTCATTTTAAAATATTTATATATGATAGAAAAAAATATTCTAGTCTTCGGTGGTTCTGGTCAAATAGGTCGTCATTTAATAAGAAGATTAATTAAAAACAATCATTTAGTAACAGTTGTAACTAGAAATCAACATAAAAAAGGAGCAATATTAAAAACTCAAGGAAATCCAGGTTATATTGAAATTGTTGAATCAAATATTTTTGATGAAGAAAAATTGAATAGTCTAATTGCAAAGAAAGATATTTGTATAAATCTTATTGGAATTATTTATGAGGATAAAAAAAATACTTTTACAAATATTCATGTACACTTTCCTTCGTTAATTTCAAAAATTTGTGAAAAACATAAATTAAAACAATTTATACATGTTTCTGCATTGGGAATTGAAAGCGCAAAAGATAGCAATTATGCAAAAAGTAAAATAGAAGGTGAGAAGAAAATAATTAATAATTTTCCAAGATCAACAATACTTAGGCCATCGGTGATTTATTCAGTTGATGATAATTTTACAACAAATCTGATGACACTATTAAATTTATTGCCTTTTTTTCCTCTCTATTATAGTGGAAAAACTAAATTTTCACCAATACATGTTTCTGATATGGCGGAAATAATCTCAAATATAATAGACAGAAGTATATGTTCAGAAATCATAGAGTGTGTTGGTCCAGAGGTAATGACATTTAAAGAAATAATAGAAAAACTATCAATTTTAATAGGCAGAAAAAAAATATTAATTCCTTTGCCAACATCAATCGCTAAATTAACTGCTTTTTTTTTAGAAAGAATTCCAAAACCATTATTAACAAGAGATCAATTAAAACTTTTAAAGTATGACAATGTTCTTTCTGGTGAAATAAAATCAAATCTAGACATAGGAGTTCGCTCAAAACTTAGGTTTACAGAGGAGGTTAAAAAATATTCTTACATGTGGAAAGAAGGCGGCGAATATTCAAAATAATTAATTTAATTTTTTAAGCTGACTTTATTTTTTTTTCTATAAATTGAGGTAATTCTTCTTCACCTGTTAAATCTTCTTTTTTTCCTCTTGGTTGAAAGACCACTATGATGTGCAAAGGACAATAAGAAAATTTCTCGACGTTTTTTCTGCCACAAAATGATGCTGTGCTTTCATTAGGGTGTCCTTCCATATATTTGCATGTACTTTCAGTCAGTTCTTCTAATCTTAAATTTTTTGCAGGCTCAAAATTTTTATCTAAACGCAAAGATTTAAATTTAACTTTTCTACTTCTTATTTGGATGTTATTATTTTCTTTGAAATTTGAATTATTTGAAAAGTTTGTCTTTGTTCTTTTTATAATTTTTCCTGATAGTTTTAATCGATGAGCTTTACCAATTACTGCATTTCTACTTATGCCACCAATAATTTGAGCTA
>MPMF02048529.1_pt1 | contig 13846 bp, 12 predicted proteins | sample 1617271 | NCBI WGS metagenome assembly MPMF02 (sample SAMN05944812, study PRJNA350692) | marine metagenome | biome: marine; feature: ODZ; material: water; isolation source: 120 m water sample prefiltered with 30 um filter, filtered on to 0.2 um... | place: Pacific Ocean | collected 2012-04-09... | reverse complement strand
GCTGAGCAAGACTTGGTCTAGCACTTTCGCTGACTGCTTGAAGATCTCCTGCCCAAGCGATTTACGACCTTACATGACAAATGCCTGCAAACAAACCAAAGTCGCCGCATAAACCCAACCTCTCAGAGACTTCACCCTCCTTGGGCATCTATTTCCAGACCGAACGCGTTGCCGCCACCTTCGGCAAAGATCTCATATCGATGCGTCTCGGGATGATAGCGCCAGACGGCCGGCCCTTCGCAGTACAAAGACGCGGAGTCCCTTTCGGCTGGTGTCTTCAAATGCGTGACAACATTGCTCCCCTGCACGAGATACAGCCAACCATCGGGACCCCACTGCAGACTGTTGGGGGCTGAATGTGTATCGGAGAGGCCGAATCCAGTTAGATGAACCACGGGGTCACTGTCGGGCAAATCATCGTCGTTGGCATCGGGATAGAACAGCAGGTAGGGAGGATTGAGGACCCAGACTCCGCCACGTCCTCGCGCGACAGATGTCGCAATGTTCAGGTCATTTGCGAAGGTCTTATGGTTGTCGTAACTGCCGTCGCCGTCCGTGTCTTCATGAATGGTAATGCGATCCGTGCCAGGAAAATGGTTGGGCGGTGGCGGCGATACTTTGTCGAACTCCATTCGATAATACTTATTGCGACTGAGTACCTTGATGCCCGCCGGATATGGGTACTGCCGATACTGGACGACCCACAACCGCCCGCGTTCATCAAAACTCATGAACAAGGGTTGCGCTACGAGTGGTTCGGTCAGCAATTGATCCAGGGTGAGATCATCGGTGACTTTCGTCAATTTGTGTGATTCTTTGGGCGACAGACGCTGGCCGGGATTCAGTGTGTCAGAACGTCCTAGCGCCGAGGTTGCTTCGGTGAATTGATCGAACGCTCCAATCGCAGGTTTCTCTGCGACGGCACTGCCTGCCCATTCCAAGTTGTCACCCGTACGAAACTGCCACGTGCCCCTTAGAACACACTCGAGGAAGTACCCGGCGAGCACCGGCGCGCGAGCCGTGAAGCCGCCGTTGCCATCCTTGTTGTAGACCCGCACGGCAACGGCGTTGTATTGACTGGGCTGCAACATTCCGGGCGGCACTTTGAAACGCTGGTACTCGTCGCGGCCACTCTTGAAATGCGGCGGTAGCGAACCGGCTTGACCGAGTTTCCGGCCGTTGATGTACACTTCGCACGCATCCGCGACGTTTTCGATCGTCAGCGTCACGGATTCACGCCACAACGGGCGACCTCTCATGTCCGTCCAGGGAGCGGGGACTTTGACGTAACAACGATACCAGGCAATGCCGTCGTACTCAGCCAGCTGCACGTCAGACTGCTCTTCCCAAACACCGGGAACTGACACTTCGGACCACCCTGATCGACCTTCGTCCGCGCAAAGGATGGCGTGGCAATGAAAGATGCAAGGGAGTAACAGCAGAGTGCGGCCAGCAACGTGGATCATGGGATGATTCTTTCCTCCCGCCCCTTTTACGTGTCAAACGGAGACTCTTCGTACTCCATGAACTCGACAACCGCGCCGTCTTCAGTCTGAAAGAAGGCGACGCGTAGCCCGTCCATTGGATGAAACGGCTCCATGAGCACGTTCATGCCTGCGGACGCCTCTTCAATCGAAGGGACGCGATACGCGACATGAGGTTGCGTGCGGAGCGGTCCGCCTACGGGGCTGTCCGATTCGAAGCGAAGCCATTCCACATGGTGTGGGTGGCTGACAAAATCGGTGATCCATACGCGAGTTGCCTCGACGAACGTTTCACCTTCTTTCTTGTCCTCCGTGACAATACCAATGTGCGAGAATTCCATCACTCATCTCCCAGGAACGGCTTTTGCTGGTCGTGCCAGTAACACGTCAATTCGATTCTGAGCCGCATGACGAGCTTTTGCAAGGACATCGGACAGATGAACGGCGGCACCGTCACGACGTTGGCTCTCGTCCGCCGCTTCCATGAACGCGTAGATTTCGAGCGTCTCGTCGGGGCTCACTGGTGCCTTGCCGGTCTTGAAGAACTTGGCGATTTCTACAACCAACGGCTCGTACCCGCTAAAGCCGCCAATTGCCGCGATTCCCTTCGTGCCAAAGGCCGTGCCCCCGTATCCACCCGCGTAACCGTTGTTGTCTTTCCGTCGTCCGCGAAAAGTTCCGATGCGGCCGTCCTGCCAGAGACCAACAGCGACATCCGTGTTGGCGGAATGAACTCGGGTTACGGTCTCGCAACCTGGTCCCATAACTGCGAACAGCGTCTCGACACCGTGAATCCCGTACCAGAAGAAATCGGGATGTGTTGGCTCGACGGGACAGGGACTGAAAGCATCGCACGCTGTGACATCGCCAACCGACCCTGCCGAAATCGCTTTGGCTCCGTCGGTATAGCGCAACGAAGAAGACGAAAACACGGGAGTCTTGAAGTGCTTCGCAATGTCGTACAACAACACGGCGTCTGTTAGCGAACCAGCAACCGGTTTATCGACAAACAGCGGTTTCCGCGCACGCAGCACGGGTAACGCCTGTGCAAGATGAGGATTTCCATCGATCGATTCCAGCAGGACAACATCAACTCGTTTCAACATTTCGTCGATCGATGGAACGATCTCGATGCCCAACGCTTGAATCTCCTTGGTGACTTGGGGTAAGTAGCGAACACTCTCGGCAATATTGGGGCTGTGGGAGGAAACCGCGGCAACAACGCGGCAACCGGAAAACTCTGGCGCCTGCTGTGGATCGTTTAGAACACGCGAAAACGCAGCTGCATGAGATGTATCCAATCCGATCACTCCCACGCGCAAGACAGTTGCCGTTTTGTCCTGGGATTGGGCCGGTTGGGCCAAACCGACAAAGAGAGACACTGATATTAGATATCGAGTGATAATCCAAAGGGTTCGAACGTTCATGCGTCTCCTCACGTGGTTTGAGTCTCTTTCAGGGCATTATGCGAGCGGCGGAATCCGTCCTACAGGTAAGTTCTCATCGGCCCGTCGCCTTATGCGCTCTACGAAATATCGGGCTCTACATATCTCATGTGAAAACCGTACCGGTTGAGGCTCAGCATCGGAAGATAGTGTGCTCGTTACAGAAACACGGATCTCAGGTATTTCTGGTTGTGAACGTAGCTGTCCTGCACGTTCTTGCCTTTTCCGACCGCGGATTCTATCACTAGCCAGCCACTGTAATCGATGTCGTCAATGGCGTCTTTCACTCGACGAAAATCAACGCGGCCTTCACCAAGCAGGAAACCGTTTTCCTTGCAGTGGAATTCGCAGATACGCTCTCGACCCAATTGGCGGATCTCCTTATAGATGTCATAGCCCTGCTTTTCCATGTTGGCCGTGTCGTAGTAGACCTGTATTGCCGGCGAGCCCACGGCGTCGAGGATTCGCAGGTGCTCGTCGGCGCTAAGCCACGTCTCAAGGCCGAGGATGACACCTGCCTTCTCGGCTTTCGGTGCTACCCTCTTGAGACGACGAATCACCTCCTTTTGCAACTCGGGTTTGTCCTTGATGTCACCCCGGCTGAAGAACGCCAAGAGAACGATCTTCTGGTCAAGTTCAGGCAGGACTTCGATGCACTCTTCGACCCATCGTTCGGCATCCGGATCAGACGAGTAGGGAACGCTGTTGAGCACACCCATGCCCAGTGACGCGATCTCAACGCCGTGCTTCACGGCGGCCTGTTGGTACTGTTGACGGACATCCTTTTTACGTAAATCGACTTGGTCACCAGGTTTGCCGAAACTGACTTGAACGCCGTCGAGCCCGATTTCCTTGGCAAGCGCCAGAGCGCTGATCTGACCGCGTCGTCCAATCGACCAATCACAAGCGCCGATCTTGAACCGTCGCTGCGCGTCAGCTGCCAAGGCCGACAGCGTTGGTGACAGTACGAAGCCCGCTCCGGTCGCCGCCAGCGCTTCGCGACGAGTCATTCGAGATGTGTTCACGGTTGTCTCCATGATTGATAAGCTTGAGTGAAAGAGTTACTGGCTGGCCGTCTGACCGGTCAAGAACTCGACGATGTCGGCCAGTTCTTGCGAGTTCAGGCTGGCCTTCGCGACTTCCGGCATGATCGACACGGATTGGCGTTTGCGAAACTCGATTGTAGCCGCGGAGATTGCGTGCTGCTCGCCTTTAGCGTCCCTGAGCAGAACTGGGTCGCCCTCACCCACAATGAATCCCGTCAGTACCCGACCGTCGTCTAGCGCGATCAGCCATGTTTCGTAGCCGAAAACAATCGACGCGGAAGGATTCAAGATCGAATCGAACAGCCGCGTGCGATCGAGCTTACGACCGACACCGGTCAGGTCGGGGCCAACCGACTTTCCCTGACCAGAAAACAGATGGCAATTGGCACATTCGGCTCGTTCAAAAGCAAGTTTCTTGCCGCGAGCTGCGTCACCGCGCATCTTTAAGAGTTCTCCAAGAGCCGGTAGCGGTTGGCCGTCGATTGTCGGGCGGGAAAAATGCTGGCCAGCCATCGCACGCACGGATAAGTCTGGGTTGAGATGAATGTACTCGCCGATTACGCCGTGCAATTCGGCTGGCAGCTTGCCCTGTGACGCCAGGCCCAACAGACGCATTCCCCCGACTTTGCTGCGCGCCATGGCAATGGCCGATTCCTTTCGCAAGGACAACTCGGCGGTTGCGTCCAACAGGACGGTTTGCTGTTTGCGGGCTCGCGACTCGGCTGTCGGGCCGTCGTGATAGACATGAAACACCACCGAGGGTTTTCCGCCCGGGTAGTCCGTCCCGCCCAGGTCGCGGCGACCGTTGTCCAGCCCTCCACGGGCCTCGAACCATTGGAAACCACGATCGGCGATGTCGTACACAATCACGGACAAGGCATGGGTGCCGATACCGTTTAGAATTGAATGCCCACCAATCCGGAGCGGCAAGTCTTGGCAATTTCGATCTACCGATACCTGTCCGAACTCGGTCGTCGCCTTGTCCCAGTGAAGACTCGTTAGCTTGACATCGCTCTGGTGCCCAATTAGTCGCGGTTCAACCCAATCCGCCCAATCACACGATGCACCGTCACCAGCATCTGTCACGACCAGATACAGCCGTTTGGCACCAGCGATCTGCACCCGAACGTCGGCCACGTCTCCTCGACCAATGACGTCACTCACGAAAGCTGGACGTTCAGGCAATGCAATGCCGGTGACTTCTGTTATCGCAGAAGTGGCATCAGGAGAATTACGCAGCGCTGCAGGGTAGTCACGCCACAGGTTGTGGCCACGAAAATCGATCCACCAGTTCGCATCGGCCCGCAAGTCACTGGGGCCCTGCGATGCAATCTTGACCATAGCTTCGGCAGCTGCAGGGTCTTGTACAAAGGCCATCGTGTCGATCGCTTGCTTCCGTTGCGACATCGTCAATTCGCCGGACAGGGCGCGTGTTACTAACGGCTCGATTGCTGCCACGGGATGCAGGCGCCAAACCAGTCTGGCAAATCGTTCATCCCAGTCGAGTGGAGCGGCGCCGAATCGCTCGTGCAGTCCGGAGTACATCGCCTCTTCCTTCCCGTCGCAGGCCGTACCGAACGCTTCGAGATTCCAACGGTCCTTACCATCTAATCCCGCCGCAATATTCATGAGGATGTCTTGGCATTGATCTAGCGGCACGTCGCGCATCGCTAATGCCACTTCGCGCCGCACGGCTGGCGATGTGTCAGTCGCCAGTTGTGCGGCCAGTGCGAGTATATCTGTGTTGGCGCGACGCAGTGCGCGAAACGCCACGACGCGAGTGTTCGGATCGTCGTCGCTGAGCAGGTTGACCACGGCGCTACGGCCCGCATTTCCGAGTTGAGCCATCAGCCATACTGCGCGGGCGCGGACGTAGGGGTTGTTGTGCTTACGCTGTGTAGTTACCACAGTTAATGCCTCTTCGCCCTGCGCGCGTAGCTTCTCGAAACCGAGAAACCGTACGTTGGGAGCGGGGCTTGCCAGCGCGGCGATCTGCCCATCGATCGTGTTCAGGTCAATTCTTGGTATGGCCAACGCTCGGCCCTTCGGTGCGATTCGATAGATCGCTCCGGTGCCCTTGAGATCGTTCATGGCATGACCGCCCACGATCGGATCGAACCAGTCGGCGACGTAAATCGCACCGTCCGTACCAACGGCTACGTCGGAGGGGCGAAACCATTTTCGGCGATCCTGTTCGACCTGGTTCCATTTGTAGTCCGGATCATCGGGCAGGCCGGAACTGAAAAACGAGAACTGGCGTAGATCGAACCCTGCGCCATGAGGCTGAACGTGGTAACCAAAAACCACGTTGCGCCCCGCTTCGCAGCTGAGCAACATGCCACGGAACTCTTTGCCGAGCGCATCACCTTCGTAAACTACCATCCCTGTAGGCGAGCCGGCGCCGTAGAGGTCTCCGAACGGTAGGACTCCTGGATCTTCCTGATGCCAGTGTGCGATCGGAACCGACTGACCGGGCCGCTTGTCCGCCTGCCAACTCCGCCGGCCGTCAGCTGATGAATATCCGGCATTGGCGTACTGCATCAACCAGGTCGTGCGACAAGAGACGACCTGGTCGTCGTTGTCGTTCTGAAATACGTTGCCGAGTGAGTCGAGGCATACTTCGAAGTTGTTGCGAAAATTGTGAGCGTGGACCGACAGACCGGTGCCGTCAGGGTTGATCGCCATGGCCAATCCGCCCACATAAACTCGTCCGTCGTCGCTCGTGCGCCCGGGAGTGTTCTCGGTGTTGTAAGGCGTGCCGCCCGTGTACCAACCGCCAGCCCGCAAGGTCCAACCTGCCCTGTCGGTGACCGTGTGCGATCCTGCGTTGCCTGCGTTGAAGTACCAGCGTCCATCAGGGCCGGCCACCACGGCGTGCAATCCATGATCGTGATCGAGTCCGCCGAATCCGGTGAGGAAAACTTCTTTCTTGTCGATGCTGGCGTCAAATCGTCCATCACGATCTGTGTCGGTGTATACGATCAGCGACGGCGAACAAGAAACGATCACACGATTTCCGAAGACCGCAATGCCCAACGGCGCGACCAGATCCTTGTCTTGGACGAACACGGTGGACTTGTCGGCCTTACCATCGTGATCCGTGTCCTCGAGAACGATGACACGATCACCCTTTGCATGTTTCAACCGGCCCTCGGTATCGGGCTTGAAATTGCGATAGTTGACCGCCTCGGCGACCCACACCCTGCCCCGCTCGTCGATGTCGATATTCGTTGGGTTGTAGAACATCGGTGCTTCCGCCCATACCGTCGCTTCCAGGTGATCCGGCAGCGCGAATTCTCTTGGAGCAATCGGACCATCGGCCCCCGTCACCGCGGCAGGCGGCAAGGCGCAGAGAAGCACCATCCAGCATCGTGTGAAACTCGCCGTTTTCCAGTTCGCTGGGCCTTTGTGGAACGTCTCACGCATGGCACGCTTTTCCTCTCCGCTGAATCGGCAACGCAACAACGCCGGCGCACAAGCAACTAAAGGCAGACGTCAGCCATTATACTCGATAAACACGGTTGTGATTATCTTCTATTCCGTACGGAAAGCAAAGAGCCGAATGACATTCCGCGAAGCCGGCCAGCCCATCAGTATGAGGGCAATTGGCCTTGATCATTCTGCGGTGTGGTTTGGCGTGAGCTGTAGAGACGCAAGGCGTGAACTGCATGATAAAGCGTTCCGCCCTCCATCGGTGAGTCCTGGATGTCGAGGATCATTAATGACAGAGCGTTGGCGGCCTGCTGCACCCAGGGCTCCTGCAACTGCGCATCTGTCAGCGAGAGCGCCAACCACTCGAACATATGGCCAGTGGTGTTGATGCGCAGCTTCTTGTCACTGGCGTTGCCCGGCTCGCGGAAGAAGTTCGTCGAGAACGAACCATCAGAGTTCTGCAGTGTCCGGACCCGTTTCTGGTACTTGGCCGTCTTGTCGGTAACTTCTTTCCAAATTCCTGCCTCTTGGCCGCCGTTGCGGCGGTGCAATTGATAGACCCAAGATAGTCCGAAGAGGCTGTGCGTGCCGCCGCACGCGGCCTCCTCGATCTTCTGATCCAGTTCGTAGCGGACCAAGTCCTCAAAGTGCAGCTCCTCATCAAAACTGTTGGTCCAGCTGATGTCGGTTCCGAGACACTCGCCGATGGCGACGATGGCCCAGCTCAACTCTTGATCCGACGTCACTCGCACCCTTGACTGAGTGTGACGGATGAAGTCCATGAAGGTGTACTGTTTGCCATAGACAATGAACTCCCGGTCGGGGGACAAGCCTGACTGAACCATCTCCGCTACAAACTGGTCCACATGTCCCTGACCGACGAACATCGGTCCATCTTGTACATCCAGCCCGTATTTGGTCGGGATGAACCGCATGCCACGTACCTCGCCACCGCTGCAGATGTAATCGATAGCGTTCACGCGATCCCTGGCCTCGGGGTCGTAAAGTGCGAGTCCCGGTCCCACACCCAGGATCCCGTGAGATACGGTCCAAAAGCCGTTGCTGACCTGGATGTCTCGATGCTCTACCTGCTTGATAGCTGCGTCAATCCGTTCCTTGAGCCCACTGGGCATCTCGGCCGGGGGGGGCGCCAACTGTTCCAGGGCAGCATCGTTGGACGAAATTGGTACCGCCGTCTTCTCGGAGGTTGGCTTGTCCACAGGTGCACAGGCGACGCAGAAGATCACGGTGGCGACACTCCCTGCTAGCCAAAGCCACTTGGCAGTCTGAATCATCCTTGCCTCGCTGGAGAAAAGGGAGAGATCTTAGCCAGCAGATCGCAGACTCGCTCCCATTCTGTGGGAGATAAATAACTGAGACAGCCGATGAAGATCGCCGGTCCGAACAGCGGCAGCTCGTACAGAAATGCGCTGCCCAGCCAACCCGCGATCGCTCCGACTAACAGCATCTTCCGCCAGTAGCGTCTCCAGGCAAATATGGGGAAGGTGATCTGCCAGCACAAGGTGGCGTAGGCGGCAAGGCTGAGGAACACGAGGAAAGAGATCCGGTCAGCCACATGCTCGCGCACCTCTTCAACGGTCGTCACAAGAGGCGGATAAAGAGGATACCAGAAGGCGACGCCAGCCCACCAATCGCCGAACTGCAATTTGTGTAGCCCGCTAGTGACGATCACGATGGCCAGATGCACCTGCAGCAGGTGCATAGCAACGTTGGCGGCCACGCTATGCGGCCGGGGTCCTGCCGACTTGCCTGCCCTCGCGGAAAAGAAGAGCCAAGTTTCCCTGCAACCCAGCAAGCGCGAGCCGAGCGATAGGGCGCTGCCACGCTGGCCAAGGAAGACGTAGCCGATCATGAGATAGAACGCCAGAATCACCAGCAACGCATCGGCATCATAGCTGGTGGCCGGGTTTGCGGTGAACGAAACGACAATGACCCAGGTCAGCACCGCAGTCAGTCGCGTGGCGATTCCGAGCACAAACAGAGCTAGCACTACGAGCGATGCACCGTAGGCTGCTTTCAGAAGCATTGGGCTGGAGCCGCACAGGAAGAGAGCTGACCAGCCGATCTGCGGGCGTGCTCCTTCTGGCAAACGAGCAGCTTCTCGGTACGCTTCCTGATCGAAGAAACCGTGCAGGCCAAACAGGCCATCCAGTTGGCCTGCCATTGGCAGGAGCCAAGCGAGGAAGAGAATCCCGGCCAGCACACGGATGGCGTGCAGCCCTAGAGGATCGGTCGGACGAAACCAGAAGTCCACCCAGGATCGAAGCGCTGCTCTTGGCGACAAGGAGCCACCATTGTTCAAGGACGGGTCAGGTACCGTTGCCGGTACGGCCCGCGGGGTGCTTTGCACGACGGCACCAGACCCCTGTTTGACTTTTCGGCCATCTTTGCCTTTAGCAGCCTTCACTCGGGCAACTCCCCGAAGTTGGAGATGAGTTCGGTGAAGGCCGCAGCAGGCGGTTGACCACTCATGAACATCACCGCGGGCGTGATCGGCTCTTGAGTGTGGCGGATCAACTCGGCCGTGGCGGCCCCATTCTTGCGGCACAGGTAGCGAGCGTACGACCGCGCCAACAGCAACGAACGCTCGGAGGGTCGGAAGACCGGCCTGTCCCGGGGAACCAGATGCTCCGGCACTGTGCGAAGCTCAAGCCCCCGATCTTCGATCATTTCCCAGATCTGTGCCGTGGGTGCGGATCGGTTGGGGGCTGGAATCATCTCGCCTTGTGGCGGTTCAACCGGCTGATCGTCGGCGAGCCCACGGGCAAGCAAACTCTGCCGGTGCCGAACCCAGAAGTTGCTGTTCTCCTCTGGGAACTTCACCGTCCTGAGGGCATTGCCGGACTCGTCCTTGAGTCGAACCTCGAAGGAGACACCGGGCAACACGGGACGATTGCGAAGAAAGTGATAGTTGTTCGTCATCCCGATGGACCTCAAATACTCGGCAGGAACTGCGTTGTCCAGGGAGTAGGCGAACTGGGGCGGTGTGGACAGCGTACTGCCTTCGTCTGAGGGCCAAGGACCGCTGGGGGCCGCCAAGACCATAGCTGCCACCGCCAGAAGATGGCCCGCAATGGCCACGCTTCCAATGACGATCTGCCACGACGGAAGAGAACGGGATGTGTCGGTCGAGCTGGACATTAGGACCTTCAATGTAATCTGTTACCGAGTCAAAAAGCAAAGCCCTCGCGTCGGTGGCTACCGAGGCGAGGGCTTTAGTGGCTAACTTGCTACAAGTTGCTTAGTTCCGCACGTTGAGCGTCAACACTGCTTCAGGCTGTACGGCGTCGTCAAAATCAAACGAGATCTTGGCTTCGGATCCCGCAGTGACTGTCACACTCTTCGTGAGCGCCAATTCTCTTCCATCACGCTCAACCACCGCCTGTATCTCATATCGGTACGAACGGCCCGAGATCAAGCCAGGCGACATGTAACGCCGGTGACGACCTTCAGTCTTCGTCTCACTGCCATTGACATAGATCTTGGCCCCTGCCGGCACGTCAACGGCCAGGACCGCCGTGCCGCGAGACACTCGGGCGCCTTCGACGGGCGGTGGCGTCGGCGCCGGATTGGCTGCCGGCGCTGGATCGGTCGCCGCCGGTTGCGCTTCTTTGACGTCTTGCTGCATAGGAGCCGAATCGTAGATCACTTTCGAGCCATAGCAGCCATGACACCCGTAGCAACCACCGTGACAGCTACTGTAACATCCGCCGTGACACCCGTGCCACCCGTAGCAACCATGGCAACCATACGCGCGGCGCGTAGCACGTCGATGTGCCCATGCAGCGTGGCGCCCTCCGTAACAGCCGTGACAACTGCTGAAACAGCCGCCGTAGCAACCGTGGCTACCGAAACAACCGCCGTAGCAGCTCGATTTGACGCCGTAGCAGCTCGATGAGACTCCATAGCATCCCGATGAGACTCCATAGCATCCCGAAGAGACGCCGAAGCACCCCCAACCACCGGCATTAGCACTGTTTACGCCAATCAAGAGTGATCCGATCGCCGCCAGAATTACAATTGTTATGATTCGCATTCTCATCTCGGTGTGTCCTCCGCAAACGGGCTGAATTTACACTAGCCTAGCTTATGTCTTTGATACATAGGGCTCATTTTACTCAGCTTAGACCCGATTACAAGGTAACAATGCAGTTGTTTAGTTAGTTTTTGTGCATTACGACTTTGGAAGGAGTTGGTGCCAATATCCTGATCGCCGGCGGAAGATGTCGTTCAGTTCTCCGAGGCGATCCACTCATCATCGCCATCGAAGCAGATTCCCGGCTTGCTGCTGGAAAAAGTCAACCCTCGCCATTGGCGTACTTGTGGTCGATGTCAGATTCGGCGGCCGCATAGAAGACCGTGTCGCGCGGCGGGGACTTGCCTGTGCCTTCGAATTCAATCGGTCCGGTCGCTTCGGTTTGATGCACAGCCCTGCTGGACCTGCTGGCTTGTATACTACAGAACAACGACTTAGTTTATAGGTTAGCTCTCGAAGTGCAACGTTTGAGAGACCGTCTAGACGTTCGAGACGAGGAGCATTTGCTACGGGACTCGGTCGCAGGGAGAACGCACTCATGAAATGGTCTCTTGCTCTGGTCAGCGTCCTCGCGGTTGGGTCTGTCGTCTTGGCTGGCGAGACACTTTTCAGTTCCGGACCTCAGGAATTCAGTGGACGGAAGTACTATTGGCTCGCCGAGTGGAAGCTCGAAGTGACGCTGCCCGGCGACGTTGCGGGCGACGATCGTTTCGAAGTCCTCTTCGGATCGAAAGGTCCGGCCAAACGCTCGCTCTCATTTCAGTATGACGGCCGGCACGGTTCGATGTCCGAAGTCAGGCAAGAGCCGTATCAATGGGTCGAGATCCCGTTGAACCGTCTGTCCGGCGACAAGAAGGTAGTCCTTACTGGCACGGGAGACGCGAAGGTCGCGTTTCTCGCCGGTGTGCGTATTTCGGGGAAGTCGAAGCTACCGCCGCGGGTCAAACCGATTCCCACGGCGTCACTTTTTCGGAGCGGAGACGGCACTCTGGTATGGGCAGACCTTCCCGGTTTCGAGTTGAACGATGCGACGCAGAGGCTCTGGAATCCTTCGCCAGAAAAACCGGATTGGCATCGCGCCGAACGTTCTTCAAAGTATGCGGGCATTGCCCTGACCAAAGTCCAGCGTTGGCTGCATGAACGATGTCTCGCGGTGCGTGATCAGCCATCCGGTCTGTTCCGCCCGACTGGGCAACAGTGGAATTATCGTGACACGGCAGCCGATTGTTATCCGTTCTACGTCTGGGCGGCCTACTTCACGGACAAGAAAGTACTCGAAACCGTGATGCTCGACGCGCTTCAGGCAGAGCAGCGGCTTTGCAACCATCTGGATCGTCTGCCCGTTCCTTACGACATGGACAAAGGGCGTAAAGACGTCACGCCGTTTGACAGGATGATCTTCGGCGCCAGTGAATATGCCAAGGACGGCCTGATTCCCATCGTTGAAATCACTGGCCAGGAGTATCCGTGGTACGACCGCATGCGCGGGCTTGTCGATGATATCTTCAAACACGCTCGAATTGAGACTCCATTCGGCAAGATCCCCTCCACCAACATCGAGGTCAACGGCGAACTGCTGCAACTCTTACCACGACTGCATTGCATGACGGGCGAACAGAAATACCTTGATTGGGCGCATCGATTGGCCGACTATTATCTCTTGGACGGTGAGTTTGTCCCGTCCAAGCTGTCGGATCATGGCTGTGAAATCATCGGCGGATTGGGATTGCTCTTTGCGGTTGATTCGACGGTCTGCCCGGACAAATGCGAACAGTACAAGCCGCATATGGAATACATGTTCGACGAGATCTTGCGGCGCGGGAGGAATTCAGACGGTGTAATTATCGGGAGCCTGCAGAACACTGACGGCCCACACGACAACGTGACGATTAGAGATGGTTGGGGCTATGATCTCATTGGCCTGCTTGACTACGATTTGGCGCTGGGAACTCAACGCTACCGTGAGGCCATTCGTCGCCCGATGACGAACCTTCTAAAACCGCGGTATCGGGAATTCAATTGGGACCATGGTTCTCGCGATAATATTGCCGATTCGGTGGAAGGTGGGCTGTATCTCTTGCATCGTTTTCCCACGACCGAGTCGTTTGTCTGGGCCGACCGCGAAATCGCCACACAATTGGTGTCGAGTAGGCTGGGGACTCCCGATGCTACAGGCAGATGTTTGTGTTCACTGTTTGCCACCTGGTTTCCCAGCCATTTTCACGGGTGCATTTATTTGACCCGACTTTGGCTCAACGAAAGCGGAAATCGAGCTTGTAATTGTACAGCCACGGGACCTCTGGTTGCACACTTTCTTTGAGGAGCTTTTCGGGCAGCTTCTCGTACCGGCTGCGCAACCTCTCGGCATTGGGAGCGTTGTAG
>MPMF02130759.1_pt1 | contig 13860 bp, 13 predicted proteins | sample 1617271 | NCBI WGS metagenome assembly MPMF02 (sample SAMN05944812, study PRJNA350692) | marine metagenome | biome: marine; feature: ODZ; material: water; isolation source: 120 m water sample prefiltered with 30 um filter, filtered on to 0.2 um... | place: Pacific Ocean | collected 2012-04-09... | reverse complement strand
TCATTCCGAAATAACTACCCTTTTTAGGTAAAATACTCTATAATTTTGGGCGTAATAATAGTTCAGGAATCCTTTATATGAAAATTCTGTTGAGCGCATGTGTGGAAGGGAATCACAATTAAGTATTAAATTATTTATATTATTAACTTAATTATTTTAATATTTTTAATATACCCCCAATTATACCCCCAATTATACCCCCAAATGATGCGCTCAACAGAATTTTCATATAAAGGATTCCTGAACTATTATTACGCCCAAAATTATAGAGTATTTTACCTAAAAAGGGTAGTTATTTCGGAATGAATATCAGGGCTGATAGACACCTATATGGACACCTTTTCAGTAAAAAAACTGTTTAGAACCGTCATGTTTTTATATATCGGGCTGCGGAGTGTATCTGAGGTAGGGCTTGATTCCTCTATATCCTTTAGGACCACTGTATGACTCTTGACTCATTCAAACGTGCGGCTCCGGAATCTCAGCCCGATGCACCAAAAGAATTGATTTCTGTTGGCAATAAAAAACCTCTAAGGACTTAATGCTTTATGCTGGATGACTACTTGCTGACTGTTATCTCGAATATTGGAATGATATCTCTGATAGCCCTTTCAGCTTATATTCTGCTGATCACAGGAGAGATTTCGTTTGGTCAGCAGGCATATTTTGGAATAAGTGCATATTCTGGTGCTATTGCTACGACTTTATGGGGCTGGCCATTTTGGATTGCACTACTCTTTGGAAGCTTACTTGCTGCAATTGCTGCAGGCGTTGTCAGTACACTGACTGTAAGAATCAGTGGACTTTATTTTTCAATTGCCACACTTGCGTTCTCAGAAATGGTAAGACTATCCTTACTGAAATTTAGTTACCAAAAAGAGATTGATGGTGAGCTTGTAGGACCCAACGGCGCAGAGGGATTTGGTGAGATTCGATGGATCTTTGAAAACAATATCAGTGTACTTCAGTATACTTTGCTGATTTACCTTATTCTTATTCTAGTCTTAATTTGTCTGTTTATAATTGAACGCTCCGGGCTGGGTATGATCTTCAGGATGCTGGGTCAGGATTCTATGTTGACACGTGTACATGGGTTAAATCCCGTGATTTACAAAGTCATTGCAGCTGTCCTGGCAGGTTTCATTGCAGGATTGGGAGGGATGCTTTATGCCCATTCATTTACCTACATTGAACCAAAGATATTCAACGTCATGCTTGGCGTTCACTCTCTTGCATATGGACTTATTGGGGGTCTGGGAACTGTTTTTGGCCCATTGATTGGAGTGGCCTTAGACATTGGCTTTCTAGAATCCATTCGCGTGATACATGGTTATAGGATGATTGTTTTTGGTGGGCTAGTCGCCCTGATGCTGATCTTCATGCCACGCGGCATTCTCGACGAAAACCGTGTTTATAGACTAAAACTTGCTTTGAAGAACTTGTTCCGTGTTTGAGTTAAGAGAAATTTGCAAATCATTTGGTGAGTTACGTGCTCTTCATTCTGTCAGCCTGAAGATCAAGTCTGGACTTATAACTGGACTAATTGGACCAAATGGTTCTGGTAAGACATCCTTGGTTAATATTATGAGCGGTGTCTATCCTATAGATTCAGGTCAGATTCTACTTGATGGTAAGGACATTAGCGGCGCAACGTCCGATCAAATTTCCAGGCTCGGTGTTTCCCGGACATTTCAGCATATCCGAATTTTTGAGCGAATGACGGTCTTTGAGAATGTTATTTCAGCCATGATCAGTCTTGAACCGTTTTCATTGAATGAATTACTGGGACAGGTCAGGAAGCCTGATGATCCTAAAGTCAAAGTAGCTAAAAACATGCTTGAGATAATGGAGCTGGAAGAAGAGGCAACTCTTTTTGCCAGCGAACTCCCGCTACCCAAGCGTAGAAGGCTTGAGATCGCAAGGGCTTTAGCACGTGACCCTAAAGTCATTCTACTTGATGAACCAGCTGGAGGAATGACACCTAAGGAAACTGAAAGACTTGCAAATCTGATACTTAAACACGTGGCACCAGGCAGGACTTGTCTATTGATAGAACACAAAATGGACCTAATTGCGGAAGTTTGTGAAGTCCTATGTGTTCTCCATCATGGAGAAAAAATTGCTCAGGGTGAACCACTCGTAGTTTTTAATCAGCCTGAGGTCATCGAGGCCTACCTTGGAAAAGTATGAAACAAATGCTGAATGTATCAAATCTTAAAGTTAGTTTCGGTGAGGTTTCTGCAGTTAAAGATCTATCTATAAAGATCAGCGAAGGACAGATTGTATCGATAACAGGTGCTAATGGTGCTGGAAAAAGTTCTACATTAAATGCACTTGCTGGAATTCATACACCATCGGCTGGAGAAATAGTCTTTCGTGGCGAGAACATCACCGGATTCCCTGCACACAGGATTGTCAAAAGAGGGCTGGCTCAGGTTCCTGAAGGCAGGCATCTATTCCCCAACCTTTCTGTTCGAGAAAACCTTCTTACTGGGAATCATTGTATAGGCAAGTTGATGCTGGATAAATTCATCCCAGAAAATCTACTTGAAACATTTCCAATGCTTAGTGACCATCTGGATACTAATGCTTCCAGCCTCAGTGGAGGTCAAGCACAGATGTTAGCACTTGCTAGGGGCTTGATGACCAATCCACTTCTATTACTGCTGGATGAGCCTACTCTCGGTCTGGCTCCAATTATGGTCAAGGAGGTTTTAAAGTTAATTTCTATACTTCGTGAACAGGGATTGACTATCCTGGTCGTGGAACAGAATGTTAGACAAACACTTGAAATTTCTGATTATGCCTATGTTCTCGAAAGCGGAAGGATGGTGATGGAAGGCACAGGGAATGAATTACTAAATAATTCCAGGCTTGTTGAATCTTTTCTTGGTCTTGGAAAATCATAGAAATTTTTCGTGATCCTTAGAATGTTCTTTATTAATTATCCTGTTGAACGGTGCGAAATTGTCAATAGTCGATTGATCCTGACTAATATTTGTACCGTCTTTGAGTACTTCAAAACCAACTGGTCTGCCCCCTGAGCTCATCGTCAATACCAACAACAACGCATTCTGCAACCGTAGTATGTAATGAAGGCTGGTACCTATTTGCTAATAAAACTACTTGTCTGCAGGAACCCAATCTGGCAAAGGTTCTCCACCAGTATAATGATTATGAGCAGGGGTTTCTCTGAAAATACAATATACGTCTTCAGGATCAATATTTAATGTATCTTTAAGAACAGAAGAAATACCATCAACCAAACGTTTTTTTCTTTCAGGTTCACGACCTGGCCTTAAATCAACATCTACTACTGGTAAACCATCACCAATAATACCAAATGACTCTCTTATTGAAACATAATCATATCTCACTTGTTTCGGAGCAAGTGTCTTTAAGACAACTTCTCTAACTTTTTTTTGTATCTTTTCTTTATCGTCATTCGATACTCCATTTGGTAAATCAATTCTTATAAGAGGCATAATAATCTTTCGTTTATAGGTTTAATTTATATTTAAAAATACGTAGAATCTTGAATTCTTAACTTACAGTCATGATTTGGATGCAAAACTACCTATGCCGCATGATTCCAGCACTTGACAAATTTCTCCAAGAATTGCTGGATCATCAATAGTCGGTGGAGCAGGAACTTTTCCCCCTTTAGCCAATTGACGGATGGTTTTTCTAAGTATTTTTCCGGAACGAGTTTTTGGCAGTCGGCTGACTATCACAGACTGTTTGAAGCAAGCAACTGCACCGATTTCTTTGCGGATGATGCCCACCATTTCCTGCTCCAATTGATCCTGACTTATTTTTGTACCGTCCTTGAGTACTGCAAACCCCACTGGAACCTGTCCCCTGAGCTCATCGTCAATACCAACCACAGCACATTCTGCAACGGCAGGATGTGATGCAATTAGTTCCTCCATCTGTCCAGTGGACAAACGATGTCCAGCGACATTAATTACATCATCCACACGCCCCATTACAAACACATATCCATCTTCATCAATTATTCCTCCATCTCCTGTCAGGTAGTAACCTGGGTATTTTGAAAGATATGAATCTCTAAAGCGTTTGTCATCATTCCAAAGTGTCGGCAGGCAGCTTGGTGGTAAAGGTAGCTTGACGACAATGTTTCCTGTCTCACCTGACTTGCATGAGTTCCCCTCATCATCCAATACCTTCACATTATATCCAGGTACAGGAAAAGTAGGCGAACCCATTTTCACAGGATAAGGGTCAAGCCCCATCATGTTTGAACACATGGGCCAACCGGATTCGGTCTGCCACCAGTGATCTATGACAGGTATGCTAAGGATTCCTGTGAGCCATTCGTAAGTTGGAGGGTCCAATCTCTCGCCGGCTAAAAACAGAGTTCGCAAACAACTGATGTCATACTTCTCTTTTAATTTTGCATAAGGATCCTCCTTCTTGACTGCGCGAAATGCCGTTGGCGCAGTAAAAAATGTGTTAACCTGATGTTCTGAAATAACCCTCCAAAATGAGCCTGCATCTGGAGTTCTTACTGGCTTACCTTCATAGAGAACAGTGGTGCAACCATGAATCAGGGGAGCATAAACGATGTAAGAATGGCCCACAACCCATCCAACATCCGAACCTGCCCAGTAGACATCACCCGGTTCAGAATTGAATATTGCTTTCATACTGTATTTGAGTGCAACTGCATGACCTCCATTATCCCTTACGATTCCTTTAGGTAGACCAGTAGTACCTGAAGTATAAAGAATGTATAGTGGGTCTGTAGCATCAACAGGAACTGGATCTGCCGGTGAGGCTCTATTAGAAAGCTCATTCCAGTCAAAATCACGTCCTGACTTCATCGATGCTTTCGATTGAGGACGCTGAAGGAGAACAACTGTTTTCGGTGGGTACTTAGAAAGGCGAAGTGCTTCATCTACTAGTGGCTTATATTCAATTACGTTACTAAATTCTATTCCACATGAAGCTGTCAAAAGTACTTTAGGTTTTGCATCATCAATACGAATTGCTAGCTCTTTGGGTGCAAATCCACCAAACACAACCGAATGAATTGCTCCTAAACGTGCACAGGCGAGCATAGCCACCAATGCTTCAGGAATCATAGGCATGTATATGATGGCTCGGTCTCCCTTTTCAATGCCCATAGCTCTAAGTACACCAGCGAACTTTGCAACTTTTTCTAAGAGCTCTTTAAAGTTAAATTTACACTGAGAATTTGTGACTGGTGAGTCATAGATCAGAGCCGTTTGATCACCACGCCCACACTCAACATGATGATCTAGTAGTAGATAGCTTGTGTTGAGTTTCCCACCCTTGAACCAGTGGTAAAAACCATTATCATCCTGTGAGAGGATAGTACTAGGGAACTCATACCACTTGATTAGTTCAGCTTGTTTTCGCCAGAATTCTTCAGGATTTTCAATCGATTCTTGAAATTCTTTTTTATAACCCATCTTCACCCATAAAAGTGATTGTATGATAGTGTGAGTTCAAACTATGGTATTGTATTTTATCTTCTCTCAAACTCTCTCTTGTGCTATCCGATGTCTGAGGACAATACTCTGCCCTATTAACCCTCCAGGTCTGAAGATTAACATTATAAATAATAACAGGTATGCTGAAATGTCTCGCATGATAGGATCGTAGTACCAGAAAACATTTGCTTCAACCACACCCAGTAGTAGTCCTCCCAGTATCGCTCCAGGAAGTGAGCCCATTCCTCCTAGCATCATGGCGATCAAACCCTTAAATGTGGCCCAAAGACCAAAATATGGTGTGATTTGAGAGTCAGCTGATAAAATCAAAAAACCTGCGATTCCTCCCAGAAGTGAAGCTATGAAGAAGGCCAGGAAAAGTGTCATGGAACGATCTATTCCTATGTATAAAGAAGCCAGTGGATTATCTGACACCGCACGAATAGCAAGCCCTGGCCGAGTTCGATAAAGGAAAAAATGTAGAAGAATCACAATAATTATCATCAGAATGAACATGGTTAAATGCTCACTACGCGCGTAAAATTGGCCGAATTCAAATCTGGTTGTAGTGAAGAAGGCAGGAAACGGATAAGTCCTCTCCGGTAACAAGTGCATGGCAATTTCTTCAAGTTGCATCCAAATGACAAAACTGGAAACCATTGAAGCAATGGTGGAGTCACGACTTATCGATCTGAAACAAAGACGCTCCACGTAGATACCAACAACGATTGTACCTGCTATTGTACCAAAGAGCACCAGCCAGGCATTTTGTTCGACATTAAGATACAACCAGGTGCCTACGTATGCTCCAAGCATTATGCTAGGACCATAGGACAGATTGAGACGTTTCATGACTCCGAAAACCATGGTGAAGCCAAGTGCAAGAAGGGCATAGCCTGAGCCAACCATCAATCCGTCAATACAGTTTTGTAGAAAGTCTGTAAACATTGATTTTGTATCACAAAATTAAGATATTTCTGTGCCCAAATAAGCACGCTTAATGGCTTCGTCCTGGTGGATTTCTTCTGGACTACCGCTAAAGCTAACCTTGCCCTGTTCCAGTAGGTAAACCTTGTGTGCAACTTTTAGTGCCATTCTAGCATTTTGCTCTACAAGAAGGATTGTAACACCTTCTTCGTTAAGTTGCCTGATGATGGTGAAGATTTCCTTTACAACTAGAGGAGCAAGGCCCAAAGACGGTTCATCCATGAGGAGGATTTTCGGTTGTGCCATCAGAGCACGCGCAATAGCAAGCATCTGTTGTTCACCTCCTGAAAGAGTTCCTGCAAGCTGTTTCCGTCGTTCTTCCAGACGGGGGAACCGTTGATACATTTTGAGGATATCATTTTCTATGGATGGATCATTCGATGATCGTGAAAAGGCTCCGGCATAAAGGTTTTCCTTAATAGAAATCTGAGGAAAAATCAATCGGTTTTCCGGCACGAGAGCTATACCTTTACGAACGATCTGCTGGGCTGACTCACGAGTGAGTTCTTGATCTTCAAGAAATATTGAACCGCTACGCGATTTCAAAATCCCGGCAATTGTGAACATGGTTGTTGTTTTACCTGCGCCGTTTGGCCCCAGAACACAAGTCACTTCTCCCTTCCGTGCCTCAAGGGTCAGTCCATTTAGGGCTTGAATTTCTCCATAAAATGTTGTTATTTTTTCTGTTCTAAGCATAATCCATCAATCATCTTCAGAGTAACCAAGGTAGGCTTCCTGGACTGCCTCATTTTTCTGTATCTCTTGTGGATTGCCTTCGGCAATTTTAGATCCAAAATTAAGCACGGCAATCCGGTCAGTAACACCCATGACCAACTCCATCACATGCTCTATAAGGATGATGGTAATGCCCTGCAACTGCAGACTTCGTATTCTTGAATCAAGATCCCGTATTTCATCTTTATTCATACCCGCAGCAGGTTCATCAAGCAGGAGTAAGCGTGGCTTAGTTGCTACAGCACGGGCTAATTCAAGTCTGCGCTGCTCACCAAAGGCAAGACTAGATGCCAGTTCATCTGCACGATTTTCAAGGTTTGAAAATTCAAGCATCTCTTCAATTTCTTTTTTTACAATAATACTCTTACCGAACCAGCGATAAAAACTGCTCTCAGTTTTTATATCTTCAACTGAGTTCCGCGCTACCCAAAGGTTTTGCCAAACAGTTAGATTAGGAAAAAGGCGAATGTTCTGAAATGTGCGAGCAATTCCCGTTTTTAATCGTTGATGAGTTGGCTTGCCGGAGATAGTTTGTCCATAGAAAACTACATCACCTTTAGTGGGTTGGAAGATGCCACAGATGACATTGATCAGAGTACTCTTACCTGAACCATTCGGACCTATGACACCAAATATATCTCCTTCCCCGACCTCTAAATCGAGTTCATTGAGCGCCTTAACTCCCCCAAAATGTTTTGAAATTGATTTGATCTTGAGCACTTTTAAAGTATTGGTTGTGGCGAATTCAATATAAGTTTAAATTAAAATAAAGATGTACTCAGTTTGGTTTATTTAAATCATTTTTATTGGTCTTAACTTAAACTTTGATTAGCCTTTTAATGATGCCGATAGTCTGTTGATCAAAAAGACCACGTGGTTTAAAATTCATGGCTAGAACAATAAGCAACCCAAACAAGATCATTCTCCAGTCTCCAAGGAATCGTAGTCCTTCAACAAGAAGTCCCTGGATAAAAATAACTGCGACAAGCGTACCGAAGACGTTTGAAAGGCCTCCCAGAATTGGGTATGCAATCGCAAAAGTTCCAAGCAGAACAGTAAAACTATGATGGTCCAGTGAAGTGACCTGATGAGCATAAAGTCCGCCAGAAAGCCCTGCAATGAAACCTCCGGCAGTCATTGCGGAAACTTTAATAACTGTAAGGTTAATACCAACGCTGCTTGCGGCTAACTCATCTTGACCGACTGCTCTAAGCACCGCTCCGGAACGAGAATTGTCAGACCACCAAACGATTCCCATGACGATGATGACAAAAGTCCATAAAAATAAAGTGACCTCCAAATTACTCCACCCATTATCACTGAAATACCTTATTTCAGCAAAGCCCATTGTGCCATCAGGCCCTATTTCTTCACCTTCCCGAGAAACACGCCATTTGAGATTATAGAAAAACATTCGTACAAACTCGCTAAAAGCAATCGTTGCAACAACAAGCATTAAACCCTTAACTCGAAGTGCTGGGAAACCAACTAAAAAGGCCAAGCAACCTGATAATAGCATAGCAGCTAAAACTGCTGGGAGAATATTCCACTGGAAAATTACAGTCAGTATAGCTGCTGTGTATGAACCTACAGCAAAGAATCCTGCCTGAGCCAAGGAAAGCTGCCCTGTCTGCAACAGTAAATATGCAGAGAGGCCGAGCATAGTATGAATACCAATTGTATTGATGAGGTTAAGGTAAAAGTCCATTAAAGCTAATTGTAATTATTTCTGCTTTTTAATCACGATTGATAGTTTTTGAAAAAAGCCCATTGGGTCGGAAAACTAAAAAAATAAATAAAAGTGCCACAACATACATGTCCCTTTCATCAATTCCACGGACATAAAGAAAGAAGTTCTCGAAACCACCCACAAAAAGTCCAGCTATGATTGCACCTGGAATGGAGCCCAATCCGCCAATGACCGTAACTATCAATCCCTTTATAGTTAAAGGTAATATTACTACAGGTGACAGAACACCAACAGCTGCTGCCGTCATTGCACCAGCAATTCCTCCCAGAAGTCCTGCAATAGAAAAGGTGATTGAATTTGTGTGATGAATATTTATTCCGCAAAGTTGGGCGGCTACTTCCTGTTGTGCTACTGCCCTTGTGGCCATGCCAAGACGGGTTTTAAAAAGAACATACAACAACACAACTGTACTAACTAGTCCAATAAAAAAAACAAATATAAGATCACCACGAATCCCAAATGGGCCTATTTCAAAATAGGCATCCTCAAATAGACCTGGAAAGTTCATAGGAGAACCGCGGGTGGCTAGGACTATCACCTCGTCGATGAGAAAAAGTCCACCGACGGAAGCCATAAGTGCTGCAAGGTGATTATGAGTTGGGATAAATCTAAAGCAGGTCTGATAGACGATGTAGCCCATGAAAGTGGAAACAAGTGCTGACACAGCAAAGACAAAAATAATGGGCGCATCAAAAACCATGGATACAGCCAAACCAACATATGCACCGGCAATGGCAGCTCCAGCATAAGCCATGTTGAGCTTACCCATTGCACCAAAAATCAGAGTAAATCCTATTCCGATCAAGGCATAAGTTGAACCAAATAGTACCCCATCCCAAATGGCCTGAGTTATTTCAACTACTTCATATAAAAAATCTTCCATGATAGAATGCTTACTATAATATCCCGCTGTCTTATTCATAACAGCGGGATTATTCTGTGAATGTTTTCAATTAGGAATTTGGATCATGAATAACTTTCCACTTTCCGTTGACAACCTGCACATAAACATACGGCTTATCTGCTTCACCGGAACTACCATCTCTTTTCAAAGGTCCAATCAAACCTTTTTGCGATGATATTGAAGCAAGAGCATTCCTGAAGTTTCTGCGATCCTGCTGCAATGTGTCAGGCCTCCCCATAATTGCTGCACGCTCTACAGCACGTTTAACTAGATATGCATTCTCCCATGCGGCTGAACTATGAAGATCCAGGAAACCCCCTGCTTTTGAAACAATATTATTCGCCTTCTTTGCTTCTGGAGTAATTGGAGCAAATCCTGTTGGAATAATTATCCCTTCTGCTGCACTCATACATCCGTTTATAGTTTCCTGGCTAGCAGAACTTGTCAGACCCACAAGCAACTTTGGCTTTATTCTCTGTCGTTTCATCTCTTTCATGAAACCACAGGCTGAAAAAGGATGCGATGCAACTAAAATCATATCTGCATCCTGCTTTTTAATCTTTCGAGCCTGCACGGTATAATTCGTATCTCCCATAAGCCAATGTTGAGATTTAGCAGCAGCCTGGAGCTCTTTCATACCTTGTTTTACTTTTGGTCCTAGTGCTGGAACTGATGGTCCTACCCACTCAAACCCGTGTTTAACTGCCATTTGAACTATAATCGCAGTATAAGTTATGAAAGAATGTCCTTGATCGGTTTCTGAACCACCTGTAAACGTTTTTACATTTGGATATGCTGAACGTATCCATTTAAAGAGTTCGTCATACATGGTTATTTCATTAGGCACATTTCTGAAAGACCATTCAGAAATCTTGGCCAGGCCAGGCCTAATACAAGTATCTGCTAAAATAGGCATCTGAACTCCAGAATCTGAAGTATCCTCTACTTTTTTCTGCAATACACCAAACATGGCTTGACATACACCAGAACATGTTGTCCCCATTCCAACTATAGCGTCAGTTGTAGACGCAGTCTTTCGAAGAATTGCAATGGCCTCATCTTTTTTACATGCGCTGTCTTCATAACCAATTACTTCCATGGGTGCCATACTTCCGTCACCCATTCTGACACCACCTGCAGAATTAATTTCTGCTACGGCTGACCTTAATGCTGCCTCTGAATTGACTCCAAAGGACTTAAGAGGTCCTGATTTTGCTCCCCATCCTAAAACTTTAAGAGAAGGACCAGCGCTAATAGCACTTTGAGGAATTAAAAGTGCTATTAAGAACAAACTTGCTCCTATGAATTTTGATAGATGTTTCATAATATATTCCTATTTAATTTATGGTTTTAAAAATGGCAGAATAATATTTTGCCTGATTAGATAAAGACATAGAGCATTTTCATATACTAAATATCTTTAGTCACTTGTTCTGTTATCATGCTTCATAGGCATCCTCTCTTTTTTGTGTTTATGATTTTTATCATGATCATGTGACATTTCATGACCTTTCTCACCAAAAATCATTTTTTTTACTATTCTATCTCTTTTAGGTTTGGTAAAGTCCATCTTCAAAACCCATTCTCCATACATCTCTAAATTCAATCTGACATTATACTTATCCATTCCTATAGAATGAGCCATGACTGGCTTAACGTTGTGAGCTCCAGCCATAGAGGGCATATCTGCACTTACCTTGAATACTGCTTTTGGAATTTTTTTACCAGTCTTCGAATACCTCAGTGTAATCATGCAGTCATAAACAAGTTTCTCTTCCGTACTCTTGCACCCGACTTCTGCCATCATCTTACCTAAGACTTTTCCCATGGGAAAAATGATTATTGGCAATGCTAAAAAAATTATAGATGGAACTATTCTTTTCATGGATCTATATTCCTTAAATTTCTTATTCCTTGCCCATTCCTCTTTCAATTGCGTTGACTAGGCAGCCCATGTTTCCAAAAGGATGTTTGTTTTCATACATTAACTGATGCGCATGTCCGATTTCATCAAAAGTGAATGTTGCTGATAAGCATGGATCCACCTTGCCTGATTTCATCAGTTCATTGAGAGCTGAAGCCTGTTCATCATTAGCAAGATGACTACCCTGGAAACGTTTCTGCATCATCCAATGGTAACGAAGGTCCATGGTAATGTTATATCCAGTAGTTCCAGCACAGATAACAACCATACCACCTGTATCGCAGACAAAACCAGAAGTTGGCAGTGTTGATTCTCCAGGATGTTCAAAAACAATCTTCGGATTCTTTTTTTCACCAACAGCTTCCCATACTGCCTTTCCAAATGCGCGGGCTCCCTTCATCCAAACTCCCCATTCTGGTTCATTTGTGTCTGGCATAGGGCCCCAATGATCAAAATCCTTACGATTGATAACTCCCACTGCACCTTTGTCGAGACAGAACTGTCGTTTATCTTCATCTGAAATGACAGCAACTGCCTTACCACCAAGTGCCGCAACTATCTGGATCGCTAATGAACCAAGTCCGCCAGCACCTCCCCAGACCAGAACAACGTCTCCTTTTTCAACAACATTGGGGGACCATCCCATAAGCATACGATAAGCCGTAGAAGCACAAAGCATGTAACAAGCAGACTCTTCCCAGCTGAGATGCTTTGGCTTATTTTGACATTGATGAGACTGTGCCCTAGTAAACTGGCAGTAGCTGCCATAGTTAGTCTGATATCCCCATATACGTGTTGAAGGTGCAAGCATCGGATCTTTCCCTGAAAGTACCCAAGGGTCATCTGGCTCCCACCAACCGGAGTGAATCACTACCTCATCTCCTACTTTTACGTTTTCAACCTCAGAACCAACCGCCCAAATAATTCCGGCAGAATCGCTTCCTCCAGCATGAAAATCCTCTGGTTCCCCTTTTTTTTGGCGATCCGCAATAACATCAACTGGAAAACCAAGTCCGGCCCAAACATTATTATAATTAATTCCTGTAGCCATTGTGTAGACCAAAACGTCCAAGGGACCAATTTCTGGAACAGGAATGATCTCCCGTTTCCACGCTTCATTAGGTTCACCAAAACGTTCTTGTCTGACACAAAATGCATGCATATTTTTAGGAATTATTCCAATTGGAGGACGTTCTCCTAATTCATAAATTTCTTTAATTTCAGAATTTTCACCCATTTTTTTCAACACCTTTCCCAGCACATTAATTATTTAACATAAGTAAAAAATACGATTATGTATTTGCAATTTTTTTATTGTATGTTATAGTTATTTCATATTATGATATTTGTCAAGCAAATAATATAATATTTTTTTAGATAATGCAGGCTAACTTTTTTGGCCTGCGAATTTTAAGTATAATTCTCCGAATCAATTGACCACATTTTCTGGGAAAAAATGGAAAACACAAAACTTAACTATGAACCCGTTGTCAATGTCAGCTTGGCCAAACAGATATCCGAAAAGATTCTGGAATCAATCACAGATGGAACGCTTAAAGCAGATGATCAATTACCCACTGAAGAAGTGCTTGCGAGTCAATTTCAGGTTTCAAGACCGACGATACGTGAAGCTTTGAAAAGACTAGCTGCCCAGAGCCTAATCCGTTCCAGACGAGGCCCCAGTGGAGGCACATTCGTCAATCGACCAAGTTTTGTAGATGTCAGTTCGAACCTCAGTACATCAACAGCACTTCTGGTCAGCCTGGGCGAATTCTCCATTCCTGAGATCCTTGAAGCACGAAGAGACCTTGAGTTACTTTGCGTTCAGCATGCTGTGGAACGTCGTGACGAAGCAGAATTAAATATGCTTAAGGAAGAACTTTTGATACAAAAAAAACAATCTATTTCGGATACAGAATTTTGTGACTCCGATGTCCGATTCCATCGAATCCTTGCTGATGCCACCCATAACCCTGTACTGCAATTCATCATGTTTTCAGTTATAGAAGCTCTTCAGCCGATAGAAAACATGGTGGTCTTTCGTGTACGAGATCGTAAAGTTGTTATCAATCATCATCAG
>MPMF02149315.1_pt1 | contig 13867 bp, 16 predicted proteins | sample 1617271 | NCBI WGS metagenome assembly MPMF02 (sample SAMN05944812, study PRJNA350692) | marine metagenome | biome: marine; feature: ODZ; material: water; isolation source: 120 m water sample prefiltered with 30 um filter, filtered on to 0.2 um... | place: Pacific Ocean | collected 2012-04-09... | reverse complement strand
TAATCAAAAAATAAAAGAGGATAGTAAAGAAGAAATTAAAAAAGAAAATATGCAGACAATTATAAAAACAACAAAAGGTGATATAGTATTAGAATTATATAATGATAAAGTACCTAATACAGTAAATAATTTTATTAAACTATCAGAAGAGGGAATATATGATGGAGTGTATTTCCATAGGGTTATAGATAATTTTATGATTCAAAGTGGAGATCCTAAAGCTAAAGGTAAGGTGGATATAGATTTTACTTATGAATATAATTCTAAGGGATTACATATAGCTGGTACGGGTGGACCTGGTTATGCATTTGATGATGAATTTCATGATGATTTAAAACATGATGGTCCAGGTGTATTATCAATGGCAAATTCAGGACCCAATACTAATGGTTCACAATTTTTTATTACTCATGTAGCAACGCCTTGGCTAAATGGTAAACATTCTGTATTTGGTAAAGTTTTAACAGGAATGGATGTTGTTAATAATATTGAGCAGGGTGATAAGATAGAAAATATTGAGATTAATAAATAATGTTAACTTGGTTAGAAATAAACAAAAAAAATTTAGAATATAATCTTAAACAATTTAAAATATTAGCTCCTTATTCAGAAATTTGGCCAGTTATTAAATCAAATGCTTATGGTCATGGTTTTAAAAATATAGCTTATTTATTAAATAAAAATAAAGATGTCTCTGGATTTATGGTTGTTAATTTAGATGAAGGTATAGAATTAAAGGAATTAACTAATAAACCCATTATAGTTTTAAGTTATTTTGATAAAGAGGACCATAGATTAAAAAACGTAGATAATATTTCTTTACCAATTTATGATTTAAATACAGCACAATTTTTAAATAATTTAGGTCAGAAAAGAAATAAAAAATATAGTATTAATATAAAAATAGATACAGGAATATCTAGATTAGGTTTAAGAGTAGAGGAGGCTGAAGAAGTTATTAAAAAAATAGTAAAAAAAGAATATTTAAAAATAAATAGTCTTTATACTCATTATGCAGAATCAGAATCAGCTGATCAAAGTTTTACTGTTACGCAATATAAATTATTTAAAAAAATAGTAGATAAATTTAATTTAAAAAGTCATTCTGTTTGTTCAGCTGCTTGTATAAGTCAAAGTCAAGCTCAGTCAAATATAATTAGATTAGGTATTTCTCTTTATGGACTTTGGCCTAGTGAAGCTACTAGAAAGAGAGGAGAGGAGAAAAAAATAGAATTAAAACCTGTTTTAACTTGGAAGACAAAAGTTATTCAGATAAAGAAAATAAAAAAAGGAGAAAGTATTGGTTATGATCGTACTTATAAAGTAAATAAAGATACTAAGATAGCTGTTTTACCAATAGGATATAATGAAGGTTATGATAGATCATTATCTAATAAATCTTTTGTAATTATTAAAGATAAGAAATATCCTGTAAGAGGTAATATTTGTATGAATTTAATAATGGTAGAGATAAATAATACTAATATTAGTGTAGGAGAAGAGGTTATACTTTTAGGTAATTCAAAAAGTAAAAATATTAAGGTTGAAGAATTAGCAAAGAAGGCTAGGAGTATAAATTATGAAATTATAACTAGAATTAATTCTAGTATAAAAAGAATTAATATTTAATGTTAAAAAAATATTTATAGATTTTTTAAAATAGATTATAAAATGAAAAGAATTAGAAGTAATAGAAAATGGAAAAAATATATTTATAATAAACCTCGTAAAAGTCGGCAAGGTTATTATTTTAAGCAAGAAAAAAAACAAAAAAAAATAGTTGTTAGAATTATTTGGATTATTTTTACTTTACTTTTAATTCAGTCTATTTTTCATGCTAGATATTTTTCAATTAAAGAAATATCTTTAGAAAATAATAAAGATATTTCTTTAGCAGAAATAGAAGAAAGTTTAAATTCTTTTTTAGATTCTAAACGTTTTTTCATTTTTAAAAATAATAATTACTTTTTAATAAATAAAAGTAATTTAGAAGATATTTTAGCTACAGAATATAATTTAGAAAGTATAAAAATTAAAAAAATATTTCCTGCTAAATTGAATATTATAATTCAAGAAAAAATCTCTTATTTTATTTGGCAAAAAGATAATTCTTTATATCTTTTAACCTCTCAGGGGTCTTTAAATAGCAAAATTAGCGATTTAGATGAAGAGTATGATAGTTATCCTATATTGGTAGATTTAAGGTCTCAAAACGTTAATAAAGAGCAAATATTTAATAATTTAGAATTAGATTATATAAATAAGATATATTTATTATGGCAGAAAATAATAGAAGCAGAACTAAAGATAAAAAAGATGTATATTGAAGATAATGAATATTTTAAAATAGAAACAAATTTTGGATATAACGTGATTTTAGATAAAGAAAAAGATATTAAAGAACAATTAAATAATTTTAATAAGATATTATTAGAAAATATTATAGGAACAGAAATAGATTATATTGATTTAAGATTTGGAAATAAGGTTTATTTTAAATAAAATAGTCATATTTGACATATTTTTTAGTATTATGTATATTTAATATAATTTCGCATAATATACCTTAAGCGAAGTAATAATATATTATAATGAAAAAATCAAAAAAACCCATTATAAAACATATACCCTATTTTTTAGAATATTGTGAAGTAATAAAAGGACTTTCTAGTTTAACAGTAAAAAATTATGAACGTTTTTTATTACCATTTAAAAAATGGTTAAAAAAAAATAATTTAATAAAATTACTTCCTCATGATTTATCACAAAAACATATTTGGGATTATCGTTTGTATTTAGCTAGATATATTAATCCTAATTTAAAATCTAATCTCAAAAAAACTACTCAAAATTATTATTTGATTGCTTGTAGAGGTTTATTATCTTATTTTGCTGAGAAAGATTTATCTTCTCTTCCCCCGGAAAAGATTAAGTTGGGTAAAGATAAAAAAACTAGAGTTATAAAATTTTTATCATTAGATCAAATTGAAAAATTATTATTAGCTCCAGATATTAAAAATTTTATAGGTCTTAGAGATAGAGCCATTATAGAAACATTATTTAGTACAGGGTTAAGAGTTTCAGAACTTGTTTCTCTTAATACTGATATAATTAATTTAGAAGTACTTAATAAAAATAAAAATAAAGATTTAGAGTTAGTAATAATTGGTAAAGGTAGACAAGCTCGTACTGTTTATTTATCAGCTAGAACAATTAATAGTTTATTAAGGTATTTAAATAAAAGATCTGATAATGATCCTGCTCTATTTATTAATGCCTCTAAACATAAAACTATTTCTTCTAAACGTCTTTCTGTTAGAGCTATAGAAATGATGATAAAAAAATATTGCCAATTAACAGGACTCCCCTCTACTACCACTCCTCATACTATACGACATTCTTATGCTACAGATTTATTAGAGCAAGGAGTAGACTTAAGGACTATACAAGAATTTCTTGGTCATCGTAATATTATTACTACTCAAGTTTATACTCATGTTACTAATAAACATTTAAGAGATGTACACAGAGCTTTTCATAGTGGTCAAAATTTAAAAGATTAGTACTATTTAATTACCACCAAATCTTCTCTTTCTATCATTGTATTCTTCCAGAGCTTTATCTAAATCTTTAGTTTTAAAATCAGGCCAATATTTTTTAGGAAAGTATAATTCAGAATATACTCCTTGCCAGGTTAAAAACCCTGATAATCTTTGTTCTCCAGAAGTTCTAATTATTAAGTCTGGATCAATTTGTCCTTTAGTATATAAATATTTGTTTATTAATTTATTATTTATTTTATTTACTTTTACTTTATCTTTAATTATATTTTTTATAACATTAATAATTTCTTCTCTTCCTCCATAATTTAAACAAACATTTAAGGTACCTTTTTTACCATGTTTAGTTAATTTTGTAGCTTTTTTAATACTTAATTGTAATTCTTTATTAAATTCACTTATATCACCTAATATTTTTAATTGTACTCCTTTTTCTTTTAAAATTTTTGCTTCTTTTTCTACTAATATTTTAAATAGTTTCATTAAATAATTTACTTCTTTTTTAGTTCTTTTCCAATTTTCAGTAGAAAAAGCAAAAACTGTTAATATTTTTATCCTTTTATTAAAAATATGATTAGATATTTCTTTTAAATTTTCAAAACCAGTTTTATGACCTTCAAAAGTATTTAATTTTTTTTTCTTAGCCCAACGTCTATTACCATCTAAGATAATACCTATATGTTGAGGAATAATCTTTTTCATGTTTTAGTTAAGGTAAATAGTTTAAAGGATTAGTTGGTATACCATTATATCTTACTTCAAAATGTAAATGAGGTCCGGTTGAAAAAGGACCAGCACCTCTAGTGCCCTGTAAACCTCCAGAATAGCCAATAACTTGTCCTTTACTTATAAATTGCTCTGAAGAAACATTAATTTGATTAAGATGACCATAAACAGTAGCTAATCCTTCAGGATGGATTATCATAACATAACTATAACCAGCTGGTCCCCCATCTCTAATTTTAACTACATAACCAGAATCTGCTGATCTAACAGGAGTTCCTTGAGGAGTAGCTATATCAATAGCGTTATGTTCAAAAATATATCTATAAGGATAGTCAGTATCATGGAAATATGAAGTAATGATACGAGAACCTATAGGCCACATCAAACCATCACTTTCAATAGCTTCTAAAGATAATTGTCTATTTAATTTTTCACGAGCAACTTTTTCTAAATATATTAATTCATTATTTAATTGTTTTTGTTCATTTCTAGATTGTTCTAATAATTGTTGAAAACTTGCTTCTTGTCCTTGAGTTATTCTTAAGATTGAATCTTTAGCTATTCTTTGTCCACCTAAAGATTGTCTTTTATTATCTAGAATATTTTTTAGAATATTTATTTCTTCTTTTTCCTCATTTAAAGATGCTTTATCATTATTTAAAGCTAATTTAATTTCCTGAAGTTCCCCCACATTTTGTAGAAGATTATCTTGTATATTTTCTAATTGCTCTAATTCTAAAATAAAATTACTAAAGCTTTCATTTGTTATAAGAATTTTTAAAATATTATTTTTTTGATCTTGTCTATGAATAGTACGTATTACTTCTCCGATATTTTCTTTTTTTTCTTCTATTTCTTTTTCTTTAGCTTCTATTTTTAATTCTGTATTTTCTATTTTTAAATTTAAAGTTTCTAATTCTAATTCTGAAGTTCGTATTTCTAAATTTATTTTAGCAATACCATCATTAATAGTATTTATTTGATTTGATAAATTTACTAAAGCATTTTGTTTAGCTTTTATATTTTTTTTATATATTTCTACTTGTTTTTTTAATTCTGTAATTTCTGATCTTTTATTATTAATATCTTGGTTAATTTGCCAAATTTCTGCATTATTTGATTTATCATATCTATATTCTGTTGCTAAAGATGGTATAGAAAAAACAACACTTAAAAAAGTGCTTAAAACAAGTACATTTAAAAATTTAAAAATGTTTATTTTTATTTTCATTAAATATTTTTTTTAAATACTACTACCCAAAGTTACTAAGATAATTAAAGCCCCTGCTGAAACTAAAAACAAAATAGCCCAATAATCAGAAGCTATAATTTTAGGATTTGTAGCGCTACCTATTAGTCTAAATGATGTCATCTTTATTTTTGGATTTTTTGCTGGATGATCAGTAAATTGAAAAGATTTTAAAGATTTACCCATAATGTAATATTTATTAATTATATTATAGCATATATCATATAATATGACTAATCTATTTTAATTTATATTAAATATTAATTTCTTTCTTTATTTTACTAAATATGGCAAAAAAGGACAAGAAAAATAAAGGAATTTCAAATAGATAAAGAAACCAAGAACAAAAGCAAGAGCTAAACCACTAAGTAATCCTGCTTTAAAAGCGCCTTGAGGATTTAAATTATCTATTAAATTTTTTTTCATTTATTATTTTAATTTATCTAAAGCTAATTTAACTCTCTTGATACTTTCTTCTTTTTTCAAGAATTCTAATATCTCAGCAGGACTAGGACTTTTCTCTAAACCAGAACAAGCCACTCTCAGGGGCCAAAAAATATCTCCAGGTGTTAAGTTATTATTTTCTGTCAATTCTTTTAATTTAGTATTTAAATCACCTTCTTCCCAATTATTTATATCTTCTAACTCTTTTAATATTAATTCTAATCCTTTAATAGTTTTTTCTTTATTACTTTTCTTAAAAATTAATAATTCTTTATCATATTCTGGTAGACTAAAAAGAAAAGAAGATAATTCTTTTAATTCTTCTAAATAATTAATTCTAGTACTAAATAATTTTAAAATATCCTCTGTTCTTTCAGGAATATATTTTTTAGTTAAATTAAGTAAGTTATTATATTTTTCACCTTTTTCTTCTACTATATTTTTAATATACTCAGCATTAAACCAATTTAATTTTTGTAAATCAAATATAGCTCCTGATTTATTTACTTTCTCTAGAGTAAATTCTTTAATTAATTCTGCTAAAGAAAATATTTCTCTGTCATTACCAGGATTCCAACCTAATAATGAGATATAGTTTATTAAAGCTTCTGGAAGATATCCTTTCTTAATAAAGTCTTCTACAGATACATCACCTTGTCTTTTTGATAATTTACTTTTATCTTTATTTAATAATAAAGGAAGATGAGCAAAGAAAGGAAGATTATAGTTAAATGCTTGATATAATAAGATATGTTTTGGTAAAGAAGGTAACCATTCTTCTCCTCTAATTATATGACTTATATTCATTCTTTGATCGTCTACTACTACAGCTAAGTGATAGGTTGGATATTGGTCTGATTTTAAGATAACAAAATCATCTAAATCTTCACTCTTTACTTTTATATTTCCATGTATTAAATCAGAACATTCTATTACTTCATTATCAGGTATTTTAAATCTAATGACATAGTTTTTTTTATTTTCTAATTTCTTTTTAATTTCTTCTTCTTTTAAATCTCGACAATATCTATCATATTTAGGTACTTGTTTATTAGCTTGTTGTTCTTTTCTAACTTTGTCTAATCTTTCAGCAGAACAAAAACAATAATATGCTTTATTATTTTCTATTAATTCTTTAGCTTTATTTTGGTATTCTTTTATGTTTTTACTCTGTGTATATGGTTTATATTTCCCTTTTTCTTCTCTAGATAGAACACCTTCATCAGGCTCTATATTTATTATTTTAAGGATATTAATTAGATTATCGGCAGCACTCTTCACTAATCTACTTCTATCAGTATCTTCTATTCTTAAAATAAAATTACCCTTATCTTTTTTTGCTAAAAGATAATTAAATAAAGCTGTTCTCAATCCTCCGATATGTAAATATCCTGTTGGACTGGGTGCAAATCTAGTTCTTATTTTCATATTATTTATTTTTTATAATTAAGTAAGGGAATATAATTATTGCTTTTAATATTCTTTTACTTCTTATTAATTTTGGTTGTTGTATTAATCTCCATAACCATTCTAAACCTAAACTTTTTAAGAATTTAGGTGCTCTTTTTATTACTTCAGAAAGAAAATCTAAAGTTCCTCCTATACCAATAGCTATTTTAGTTTTTGGAATATTTTTAAAATTATCATTTATCCACAAATCTTGCTTGGGCGCGCCAAATCCAACTAATATTATTTCTGGTTTAAATTTTTTAGCTTTAATTAAAGCTGTTTTTTCATCTCCTATTTGAAAATTTAAATTTTTATATTTATTTTTTAATTTTATAAATAAATCATTATTGTTTGTTAAACCTTTACTGTTTAAGCAAAAAAGTATTTTATAATTATTATTAATAGATAAATTAATTAATATTTTTGTTAAATCTACTCCTGTAATTCTATCATCTAAAGAAACCTTATGTTTCATAAATTTTAAAGCCCATATAATACCAGAACCATCTATAGTAGCTAAACTAGAATTATTAATAATTTTTTTAAATTTTTTATTTTTTTGACTAATAATAATAAATTCAGGATTAACTGTTACTATTTGATGTTGCTTATTAGAGTTAATAAAATTAATCAAACATTTTTTTAATAAATGTTTTTCGATTATATTTACTTTTATTCCTAATATTTTATATTCTTTCATAAATCAAATATTTGTAAAACAGTATAATTTGGACCTTTTTTAGTTATTTCACTTTCTATTAATTCTATATATGAAACTTCAGAATTTCCTTGTATTTTATAATTTATATATTCTTTAAATTCTTTTAATTTACTTGGTTTTTTTATTCTAGCTATAGTAATATGTGGTTTAAATTTTTTATTTTCTTTATTACTTATTCCATTATTAAACAAAATTTCCTCTATCTTAATAAATAATTTATTTAAATTTTTATTTTCTTTAAATATTAATACTAATGTTCTTGGATTGTTTTTATTAAAAATATTAGTTTTTTCTATTTCTAAATTTAAACCACCAAATTCTTTTGTAGCTTGTTGTAATGAAGCTATTATAATTGGTATTTTTTCAATAGATGTATCCCCTAAAAATTTAAGAGTAATATGTATATTTTCTGGTTTTATTTTTTTTATTTTTTCCCAAGGTAGATTTAAATTATATAATTTTGTATTTATTTTTTTAATAATAAATTGATCTACCGGAATACTAATAAATAATCTTTTATTATCCATAATTTTATTAATGATATCTTTTAATCTTATCAGAATATAATAAAAAATCAATTTTTTTTAATTTTGCATTATTATTTTATTCTGGTATAATTATATATACAAATTTATGAATAAATTAAATATATGAAAAAAATATTTCTGTTTATTTTTATATTTTTTTTGTCATCAAAAGTTAGTTCAGCTAATTTAGGTTATAATAATATATTGTCTGATTATGAGGCTACAAATTATAATTCAATGAATATAGCTGAAATTCAAGAATTTTTAGAAAGTAAAAATAGTTATTTATCTAATTATTGGTATACAGGTAATAATCCAGGTCCAATACATTTTGTTGAAGCAGAAGCTAATCCTGATAAGAAATTTTTTAAAAAACGTTATGCTTCAGAAATAATATATAATGCCTCTCAAGAAAATAAAATAAATCCTCAACTTCTTCTAACTATGTTACAAAAAGAAATGGGGTTAATTGAAGATAATGATGTTACTACTAGACAATTGGGTTTTGCAATGGGATATTATTGTTATGATGGCGCAAAGTGTAATCCTAGATTTAAAGGTTTTGGTAAACAAGTAAGATCTACTGCTGCACAATTTAGATATTATTTAGATAATATAAACCAATATAATCATAGACCTAATAATAGATCATGTATTGGTGATCCAACACCATATCTTCCTTGTACTTCTAATGGTACAGAAATAATACCAGAAAATAAAATTACAGCATCATTATATGTATATACTCCACATATTCATGGTAATGTATTATTTAAAACATTATGGAATAGATATGATTTTACTGATAATGTAAGTGAATATTTAGGTATAATTCCAGATGGTTCATTGGTACAAGCTAAAAATGGTGAAGATAAAGATACTATTTTTTTAATAAAAGATGGTAAAAAATTAGTTTTTGAAAATACTACTTCTTTAGTTTCTAGATTTGATCCAGGTCAAGTATTAAAGGTAGATTATGAAGAAATAGCTAAATTTGTTAGTGGTAATAATATAAAATATGCTAATTATTCAATATTACAAGGCCCAGATAGTAAAAAATATTTATTAGATAATTTAGTAAAAAGACTTATTGTTTCTGATGAAGTATTTCGTAGTTTAGGATTTAATCCTTTAGAAATTGAAGAAATTAGTTATGCAGAATTATCATTAATACCAGATGGTAAAGATATTACATCAGATGAAATAAGTGTTTTTGAACAATTAATTAGAGATCCAAAAACAAATGGAGTATATTATATAAAAGATAATAAAAAATATCCTGTAATTTCTCAAGAAATAATAGATATTAATTGGCCTAAAATGATTATTAAAGATATTTATTCTGAAGAATTAAATAAATATATTAAATCTAAACCAGCAAAATTAAAAGATGGAACATTAGTAAAATCAGAAAATAATAATTCTGTATATGTAATATCTAATGGTAGAAGAAGATCTTTAAGTAATGAAGAAACATTTATAAATTTAGGATATAATTGGTCAGAAGTTAAAATTATATCAGATAGAGTTTTTAAATTACATAAATTAGGTAAAGAAATTAAATATATTCAATAATATGATTGTTTTTAGTTGTTTTGTGCCACATCCTCCATTAATTATTTCAGAAATAGGTAAAGAAAATTTAGATAAATTATCTAAAACTTTAAAATCATATAAATTTTTAGAACAGGAATTATATAATTCTAAACCAGATATTATTATAATAATATCACCTCATAGTAAAATAAATGAGGATGCTTTTACAATAAATCAGCAACCTGAATTAAAAGTTGATTTTAAAGAATTTGGTGATTTAGTTACTAATAAAATATTTTATAATGAATATAGTTTAGGATATAGAATAAAAGAAAGTTCTGAGACTTCTTTACCAATTATATTAACTTCAGAAGAAATATTAGATTATGGTTCTAGTATTCCATTATTAAAATTAACAGAACATTTACAAAATATAAAAATATTACCAATAGGATATAATGGTTTAAATAATAAAGAATATATTAAATTTGGAGAAGCAGTTAAAGAAGAAATAAATAAATCAGGAAAAAGAATAGCTGTTGTTGCTTCTGGTGATTTATCTCATAGATTACATAAAGATTCACCAAGTGGATATTCTTCAAGAGCTCAAGAATTTGATCAAACAATTATTAAGTTAATTAACAATAATAAAATAGAAGAAATAATTAATTTTAATAAAGAATTATTAGAAGAATCTGGAGAATGTGGTTATAGATCATTATTAATACTTTTAGGTATTATAAAAAATTTAAATTATAAAGTTGAAAAATTAAGTTATGAATCTCCATTTGGTATTGGATATTTAGTAGAAAATTTTAAAATAAAATAATTTTTAAAATTTATTTTTTATTTTCTTCACTTATTATTTTGAAAAAATATTTCCATTTATCTCCCCTTTCACATAATTCTTTAGTATCATCTAAACATTTTTCTATAAAATTTTTATCATAATTTTTACATACTTTAAATATAGAACTTTTTTTAAAATTAGGAATATCTAATTCTTTTATTATTTTTAAAGCTAAATCTTGCCATTGATAAGCAGGAGGTTTTTTATTTGCTCTTTTTTTATTTAGTATATCTTTTAAATTTTGAAAATTATTATTCATATTCGTATTATATCAAACAATGATCAAAGGTCAATTATATTGACAGAATTCTTTTTAACTGTTATAATATTTTTATGTTTAAAATAATTAAATATCCAGAAATAATATTAAGAAAAACTGCTAAAATAGTTACTTCTTTTGATATAGAATTAAAAGAAACATCTATAGAAATGTATAATATAATGCAAAAATTAGGTGGTATTGGATTAGCAGGTCCTCAGATTAATTTTAATAAAAGAATAGTAATTATTGGAGATTTAAATAATAAAGATTATTCTGTGTATGTTAATCCAGAGATTACTTATTTTTCTAATGATAAAGAAATATCTGAAGAAGGATGTTTATCATTACCAAATATATTTGGTTTAGTTAAAAGGTCTAAAAAAATACATTTAAAGTATAAAGATTTAGAAGGTAATAAAATAAAAGAAAAATTGAAAGGATTAAAATCTGTTGTTATACAACATGAGATAGATCATTTAAATGGTATTTTATTTATTGATAGAGTTGAAGAAATAACTAAAGGTAAAGAAAAATTGAAAGAGTTAAAATATAAATTAGAAAATAATGTATAAAAAAATAATATTTTGGGGTACTCCAGAGTTTAGTTTACCAAGTTTAAAAATTTTATATAAATTAGATTTAATAAAAATTATAATTACTCAACCTGATAAATTAGGTGGGAGAAATAAAAAATTGATTATTTCACCTATAAAAGATTATGCTTTGAAGCATAATCTTAATTTATTACAACCTAATAAATTAGATGATAATTTTATTAAAGAATTAAAAAAATATTTACCAGCTACTTTTGTAGTAATAGCATATGGTAAGATAATACCTAAAAAAATATTAGATTTATCTGAATTACAAACTATTAATATTCATCCTTCTAAGTTACCTTTATTACGAGGTCCATCACCCATTCAAACTGCTTTATTTAAAGGTTTTAATAGTACTGCAGTATCTTTAATGCAAATTGATGATAAAATGGATCATGGACCAATTTTAGAGCATATAAAGGTAAATATAGATAAAAAGGATAATTATACATCTTTAAATAATAAATTATCTAAAATAAGTGCTAAATTATTAAAAAATAATATATTAAATTATTTAAATAATAAATTAAAATCAAAAGAACAAGATCATAGTAAAGCTACTTTTTGTAAAATGATAAAAAAAGAAGATGGTAATATAAACTGGAATAATAATGCGGAAAAAATATATAATCAAGTTAGAGCTTTAAATCCTTGGCCATCTACTTTTACTAAAATAAATAATTTAGATATAAAAATATTAAAAGTAATTTTATCTAATAAAGAATTAAAAGTTAGTAAAATTTTAATAGAAAAAGATAAATTATATATAGGTACAAATACAAGAGCTTTAGAAATATTAAAAGTTCAAATTCCTGGAAAAAAAATAATAGAAGTTAAAGATTTTTTAAAAGGATATAAAAATAGATTATAAGTTATGATATATTATTTATAATAAAAAAAACCACTAATTTTGTTTATTAGTGGTTTTTTATTATCTTTTATATTTACTAAAAGAATTATCTCCATGATAATCACCATTATTAATTATTGTATTACCATTAATTATTGCATTATCATAAAGCATTGCATTACCAGATACTTTTGCATTATCATATACTTCTGCATTACCTCCAACACCAGCTTTACCAGATACTGTTGCATAACCATATATTTTTGCTTTACCAGAAATAAGTGCATTACCAAATATTCTTGCATGATCATATACTTTTGCATTAAGAGAAACTCTAGCTTCATCAAAAATCATTGCATTTGGTCCAATATAAGCAGTTTTAGAAACTAGAGCAGTTTCTGCAACCAATCCCCCACCATTTGTATGACGATAAAAAGTTACCCCTTTAATTATAATTCCCTGATTTTTTTTCATTTTATTCTCCTTTGTTTTTAATGAACCAATTATTTTAACCATCATCTATTATAAAATTTTTTATATATTTTGTCAATAAATAAAAAACCACTAATTTTTTATTAGTGGTTTTTATGATTTATGTTTAATATATTTTTGCATTAGCACATACTTCTTTTTTTTCACATATTTTTGCATTACCCCTTACTTCTGCAAAACCATAAATCTTTGCTAGTTCATATATTTCTGCATTACCTCCGATTTTTGCCCATCCATATACTTTTGCATTATCAGATATTTTTACTTCATCGAAGATTTTTGCTTTACCAAAGATTTTTGCATTACCAGAAATTTCTGCATTACCTCCGATTTTTGCATCACCATAAACTTCTGCATTATCATACACTATTACATTATCAAATATCTTTGCATCACCAAAGATTTTTGCATTATCCCAAATTTTTACATTATCAAATATCTTTGCATTTGGTCCAATGTAAGCAGTTTTTGATACAGTTGCAGTTTTTGCAACTAATCCTCCACCATTTGGATGATGATGGAAAATTACACCAGCAATTAATTTACTTTTTTTCATTTTATTCTCCTTTATTTTTAATGAACTTGTTAGTTTAATTATATTT
>MPMF02323386.1_pt1 | contig 13874 bp, 15 predicted proteins | sample 1617271 | NCBI WGS metagenome assembly MPMF02 (sample SAMN05944812, study PRJNA350692) | marine metagenome | biome: marine; feature: ODZ; material: water; isolation source: 120 m water sample prefiltered with 30 um filter, filtered on to 0.2 um... | place: Pacific Ocean | collected 2012-04-09... | reverse complement strand
GCGCCAAACGTCCGCTCCAGCAGCTGCCGCCAGGGTGTCCACCTGGGCCTGTCCGCGCGGCTCGGCGTCCGCGTCAGCACATCGGCTACCCGACGCTTGCGCTGCGCATCCGTGATGCGAAGTGGACGCGGCACCACCTGCTGCCGCCAGGCAGCCCGAGGCGCCAGCACCCCATGCTGCTCCACAGCGGAACATCACCTGGTTCTTGTGCGGAGGCGGGATCAGCGCAGCGAGTCGCTCGACGAACTCCGCCGCGCTGAAGGTGAACGCGACCGTGCCGTCCGACCACGGACGCTTCAGATGAAGCCGCAGGGTGCCATCCGGGTTCTCCTCCAGCCGCCCCTTCGCCAACGGCGGACGCGCGGCGCTCTGGTACAAAGTGATCCCACCAACTGATCCCAGGAGCCGCAACCCATGGTGATTCCTCAACTCACCGGATACATCGAGTAGGGGGACCCGTCCCAGACCTTCCCAGGCCGTCCCTGACGTGCCCCGGGAAGCGCCTCGTCAGGCCTCGCATCGTGTACGGCCCATTGAAGGACTCCGGATCGCCAGGAGCTTCAGGGTAGGGGGGCGTGGGCCAGGGTGAGCTGGAGCCCGTCAGTGGAGAAGACCCGCCCATGGTCATCCACCACGACCGCTTCCGTCCCCTTCAGCTCAGCGACCAGCCGGAGGCCCTCGTCGCGGCCGAGGACCATCAGGGCGGTGGCCAGCGCGTCCGCCAGCGTGGCGTCCGCGCTCACCACCGTCGCGGAGCGCAACCCGCGGGCTGGGAGGCCGGTGCGCGGGTCCAGGATGTGGTGGTAGCGCACGCCGTCGTGCTCGAAGTACCGCTCGTAGTCGCCGCTGGTGGACACGGAGGTGTTGCTGGCGTCGAGCAACGCGAAGTAGTCGTCTGGGGCGCCGCGAGGGTCCCGCACGCCGACCCGCCAGGGGCGGCCGTCCTTCTCGCCGCTGGCGAGCACCTGCCCGCCGGCCGAAAGGGCGAAGTCGCGCACTCCGGCGGCGCGCAGGGCTGCGGCGGCCCGGTCCAGGGCGTGGCCTTTGGCCAGCCCGCCCAGGCCGATCTTCATGCCCTCGGGCAGCCGCACCGTGAGCTGCTCGGGGTCCAGCTCGATCCGGGTGTAGTCCACCTGGGCAGCGCGGCGGGCGCACTCTCTGGCGTCTGGAACGGGCCCGGGGGTGGAAAAGTCCCACAAGCCCCAGAGCGCCGCCCAGGAGATGTCGAAGGCGCCGCCGGTGAGGGCGCCCAGTTCGACCCCCCTCTGGACCAGGGCGAAGACGTCCTCGGGCACGACTACGGCCTGGGGAGCCCGGGCATTGACACGGCCGATGGGGGAGTCCTCGCGCCACTCGTTGGCCTGGGCCTCGACCGTGGCGAAGACCTCCCAGGCGAGCTCCGCCTTCTCGGCGTCTTCGGCGGGCAGGCTCAGGTCGACGCGGGTGGACATGGCCTCGGTCGAGACCGTCGCCCACGAGGCCCACGCGGTGGCGACCCACAGGCTAACGCTCACCCGTGAGCCCCACACCGACCATCCAGGCAGCCCGCTCACTCCCTTCCAGGTAGGTCGTCCACATGCGGGCTCCCCTGGCCGAGACGCCGAGACGGAGCCACGGTCCGACCCCGAAGAAGGACCACTCGGCGCGCAGACCCGCGTGCTGGCTGACGAAGCCGGAGAGCTCACGGTCGGCGGAGCGCCACCCGGGGACGGCCAGGTCGGCCACCTGCGGCGAGGCGCCGAACGAGGCCCCGCTCTGGTTGCTGTAGCGCCCGGTCCCGCTGAGCATCAAGCGCTCGTCCATCACCAGCAGCCTGGCGGTGAGGTCCGCGGTGTGCGCCCGCACCTCCCAGGTGTCCTGGTAGAAGCGGTAGCCGCCGAGCAGCGCCGCCCGGTTGCCCAGGGCCTGGGCGAAGCGCAGGGCGGCCGCCGCTCGACCGAGCTGGTGGGGGTTGCGCTCGGGCACCACCAGGCCCTTCTCCAGGGGCACGAACCGGTAGGCGTTCGCGTAGCAGCCCAGCTGCTCGCCGCAGCGCGCCATCGCGCCGTACACCAGCACGCTCATCACGGTGCGCCGGCCCAGGATCTGGGTCCAGGTCAGGTCCATGGCGTGCTCCACCGAGCGCTGCCACGCCTGCTCCTGGTCGACGCGCCCGCCGCGCTGCACGCTCAGTCCGTAGCCCACGCTGACGGTGCTCATGCTCTCGAAGAGCTCGCGGCTCAGCTCGACCCCTCCGCTGTGCGACCGGTGATCGGGCTCCCGGCTCTCGCTGAGGCCAGCGCCGAGCTGCCAGTCGTGCCGCCGCGTCAGGCCCTGCACGTCCAACTGGTGCCGCGTCTCGCTGTAGGTCGTCGCGGAACTCACCAGGTCCGCGTCGAGCTGGGTGGTGGCGCCGCTCAGGATGTCGGCGGTCCAGGTAGCGCCGACCGTCCCATGGTCCTGGTCCACGGACACGGACACGGCGGGCATCACCACCTCGACCCAGCCGTCGTCGTAGACGTCGACCCGGGTGGCGACCTCGCCCGCCGTGGCAAGCCCCAGAAGGATCAATTGCATCCGCAGGCCGACCCCTTGGTCACCGCCGCGCCGGTGGCGAACTCGCGCGCGGCCAGCACGTGGGCGTCGGCGCCACCCTCGAGGTCCTCCAGCGGCTCCGCCATCAGCCGCGCCTGCAGCTGCGCACGCTCGTAGGGCCTCAGCGGCACGCAGGCCAGCCAGAGGAACAGGATCACAGCGCCTCCACGTCGCGGCGGACCTGCTCGATCTCGATGACTCCCTCGTAGACCTGTCGCACCTCTCCCTCGACGAGCAGCCAGCTCGACGGCAGGGCCGCCGGGTCGAATGCTCGGGTGAGCTCGCCGTCGGTGTCGTAGATCACAGGCAGGTCCAGCTCCAGCCGGCGGACCATGGCCTCGGCCCGACGCCGCTGGTGGTCGATGTTCACCAGCACCACTCGCAGGTCATCCACCTCGTCGTCCAGGTGGGCGAGCAGGGGCAGCTCGGCGGCGCAGGGCGAGCACCAGCTGGCCCAGAAGTTCACCAGCAGCGGGCCCTCGTGGTCGGGGGTGAGGGCGTAGAGCGCGGCGGTCTCGGGCGGGGCCTTGATGGGCGCGGCGAGCAGGCCCAGACTGAGCAGGGCGATCATGGTTCCTCCAGGGAGTCTTCGATCCAGGCGTGCAGCAGCAGGTAGTCCCAGTCGTCGGTGGTGGAGAACCAGGCGCCGCCTTCGTGGGGCACGCCTCCGGCGTCGGGGTCCAGGGGCTTGGCCAGCGCCAGGCTGAGTTCGGCCTCGACCAGGCCGGTGTTGAGGGCCGAGAGCCGAACGAAGTTGTGCCAGACCTCGTCGTCGCGGAGGGGGGTGTCCAGATACACCTCGTCCGGGTCGGCGCGGTGCTGGTGCACGCCGTAGAGCTCGAATGGGCGGGACGCGTCGCCGTGGCAGGAGGGGCTGCTGCAGGTCGGGACCAGCACGGGCTGGACGTCCTGCTCGAAGCGCTCGAGGTCGCCCAGAGGCAGGTCCATCGTGCCGGGCTCTATCGCACAGGCCAGCAAGAGCAGGGTCATCGGGTGCCCTCCCAGGTTGCGCCCAGGTCGACCCAGCGGATGACCAGCAAGAGCTCCTCTCCGCTGAGGTGCTCGACGTGGTCCGGTCCGTCGAAGCTGCCGGGCGCTGACAGCTCTTCCCCGCTCAGAACCTCGACCAGCAGGCTGTTCGAGGCCATGCCCGCGTCCCCGTCCACGTAGTCGAAGCCGCCGCCGGAGCGCTCTCCGGGGGCCAGGAGGCTCTCGTAGGCGTCGGAGAACCACAGCGTCGACGTGGCGGTCAGGCTGAGGCCACCGGCGGGGGAAGGGGGACCGTGGCAGCTTGAGCAGCGCTCGACCAGCACCGGCTGGACGTCCCGCACGAAGTCGACCTCGAGCAGGTCGTCGCCGACCGGTTCGGGCTCGATGGGGCGGCGCGGGTCCTGGTTCTCGTAGCGGCTCAGGGTGAGCGAGGCGCCCGTCATGATGTCGGGCTCAGCCAGGGCAGGGGCGCCGTCGTCCCCGTCCAGGTTCCCGTGGCAGGACGCGCAGAGCGAGCCGTAGCGCTCCGAGCCGTGCTGCACCGTCAGGCCCTGGATGACGACCTGCCCCGCCGCGACCTCGTACCAGCGGTTGTGCATTGTGCCGATGGCCATGCCGTCCTGGTCGAGGGCCTGCAGGCGGAAGGGCACGTCCGCGGGGACCCGTGCCGTGAAGCTGCCGTCGGCGGCGAGCGGGATCTCGGCCAGAATGCGCGCCGGCGGGTGCCGGACCAGCCCGGCGCTGGTGGCCTCCAGCTGGCCATGCCGGGTCTCCTCCGGAGCGAGCGGGGTGCGGTCCAGCCAGGTCGTGGGCAGCGCCTCGACCAGCCGGACGCCCACGATGTCGTGGCGGGGAAGGCGTGCGCCGCTCGGGGCCAGGGCGCCCAGCAGCGCGTCCACCAGGGGCAGGCCGTGGTGCAGGAACAGACCGGTGTCACCTTCTGGCTGGTGCTGCCCTTCGCTTCGGTGGGGGGCGTGGTGCCAGATGGGCTCCGGGTCGAACGCAGACAGGCCCTCGAGCTCCACCAGCACCTCGCGCTCGGTCATGACCGGACCGCTCCCGTCGAGGGCCTCGGTGAAGCCCACCAGTTCGATCCGGAAGCGCGGGGTGGCCTCGGGGTCGCTCAGGTCCACCGGCTCGGCGCTGGCCGCCGCGAGCAGCCGGCCGTCGGCCAGCGGCGCCGGGTCACGCCAGGCGGTGCCGCCCCAGGGCGAGGAGTCCTCGTCCATCAGGGTCAGCGGCGGAAGGTAGAGCTGGAACGCGGGCTCGGCCCCGTCGTTGATCTCCGGCCCCAGGTTGCGGTCCACGACCCCCAGTTGGCCGGCGGGCCAGGCGTTGGCCAGGTCCCCCACGATGGCCACGTAGCGGCCATCCGCGGTCTCGCGCATGTCGTAGAAGAGGTCTGGCCCTGGCGAGACGCCGAAGTGTTGGTGGTACTCGGTGGAGAGGTTCGGCGGGAAGCGGAAGGGGTGGGCGCGGGCCTCTCCGGGCACCACCTCGCGCAGCGTGCTGACGCTGATCTCGCCGCCATTGGGGCCGATGTCGTACCAGCCGGGCTTTCGCTCGGTGTGGGGGGTTGAGGTCCAGCGGCGGAGCGCGCCGGTGTCCAGGTCCAGGCTGAAGAGGTCCGCGTCGGCGCGCTGGCCCGAGTCGTCCAGCAGGCCGCGCCGGGTGGACACGAACCAGATGGTTCGCCCTGCGCCCCAGGTGGGGTCCCGGTCGCTGCCCGGCGCATCGGTGAGGCGCGTGACCTCGCGGGTGGCCAGGTCCATCCAGTACAGGCTGTGGCCCTCGTCGTCCTGCCGGCGCATGGTGAACAGCAGCTCGGAGCCATCGGGAGACACGGCGGGGTCGCGGACGTCGGCGGGCTGCTCGTGCAGCTCCTCTGTCAGGTTCTCGAGGGCCGTGACCCCCTGCTCGCCCACGGTGGCCAGGTACAGGTCGCTGCCGGGGACGTAGCCTTCGAGCTCGAAGGCGTGCTCCGGCTCCACGGGGCCTCCGACGAAGACCAGGCCGCTCATCGGCAGCCCAACGGCACAGCCCTGGCCGGTCCGGGCCAGGCGCTCGGCGCAGGCCCACTCCCGGATCGCGTGCTCGCCAGCGTCGGTGAAGAAGTCGAAGTTGGTGCCCTTGTGGGCGACGCCGCGGTCCATCGCCTGGGACTTGCGCAGCAGCCGCGACTGGTCCGGGAAGCCGTGCAGTGACAGCTGCTCCAGGGACTCCTCGTAGTTGTGCCGGGTGGCCTCGATCGAGAACGCGCCGCCGTAGCCCACGTCCAGGGCGTAGGGGACGCCTCCCGCCCCCAGGCCGTGGCAGCCGCTGCTCAAGCAGGTGCCCTCGACCAGGGCGGGCTGCACGGTGTCGGCGAACTGCTGCTCGAGCTCGTCCAGCGGCTCGGGATCCTCGCCGCCATGGTCCTCCCGCTCGATCCACCGGGCGACCGCCTGGTACACGGGGTCCTCGGGCCCGGTGAAGTTGGCGTAGCCGTAGTGCGGGAGGCCTCCCTGCTCGACGGACAGCGGCTTGCGGAGCAGCGAGGAAAACGCCGGGTCCTCGACGGTGTTGATGGCGCGGCGCGCTGCCTCCCGGGCCTGCTCGGAGTCCACGATGCGCCCCCCGTCCACCTCGAAGACGAAGGTGTCCCAGGCGATGACCTGTCCGCTGGCTTCGGCGTCTGCGGCGACGCCGTGGCAGGTGGTCGACGCGCAGCTCGCCTCGAAGACCGGGACGACCTCGAGCTCGAAGCTCTCCTGGGCGTCCATCGGCCCGCAGGCCACCAGCATCAGCAGCGTCACAGCGACTCGAGGAAGGCGATGAGTGCAGCGCGGTCGGTGGCGGAGAACTCGCGGAAGGCCTCCTTGCTGAGCTCGGCCTCGCCACCGTGCCACAGGATGGCAGCCTCCAGGGTCTCGGCTCGCCCATCATGCAGGTAGGCCGCGTCCCCGAGCACACGGGAGGTCAGGCCGATGCCCCACAGCGGCGGCGTGCGCCACTCGGTCCCCGTCGCCTCGAAGGACTCGCGGCTGTCCGCCAGACCCATGCCCATGTTGTGCAGCAGCAGGTCGGTGTAGGGGTGGATGGTCTGGTTCGAGACCGCGGCGATCTCGTGGTCGCCGGTGACCAGGGTGGAGGTGTGGCAGCTCTCGCAGCCGATGTCGAAGAAGAGCTCCTCGCCCGCCAGCACTTGCTCGTCGTCCCAGTTCCGCCGCATCGGCACGGCCAGGGTGGCCGTGTAGAAGGCGGAGTCCTCCAGCACGACGTCGTCGATCTCGGGTTCGCCGCCCTCCGGGTAGAGGGGGTTCGTCACGCCCATCGACAGCAGGTAGTCGACCCCCGCCTGTTGGAGCAGGGTGGGCTGACTGGCTTTCCAGCCGAAGCGGCCCACGACGTAGGAGCCCGCCTCCTCGCTCCACACGTGGTTCACGCGTCCAGAGATGCCGTCACCGTCCGCGTCGTCGGGGTCGGCCATCGCCTCCAGCGTGGCGGGGCTGATGGCCTCGAGCAGCCCCAGGCCGAAGACCGGCGGAGGCAGCCGCGGTGAGATCTGCAGGTCGAAGCCCAGCTCGGAGCCGTCCTGCAGCACCACGCTGACGTCCCAGCGGCGCAGGATCTCGGTCGCGCCATCCGCGGGGAAGGTCACGTCCTGGTAGACCGGCTCCAGGTGTACGGTCGCGGGGGCCTCCTGGCCGTAGATGGCGTGGTCCTGGACCTGCAGGCCCAGCCCCGGCACGGGAGCGACTCCCCACCAGGGAACGGGCTCCTCGCCGCCCTGGGCGACGCGCACCACCAGCTGGGTGCCGGCGAGGGAGTCGCCGACCACCGGCAGCCCGCCGCCATCCCGAAGGTGGCAGAGGTTGCACGCGCGGCTGTTGTAGAAGGGACCCAGCCCGGGGTTGATCGTCGCCGGCGCCGATACGAAGGTGGCCTCGAACTGGACGTCGCCGTCCAGGTGCTGGTCGAAGGCTTCATCGGAGAGGTTCGGCGCCGGGTTCTCGAAGGCCGTGTAGGTGGTGTCGGCCAGCGTCGTCTCTCCGCCTGCAAGCGGGGGCTCGAGAGGCTCGGTCTCGGGTGTGCAGCCCAGCGCCAGGAGGAGCATGGTCGACCTCAGTTGGTGAATAGGCGCAGGAGGTCCTGCTCCATGGTGGTCTGGGTGGTCCGGATGGCTTCCTGTGCCGCCTCGATGTCGTCGGCAGAGTCGGGGTCAAGGATGGCGTCACGGAAGGGGCCCTCGATGGCCTCGAGGGCGGCCAGACTGGCCATCAGCTCCTGCTGCACCCGGGCGTCGAGCTCGGGGTCGACCTCGGCCACGTACAGGTCCAGGCCGTCACCCTCGGTCCCGCCCTGCGGCAGGTCGCCGGTGTAGACGTTCTGCACGCTGCGGATGTTGTCCGAGAAGTCGGCCAGCGAGTTGAAGCTGAACTGGCTCTCCACCAGCGTGGTGTCGGCCTCGTCGTAGGGGTCGGCGATCTTGCCGTTGGCGACCTCGTCCAGGATGCCGATCATGCCGCGTACCATCTCCTCGCCAAGGGACTGGCGCGAGGTGTAGACCGTGTTGTCCAGGGCCCCGGCGGTGGCGACCAGCTCGGCGTAGCCGTTGTTTGTCCACTCTCTTGCGAGCAGGTCACCGATGGAGGCCATCTCGGCCGTGACGGCGACAAGGTACTCGAGCTCGCGGTCGCTCAGGTCGTCCGCGGTGCGGCCGCTGTCAACGCCGAAGAGCAGGTACTCGGCGGTGTGGAAGCCCTTCAGGGTCGGGTCCAGATTGCTCACGTACTCCTGGGTGAGCACGTCGTCGCTGGCCAGCACGGCGTCCAGGTCGGTGCGGTTGACCGGCCAGGAGTCCAGGGCGGGGTCATAGCCGCCAGCGTCCACGGGACCGAAGAGGAAACCTTCGCTCAGCTCCCAGGGCTCGCGGGCGCTGATCCAGGCCTGCTGGGAGGCCTCCAGGTTGGCCTGGGCGGGGTCGGCCTGCAGGGTGAGTACGGCCTCTTCCAGCAAGCCAAGGCGGTCCGCGAGCAGCTCGTAGTCAGCGACGACCACCTCCCAGGCGAAGTCCTGGGCGATGGCCTCGGAGGCCTCGAAGTCATCGAAGGCGATCTGGCTGTCCGTGGGGTTGGTGCAGGCGAGCAACATGAGAGTCATCAGGAGGTCCTTGTTTGGTAGATGAAGCCGAACGACAGCAGCACGGAGTGCTCCGGGCGGAACTCGTCCGAACCCAGCACGCGGCGCTGTGCGTCCAGGCTGACGGCGACGGTGTCGCGGGTGGAGTAGGCGAGGCCAGCGGTCGAAACCGTTCGCTCGAAGCGCGGATTGTCGAAGATGCTCTCGTCGGTGCGGAACATCGTGTCGTAGCGCTGCAGGCGCAGGTGCGGCTCCAGCCGGTGGCCCCCTGCCGGGAGGACGTCGACGCCCACCTCGACCCAGGCGGCGAGCCCCTGGTTCGCGACGGGGCTGCGCAGCACGTCCAGGTTGTTCGAAAGCCGGCGGTTCTTCTCGCTGATGAGCGGCGCCTCGGAGAGCGAACCCCAGATGAGGGCGCCGTTGGCGCGCAGAGGCCCCCGGTTCAGGGCGATGTGGGCGTCGACCAGGAGCAGCGGGGCGAAGACGCCGGCCATGTCAGCCTTGGGGCGGTTGCCGGTCGTGCCACCGAACCAGGCGGAGGTCCCGGCCACGAGACCAGAAACGGCGACGAAGTCAACACGGAACACGCCCGCGAGGGAGGTGGCCCGCACCTCCTCGAAGCGACGCTGGTGGCCGCTGGCCACCCAGCTCTGGGAGCTGAAGCCGGTGGAGTCCAGGCTGTTGACCACCTGCCCGGTGAGCTCGAAAGAGGGGCGGCGGAGTTCGACCGAGAGGCCCATCTCGTCCCAGGTGGCGGGGACCACCGTGATCTCGGCCTCTGGACGGCGTAGAGCGACCAGATCCGTCGGCCGATGGGCGGTGTAGAGCTGCCCAAACGCGACGTACAGGCGTCCCGCCTTCACCGTCACGTGGGGGCCGACGCTCTTCGCCAGGAAGAGCTGCTCGAGCACCACCTCGCCACCGGCTTCGACCTCGTTTTCGTACTCGCCGAACTCTTCGAATTCCAGCTCGAGCGCGGCGCCGGTCCCTCCGTGCTCGACCTCCAGTTCAGCCTCGAAGGCCCAGCCTCCTTCCGCCTCGCCCTCCAGCTCCAGCACGAAACGGGTCTGGTCGAAGACCAGCCTGCTGTCCGGCGGGGAGCCGCCCTGGCCCGTCTGGTCTGCACCGTAATCGTGCCACCCGAAGTCCACCTGGCCGTAGCCATCCGCCTCGAGAGCGAAGGGACCTGCGATGGCCGAGTTCAGTAGAAGGGAGAGCACACCCTGGTCATATTGCAAATGATTATCATTTGCAACAAGAGGACTGAGTACGCCCTTGTCACCTGGCCGGACACTGTGATCCCACCGACTGATTCCACTGACTGCAACCGACAGTGATTCCTCACCTCTCCGGATACATCGAGTAGTCAGGCCCATCGCCGCGCCAAGGGCGGCAACGGCAAGGCCGTCAGTCGACCGCGTCGCTCGGCCCGAAGTCCTCTTCGTCGGTCGCCAGCCCGTCCTCGACCGCCGCCCTGTGCTTCATGGCGGCGACGACGGCGTCGTTGGCCTCGTAGAACATGTGGCCCTCGCCCAGCAGCTCGATGAGGGCGGTCTCCTCCATCACCTTGAAGACCGAGCCCTTCACGTGGGAGATGAAGACCTCGAGCGGGGAGCAGCTCGCCCACGCAGACGCCCGCTGGTGGGTGGTGTACGCCCAAGACCAAGGCGCCTGGACCATTGACCGCATCCTCCCCTCAAGCCAAACCACCCTGACCATGGAGCCGGGCTCGTGGGCCATCAGCGCTGCGGGCAAGCACGGGGTGGAGAGCTTGGGGGTGGTGGTCCAAGTGGAGTGAGCATGGCCACCAACGACTCCCCCAAGCACCAACTCCGCCTGCAGCGCTTCTGCGGCACCCAGGAACACCCCGTGGAGCGCGTGGAGATCTACGTGGCCCGCGGCGCCCCCACGCTGCTGTCGGTGGACATTTGGTGCGGACCCGCCACGGTGGACACCGCCCCCGAGGGCGACCAGTGCGGATGGGCCAGCCCAAGCCTGACCCTGTGGCTGCCTGTCCCCTCGCTGGAGCCGGCCGAGCTGGACGACTTCCAGGTCATTGTGCCGTGGACCTACCTGGCGGAGCGGGACGCGCGGCAGCGGCTGTATGTGTTCGAGCACGAGGGCCTGTGGGACATCGACGCCCACTTCGAGGTGCGCGGCGGCCAGGTGCTGCTGCGATTCACGGCGCTGGCGCGGGACCCCAACCACTACCGGGGAGACAAGCCCGACACCCAGGTCTCGGGGTCGTGCAGCTTCGCCCTGCCCAGCTGACGTGGTCAGGCCCGGGGATTCTCGGCACGCCGCCCTGCGTGATAGAAGCCGCCCATGACCCCTTGCGTGGTGTTGGACACAGAGACCACCGGCTTCCCCAACAACGGGGGGGGCTTCTGCGCCCGCATCATCGAGGTCGGCGCCGTGGTGGTCACCGAAGACGCGCGCGTGGTCTCGCCCATCTCCTTCTTTGTGCGACAGCCCCGGTCCCACCTGACCAGCTGGCAAGCCCAGCGGGCCATGCAGGTGCACAAGATCAGCGTGGACCGCGTGTGCCGAGAGGGCCTGGACGCCGACCAAGCCGCCCCCCGGCTGGCCGCGTGGATCGACAAGGTGCAGCAGCGCTTTGGGGTGTCCGAGGTGCGGGCCTACAACCAGTCCTTTGACTTTTGGTTCCTGGACCGGGCCCCCTGGGACTTCTTCGACCGCACCGGCCTGGCCCGGGGCCAGGACATCCAGCAGACCGCCAAGGCCGTGATGGGCGGCAAGCGGGGTCCGGCGCTCAAGAAGGCCGTGGCCTACGCCAACCGCTCGGGCGGAGACATTCCCTGGCTGGGGGACGCCCACCGGGCCGGCGAGGACGCGCGCATGGCGGCCATGATGGCGGTGTTCTTTGAGGGGCCGGGCGCCGTGAGCGGCTAGAGACCGATGGCCTGCCCCGACAGCAGCGGCCTGCTGTAGGACCGGAGCTCCCCCCAGCCGCTGTTGCCATAGGGCTCGGCCCAGGTCCACGTGGTGCTGCTGGTCCCGTACAGGGCACCCGGTCGGTACCAGGCTTGGCCTTGGACATCCACCTGCCCTGCGTCCCACGTCAGGCTGCTGGGCGCCGGCAGCCAGCCCCCCTCCAGGGCGATGGGGCAGGCGCTGGAGACCGACGAGCTGACCCGCGCCATGCTGCTCACCTTCTGGGTGCTGGACCAGCTCACGCTGGCGAAGAAGCGCCCCGACCAATCGCAACGCTGGTCTCCCTGCTGCACGCTGCCCGACGGGAAGAAGTTGGCGTAGTGGTGTCGCAGGCTGGGCCCGCCGACGTACAGATACTGCGCGCGCTGCACCGCCACGTGGCCGCCCGTGACCTGGACCTGGGGCCAGCCGCACTCGCCCACGCCCCAGCAGGCGTCGTCCATGCAGTCCGCGTACCCGTTGCCGTCCTCGTCGCCGGTCACGCTGCAGTCTTCGGTGCAGGCCGAGACACAGTCTGCGTCCTCGCAGTCAATGCGTCCGTCACAGTCCTGGTCCACCCCATCCCCGCAGTCCTCGGGCGCGCCTGGGTACACCGCCGGGTCGCCATCGTCGCAGTCGTCCTCCCACAGCCAGCCGTCCTGGTCCGCGTCCCCAACCGAGATCGAGGTGTCCGGCTCGGGCCCCGTGTCCACAGAGGGCGGGCCCTCCTGCCAGATGCCGCACGCCGCCAGGGCCGCAAACCACCACATGGGCGCCTCCTGTTTGGAGTCTACTCGGCCCGGGTTCGCATGCGGGCCCGTTTAGCCCTTGCGCAGCTGCTTGATCCGTAGCCCATTGGCCGAGTCGTCGATCAAGGTCGCCAGGCGCCGCGCCCGGGTCGCCTCCCGCTTGGCGCTGGTCACCCACTGCCGGGTGTGCTTGCGGTAGCCCTTGGGTTGGGCTTGGTAGAAGTCCCAGGCCCCCGGCGTCTGCTTGAAGCGGGCGATCATCTCGTCCGGCAGCGCCTCGGCAAAGGGGAGGAGAAGGCGGTACGAACGCGCGGGGTCGAGATCCAACTCGTTCCCATGCACAAGTCGATCTGAGAGCGCCGGGCGGAAGTCGAGTAGCCCAGAGTCCGGTAGGCCCCGCCCGAAGACGAAGGCACCGCCCTCGAAGCTAGACGCTGTGGAGGTTGAGCACGCTGAGCCCGGCCAGGATCCGGGCTTCGCGCAGGCGGGTCGCGATCTCGCCGGCACGGGTCCATCCGTCCATGGTCCCCGGCGGGCCAGCGTACTCGGACCAGCCGCCCATTCCAGCCCCGGGCAGGTTGGTCAGCAGGCTCGCGCCGAGGAGGCTCCAGCACTGCGGCCCGTAGTGCTTCTTGGGCATCAGCTCCTCGACCCGGACCCGGGGCGTCATGTTGTCGCCGAGGCACTGGAAGTCCTGGGTTCCGTCCAGGGCATTCAGACCGCCCTGGAACAGGCCCGACCAATCGTCCGCCCCAGTAAAGGCGAGGCCCTCCTCGAGCACCGCCCGCAGCCCGGCCTCCGCCTCGTCGAGGGGAGCGCGGACCAGCGGCAGGTCCTCCGCTCCCGACCACAGCACTTCGGGGGCGAAGTAGCCGGTAGCCCGGGGGGAGGCGATCAGTGAGGTCTGCCCAGCCCCGTGCACCGAGAGGACCCAGTCGACGCCCACCTCGATCCGATCCTGAACCACCGGATCCCGGCAGTGCCGCAGACCCAGGATCCTGGACTCGCCACGGATGTGCTCGAGCCAGTCGAGGGGATCGTAGGTCCTGCCGTCCAGCCCGGGGAGGACCTGATGGTAGTCCCTCCAGGGCCGGAAGCAGCTGCTCCGGTGGTAGACCCCCCTCATGGGGAGGTCGTGCTGGAGCCAGGCGTTGCCCCAGGTGACGAGGCTGAACAGCGGGGTGGAGGAGTAGCCGAGGGCGAGCATGGGTGAATCCTAACGCGAGACCCGTCGAACCCACCGCTTCGGGGCCGCACATTCCGCGGGAAGCAGGCGGGATTCTGCCGGCATCGAGGCCTCGGCAGAGCAGCGCCTTGTGGAGACGAGACACCAAAGCGCAGAATCCCCACACTGTTCGAACAGGCTCTCGACCGACGACGACAGCGGAGAGGCTTGGGATCGACTCTCGACCGAGGAACGAGACATGAAAGTGCGACGAGCCCAGTCCTCGGACATCCCGGAGCTGGTCCGCCTCAACGAGACGGTTCAGGAGCTCCATCACAGCG
>MPMF02243276.1_pt1 | contig 13887 bp, 13 predicted proteins | sample 1617271 | NCBI WGS metagenome assembly MPMF02 (sample SAMN05944812, study PRJNA350692) | marine metagenome | biome: marine; feature: ODZ; material: water; isolation source: 120 m water sample prefiltered with 30 um filter, filtered on to 0.2 um... | place: Pacific Ocean | collected 2012-04-09... | reverse complement strand
ATTAAATTTTATTTTTTACTATTTTCTGTACTATCTGTCCATCTGCTTGTCCTTTGGTTAAATTCATTACTTCTTTCATTATTTGACCAAAATTATTAATACCTTTCTTTATTACTTGATCGACTATTTTAATAATGTCTTCCTCTGACATCATTTTTGGTAAATATTTATTTATAATATTAAATTCTTCTTGTTCTTTATTCATTAATTCTATACGTTTAGCACTTTTATATGCATTAATAGAATCTTGTCTCTTTTTTAATTCTTTACGTAATATTTTTATTATTTCATCTTCATTTAATTCTTTTTTTAATTCTATTTCTTGATTTTTTATACTACTTTTCAACATACGTAAAGTACCTAACTTTAAATAATTTTTACTTTTTAAAGCTTCTTTTAATTCTTTGTCTAATTCCTTTTTTGATAACATAATAAATTATTATTCCTATTTATCATAATTATGATAAATAGGGTAAAATTTTATCTTCTTTTCTTAAAAAAATCATCAAATTTACCAATTTTTTTAAGATAATCTATCTTTTTTTCTATACCTAAAGAACGTAAAGCTTTAGATTTCTCTTTTTTAGTATTATGTTTTTTCTTAAAAAATCTTATTTTTCTAGCTTGTAAAAGCTTTCCACTTTGTAAAGTTTTTTTAGTAAACCTACGAATTAAACTTTCAAAAGACTCATTATCCTTTCTTTTAACTTCTGACACAAAATATACACCTCTCTTTCTTTAAAAATATTAATAATTATAAATTTTAGCTATTATTCTTAATATAATAATGACATTTTTAAAAACAAAAGTCAACCTAATAAATATCTGATTGACTTATATATTTTAAAGATTATTTTTTCTTTTTGTTACTTTTTTTCTTTACTATTTTTTTCTTTTTTTTAACTTTTAGTATAGTACTTTTTGTAATATTTTTTAATAAACGTTTTTCAACTTCTTTTTTAACCTTATTAATATCTAATATTTCTTGAACACCACTCTCCATATCTCTTATTAAGACAGTCTCATCATTAATTTCTTTTTGCCCTAATATTAAAGTATATTTAACACCCTTCTTATTAGCAATATCCATTTGATCTTTTAAACCTCTTTTAGACATATTTTCTATTACTTTAAAACCTTCTTTTCTTAAATATTCAAAAAGTTTTAATGCTTTTTTTCTTGCTTCTAGACCTAATTGGGCTACATAAAGATCTGGATTCTTTATTTTTGGTACTTCTATTTTATTTTTATGTAAAGAAATTATTAATCTTTCTATTCCTATAGCAAAACCTGCAGCTGGAATATCTTTACTCCCTAATAATGAAGATAAATTATCATACCTACCTCCACCACCTAAAGCTAATAATTTACCATCCTGACCTTTTTCTATTATCTCCCAAGTTGTCTTATTATAATAATCTAAACCTCTAACTATTTTTGTATTTAAATTATATTCTATATCTAATTCATCTAAATATTCTAAAACCATCATAAAATGATCTCTACTATCTTCACTTAAATAATCTAATACTTGAGGTATATCTATAGATAATTCTCTACATTTAATATTTTTACAATCTAAGAGTCTTAAAGTATTTTTAATTAAACGTTTTTTACAATCTGAACATAATTTATTTTTTTTACTTTGATAATATTGTTTTAATACCTTTATGTATGTTTTTCTACTTTCATCATCACCAATACTATTTATTTGAATTTCAATATCTAAACCTAATTCTTTTAATATAAAATATGAGATAGCTATTAATTGAGCATCTATTACAGGATCATCATCACCTATCGCTTCAAAACCAAACTGCCAAAATTGACGATATCTACCTTTTTGAGGTTTATTATATCTAAATTGAGGACCAAAATGATATAATTTTACTGGTTGTGGTAAATTATGCATTCCATGTTCAATATAACTCCTAATTATACTAGCTGTATTTTCTGGGCGTAAAGATAACTTATCATTACCTTTACTAGTAAAAGAATACATTTCTTTGTTAATAACATCTGTATCCTCACCTACAGTTCTTTTAAATAAATCTGTAAACTCTACTATAGGAGTATCTATACGGGAAAATCTATAATTAAATGCTATATCACTAATTTTTTTTCTTATTAAATTCCAATAATTTTGTTCATCTGGTAAAATATCTTTCATTCCCTTTACCAGATTTATTTTACTTTTCCTAGCCATATATTTTAATTATATTCTGGTAAATTAAATGTAGAAACTCTATCCAAAGGCCAACCTCTAAACCAAACTTTACCTATAATATACTTTTCCTTTAATGGCCCAAAACGACGAGAATCATAACTATTATTTCTATTATCTCCTAAAACAAAATATTCATTTTCTGCTAGCATAATTTCTTCTGTATTATCTGTAGAAAATAATTTAATATATTCTTCTTCTAAAATTTTATTATTAATATATACTTTTCCATTTATTATTTCTATAGTTTCACCAGGTAAAGCTAAAATTCTTTTTATATAATAAGTACTTGGATCTTTAGGATATTTAAAAACAATAACTTCGCCTCTTTGTGGTTTATTAAATCTATATATTATCTCATTTATAATTAAATATTCTTTATTATAAAAACTAGGTTCCATTGAAGCTCCTTCTACATAAAAGGGTTGTATCAAAAACATTCTCACAGGTAATATAATAGCTAAAGATATTAAAACAACTTTAACTACTTCAAATATTAATAACCCTATTTTTTTAGCATATCTAAAAATAATACTCTCTTCAGAATCCGAAAAATTATTTAAATTAAAATCTTCAGTAACTAAATCATTTATATCTTCTTTTTCTACTTTATCAGATAATAAACTTTTTTTATTTTTTTTCATACTCATAATTAATGAATTGATTATACATAAACATTAAATTAAAATCAACTATATATTAAATTGACTTTAAATATTTTTATTAGTATAATTTACCCACATCTAAAAATTATATATTGATTTAATGAATAGCCCTGATTTTAAAAAAAGAAAAATTAATTTTTTAGAAAATTTAGATAATAATGAAAAAAAAGAACCTCAAATTATACCAAAAAAAACACCTAAAAAAAGAAAAAAAGTTTATTTCTTTTTTATATTATTAATTATTATTTTTACATTAACAAATAATATAGTTTCAGCTGGTAATGATGGTTTTTTATCTGGAGTTAAAAATGGATATTTAATTAGACAAATTACTAATATAATATCTAGTTCTGAAAAATATTTAGAAGGAGAAAAAGAAGATAGAATTAATTTTCTTCTTTTAGGTATGGGTGGAGAAGGTCATAATGGTCCATTTTTAACAGATACTATTATTTTAGCTAGCTTTAGAGCATCTACAAAAGAGTTAGCTTTATTTTCTCTTCCAAGAGATATGATTGTTCCCTTAACATCATATAACTATCGTAAAATTAATCACATATACACAATTGGAGAATTAGATAATAATACTACAGGAGGAGAATTAATAAAAAATGTAATCTCTAGAACATTAGATATGCCTATACATTATTTTGCAACAGTAGATTTTAATGGATTTATAAAATTAATAGATGCAATTGATGGAATAAAAATAAATGTAGAAAAAGAATTTACAGATAGAGAATTTCCAACAAATGACTATAAATACCAAGAAATACATTTTAATTCTGGAAAACAAAAAATGTATGGATTAACAGCATTAAGATATGCTAGATCAAGGCATGGTAATAATGGTGAAGGATCAGACTTTGCTAGAATAAAAAGACAACAAAAAATATTACTAGCAACAAAAGATAAAATAACTTCATTTAATACATTAATAAATCCTAAAAAAATTACTAATCTATTTTCCATATTTAATAAATATACAAAAACAGACTTAGAACCATGGGAAGCAGTTAAATTAATACACATGGGAAAAGAATTAAATTCAGAAGAAGTTATATTTAAATCTATAGATAATAGACCTGGTAATTACTTAAAAGCTGGTTTAGCAGAAGATGGCGCATATATATTACAACCTGTAACAGGTGATTATGATCAAATAAAAATATTGGTAAAAAATATATTTGATTTTAAACAAATAAATTTAGAAAATTCTAAAATAGTTATTCAAAATGGTACAAAAGTACCAGGATTAGCATTAAAAGCATTTAATCATTTAAAACAAATGAATTACAATGTTATTAAGTATGGTAATTCTAAAACACAAGATAAAATAATTACAAGCATATATAAATATAATGAAGATAACACTAATACTGAAGAAGCTTTAGAGAATATATTTCAAACAAAAATTAAATATAATATACCATTAGAATATTCTAATTATAAAATAACTTCAAATTGGAATATTAATGATGAATATGGAAAATTAGAACAATTAGATTTTTTAATTATTTTAGGCGAAGATCAAGTTATTGATGAAAGTATAGAAATAATAAAAACTATAGAACCAGAATTATTAAAAGAAGATAAAGAAGAAATAGAAGATTAAATATATGGCAAAAAATTTATATAAAATAGCTATAGTGGGGCGTGTAAATGTTGGAAAATCTACTCTTTTTAATAAACTAATCTCGGAAAAAAAAGCTATCATATCTCCTTTCTCAGGTACCACTAGAGATAGAAATTATGCCGTGAGTTCTTGGAATAAAATTGATTTTAATTTAATAGATACTGGTGGTTTAGAAGATGATAAAAAAAATATAAACAAAGCTATAAATGAACAAATTACTAAAGCTATAAATGAATCTGATTTAATATTATTTTTAGTAGATAGTCAAAGTGGATTAATGCCAGATGATTATAAAATTACTAAAATATTAAAAAAAACTAACAAACCATTATTATTAATAGCTAATAAATCTGATAATAAAAAATTAAGAGAAAATATTGCTGAATTTTATAAATTAAATATAGGAGAACCATTACCAATATCTGCACGTAGTGGTTCAGGTACAGGAGATTTATTAGATGAAATTGTAAATAGATTAAATAAATTAAAAAAACCTAATAAAAGAAAAAAAGAAATAGAAGATGATAAAAAAATAAAAGTAGCCCTAATAGGAAAACCAAATGTAGGTAAATCTTCTTTAATTAATTCTTTATTAGGAGAAAATAGAGTTATTGTTTCTAAAAAAGAACATACAACAAGAGATGCGCAAAATATAGAAATAAATTATAATAAACAAAAAATATTATTTATTGATACAGCTGGTATAAGAAAAAAAACTAAAAAACCTATAAACGCTTTTGAGAAACAAAGTGTTAAACAAAGTTTAGATAGTATAGATAAAGTAGATATAATTTTATTTATGAATGATATTTCTAAAAAACTTACATTTCAAGATAAACATTTATTAGATAAAATAATAGAAAAAGGTAAAGGAATAATATTAATAGCTAATAAATGGGATTTAATACCTAATAAAAATACAAACACTGCTGGAGAATATATAAATTATTATAAAAGTTTTATCCCTTTTCTAAAATGGGCACCAATATTATTTATATCTGCTACAAAAAAACATGGAATTAGTAAAATATTACCTACAATAATATCTATATATAAAGAAAAAAATAAAACTATAACAGATAATGCTTTAGATAAATTATTAAAAAATATAGTAAAAAAACATAAACCAAGTAGAGGAAAAGGAACTAAACATCCTTACATTTATAAAATAAAGCAAGTATCTACTAATCCACCAACTTTTGCTGTGAAAGTAAATTATAAAGCATTTATGCAACTTTCATATTTAAAATTTATAGAAAATAATTTAAGATATAAATTTGGTTTTGAAGGAACACCAATAAAAATATTTATACAAAAATTAAAAACAAATATATAATATGATACTAATTATCGGATTAGGTAATCCAGGAAAAAAATATGAATATACACGTCATAATTTTGGTTTTATTTCTTTAAATTCTTTAGCTAAAAAAAATAATATTACTTGGAAAAAACATACAACAAGTAATAGCTTAATTACTTACTTTAAATTAAAAAAAGAAAAAATAATATTAGCTAAACCACAAAATTTTATAAACAACTCTGGTATTTCTGTTAAATCTTTAAAACAATACTATAAAATACCTACTAATAAAATTATAATAATTTATGATGACATAGATATTACTTTTAATAAATTAAAAATATCTAAATCAAAATCATCAGGTGGACATAATGGTATTTATTCTATTATTCAAAATTTAAAATCTAAAGAATTTATAAGAATAAGATTAGGTATTGGTCCTAAAAAAGGTAAATTAGAATCTTTTGTTTTAAAAGAATTTAACAAAAAAGAAAAGAATATAATACAAGAAATAATAGATACCAGTCATTTAGCGTTAGAAGAAATATTAAATAATAATTATGATTCTGCTGCTAATAAATATAATTAATTAAATTCAATTTTAATTCCTGGTCCCATTGAAGAAGTAATTGTTATATTTTTTATAAAACTACCTTTAAGTGTACCTGGTTTTGTTTTTTTTAGTGCTTCTATAAAAATATTAAAATTTTCTACTAATAATTTACTCTCAAAAGAAACTTTACCTATAATTACATGTATATTTGCTGTGTCATCATTTTTATATGTAATCTTACCTTTTTTTAATTCACCTATCATTTTTTCTAAATTAGAGCTTATTGTTCCTGTTTTAATATTAGGCATTAATCCTTTTTGACCTAATATCCTTGCAATAACTGATAAATTTTTCATCATATCTGGAGTAGTTACAGCAATATCAAAATCTGTCTTATTTGTTTTTTTTATCTTATTTATTAAATCATCAGAACCTGCAATATCTGCTCCGAATTTTTTAGCCTGATCAATTTGATCTTCTAATACAAAAGCAACAACCCTTATTTTTTTTCCAGTACCATTTGGTAAAATAACTGAACCTCTTATTATCTGATCACTTTTTTTAGGATCAATATTTAATTTTACATGCACTTCTACTGAAGCATCAAATTTAACTTTTGAGGTTTCTTTTACTAATTCTATAGCTTCTGATATTTTATATAATTTACCATTTTCTATTTTTTCTTTAGCTTGTATTAATCTTTTACTAATCATAATTTTAATAATTAGAGGTTAAACACTTTATTGACTAAATAAAGTTCCCTCATTAATTTATTTCTTAATTTCAACACCCATTTGTTTAGCAGTGCCAGCTATAATTTTCTTAGCTGCTTCAATATTATTTGTATTTAAATCTGGCATTTTAGCTTCTGCTATTTCTTTTAATTGTGTATCTGTTAATTCACTAACCTTATCCTGTAGTGGATTACCAGAACCTTTTTTAATATTTAATTTTTTCTTAATCATATCAGATGCTGGGGATTTTTTTAATATAAAATCAAATGTTTTATCTTTATAAATTGATAAATCTACAGGAACTATTTCCCCCATCCTATCTTTTGTAGCATCATTAAATTTTGTACAAAATTCTTGAATATTAACTCCATGTGGACCTAAAGCAGTACCAACAGGTGGAGCTGGATTAGCTTTACCAGCCTGAATTTGTAATTTTAATAATTGTTTTAATTCTTTACCCATATGTTTATATAACTTTTTATATTTAATTTTTTTTAATTTGTAAAAAATCAAGCTCCACAGGCGTTTCTCTACCAAACATAGATACCAATACTTTAGTTTTACCTCTAGCTTCATCAATTTCTGATATTTTACCCTCAAAATCTTTAAATGGACCATCTATTATTTGAACATTATCACCAGGTGCTATGTCTATTTTAAATTCTGGTTCTTTATTACCTATTCTTTCCATAAGAGCTTTTATTTCTGTTTCAGAAACAGGTGTAGGTGTATTACCAGAACCAACAAATCCAGTTACATTAGGAGTATTTCTTACAACATACCAAGAAGCATCTGTTACTACCATATTTACTAAAACATAACCTGGAAATATTTTTTCTTGCACTTTTTTTCTTTTTCCATTTTTTATTTTAATCTTATTTTCCATTGGAATAAGAACATCAAAAATTCTATCTTCCATATCCATAGATTCTATTCTTTGTTTTAAATTACGTGATACATTTTCTTCATAACCAGAATATGTGTGTAATACATACCAACGTTTACCTTGTTGTAAATTTTGTTTTGGCATAATTTTTATTTAATAACATTTTCTAAAATCTTACTTAAAATAAAATCAATAGAACCTAAAAATATAGCTACACTAAGTGAAATAACAATAACTATTAAAGTATGTTTAATTGTTGTTTTTTTTGTAGGCCAAACTACTTTATATAACTCTTCTTTAGCACCCTTTAAATAATTTATTAATTTATTCATAATTATAATTTTAAGTTTTTTAAAACAGCCCCTATGTGCTGTTTATAATAAAAATAATATAACATAAAAAAATATTTTTTGCAAGTGTTTATATTAAATGATTAATATTTTTTTAAATATCTAAATTTTTTACTAACTTAGCATGTGTCTGAATAAACTTTTTACGTGGAGCTACATCCGCACCCATTAATGTTTCAAAAACTTCATCCGCTTTTGCTGCTTCTTCTACAGTAACTATTTTCATTACTCTATTTTCAGGATTCATTGTTGTTTTCCATAATTGACCTGGATTCATTTCACCTAAACCTTTATATCTTTGTATATTAACTTTAGTTCTTTTAATAGGCCTTACTTCTGTATCAGAATCTTCATCTAATTCTGATTCTAATTCTTTTTCTGTTATTTTAAATTTCTTCTTAACTTTATTTAATTCAATATCATTATATACATATTCTATTTCTTTTCCTTTTTGAATTTTATATAAAGGTGGTTGTGCTATATATATCTTTTTGTTACGAACTAATTCTGGAAAATGACGATAAAATAATGTTAATAACAATGTTCTTATATGAGAACCATCTACATCTGCATCTGTCATTATTATTATTCTATCATAACGTAAACTATCAATATCAAATTGCTCCCCAATATTTGTTCCTAAAGCTATTATAAGAGATTTAATTTCATTATTTGCTAACATTTTATCTAATCTAGCCCTTTCTACATTTAAAATTTTACCACGTAATGGTAATATAGCTTGAAAATTTCTATCTCTTCCTTGTTTAGCACTACCTCCAGCAGAATCTCCCTCAACTATATATAATTCTGATTCTTCTGGATTACGACTAGAACAATCTGCTAATTTACCAGGCAATGTCAAACCATCTAATGCACCCTTTCTTAAAACTGTCTCTCTAGCAGAACGAGCAGCTATTCTAGCCTGAGCTGCTAATAAACATTTACTTAATATTGCCTTAGCATCGTTTGGATTTTCTTCTAAAAATATTTCTAAAGCTCGAGAAAAAATAGAATCTACTACGGGCCTTACCTCTGCATTACCTAATTTAGATTTAGTTTGTCCTTCAAATTGAGGTTCAGATAATTTAACACTAACAATTGCTGTTAATCCTTCTCTAATATCATCTGAAGTTAAATTGCTATCTTTTTCTTTAAGAAAATTATTTTTACGAGCATATTTATTTAATGTTCTAGTTAATGCAGCTTTAAAACCAACTAAATGACTCCCACCATCTACATTATGAATATTATTAGCAAAAGCATACATAGATTCACGATATTCTGTAGTATATTGAAAAGATATTTCTACATTAATATTATTTTTTTCTTTATTAATATAAAAAACTTTATATTGTTTTACTTCATTATTTTTATTTAAATGTTTTATATATGAAGCAATACCGCCTTCAAAATAATATTTATAGGATTTTTTATTTTTAACATCTCTTTCATCATAAATATTTATTTTAATACCTTTTGTTAAATATGCTTGTTGTCTTAAATGATTTACTATTATGTCCCAATCAAATTCTGTTACAGTAAATATACTATCATCTGGTATAAAAATTTGAGTAGTACCATTTTTCTTAGATTTTCCAACTATTTTTAGTTTACTTGTAACTTCACCCATTTTATATTCTTGAGCATATATTTTTTTATCTCTACTAACTTCACAACGCATCCATTTTGATAATGCATTTACAACAGAAATACCAACACCATGTAAACCTCCTGATACTTTATACCCTCCACCTTCACCAAATTTACCACCTGAATGTAATGTAGTCATTACCGTCTCTAAAGCAGATTTTTTTGTTACTTTATGCTTTCCTACTGGAATACCACGACCATTATCTGATATAGATACTTTGCCTCCTAATAATAATTTTATTTCTATAGTATCCGCATAACCAGCCATTGCTTCATCAATACCATTATCTACAGCTTCCCAAATTAAATGATGTAAACCTTCTTTAGAAGTATTACCAATATACATACCTGGTCTCTTTCTAACAGGATCTAAGCCTTCTAAAACTGTAATATTTTTAGCACTATATTTATTATTTTTTACTTGTTTTTTTACCATTATTATTTACTAATGAGGTTATGTTATCATAAAATTAATAAAAAAACAACCCTTAAGATTATTTTTTATTATTAATTTTTTATCTAAAATTAGCGTAATTTAGCATTAAATCTTTTATTTAAACTCTTTAAAATATTATCAATTAATTTATCTATTTCTTCTGTCAATAATGTTCTATCTTTACTTATAAATTTAATATGAAAAGCCAAAGATTTTTTACCTTTTTCTACACCCTTTCCAATATATATATCAAATGGACTAACATTAACTATTAAAGAAGAAATTTTATATACTTCTTTTTCTATTTCTTTCCACTGTAAATCTTTATTTATTATAATAGCTAAATCTCTTTCTATACTTGGATATTTATTTAATTTAATATATTCTTTATTATCATTAATATATTTAACTAAAACACTAAAATTAAAATTCCAAAAACCAATATTTACTTTGTCTATACATAAATCTTTAGATAATAATCCGAAATTACCTAATATTATATCTTGATATTTTATATTATATGATAACTCTGCGTATGAAATATCACATTTTTCTATATTCCAATTTATATTCCAATATTTAGATAAACTATCTATTGTACCTTTTAATGAAATAAATGTTTCTTGACTATTACCAACACTAACCTCTGCACCTGTTAAATATTTTTCTTGTTTTGGTAAAAATTCTTTATTATTATTATTTATATTATATATTCCACTTATTTTTTTATCAAAAACTCTTTGTAATTCAAATATTTTAAATTTTTTAAAATATCTTAAATTCTCTTCTACTTTAGATAATATATTTGGTAATAATGAATTATTTAAAAAACTATGCTCAGGACTCATAGGATTAATTACTTTAATATTATTTTTTAATAAATTAAATCCTAACTTTTTAGACCATATTACATCAGTAAAGGGATATGTATATACTTCATTATATTTATGCCCTAAAGCTAAATAATATTTTATATCTTTTTCCTTATTTAAATTAATATTAATATCTGGTTTTTGTAATTCTACTGATGGTAATTTAGAATCAATATTATCATAACCATATATTCTGGCTACCTCCTCTACTATATCTTCTGGTATACTTATATCTTTAGTAGCTCTAAAACTTGGTACTTTAATAAAAAAAATACCATATTTATATTTAACTTCAAATTTTAACCTTTTTAATATTTTTTTAATTTCTTTAGTTGGTATTATAACACCAAATCTTTTATTAATTAATTCCTCAGAAACTTTTAATTCTATTTTTTTAAATGGATTATTATTTATATCTACTAATTTACTAGCTACATATGATTCTAAATTTAAAGAAAGTATTAATTCCGTAGCTCTTTTAATGGCTAAAATTGTTAATTCTGGATCTAAAGATTTTTCAAAACGAGAAGAACTATCACTACGTAAACCTAATTTATTAGATGTTTTACGTATATTAGAAGCACTAAAATTAGCTGATTCTAATATTATTTCTACAGTACTTTTACTAATTTCACTATTTTGACCTCCCATAATACCAGCTATTGCTAAATATTTATTAGAATCTGATATCATTAAAGTATCTTTAAATAATTTTCTTTTTTCTCCATCTAAAGTAATAAACTCATCACCTTCTTTAGCTTTTTTAACTTTAATATGATTATTTATTATTTTATCAGAATCAAAAGCATGAAGTGGTTGACCTAACTCATACATAACATAGTTAGTAATATCTACAATATTATTTATAGAGCGAATACCTACTGAAAATAACATCTTTTTCAACCACCAAGGACTTTCTTCTACTTTTATATTTTTAATAATTAAACCTGAATAACGATAACAATTTTCTTTATCTTTTATGGAAACTTTTAATTTTTTCTCTTTGTTTATTATTAATTCAGAAACTTTATATTCTTTTAATTTTATTTTATAAATAACTGATAATTCTCTAGCTAAACCATATTGCCCCCATAAATCTGGTCTGTGATTTATTGATTTATTATCTATATTAATAATAGTATCATCTAACTCTAAAGCTTGAAAAATTAATTGACCTGGTTTAATTCTTAAATTTGATAAATCTAAAATTTCATTTTCAATTTTTTGAGAAAATAAATTATCTAGACCTATTTCAGAACTACTTACTATCATTCCGTTACTTTCTACTCCTCTTATAATTATTTTTTCTAACTTTATATAATCTTCTTTACCATGCCATTTTACCATAGAGCCTACCTTAGCTACTGCTACTAACATTCCTTTATAAAGATTTGAACCTCCACAAACTATTTGCTCTGTTTCTCTACCAATATTTACTTTACAAACTTTAAGTCTATCAGCTTTAGGGTGTTGTTCTATTTCTATAATTTTACCTACTAATATACCTTCTAAAGAATCTTTAATATTTAAAATACTATCTACTTCTACAGTAGACATTGTTAAATCTAAACCTAACTCTTTATTTGTTTTTCTAGGTAATTTTAAATAATTTTTTACCCATTTTAATGATAAATACATACTAAAATTGTTTTAAAAATCTTAAATCTCCTGATTGTAATAATCTAATATCATCAATTTTATATTTCATCATAATCATACGTGTCAATCCTAATCCAAAAGCAAAACCAGAATATAATTTAGGGTCTATATTACCAGCTTTTAATACCGTGGGATGAACCATGCCACATGGCATTAATTCTACCCAACCAGATTGTTTACAAACAGGACATCCTTCTTTATTACATACTAAACATTTTATATCCATTTCAAATCCTGGTTCTACAAAAGGAAAAAAACCTGGTCTTAATCTTACATCTATATTTTTATGAAATACAGAAGATAATAATACTTTCATAGTAGCTATCAAATTACCAATATTTATATCTTTATCTACCATTAAACCTTCTAATTGATAAAAAGTATGATCATGAGAAGAATCAGTAGATTCATTACGAAATACCCTTCCTGGAAATATCCCTCTAAAAGGAGCCCCTTCCTTCTCTAACATTCTAACTTGTAAATTAGAAGTATGTGTCCTTAATGTATTATGATTTTCTAACCAAAATGTATCTTGAGTATCTCTAGCAGGATGATCTTCGGGAATATTTAAAGATGTAAAATTATAATATTCTGATTCTAACTGAGGTCCATCATAAACTTTAAAACCTAGTTGTTTAAAAGAATCTTCTATCTCATATTGAATTTTACTAGATGGATGAATACTACCAACTTCTTTATCTTTACCTGGCATACTAGAATCAAAAGATATAAAATGAAAATTTTTATCTTTTAATATTTTTTTCTTACTATTAAATATACCCACTAATTCTTTTTTTACTTTATTAGCTAATTTACCTAATTTTGGTTTTTCTTCAGAACTTAAATTTTTAATTTCTTTCAAAATTTTATTTAATTCACCTCTTCTACCTAAATACTTAATTTTTAATTTTAATAATTT
>MPMF02091758.1_pt1 | contig 13901 bp, 13 predicted proteins | sample 1617271 | NCBI WGS metagenome assembly MPMF02 (sample SAMN05944812, study PRJNA350692) | marine metagenome | biome: marine; feature: ODZ; material: water; isolation source: 120 m water sample prefiltered with 30 um filter, filtered on to 0.2 um... | place: Pacific Ocean | collected 2012-04-09... | reverse complement strand
TGCCATCGCGATCACGCTGGTGGACATCGAGCCTGACCAGTTCGGCTACACCCTGATCATTCCCGGGTTTGGCTTTTTGCGCGACCTCTATACCGAGCCATTTTTCGTCGGCTGGCGGACGGCGCGGGACGGCGCCACCTCCGCCCAGATGCCGGGAGTCCGCATTCCCATGGCCGCCTTCATGGGCTCCGTCGGCGTCATGCCCGGTGCCCCGGAAGTGGCTGCCTGGAAGGCGCGCGAAGGCGCCCTTGCCGCGGCAGGCGGCATCGCCTTGATGCCGCAACCGACCGGCGCCCAGCCGGCAGCGGTGTGCGGCCCTGAAGGCAGTGACGCAGCTGACTGCCTGCGCACCATTCCACCACGCGAAAATGGCGGTAATATGGACGTGCAGCAGATGCAGATCGGCACCACGCTCTTGTTGCCGTGCTACGTGGACGGCTGCGGCGTGTTTGTCGGCGACGTGCACTTTGCCCAAGGCGATGGCGAGGTGTCCGGCACGGCGATCGAGATCGGTGCCAAGGTGACCATACGCACCGAGATCCGTTCCGGCGCCGGTGCCCATATCACGGGCCCACAATTCGAGGGCGGCGCCCAGCTCAAAACCATCGCACCGAGCGAGTTCTACGCGACGGTCGGCTTTCCGCTCAAGAATAAGGGCGAGATTCCGCCCTTCCTCGCCTATCTCGACGGCGGCCAGATCGCCGATCTAGAAAACCTCAACGAGGACCTGACCTTGGCGGCCCGCGCCGCGCTGATCGAGTTGATCGCCTATATTCAGCGCGAACACGGCTTGAGCCGCGAGCAGGCCTATATCCTGACCAGCGTCGCCGCCGACTTGGTGGTGGGCCAGGTGGTCGATCTGCCCAACTATGCGGTATCGGCCATTCTCGACCTCAGCGTCTTCGAGGACTGATACTAAAATGCTCGACCGCCGCGCAGTCCTGCGTGGCACTCTGGCGGCGGCAAGCCTTGCCGCCGCCAGCGGGCATACGCCCTATCGCCAGTGGTCGGTCTATCGCCAAAAACATCTTCTGATCGGCTGCTGCCGTGCTGATGCTCCCACCTATCCGCTAGCCAAAAGCATCGCCGCGGTACTCGCCAAATGGCTTCCAGAAAGCCGCTCCCGGGTCAGCCGTGCGCCCGACCAGCAGCGCCTGGCAAGCCTGATCACCACAGGCCAGCTTGAGGTGATACTGTTCTCGAAAGCGGATGCCAGGGCGCTAAATAATGGCCAAGACCCGTTCGCGAAATTCGGGCCATCACCACTCACCGCCCTCTTCCGCTTTGGCGAATACCTACTCGTCAGCCGCCCCGATTTCCCCGACCGCCACGCCTGGCTGGTCGCCAAGACGTTGAGCGAGCGCCTTGCCGATTTCGAGGCCGCTGCCCCTGCGAACAACGTGACTTTGGTCAGACACCCCGGCGCCACCGCCTATGCCGCCGGAGCCCGCGAGCCCGCAGGCCCATCCACCACCGACCAGACCGCCAGCGTGCCAGACGATCACAGTCATTAAGGCAAATGGAAGCTAGCTTTCATTCTCCGAACTGAATTGAAAAATTCTGGTCGAAAGTTTTCATTTGCCCTCAAGCCTGGACACTGGGGCGGACGGCGATGACGTCGAACCAGCGCTTTACGTTGATACGGTCCTCCGGCACCGCAATCTCGCCGCGTGCGGCCATAGCGGTGGCAACCCAGGCGGTGATGTCGGCGATGGTGAAACGCGGCCCAGCAAGGAACTCGCTATCACCGAGGCGCACATCGATGTGCTCGAAAAAGCGCGCGGCCGAGGCGCGGCCGCGTTCGACCAATGCCGGGATCTGCGGCACACCTCGGGTGCCCGGCAGAGCGCGGTCCTCGAACAGGGGCAAGAGATTGCGCACAGTCTCGGCGACCGCCATCAGCCCATCATGCTCGGCGCGGCGGTTCCACATCTCGACGATCGCCTTATCCTTGGCATCGATGCCCATCAGCGGTGGCTCGGGGTGCATCTCCTCGACATAGCGGCAGATCGCCACCGACTCACCAATGCAGGTGCCGTCGTCAAGCTCCAGCACCGGCACCATCGCATAAGGATTTAACGCCTGAAACGTCGCTGCGAACTGTGCCATCTCGCGCACGTTCACCTGCTCGGTGGGAACCTTGATCCCCTTCTCCGCCAAAAACATACGCACCCGTCTAGGGTTCGGCGCCTGGGTGAAATCGTAGAGCTTCATATGTGCGAACTTACTGCCGCTCCAAGATTCCACCCGTGGGCCTGGGCGGATGCGCCGCTAGAGCCTCTTCGATGGGCTCGGTGCCCCAGCCGGGAGCTGTTGGAAGCTGCAAAATACCGTTCTCGATTTGCGGCACCACAGTGAACAGCTCGTCGCGCCAGGGTACCTGGTCGATGTCAATCTCCATGATGCGGAAGTTGGGCACGGCGGCGACAAAGTTGGCGTTCATCATGGTAGATAGGTGACCATAGAAGTTATGTGGTGCGATATTGACCTCCCAAGCCTCGGCAGCGGCGGCAATCTTCATCGACTGCCAGATACCATTCCAGATAGCGTCGATGATGAACACATCCATCGACTGGTGCCGCAGATAGGGCTTGAACTCACGGATGCCGAACAGCGTCTCGCCGCCGGAGATCGGCGTGTTGCAGTAACGCCTGACATCCGCCAGTGCCTCCGGGTCGTAGAGGTCGATCTCGATCCAGAACAGCCCTTGCGGATCGAGCGCGTGAGTAACCTTGCGCAAGCCCTCGGCCTTAAAATTAAAATTAAGATCCAAGAGGATATCCATCTCGGGCCCGGTGCCATCGCGGAAGGCCTCGAGCTCGGCGATCAACGCATTGATGGTATCGCGCTCCGCATTGAGGCCGATATGGCCCGGCGGCATGTTGAAGCCCGGTGCCCAGAGCGGCGGGTCCATGTCGAAATTGAAGATGTTGGTCTTGAGCGCGCTGAATCCCTTTTCGCGAACCTCCTGGCCTAGTGCCTTGCAGCCGTCCAGCGAGCGCAGCGGCTCGCAGCCATGCGCCTCGGGTCTCGATACCCGATAGGTGCCACAGTGGGACCAGTAAACGCGGATGCTGTCCCGCACCGGCCCGCCGAGCAGCTCGTAGACCGGCACGCCGAGCGCCTTGGCCTTGACGTCGAGCAGAGCGTTTTCGATCGCCGCGATGCCCTGGGCGACAACACCGCCTGCTGCCGGGCGCGTCACCGCATACAGGTCGGCGTAGATTGCTTCCGTCGGCCGCGGGTCGCGACCGATAACCTGATGCGCCAGGCCCGCGATGACGGCGCTGACGCCCGGCGACCCAAAGCCTTCCTGGTATTCGCTCCAGCCGACCAGGTCTTCGTCCGTACTCAGCTTGACGAACGAGAAATTACGCCACCCCGCATCGCAATGCAGGGTTTCGATATTGGTAACCTTCATTCTCGGGACCCTCGGCAGAAATACGGTTGCGACTCGGCCCGGAGTATGTGACAGGACAACATCGTCTGGCTAGGCTGCTCTTGGAACGGAAGGGGACGGAGTCATCATGCTACGCTGGCTGATGCTGATATTGCTGCTTCTTGCGGCACCGTCAGCGCTTGCACAAGAGAGCACGGGCGAGACCACAGATGTCGAGGCGCTGATAGCGACCCTCGAGGACGAGGCCGAGCGTGAAGCGCTGATAGAGACGCTCGAAACGCTTATCGCGGCCGATCAGCAGACCGAGGTGCAACCCGGTTTAAGCGGACGCATCCTGGATGCGCTGTCTGAGCGCGTAGAGCGCGTCGGCCATCAACTTTCGCAAACCGCCGGCTTTCTCTCGAGTCTGCCAGCAGCAACCGATCGCCTGATCGCCGGGGCGGGGGACGCCGAGACCCGCGTGCGCTGGCTGCGCATAACGCTAAAAATCGTCTCCGTGATCACGCTGGCCTGGCTGTCACGCACCATGCTTCATCGCATGCTCAAGCCCGGGCGCGAGAAGCTGGCGAAACGCACCGGCGACGGCGTCCTGGAAGCGGCAATCCTGTTCCTCGGCAGGGTCATATACGGCTACCTGCCGATCGCCGTGTTCGCCGCCGTGGCGCTGGTCTTCCTGCCCCTAACCGAACCCGTGCCAACGACCCGGGTGATCGGCTTAGCGTTGGTCTATGCAGTCATCTTCATTCAGGCGATCACCATCCTCACAGGCCTCGTGTTCGGGGCAGGGACTGGGCGCGCTGGGATTATGGGCGTGAGCGACGCCAGCGCCTATTACATACGGATCTGGGTCAGGCGCCTGGCGCTGGTCGGCGTGCTGGGAACAGTGATCGCGGAATCCGCGCTGCTGCTAGGGTTGCCGGCCGGTGCTCATGCTGTATTGCTAAAACTGGTGGGCCTCGCCGTCGCGGCGCTGCTGGTCATCCTGGTATTACAGAATCGCCGTCCCTTAGCGGATGCCATGCGGTCGCGTGAGGGGGTAGTGGCCCGCCTTGCCGACATATGGCACGTGCCGGCGCTGCTCTACATTGCCATTGCCTATGGCGCCTGGATGCTGCAGTCGAGCACGGACTTCACCTTTCTAGCACGGGCTACAGGCGCCACCGCGGTGCTCGTGACGGGTACGTTCCTGGTGCTGCGCGCGGTGCGCCTCGCTCTCGAGCGCGGCCTCAAGCTCTCGGACGAGCTGCGCCGGCTCTATCCACGCCTCGAGCAACGCGCCAACCGCTATATGGGCGGGCTGCGCCGCGTGGTTGTCGGACTGATCTATATCGTTGCCACTTTACTCCTGATCGAGATTTGGTTCGGTGACACTTTGGCCTGGCTGGCCAGCGAACTCGGCCGCGCCCTGATCGCGCGTCTGGTGACCATCGTCTTCATTTTGGTTGCCGCGGCGACCGTGTGGGAACTGGTCAACGCCACCGTCGAGCGCCTCTTGTCGGATACCCAGCCGGGTGCACCCGGCACACGCAGCGCGCGAATGCGAACTCTGCTGCCACTGGTGCGCAACGTGGCGCGCGTGGTGCTCGGTATCATCGTCACGCTGACTGTGCTTTCGGAGCTAGGTCTCGACATCGCACCGCTGCTGGCCGGCGCCGGTATCGCCGGGCTGGCCATCGGTTTCGGTGCGCAAAGCCTGGTCAAGGACGTGATCACCGGCGTCTTCATCTTGCTCGAGGACTCGATCACGGTCGGCGACGTGGTCAACGTCGGCGGGCATTCTGGCGTGGTCGAAGGCATGACCGTGCGCACCGTGCGACTGCGGGATCTTTCGGGCAATGTCCACGTCGTGCCATTTGGCGAAGTACAAACCGTGCTCAACATGACCAAGGACTTCGCCTATGCCCTCATTGAGGCCGGCGTCGCCTACAAGGAAGACGTGGACGAGGTCATCGGCGTACTCAAGGAGATCGGCGACGAGATGTGTGAGGACGAGGAATTCGGACCGATGATCATGGCTCCGCTCGAAGTCATGGGGCTCGATTCCTTCGGCGATTCCTCGGTCAATATTCGCGTGCGCATGAAGACGCGCCCGATCAAGCAGTGGTCGGTTCGCCGCGAATATCACCGCCGCATGAAGCGTGTGTTCGATGAGCGTGGCATAGAAATTCCGTTCCCCCATCGCACCGTGCTGTTCCCCGAGGCGGAGCCACAAACCGCAGCGGCAACCGTGAAACGCGCACCTGCGGTAAGTAAGCGGCCGGAACGTCTGTCAGACGGCCTGCCTGACCAGGAGAGCGAGTAATGCCTGCAGTACTATCTGGAATTCGGGTACTCGATTTCGGGCGCTACATTGCCGGCCCCTATTGCGCGACACTGCTTGCCGAGCTTGGCGCCGATGTCATCCGTATCGAAAAAGTGGCCGGCAGCGAGGACCGCTATCTAACGCCGGTGCAGGACGGTGGGCCAGGGGCCCTGTTCCTGCAAATGGCGCGCAACAAACGCGGGCTGACCCTCAACCCGAAGACCGAGGAAGGGACCGAGATCGTGACCAAGCTGGTGGCCAGCGCCGATGTGGTAGTGGCCAACCTGCCGCCGCAGGCGCTTGCGAGCATGGGCATCGACTACGACAGCCTCAAGGCAATCAAACCCGATATTATCCTTGCCACCACGTCGGCCTTCGGACGCGGCGGGCCATTGAGTGCCAATGTCGGTTTTGACGGCATCGGCCAAGCCATGAACGGTGCCATGTATCTTTCCGGCACGATCGAGGCGCCGATGCGCGCTTTCCTGCCATACGTGGATTTCGGCACCGCGCTCTATTCGGCATTCGGCACCCTGGCTGCACTTTTCAACCGTGCCAACGGCGGCGGCGGGCAGATGGTCGAGACCTCACTCTTGGGTACCGCGCTCTCGTTCAACAATGCCACTTTGATCGAGCAGGCCATCGCCAAGCTGGATCGGGTAGCGACCGAAAGTCGCGGCCAGACTTCTGCCCCAACCGATGCCTTTCAGACCAGGGATGGCTGGATATTGACGCAGGTCGTCGGCGATCCATTGTTCCGCCGCTGGGCTGGACTGATGGGCGAGAACCATTGGCTGGATGACCCGCGTTTCAATGGCGATGCGGCACGCGGTGACAATCGCGATATCATTTGCGAGCGCATGGCGGAATGGACCGGGGAGCGCAGCAGCGACGAATGCCTGACAGCGCTCCAGGCCGCGAATATTCCAGGTGCGCCTGTGCTTTCGCCGCAGGAAGCCCTGGACCATCCCCATATCAACGCGTTGAAACTGATGATACCGCTTGCTTACCCAGGCGTCGAGGAGCCGGCGCCAATAGCGCCTGTGCCAATAAAGCTCTCGGCGACTCCAGGCGATATCCGGCGTCGCGCCCCGACGTTGGGTGAGCACACGGACAAGATTCTCGGCGAACTGGGCTACGATGGGAACGCGATCGACGTGTTGCGCCAGGCAGGCGTTGTCTAAACGCGCCGGAGGAGACCGCTCTTGGACAAACGGGACATTGCACTCGACGTTTGGCAATTCGTTCGCATCATGGTGCAGCTTGAGGCGACCGCCAAGGGCGGAGCCGCCTGGTTTGCCTGGCACGAGGCCTGGGAGGAACTCGATGCCAAGCTCGAATCCCTGCGTCATCGCGATCCCCGCTCGTTCGGCGAACTGATGATGGACCAACAAGTGGTGGTGCCGTTAGAGCGCCGCGGACAGCTCGCCGAAGTCATCAGCGCGGCACAGGCCGTGATCGGCCATCTCGACGCCGCCACCAACGATCGCAATCTCGACCGTCAGCGACGTGCAGATTTGCGCATGGAACGTTCTGAAATGAGCGCGCTGGTAGAGTCGTTACGACAACGCTCCAGTCTAAATGCCAGCGACGGTGGCCCCAAAAGATCATTGCAAAAGAAAAGAAAAAGCAATAAAAACAATATCTAAATAAAATTAATTCAGTTATCACTTAATCTATATTATACTTAAGTCGAGTGACAAGCTAGGCATCCCAGCCGCGCGGTTCGCACGATCGAAAAATAACGTGAGGCATGGAACTGATGATCTACCGCTTCGGTAAATTCGAAACCGAGGTAACGCGAGAAAAGGATAGCGACATCGGCGTCGTGTTCGTCGAGAACCCCACAAACATCAAGCAGATCATCAGCCAATTGCTCTCGGTCAAGGCTCGCTCCATCTCCTGATGCTAGACGGCACCCCTGATTGCCGAGTGCTGACGAACTGCGCCGAGAAGCGATGCTTTTCGGTTGTCCAGGCCCTAAAGTGCTTTCCGGACCGGTGCATGACTGACGGAGTCCGACGATGAAAGTTTTTGAGCTTCGTGACGCGTGGGGGCTTGACCATCTTCACCTCGGCGAGCGCCCGCGCCCGGAACCGGGACCAGGCCAGGTGGTCGTGGCGATGGGCGCCGCCAGCCTGAATTATCGTGACACGGTCATGATGGACCGGGGCTATGGCCAACGCTCGGGCCAACTGCCCATCATTCCCATTTCGGATGGCGCTGGCGAAGTCGTTGCCATCGGCAACGGCGTGGATCGTGTTTTGGTCGGCGATCTAGTTTGCCCGAGCTTCTCACAGCTCTGGATCAGCGGCCCGCTGAAAGACGAGTATTGGCCCGGCATCCTTGGCGGTCCGCACGACGGTGTAATGCAGGAATTCATGCTGCTCGACCAGAGCGGCGTGGTGCGGGGGCCAAAGGGATGGGACGCCGTGCACGCTGCCACCCTGCCCTGCGCGGCACTTACGGCCTGGAGTGCGGTCGCCGGTGAAGGCCGTGTTGAGGCGGGCCAGACCGTCTTGATCCAGGGCAGTGGTGGCGTTTCCGTCTTCGCGCTGCTATTTGCAAAGATGCATGGCGCCAGGGTGATCGCCACCACCTCGGGACCGAAAAAAGCAGCGCGTCTACTAGAGCTTGGCGCCGACCATGTGATCAACTATCACGAGGAAGAGCGCTGGGGCCGGGTAGCGCGAGACATGGCCGGGGGCGGCGGCGTCGATCTCGTTGTCGAAGTAGGCGGCGCGGGGACCCTTGACCAATCCTTGCGCGCGGTTCGCGGCGGCGGCACGCTGGCGATGATAGGCATCGTCGCCGGCGGCACAGCTGAACTCTCCCTCGGCCAGGTGGTCACGCGTGCCATCCGCCTGCAAGGCATAACGGTTGGCAATCGCGACATGCTTGAAGCGATGATCGCCGCCATCGAGCAGAATCCCATCACACCGCCGATCGACGATCGCATCTATGCCTTTGACGAGCTTCCGCAGGCGCTCGCGACACTGCCCGCAGGCAAGCATTTCGGCAAGATCGCGATCCGTTTTTGATCGTGCTGCGAGGTGCGTTACCATTACTCCTGGTAATCAAGAGAGCCCGGAATGACGAGAATACCTGCTATTACCATTCTGAGTGCTGCTCTGCACGCCGGCACTCGCTGACGATGGCGATGTCTCGAATGTGGATTCGGATCTGGAACGACCATCGGAGCTTATTGTGACGCTGCCGAAAATGAATGCTACAGAAGCCAGCGAGTTGGCCCATGCCTTCGCGTTCGTCCACGACGCCGGGGAGCACACCCAGTTCAACATTCCAGGGCGTGGTCCGCAGTAGCATGGCAAGTTTGCCCTTGCGGCATGGGCTGGCAGCAGGCCTGGCTCTTGCCGTGCTGGCGACGCCCTCGGTGAACGCGGAGCCGACGTCTGGCATATCGCTCGACTATCGCCTCTATATCGGTGGCCTGCATGCCTTGAGCATGACGACGCGTCTTAGCGGCTTTGACGAGCCCGACCACTACGCAATGGCCGTCACGGCGCGAACCGACGGCTTTGTCGCCCGTATCATCGACGCCTCCTATGTCGCCAAAGCCCATGGCACGATGGCTAGCGGCATTGCGATGCCCAGCCGCTTTCGCGGCACGGCCAGTGACGAGGACGAAGGTGAGCGCAGCGTTACCCTGACTTGGTCTGACGGTGTTCCGGAAGTGATTTTCGATCCGGTCCATGAAGCGCCGGACGCGCCACTCGCGGATGAGATAATAGACGGCACGGTGGATCCTTCCAGCGCCGTCCTAACAATCATGCAGACCGTCGCTACCAATGACACCTGCGAGGCCCGGATACGAGTCTTCGATGGCAAACGGCGCTATGACATGGTTTCTAGCCACGGCGGCGATTGGCTATTGAGGAAAACCGATCACAACGCCTATGGCGGGCCGGCCACGGAATGTATCGTCACCATCGAGCGCCTGGCAGGCTTCCGCAAACGACGCCTTGCCAAGCGCTATCCTTCGGAATTCTCCATCTATCTCGGGCGCCTACGCGATGACCTTCTGCCAGTGCCAGTGCGGCTGCACGCCAACAACCTCTTTGGCGCCGTCCGGGTGCACTTGGTGGCCTGGCGCGAAGAGCACGCGGGGCCATAGCCGCATTTACGCTTTGTTGAGGAACCGGACGTAGTCTGACCAGCATAGGTGAATAGAAATAGGCGATACTAACGACACTAACCTACCCAACCTCTACAATCTTCCAGAACAGTGTGCTATCCAAATGGAGAGCAAAAGACGGTTAATCGTCTAGACTTGCCATAGTCGCACGCATCTTTAACTCTTCTCGTCTATTTCCTTTAGAATCTCGCCCGCCGCACGAAACGCGCTGATCGCGGCCGGCACGCCGCAATAAATAGCGACCTGTAGCAGAACCTCAGTGATCTCCTCACGGCTGACCCCATTGTTGATGGCGCCACGCACGTGCAACTTGAACTCTTGCTCGCGATTTAGCGCCGACAGCATGGCAAGGTTGAGCATGCTGCGGGTCTTGCGGGACAAGCCCTCGCGCGCCCAGATCTCTCCCCAGCAATAGCCGGTGACAAGCTCCTGCATGGGTTTATTGAAGTCGGTCGCGTTGGCCACTGCCTTATCCACGTACTCTGCGCCGAGCACTTCGCGGCGAATTTCTAAGCCCTTCTCGTACATCGAATCCGTCATCGCTTCCTCCCCGCTATTCCTCGCGCACGAAACGCCGTGCCGTGGCACCGACCGTCGTGCCCTGGACAACCACCGAAAACACCACCACCACGTAGGTGACGGCGACCACGACGTCCTTGACAGCCCCTTCGGGCAAAGACAGAGCCAGCGCGATCGATATGCCGCCGCGCAAGCCGCCCCACACCAACACCGGATAGGCGCCACGCGTGAAAGGCCGGATGCGGCCAAGAATTATAAACGGTACCCCAACAGCCGTAGCCCTCGCCACCAGCACCAAAAAAATTGCAATTAGGCCGAGCGCAATCACTTCTGGGCGGGGCGAAACCACCAGTACCTCGATGCCGATCAACAGGAAAAGGATCGAGTTCAGCACCTCGTCGAGCAGCGACCAGAAGGTATGCAGACGCTCGGCGGTGTCATCAGACATGGCGTATGCAGTGCCGTGATTACCTATCAGCAGCCCGGCGATGGCCATTGCCAACGGCCCGCTAACATGCAGTTGATGGGCCGCCGCATAACCGCCCATGACCAGCGCTAGGGTGATAAGAAGCTCGAGATTGTGCTCGTCGATGGTGCGCATGGCCTGGAACGCGATCCAACCGATGATAAGGCCGAACAAGGCGCCACCCAGCGCCTCTATCACGAAAAGCTCCACCGCGTGCGTAACTGAGAACGCCTCGCTGCCGGTCGCAATCGCCAGCAAAATGGAGAACACCACTACACCGACACCGTCGTTGAACAGGCTTTCGCCGGCGACCTTGCCTTCCAGGCTCGGCGGCACGTTGGCGGTCTTGAGAATGCCGAGCACGGCCACCGGGTCGGTCGGGCTGATCAGAGCGCCGAAGACCAGGCACCAGATCAGTGGCAGGGATACACCTAAAGCCATAGTCAGGGCATAGAAGCCGAAGCCCACCACGGCTGTCGAGACTAACACTCCGATAGTGGCCATCGCCAGCACCGCCCAGCGCCGTGACAGGAGTTGCTGCAGATCAACATGCAGCGCGCCAGCGAATAGTAGAAACGATAGCATGCCGTCCATAAGTGCCGCATGGAAATCGATATTAGCGAGAAAGCTATGCACTGAACCACCGAGTCCCATTGTCGGAAACACCGCATCGAACGCCAGTACGCCGAGCGAGGTGACAGCACCCATCACTGTTAGGCCGATGGTATGCGGCAGCTTTAGAAAATGGTAATTACAGAAGCCGAGCGCTGCCGCCAGAACCACCAATAGTGCCGCGACATCGAAGGGGTTCATGGCCTACTCGTCGATATTCTTCGCCAGGATACGATACTCCTGGTGCCAACAAGGACGGCCTCGTCTGGAATGATATTGAAACGCTCACCTGAGTAAAACTGGCTCACGCTGATCACTACCTCATACCGCACGCAACCCCGGCACGAGCGGATGGTTCGCAGACCACACTCGACCCGTTAGGCAACGACGATGAGGTCGATGCCGGTGCGTAATTCTCTCGAGGCCAAGCACGGCTAGATGCTCAGCGATCAGCGCTGTAGTGCGGACCTCGCGGTTGCTCAGCTTCGGGCTTTGATGGATATCGCAGCGCCAGGCGATCACTTTCGGCGTCAGCTCGGCCGCGGCCTCATCGATATAGTCGTGATATGGCTCTGCGATGGCCAACACCGGCGTCAGTGTCAGAATGTCCGCAAGCCATCTCAATCGTTCCAACTCACCCTCCAGGCCCATGCTCGATCATAGCGTCTCAACCATTCGGCCGCTTGGAAATTCGCGTTTCATCGCTGACCCGGTCGCTCGGATGAAGAACCACCAACTCGCGTTCGTCGATGCCCGAGGACACCTCGGCGCCGCGTTCGTCGAAGTGTCCGAGGCTGACCTCGCGGCGCTGCGCGTGCCGGCAGCAGCAGAACCGACTCCGCTGACCACACGACAATGCGTGACTCAACGCGGAAACCGTACGGCACTCGTGAACCGCAACGATCCGCATTATGCTGCACACCCGCCGTTGGAGAGATGCCATGCTGCTGACACCGGAACACGAAGCCCTACGCGATTCCGCGCATCGCTTTATCGATCAGGAGATCAATCCCTACGTGGATGACTGGGAGGAAGCAGAGATCTTTCCCTCCCACGAGCTTTTCAAGAAGCTCGGCGAGGCTGGCTTTCTCGGCATCCACAAGCCTGAGAAATATGGCGGTATGGGTCTTGACTATTCCTACGCCATGATCTTCGCCGAAACGCTGGGCCATATCCATTGCGGCGGCGTGCCCATGGCGATCGGCGTGCAGACGGATATGTGCACGCCAGCGTTGGCGCGCTTCGGTAGCGAGGATTTGTGCAAGGAGTTCCTGGTACCAGCGATCGCCGGTGATCAGGTCGGCTGTATCGGTGTCAGCGAGCCCGAAGCGGGTTCCGACGTCGCTGATATCCGTACCCGCGCCCGCAGCGACGGCGACGATTACGTCATTGATGGCGGCAAGATGTGGATCACCAACAGCGTCCAGGCAGACTGGATGTGTTTGCTCGCAAATACCTCCGACGAAGGCGCGCCGCACCGTAACAAATCGCTAATCATGATGCCCATGGACACCCCGGGCGTGACGGTGGCGCGTAAGCTCAAGAAGCTTGGCATGGCCTCATCGGACACCGGCCAGATCTATTTTGAGAACGTGCGCGTGCCCAAGCGCTATCGCATCGGCGAGGAAGGGCATGGCTTTACGTACCAGATGATGCAGTTTCAGGAAGAGCGGCTGTGGGCGGCAGCAAGCTGCATCGGCGCGCTTGAGGATACAATCGAGGAGGTGGCCGACTATACGGGCTCGCGCCGCGCCTTCGGCGCCCCTCTGCTCGACAACCAGGTCATCCAGTTTCGTCTCGCCGAGCTGGCGACGGAAGTGGAGATGTTGCGCGCCCTAACCTATCAGGCCTGCGAGCAATATGTCTCGGGCCAGGACGTGACCACGCTCGCCTCGATGGCCAAACTCAAGGCGGGCCGTTTGAGCCGCGAGGTAACGGATTCCTGCCTGCAATATTATGGCGGCCAGGGTTATATGTGGGACGCGCGCATCTCGCGCCACTTCCGCGATGCCCGGCTTGGCTCGATCGGCGGCGGAGCGGATGAGATCATGCTCGGGATCATCGCCAAGCGACGCAACTTCGTCGGTCAGCGCCAAGCATGATCCGCAAACTCCTGATTGCCAATCGCGGTGAGATCGCCGTCCGCCTCATCGCTACCGCCAAGCGCATGGGGGTAACCACCGTCGCTGTCTACAGCGACGCCGACGCCGCTGCGCCCCACGTTCTGAACGCCGACGAGGCGGAGCATATCGGGCCGCCACGAGCGAGCGACTCGTATCTCTCAGTCGATGCCTTGTTGGGTGCGGCCGAGCGCAGCGGTGCGGACGCAGTGCATCCCGGCTACGGCTTTCTCTCGGAGAGCGCCACTTTTGCCATGGCCTGTGCCAAGGCCGGGCTGATTTTTGTCGGTCCCTCGCCCGAGGCGATCGCAGCCATGGGCGACAAG
>MPMF02202978.1_pt1 | contig 13921 bp, 10 predicted proteins | sample 1617271 | NCBI WGS metagenome assembly MPMF02 (sample SAMN05944812, study PRJNA350692) | marine metagenome | biome: marine; feature: ODZ; material: water; isolation source: 120 m water sample prefiltered with 30 um filter, filtered on to 0.2 um... | place: Pacific Ocean | collected 2012-04-09... | reverse complement strand
CAGCAAAGCGTGGTGCATTCGATGGTCGAATTCACAGACGGCGCGGTGAAGGCGCAGCTGGGCCGGCCGAGCATGGATCTGCCGATCGCCTACGCACTAGCCTACCCGGAACGTCTGGTCGACCCGGAACTGGGCGGCGGGCCACTGGACCTGGCGGACCTGAACCAATTGACCTTCCGGCCGCCGGACACGGAGCGCTTCCCGCTGCTGGATCTGGCCTACCAGGCGGGTCGACGGGGCGGCTCGGAGCCGGCGGTGCTGTGCGGGGCCGACCTGGCGGCGGTGGAACTGTTCCTGGCCGGGCAGATCGGGTTCCTAGATATCGCGCGGATCGTCAGCGAGACGCTGGCGACCACCGGGCACGCCGAAGATATATCGCTCGACGAGGCCCAGGCCTGGCATCAGGCCGGGTTTGAGGCGGCGATGAACGTCGGAGCCGCACTGGCCTCGTGATCGGTTCGCCCCTGGAGGCCCTCGGCGGCGCGGCAATCGCGATCCCGGTCGCAATCATTCTGTTGAGCGTGCTGATCGTGGTGCACGAGGCGGGGCACTACCTGGCCGCGCGAGGGGTGGGGATCGAAGTGCTGGAGTTTGGGCTGGGCTATCCGCCGCGCATCTTCGGCCGTAGCTGGCGCGGCACTGTCTTCACCCTGAACGCGATCCCATTCGGCGGCTTTGCGCGGATGCGCGGCGAAAGCGGCGATGCGGCGGAACCGGGTAGTTTCGTCTCCAAGTCACGCTGGGCGCGGGCGTTCGTGCTGATCGCCGGTCCGCTGATGAACCTGCTGGCGGCGCCGTTGTTGTTCGCGGGAGCGGCGCTGATCGCTGATCTGGACGGAGTGGAGATCACCCGGGTCGAGTCCGGCACGCCGGCGGCCACGTCCGGATTACTGGTGAACGATGTGATCCGCACGGTGGACGGCATCGAGGTGCCGACGCCGCCTGATGTTGGGGCAGCTATCCGCAATCGGGTCGGCACCGAAGTGCGCCTCGGAATTGAGCGCGACGGCGAATTGCGCAATGTCATGACCACGCCGCGAACTACCTACCCGGACGACCAGGGGCCGCTGGGAGTGGGAATCAACCTGCATCTGGCGCCGCGTCCGCTGCTCGAGGCCATCGGCGTCGGGTTCAAGCGCACGGCGGAATCGATCGTATTGCTGCCGGGGCTGATCGTGGAAACGGCGCGCTCGGACGAGGGCCTGCAGGTGGCGGGGCCGGTGGGGATCGTGGAGATGGTCGGGCAAGCGGCCCGGCAGGGCCCGGAGGTGGTGCTGTTCCTGGCAGCGCTGCTGAGCACGCAACTGGCACTGTTCAATCTGCTGCCCTGGCCGGTGCTCGACGGTGGGCGACTGGTGCTGATCGGCGTGGAAGTGATTCGCGGCAAGCCGATGTCGGTGGAGCGTGAGGGAGCGATCAACTTTGTCGGCATCGCGCTGTTGTTGCTGCTGGCAGTGCTGGTGACGGTGGGCGATATCCAGCGGATCGCCGGCGGATGAGGAGCGGGGTTGCGACGGAGAGGGTCGTTTCGCTAGCTTTGGACGTTGCCTGCCTCATACCAAAGGGGAACCGTCACGAGTGAGATAAGCCGTCGGCGTACATCGATCCCGGTAAACATCGGCGATGTCCGCATCGGCGGTGGTGGCCCGGTGGTGGTGCAATCAATGACCACGACCAACACCGCTGAGGTTGAGGCTACTTCGAACGAGATCGCACGACTCGTGGAGGCCGGCTGCGAGATCGTGCGAGTGGCGGTGCCCGACCGCGAGGCGGCGGAGGCGCTGCCGGAACTACTGCGCCGCTCGGCGGCGCCGTTGATCGCCGACATCCACTTCGATCACCGGCTGGCGCTGGCGGCGGTGGAGGCCGGTATCCACTGCCTGCGGATCAACCCGGGCAACATTGGCGATCGCAACCGGGTGCGCGAGGTGGTGCGGGCGTGCAAGGAGCGCGGGGTGCCGATTAGGATCGGGGTGAATGCGGGCTCGATCCCGGAGGCCAGCGGGCCCGACGGTCGGCCGAAGACCGGGATGGCGCTGGCCGACGCGATGGTGGCGCACGCCATGGAGCATGTGCGCATCCTGGAGGAAGAGAACTTCCAGGCGATCAAGATCTCGCTGAAGGCCTTCGAGATCGACCCGACGGTGCGCGCTTACCGTAAGATCGCGGACATGGTGCCCTACCCGCTGCATCTCGGCATCACCGAATCGGGCACCGCCCGCACCGGCAGCATCCGCTCGGCAATCGGCCTGGGAATCCTGCTCTACGAGGGCATCGGCGACACGATCCGGGTCTCGCTCACCGCCGACCCGGTGGAAGAGGTCTTCGTGGCCTTCGAGATTCTAAAGGCGCTGGATATCCGCCAGAAAGGATCGGTGCTGGTGTCGTGCCCGTCGTGCGGACGCTGCGAGATCGAGCTGTTCCCGCTGGTGGGCAAGGTGGAGGAATTGCTGGCGGGAATCGAGGAACCGCTGAAGGTGGCAGTGATGGGCTGCGTGGTCAACGGCCCCGGCGAGGCGCGCGATGCCGATATCGGGCTGGCCGGGGGCAAGGGCCGCGGGGTGATTTTCGCGGACGGCAAGATCCTAGAAACCCTGAACGAGGAAGACTTCCTGCCGCGACTCGCGGCCGGCATCGAACGGGTAGCGGCCGATCACCGCGCGGCCGCGGCGGAAAAGGACGCGCCGGTTCCGTAAACTGGTGAGGACGCCGTCTGCGCCACTATATTTCAACCGGGAGCCGGTATCCGTTTGGCCGCCACGACGCCGCTCCGGCGGCAATATCTGGACATCAAGAAGCGCTACGCCGATGCCATCCTGTTCTTCCGGCTGGGCGATTTCTACGAGATGTTTGACGACGACGCGGTGAGCGCGTCCGAGATCCTGCAGATCGTTCTGACCGGCCGAGAAATGGGCAAGGGGAACCGGGTATCGATGTGCGGGGTGCCCTATCACGCGGCAGAGACCTACGCCGCGCGGCTGCTGGACGCCGGTCACAAGGTGGCGATCTGCGACCAGGTGGGGGAGCCGGGCAGCGGCCTGGTGGAGCGCGCGGTTACACAGGTGATTACGCCGGGCACCAAGGTTGAAGACGGGATGCTGCGCCCGGAACGCAATAACTACCTGGCGGCGGTCGTGACGACCGAGGACAGGCTGGGGCTGGCCTTCGCGGATATCACCACCGGAGAGTTCGCCGGAGCGTCGTTCGCCGGCGATGACGGGCTGTTGCGGCTGCGTCGCGAACTGGCGCGACTGAACGCGGCGGAGGTGCTGGTGCCGGACGCGCTGCTAGGGGAGCTGTCGGGCGGTGGGGCGCATGTGTCACCGGCGGACGGCTGGACCCCGGTCGACGGGGCAGCAACCGTGATCCTAGATCGCACCATCGGCACCGACGGCGGACCGGCCGGGCTGGACGCGGCCGCGACGAGCGCGGCGGCGACGCTGGTGGCCTACGTCAAAGCCAACCAGAGCCAGGCGCTGCACGTACTGACCGCCATCCACGCCCACCCGGTCGGCGAATTCATGGAGATCGACGACTTCACCTGGCGCAACCTGGACATCGACCGCTCGGCCGATGGCGACGCGGCGACCTGCCTACTTGACATAATTGACAAAACGCGGACGCCGATGGGAGCGCGATTGCTCCGCGCCCGCATCGGGCTGCCGCTGCTGGACGTGCGGGCCATCGAGCGCCGCCTGGACGGGGTGGAATGGCTGCTGGCCGACGCCAAACTGCGCTCCGACCTGGGCGATGAATTGCGGGCGATCGGCGACCTGGAGCGGACGGTGATCCGTGTCCGCCGAGAGAGCGTCCGCGCGCAGGACCTACTGGGACTGGGGCGGATGCTGGGTCGGGTGGCGACGCTGGCGCAAATGCTGACGGCGGCGCCGGGGCTGGAGGAGTCGAATCTGGCCACGCCGGACCCGTGCGCGGACGTGGCGGCGTTCCTCGAGCGCGCCCTGGAGCCCGACGGCGACCGAATAGTCCGCGCCGGCTATGACGCCAAGCTGGATGAGCTGTACGACACGGCGACCAACGCCCGGGCCTGGCTGGCGACCTACGAGGAACGCCTGCGCGAGGAAACCGGGATCAAGGCGCTGAAGATCGGCTACAACCGGGTGTTCGGCTACTACGTGGAGGTTAGCCGGCGCTACCTCGACGAGGTTCCAGACTGGTTTGAGGCCCGGCAGTCACTGACCAACTCGCAGCGTTACGTGACCCCGGAACTCAAGGAGCACGAGGTAGAGGTGCTGACGGCGCAAGATCGCGCCGGAGAACTGGAGCAATCGCTCTACACGGCGGTTGTTGCCAGCCTGGGCGAGCACGTCGATGCGCTGCTGACGACGGCAGGGGCGGTGGCGCAACTGGATGTCGCGCTGGCGGCGGCCGAACTGGCGGCTGCGCAGGGCTATGTGCGGCCGGAATTCGTGGACGACGGGATCCTTCAAATCGAGGGCGGGCGACACCCGGTGGTGGAGGCGTCGGGCGGCGAGCGCTTCGTCCCCAATGACTGCCGCCTGGGCGGCGACCACGGCCAAATCATGATCCTGACCGGGCCGAATATGGCCGGGAAGTCGACCTTTCTGCGCCAGGTGGCCCTGATTTCGCTGATGGCGCAGATCGGCGGCTTCGTGCCGGCGACAGTGGCCCAGCTGCCGGTGTTCGATCGCATCTTCACCCGGGTGGGCGCGCGCGACGACCTGGCAGGAGGGACGAGTACCTTCATGGTCGAGATGTCGGAGGTGGCGACCATCCTGTCGCGGGCCACCGAGAACAGCCTGATCGTATTGGACGAAATCGGCCGCGGGACCAGCACCTATGACGGCGTGTCTATTGCCCAGGCGGTGATCGAGTACCTACACAGCCACCCGCGATTGCGCGCGAAGACGATCTTTGCGACTCACTATCACGAACTGACGGCGCTGGCCGAACGCTATCCGCGGGTGCGCAATTTCAACGTGGCGGTCTCAGAGCAGAACGGCAATGTGGTCTTCCTGCGCCGGATCACGCCGGGCGGCTCGGATCGCAGCTACGGGATCTACGTGGGCAGGCTGGCGGGACTGCCGGACGCGGTGACCCGCCGGGCGGAGGAGATCCTGGGGACGCTGGAAGCCGAGTCGGGTACGACAAACCGGGCGCAGATGTCGCTGCTGCCGCCGGAGCGCCATCCGGTGCTGGATGAACTGGAGAAACTGGAGCTGGAATGCACTTCGCCGCTGACGGCGCTGAACAAGCTCTACGAGTGGCGCCGGATGCTGGACGAATGAGCGCGATTCGCCAGTTGCCCGACGATGTGCGCGGCAAGATCGCCGCCGGGGAAGTGATCGAGCGGCCAGCGTCGGTGGTCAAGGAGTTGGTTGAAAACAGCCTCGATGCCGGGGCGACCGATATCCGCATCTTCATCCAGGGCGGCGGCCGCGAGTTGATCCGGGTCGTCGACAACGGCGGTGGGATCGATCCGTCCGAACTGCCGTTGGCATTCTCACCGCACGCCACCAGCAAGCTGCGCGTCGAGGACGACCTGCTGAACGTGCGCACGCTGGGGTTTCGCGGCGAGGCGCTGGCCAGCATCACAGCGGTGGCTGAACTCTCGATCGCCAGTTCGACCGGCCTCGGCGAGACCGGCCGGGTGATCGTGCGGCATGGCGATGAAGTTCTACAGGATGATGCCCACGGCGGACCCGGCGGTACCGAGGTGACGGTGTCACGGCTGTTCGCCAATTTCCCGGTGCGGCTGGAATTCATGAAATCCGAGCGGACGGAGCTGTTTCGGGTAGTCAACATCGTCCAGCACCAGGCGCTGGGTCACCCCCACGTGCGTTTCACGCTGACTTCCGACGACCGGGTATCCTTCCAGACCACCGGCAACGGGAGCCTGCGCGACGCCCTGGTGGGCGTCTACGACGCGCGGCTGATCGACGACACCATCGAGATCCCACCGGACGAATTCCAGGGCATCCACGGGTTCATCGGCCAGCCGGGCAAGGACCGGCCCAATCGGCGGCACATTTCGTTCTACGTCAACCGGCGCTGGGTGACCAACCGGACGCTGCTGGGCGCGCTGACCGAGGCCTTCCGCGGGATGATGCCTTCGGGCCGGCACCCAATCGCGATCGTGCACCTGACGGTCCCGCCGGACAGCGTCGATGTGAATATCCACCCGACCAAGACGGAGATTCGTTTTCGCGAGGACAGGTTGATCTTCAGCCGAGTTTCGAAGGCGATCCGGCGGACGCTGATCGAGCGCGGCGACTACGTGGCGGTCGAGCCCGGCCCGGAGGCGTTGGTGGACTCGTTCTTCGTGCCTTCGCGGATGCCGGCGCAACCACGATATGACAGCTTCGCGCCGGACCCTAGCGCACTTTCGGGAGGCGCGTCGGGCGGGATGCCGGTCGACGACCCGATCGCGCCGGCAACCGGGCTGCAATCGCCAACCATCCGCCCGCTGGGCCAGATCGACTCGACCTACCTGGTCGCGACCGGGCCGGAGGGCCTGTACCTGGTGGACCAGCACGCGGCCCATGAGCGGGTGACCTACGAGCGACTGCTCAAGCAGGACACCGCGCCGGACCGGCAGCCGCTGCTGGCGCCCCTGACTGCCGACCTGGCCAGTGACGCCTCGGCGTGGGTCGCCGACAACCTGGAACGGCTGGGCGAACTGGGTTTTGACATCGAGCATTTTGGCGACAACACCTGGCTGATCCGGGCGGTGCCGGTGGTGGGCGCGGACCGCGATCCGCAGGCGCTGTTCGCGGAGATCGTGGCCGAGATGCTGGAGGTGGAGGTGAGCCGGGCGGGGATGGCGGAGCGGCTGCGCTGGTCGGTGGCCTGTCACAGTTCGATCCGCGCCGGGGACCAGCTGTCGATCCCGGAGATGCAGGCGCTGTTGGACGAACTGGCGCGCTGTGACCTAGGTCGGACCTGCCCGCACGGTCGGCCGACGATCCTGAAATTCACCCGCGAGATGCTGGACCGGCAGTTCGGCCGGACCTAGCCGGCGTCGGCCTCACGGACCAGTTGCGCCAGGTTGGCGGCGAGGATCGTGTTGGTCAGCGGGCCGACGCCGCCGGGCACCGGGGTGATGGCCGACGCCGAGGATATGACCGATTCATAGTCGACATCACCGATCAATTCGTCGCCAACGTAGTTAGTGCCGACATCGACGACGACGACGCGGCTGCCGACGTACTTGTAGGTCACGAATCTTGCCCGACCCATGGCTACCGCGAGGATCTCGGCGCGACGAGTCTCTTCCTCGAGGTTCTGCGTCCGCGAGTGCAGCAGGGTCACGGTAGCGTGGCGCTGCAGAAGCAGCATGGCGAGGGGTTTGCCGACGGTGTTGCTGCGGCCGAGGACGACGGCGCGCTTGCCTTCGATGGGGATCTCGTAGTGATCGAGCAGGCCCATCACCGCAGCGGCGGTGGCCGGGGCGAAGCTGCTGGACCCGGCGAAGAGCGCGCCGAGGCGGGCCGGGGTTATGCAGTCGACGTCCTTTGCCGGGGAGAGGGTGCCGGAAACGAGATCGTCAGGTATCTGGTCAGGGTAGGGGGTCGGCACGACGACGCCGTGGACGGCGCGGTCTTCGTTGAGGCCCCGTAGGGCGGCTGCGAGGTCTTGCTCCGCGATATCGACGGGAAGCTCCACCACGATGGCTTCGAGTCCGACCCGCTTGAAGGTGCGCACGATGCTGCGCGTGTAGCCGGCGGCGGCCGGGTCGTCACCCATCTGGATAATGCGCATACCGACCGGCTCGGAGCGAGCCGCGAATTCGGCCTTCAATTGCCGCCGCAGGTCTTTGGCGACCGCGGCGCCCTCGAGCATGATCGTTTCGGGCAGGTACACGGCGCTACCGGCTGCTCAGAGGTGCCGGTCGACGGTGATGTCGGCCTGGCACAGCGACTTCGCCGCTGCTGCGAGACGCGATTCAGTGTCTTGCACGAAGGCGTCATCGACGATCATCCCGACGTTGGCGGCGATGTTGAGCTGGCAAATGCGCAGGGCGCCGCGGGCCAGCGAACCGCCCCCGGCGGCGTCGCCGACCAGGTTGGGGTTACCGATGCAGCAAGTCTGCTCGCCCAGCGCTACAACCTCGGCGCAAAGCTCGGCCAGCTCCAGCGGCACGACGGTGGCGGCGCGGGCGGCCTCGGCCAGGGCGGCGCTCCGGGCGGCCTTCTCTTCCGGGGATTTGCGCGGCAGCTTCATGGCGGTGGCGAAACCGGCGTAGGCAGTGGCGTCTTCGGCGGCCAGGGCGACGCCCCGGGTGGCGATGACCTCGCAACGGGCGACGATGGCGACCAGATCTTCCTGGACGTCGGCGTATCTTTTCTTGCCAATGGAGTAACCGCCGGCCATCTGGATCATCGCCGCCCCTAGGGCCAGCGCCACGCCGGCCGCCGCCCCACCGCCGGGGGCCGGTTCGTGGGACCCGAGCCGTTCGATGAAGTCTCGAATTGCGGTATCAGCGAGTTGCGCTATCTTGCAGCCATCCCGGTTGGTTTCGACATTCGAACGCAGCATAGATGCCGTGATGGCGGTAGCGCAATTCGGGCGGTCGGCTGGCAGTACGTGGTCGGTCCGAGGGAGCAGCGCCTTTACATAACCATGGATGCAGGACGATTGATTGATGCCCGGTCGACGCGATGATTGACGATGGGGAATACCCGCCGCTGATCTGCATCGTGGGGCCGACCGGAACCGGCAAGTCGGCGGCGGCCATCGCCCTCGCGCGGCGCTTTGACGGCGAGGTCGTCTCAGCCGACTCGCGGCAGGTCTATCGCGGCATGGACGTTGGAACCGCCAAGGTCGGCGCGGTTGAGCGCGCCGCCGTGCCGCACCACCTGCTGGACATCCGCGAGCCCGACGAGCCGTACTCGGTGCACGAGTTTGCCAGGGACGCGGAGACCACCATTACCGCGATCCGGGCGCGCGGTCGACTGCCGATCGTGGCCGGCGGCACCGGGCATTACCTGGCAGCGCTGACGCGCGGATTCCTGCCGGCAGCGGTGGAACCGGACCCGCGGCTGCGGGCGGAATTGGATCAGGTTCTTGAAACGCAGGGCGTAGCGGCGCTGGCGCAGCGTCTGCGCGCGGTGGACCGGGTGGCGGCGGCGGACATTGATCTTGACAATCCGCGGCGACTGGTGCGGGCGATTGAGGTGAAAACAGCCACGGGCCGCTCGATTCGGGAGATCGAAACCACCCGACCGGTGCCGTGGCGGGCGCTGGTGCTGGGTCTCAGCATGGATCGTGACGCGCTGGCGGAACGGCTCGCGGCGCGCGCTTCCGGGATGTTCGCCGGCGGGTTACTGGACGAGATACGGCGATTAGTGGCCCGGGGCTACGGACGGGGCTCGGTCCTGGATCGTTCGATCGGCTACCGGGATGGACTGGCGCACTTGTTCGGAGAATTGAGTCGTCCCGAGGCAATTACGGCGACTACCACCGCGACGCGCCAGTACGCCCGCCGGCAGATAACCTGGCTGCGCAATCGAGAATCGGCGCGGTGGTTCGAAGTGGGCAATAATCTCGTGGACGAACTGGCGCTGGCGGTCGCGGAATTCCTGGCCACCACTGCTTCGACAGGGAACTAGCTTTGCGCTTCACCAAAATGCAAGGGACCGGTAATGACTTCGCGATGGTGGACGCCCGGGTCGAGGAAAAGCACGACTGGGCGGCGCTGGCGGTACCGGTGTGCGATCGGCATTTCGGGGTCGGTGCCGACGGACTGATCTTGATCCGCGAGACCGATGACCTGGGCTATCAGATGGTGATGTACAACCCGGACGGCTCCCGCGCCGAGATGTGTGGCAACGGCATTCGCTGTTTCGCGAAGTTGCTCTACGATGCCGGCGATATCGACCGCGAGCAGGTGCAGGTGGTCACCGACGGTGGCCGGCACTGGGTGCGGGTCGAGGACGATTCGCCGCAGAACTTCGTCGTGGCGGTCGGTATGGGGGTGCCGGAGTTCAATCCGGCGCGAATTCAGGTGGACCTGCCCGGCGCGGCGGTGCTGGACCACCCACTGACGGTGAACGGGGCGGAATTTGCGGTGACGACAGTATCGATGGGCAATCCCCACGCGGTAGCCTTCGTCGATTCGGTGGATGAAGTCAATCTGGCCCGTGTCGGCCCGCTGGTAGAGCGCCACCCGGCCTTTTCGGAGCGGATCAATTTCGAGATCTGTGAGGTGCTCGGACCCGGGCAATTGCGCATGCGGGTGTGGGAACGGGGCGCGGGGATCACGCTGGCCTGCGGGAGTGGCGCGGCAGCGACGGCGGCGGCGGCGATCCGGACCGGCCGCGTGGACCCGGGCCAGCTAAGGGTGACGGTGGACGGCGGCGAACTGCACTTCGACTGGCCCGGCGATGGGGCGGAACTGGTGATGACCGGACCGGCCGCGACCGTATACGATGGCGTCTGGCGAAGCTAGTTCGGACCACCGGAACCGCTTCTGACCACCGCCACTCACCCGGAAGGCAGACCACCCACACCCATGGACTTCAAACCCGCTGAACGCATCGAACAACTGCCGGCTTACCTGTTCGCCCGCCTCAACGAAGTCCGTGACGCGAAGATCGCCGAGGGCGTGGACGTTATCAGCCTGGGAATCGGCGATCCCGATCTGCCGACGCCCGATGCGGTCACCGACCGGTTGGTGGCCGCCGGGCGCGACGCCGAGAATCACCGCTACTGCGATGACGGCCTGCCCCAATACCGGGCGGCGGTGACGGCCTGGTACCAGCGCCGTTTCAACGTGTCGCTGGATCCGGAAAAAGAAGTCGTGCCGTTGCTGGGATCGAAGGAGGGGATCGCGCACCTGCCGGTGGCGCTGATCAACACCGGCGACTACGCGCTGGTACCGGACCCGGGCTACCCGGTCTACGCGATCGGCACGGAACTGGTCGGCGGGCGAATCCACTACATGCCGCTGAAGCCGGAAAATCGCTGGCTGCCGGACCTGGCGGCGATCCCGGCGGAGATCGTGACGCGGGCGAAGCTGATGTGGCTGTGCTACCCAAGTAACCCGACGGCGGCGGTGGCGGATCGTGACTTTTTTGAGCGCGTGGTGGAGTTCGGCAATCGGCACAACATCCTGATCTGTCAGGACGCGGCGTACTCGGAAGTCACTTTTGACGGCTATCGCACCGGCAGCATCCTGCAGGTGCCCGGGGCGATGGACTGCGTGCTGGAATTCCACTCGCTATCGAAAACCTACAACATGACCGGTTGGCGGATCGGCTGGGCGGCCGGAGCGCGGCCGGCGATCGAAGCGCTGACCCGGCTGAAGAGTAACCTGGACTCGGGCATCTTCGCGGCGGTGCAGGAGGCCGGGATCGCGGCGCTGGAGTTGCCCGAAAGCTGGATCGACGCCCGCAATGAGATCTACGAAAAGCGCCGCGATCGGGTGCTGGCGGCCCTGCGGGCGATGGACCTGAACCCGGAGGTCCCGCCGGCCAGTCTCTATGTCTGGACCCCGGTGCCGGATGGCTACGACTCGGCCGCCTTCGCGGCGAAGATCATCGAAGAGGCGGGCGTGATCGTCACCCCGGGGCTCGGGTTTGGGCCCGGCGGTGACGGCTACTTCCGCATTTCCCTGACCACCGCCGACGCGCGCTTGGACGAGGCGCTGGAACGGCTTGGCCGGCTCAGTTTCTAAGCGACCCGGCTCGACCGGGCAGAAATCTGGGGTCGACTGGCACGCCCCGGCGGAACGCGCCTTCCTGGTGGGATTGGACTTCCAGCGGCGTGACCCGATCTGGACGCCGGCGCAATCGCTGGAGGAGCTGGAGTTCCTGGCGCTGACCGCCGACGTGGTGGTCGCGGCCTCGACGTTGCCGCGGGTGCGCAAGCCCGACCCGGCGACGCTGATCGGTTCCGGGCAGGCAGCCGAGATCGCCCGCCGGGTGGAGGAAGACGACTGCCAGACGGTGATCTTCGACGCCGAATTGCTGCCCCGTCAACAGCGTAACCTGGAAAAGATCGTCAAGGTGAAGGTGGTGGATCGGACGACTCTGATCCTGGATGTGTTCGCGGCGCATGCCCGGACAGCCGAGGGCAAGCTCCAGGTCGAGCGGGCGCAGATCGACTACGTGTTGCCGCGGCTTTCAGAGCTGTGGGTGGAATTTTCGCGCACCGCCGGTGGAATCGGCACCCGCGGCCCCGGTGAGACCCAGATCGAGACCGACCGGCGCGAGTTGCGCGAGCGGATCGCGGACCTGGACCGGCAGATCGATAGGGTCCGCAAACGACGTTCACAGGCCCGCGCGGCGCGGCGCAAGCAGGGGCTGCCACTGATCGGGCTGGTGGGCTACACGAATGCCGGCAAATCGAGTCTGCTGAACGCGCTGACCGGGGCCGACGCGCTGGTTCAGGACCAGCTTTTCGCAACGCTGGACCCGTTGACACGGCGCCTGGACCTGGCCGACGGGCGGCGGGCGCTGCTGACCGACACCGTGGGCTTTATCCAGCGGCTACCGGAACGGCTGCTGGCGGCGTTTCGGGCGACCCTCGAGGAGATCCAGGCGGCGGACCTGCTGCTGCACGTGGTGGACGTGTCGTCGCCGACGCGCGTCGAACAAATCGACTCGGTGGTGGAGACTCTGGAAATGCTGGAGATGGCCGGGACGCCAATGGTCACGGTGCTGAACAAGATCGACCTAGCGGGCGACGGCAACGAGTTTGAACTGCCGGGAGCGATCCGCGTTTCGGCAAGGACCGGCCTGGGTCTGGAGGACGTGCGTGCGGCGATCGCCCAGGAGCTGCAGGCCGGAGATGTGCCGCTGGCGGTCGCGATTCCGTTTGCCGAGGGCCGACTGGTGGACCTGTTCCATCGCGAGGGCACGGTGGACGCGACGGAGTTCACCGAAAGCGGGACGATCCTGCGGGGGCGGGTACCGGGGCGGTTCGCAGGGCGCTTTCGAGAGTTCGAGCTAAACGAGTAGTGGCGAAGCCGCCGGGCGACTCAGTCGGTCTTGTGACCGTGCGGACCGGCTTCGGCGGCCTCGGAAGCGGTGACGCTGTACTTGTGGAAGACCTCGCGCAATTTGCCGACCTCATAGTGGGCGTAGATGAGCTTGGTGGTGGCTGGGGAGGCGTGGCCGAGCAAGTCCTGGACCTCGGAGAGGTTGGCGCCGCGATTCAGCAGGGTGGTGGCCTTGTTGTGACGGAAGTCGTGGGTGGTGGCCTCGACGCCAGAGGCCTTCGCATAGCGCTTCACTGCCGCCCAGAGCGACTGCGCTGAGAGGCGGACGTTCTCGCCGCCGCGCCCCGGATTGGACGGGACGCCGTGGTGGCGGATGAAGAGCGGCAGGTAGCCGTCATCACGAGCGTCGACGTAACGGCGGATGTGTCCCAACGTCTCCTCGTCGAAAAAGACCACCCGCTCCCTACCTCCTTTACCCGTGATAATCGCCTCCTCTTTGTGCCCGTCCCCCACGTCCCGCTTGTTCAGACCCACCACCTCGTCCCGCCGCATTCCAGTGCAGAAAGCTGTAGCCAGCAGCGCTCTGTCCCGCAAGATCCGCAACCGCACGTCCGGCGGGCCTTTTCCCGGCTCCGGCAGCGGCATGCCCGCCGCGAAGTCCACCACCAGCGCCAGATTCCCCTCGATCCGCGGCGCCTTGTACACGCTCTTCACCGCCACCGCCCGCGCCTGCTCCAGCGCCCGTTCCAGCGATATCTGCGGACATAGGTCATTACGGGCCAGGTACCGCAGAAACGACCGCGCCGCCGCCATATACGTGTTCACCGTCGACGTCTGACGCCGTCCATGGCGATCGATCAGCCACAAGTAGAACTGTTCCAGGCAATTCGTCGTTAGGCGCTCGGTCGAGTCCTTTTCAATCGCCAACCCAGAATCCTCCAGGAACTCCGTCAACACCCGAAAACCCGTGCGATACGTCCGCCGTGTCTGCGGCGACTT
>MPMF02029631.1_pt1 | contig 13934 bp, 9 predicted proteins | sample 1617271 | NCBI WGS metagenome assembly MPMF02 (sample SAMN05944812, study PRJNA350692) | marine metagenome | biome: marine; feature: ODZ; material: water; isolation source: 120 m water sample prefiltered with 30 um filter, filtered on to 0.2 um... | place: Pacific Ocean | collected 2012-04-09... | reverse complement strand
CGTTGGCCGTGCCGGTGGCGCTGGGCGCGGTGACGGCGGGTTGGCTCGTTGCGTTGTTCATCGCCACGTCGCGTGGGGGAGTGCGCTGGGTGGCACTGGCCGGGGCAGTTGTCTCGTTGGCGTTGCCGCCATTTTTGGTCGTCAACGCTTGGCTTGGCCTGCTGGGCCATGTCGGCGTGCTGAAACCGTGGCTGCCGCTCGACATCTATTCGCACGGCGGTGCAGCGTGGGTGCTGACGCTGATGTTTTGGCCGCTGCCATGCCTGATGTGCCTCGGCGCGCTTAAGCGGTTGACGGCGGAGATGCTCGACGCCGAGCCGGGTCTGGATGGCTGGCCGCTCGCGCGCTCGCTGCTGCTGCCGATAACGCTGCCCGCGGCGTTGCAGTCCGGGCTGATCGTGTTCGCGCTGGCGTTCAACAACATCGCGGTGCCGGCGATCCTGCAGGTGAAGGTTTTCCCGGCACAGTTTTGGGTGCAGTTCAGCACAAGCTATAATTTTGCGTTGGCGTGGCAATACGGCTGGGTGCTGGCGGCGCTGCCGCTGGGATTGTTGTTATTGCTGCGGGGCAGGGCGATTGCCTGGCCGTGGGAGAGCCCGGGCGTTCCGGCGGAGGTGTTGCGCGACCGACTTGGCCAAGCGCTGTCCGGCACGGTGGCGGCCGTCGCCGTGGTGTTCGTTGGGTTGTCGGTTCTCCTGCCACTTGGCCATTTGCTGTTCGATGCGCGAACGTGGACGGATATTTTGGACGCGGTCCGGGCCGGGAAGCAGGCGGTTTGGAATTCGTTTTGGTACTCGGCGATGACGGCTACGTTGGTCTCGGCGTTGGGCTTTGTGGCGGTTCGCTGGACCGGCCTGCGTCTGGCCTGGCTGCTTTTCTTTTTGCCGGGCGTGCTGCTGGGGGTGGTGCTGATTTTTCTGCTCAACCGGCCCGGCTTAGGCTGGCTGTACGGCGGCCCGGGCATCGTGCTGCTGGCGCTTGGCCTGCGGTACTTCGCGCTGGGCTGGGAGGGGATGCGCTTGGCCAAGGCGTCGATGGATGCCGACCTGCAAACCGTCACCCACCTCGCCGGTCTGCCGTGGTGGCAGCGGTGGTGGCACCTGTTTTTGCCGCAGGCGGGCCCGGCGTTGGCAGCGATGTGGTACGTAGTCTATCTGCTGTGCCTGTGGGACACGGAGACGCTGGTGCTCGTCGTGCCGCCGGGCGGCGAGACACTGGCGCTGCGGGTGTTCAACTTGCTGCACTACGGCCATCACGCGCAGGTGAACGCCCTCTGCCTGATCCTGCTGCTACTGGCCATCCTGCCACTGGCCGCCCGGGCTTTGTTTCGTTTGTTCGAAAAAAAACCGGCCCACGATTGAGCGGGCCGGTTGGCAAAAGTCGATAGCCTGATTTATTTGGTGGCAATGCAGTAGAGAGTCTCCTTTCCACGGAGGAACATCTGGTTGCCAACAACGGCCGGCGAGCAGTCAAATTTCTCATCCAATTCGTTGGTTGCCAGCACCTCCAGCGTGGCACTGTCCTTGAGCACGGAAACGGTGCCGTTGCGGCCGGCGATGTACACCCGGCCGCCGGCGCTCACCGGCGAGGCGTAAACACCACTGACGCCGTCGAGCCGTTCGCCCTCGACCAGCAGCTTGCCGCTTTTGGTGTCGCGTACGGAGAGAATGCCGTTGTTGCCGGACAGGTACCAGATGCGGCCGTTGCTCAGCAGCGGCGATGGGGTGTAAGGTGTTCCTCGGTTGGCGGTCCATATGACCGATTTGCTGTCGGTCAGATCGCCGCTGCCGCCAAGCTTGATCGCCGCCACGTGCGACCCGCGAAAGCCACTCATGGCGTAGGCGAAGTTCTCATCTACAACAACTGAGGGGATGGCATTGGAGGTTTGTCCGCTGCATTGCCAAAGCAGTTTGCCGTCGCTCAGTTGATAGCTGCGAACCGCCCGGGTGCCGTTGACGATCACCTGTGTGACCCCGTCGTGCGTAGTGACGACCGGTGTGCACCAGCCGGAAGCTTCGTTGCGATCGGTTTTCCACTTCAACGTGCCGGTCTTTTTGTCGAGCGCGTAGAGGGCCGAGTCGCCCTCGTGATCCCACAGCAACACCACCGTGTCACCGTGAAGAGCGGGGGAGGTGCCTTCGCCGAAGCTGTTGCGCATGCGCATATCGCCAAAATCCTTCTTCCACTGGAGTTTGCCCTTCATGTTGTAGCAGTAAAGGCCGCGGGAGCCGAAGCTGACGATGGTGTGCTCGCCATCGGTCACTGGGGATCCGGAGGCATAACCGTGATCGCGATGATGTCCTTCGTGCGGCACCTGTGTAGCGGCAACGCGCCGCCAGTTCTCCTTTCCGGTATTTCTATCGATGGAAATCAACACGAAACGATATTCCTCGGTGGGCTTGCTGCCGCCGCCGAAACCGCCGCGTCCCCTGCTGGAGCGTCCACTACGGCTGCTGCGTTCGCCGCCACGTTCGCTACTGCGTCCTCTGCTGAATTGCTGACGTAATTCGTCGCGCATTGCATCACGTTCGGCATCATTCAACTCACCGTCGCCGTCCTTGTCAAAACGCTTGATAAACTCCTCACGATTGAATGAGCCGCCACCGAAGCCGGATCGGCCGCCCCGTTCACTGCTGCGCTCACCACCGCGTCCGCTGCGTTCTCCATCGGGGCGGGGACGTTCCCCATCGCGCGAGCCACGATCACCATCCGGTCTTGGCCGGTCTCCACCGCGTGAGCCCCGTTCTCGACCCTCTGGGCGTTCACTGCCCGGTCGTTGCCCTCGCTCGCGTGATTCGCCACCGGCTGCTGCTGCCACTTTCTTGCCGGTTTTTTCGGCTGTGAGGACAAAAACTTGGTCGCCCCAGATCACCGGCGTTGAGTTGCCAGAGCCGGGCAGCTTGATTTTCCACTGAACGTTTTTGCTTTCAGAAAACTCAGTTGGCGGATTACCGCCTGGGGCCATGCCGTTCGCCGCCGGGCCGCGCCAAGTCGGCCAGTTTTCCGAGGATGCCGTGACAGCCAGCGCCCATGCCAAGCTGCCCAGCCCGAGTTTGGTGAGTTGAATCGATTTCATGATTATCCGAGTTGAACAGGACGTAAGACTTGGCCAGGCGGTGAAAGGTTTCAATTATTTTTACATGGCTACTGCATTTTTTTCGCGGGGGACACACTCATCAGGACACCGGCCACCTTCTCGAGAAGGAATTTTGTTTGTTTCTTTTCTTTGCGGCTTCGCGTGAGGTTTGGTGGCGGAGTCGGGGTATGGCTTGTGCGGTCCGGACTCTGCACCCACACTGCCGCCGTGAATATTCACTGGGTTGACGCGACGCTTCTCTGCGGCTACCTGCTCGGCATGGTCGTGTTCGGAATGTGGATGGGCCGCGGCACCCGCAGCTCCGCTGAGTTCATGGTCGGGGGGCGCAGTTTGCCGTGGTGGGCCGTGCTATGTTCAATCGTCGCGACTGAGACCAGCACGATCACTTTCCTGAGCGTGCCCGGTATCGCCTACACTGGGGACTTGGCCTTTTTGCAACTGCCGATTGGCTACATCCTCGGCCGGTGGATCGTGTCTTCAACACTGCTGCCTCGGTACTTTGCCGGCGAATTGTTCACGGCCTACGAAGTTCTCGACCGGCACTTCGGAAGCGTTGTGAAGCACGCCGCGAGCCTGTTATTCATAATCACGCGCACTCTCGGTGATGGCTTCCGGTTGTTTCTCGGCGCGATCGTGTTGCAGCATGTTGCCAACATCGACATGAACAGTGCGATCATCGCCCTCGGTGTCGCAACAATCGTTTACACTTTCGCCGGTGGCATCCGCGCGGTGATCTGGACCGACTTTATCCAGTTCGTGGTGTACATGCTCGGCGCTGCGATCGCGTTCTGGATTCTGCTCGATTCGATCGAGGGAGGCTGGGGCGCTGTCACCGAGTTGGCCCACGCCGTGCCGGACGGTGACAAGCTGCGAATCTTTCACTTCGATTTCGACCTGACTAATACGTACCTGTTCTGGGCCGGGTTGATCGGTGGCGGCGTGCTGGCGATCGGCACTCATGGCGTCGATCAGTTGATGGTGCAGCGCTATCTGAGCGCCCGCAGCCAAGGTGAAGCGGCATTGGCCCTTCGTCTGAGCGGGTTTGTGGTGCTGCTGCAGTTCGCGTTCTTCCTGCTGATCGGCACCGCGCTTTTCGCTTACTACAGCCAGAATCCGCCGGCCGAGCCGTTCCTCAAGAGCGACCGGGTTTTCGCGACGTTCATCGTCGACAAGATGCCGGTCGGCGTGCTCGGTGTTGTGCTTGGCGCGTTGTTTTCCGCGGCGATGTCGACCCTGTCGAGTTCGCTCAACTCCAGCGCCACGGTGCTGGTCAACGACATCCTCACAACGGAAAGTGACAGCAGCCGGTTGCGCTTGGCCAAGTGGCTGACGGTTGCATTCGGTGTGGCCCAGATCGTCGTCGGCATCTCCGGGCAATGGCTCGATTCGTCGGTGATCGGCAGCGTGCTGGCCATTCAAGGTTTCACCACCGGGATCATTCTCGGGGTCTTTGCTCTCGGCTTGGCCAAGGGCAGGGTCGGCACACAATCGGCGCTGGTCGGCTTGGTTGTCGGCCTAGCCGTCATGAGCGCGATCAAGTTCGGCACAACGCTGGCTTGGCCCTGGTTCGCCCTGGTCGGCTCGACCGTGACCTTCTGCACGGGAGCACTGCACAACACGCTGTTCAACAGCGCGAAGGGTGCCAGATCGATGACCCAGTTTCGTCCCGGACTCGAAGTCTGCGCCGCCAATCCTCCGGAGATTTTGCGCGGCGCCCGGTTCGGCCTATTGATGAACCAAGCGTCGGTCGACTCTGGTTTCCGCACCGCCGATGAAGTCCTCGACGAGAGCCTGCCGGGCCAGTTGGCGGCGTTGTTCGGGCCGCAGCACGGCCTGTGGTCTGAACAGCAGGACAACATGATCGAGACGCCGCATGTGCTCGATCCGCTGCGAAAGATCCCGGTGCACAGTCTCTACGCCGATGTGCGAAAACCGACCCCGGAGATGCTCGAGGGTCTCGATGTTTTGGTCGTCGACCTACAGGACGTCGGCACGCGCGTCTACACTTACATCTGGACCCTGAGCCTTTGTCTGGAGGCGGCGGCGGAAAAGGGCATCGCTGTCGTCGTGCTCGACCGGCCCAATCCACTCGGCAGCGACATCATTGAGGGCCCGATCCTGAATCCGGAGTTCGCTAGCTTCGTCGGTCGTGTGCCGATGCCGATGCGGCACGGGCTCACGCTGGCCGAAGCCGCGAGGTACATCAATCGCGAATGCGGAATCGGTGCTGATCTCCACTGGGTGCCGATGGAGGGCTATCGCCGCGGCTCGTACTGGCCCGAGCATGGACGGCCGTGGGTTCCGCCATCACCAAATCTGCCGCGGTTCGAAGGCGCGTTGGTCTATCCCGGGCAAGTCCTGCTGGAGGGCACAATGCTGTCCGAGGGCCGCGGCACAACCACGCCGTTTGAGCTGTGCGGCGCTCCGTACATTGATCCTGCGGCGCTCCTGAACGAGCTCGAGGAATTCGAGTTCGACGGACTTTGTGCACGGCCCTGCCACTTCGAGCCGGCCTTTCAAAAGTTTGCGCAACAATCGTGCGGTGGACTGTTTTTGCACCCGACAAATCCTCGGACGTTGCGCTCCTATCGATTCACCGTCGCGATGATCGGCTGCATCGCCAGGCTCTGGCCGAAGCAGTTTGCCTGGCGGCAGCCGCCGTACGAATACGAGACCGTTAAGTTGCCGATCGACATTCTCTCGGGCGGCACAGAACTGCGCGAGGCGATCGATGCGGGCCTGACGCCGGACTCGCTCGAACGCGTCACAGCCATCGACATATCGCAATGGGAAAGCTCGACCCAAGACGACCGAATCTATGAGTAGGTTGCCTCTAGCCAAGCCAACCGCTCGCGGCTCACTTCTTTCCAACCGGGGTGGGCGCGGGTAGCCTGTCGGCGCATGACCGTCGAGGAGCAGTTGGCCAACGGGGTAGTTCGCTACATCGATCGCCGAGATGGCGAGATGAAGGTCGAGGCCATTTACGGTGAGCGGCCGTTGCGCTGGGTTTATGGCAATCCTCTTGGCCGGCTGGCCCTGTGGCTGTTCATTCGCCGGTGGATCGTCTCGGCGTGGTACGGCCGAAGGATGAACGCGGTCAAAAGTGTCCTTCGCATTCGGCCGTTCATCGAGCAGTACGGGCTGGACGAGGGCGAATTGGCCGAGCCGGTGGACGAGTACAATTCGTTCAACGAGTTTTTTTATCGCAAACTTAAGCCAGGCGCGCGGCCGGTCGATCCTGCCACCGACTCGGTGGTGTTCCCGGCGGATGGACGGCACCTGGCGTTCTGCGACATCACCGGCGAGAGTAACTTTTTCATCAAGGGCCAGTCGTTTGATCTCGTCCAATTTCTCGGTGACGCCGACTTGGCCAAGCGCTACGAGGGTGGCTCGATGCTGCTCTCGCGGCTTTGCCCGGTGGACTACCACCGGTTTCATTTCCCGTGCGCGGGCGAGGCCGGCATCCCGCGCTTCATCAACGGCTGGCTCTACTCGGTCAACCCCATCGCGCTGATCACGCGGCCGTCGATTTTTTGGGAGAACAAGCGGGTCGTCACGGCGATCGAGTCGCCTGCGCTTGGCCAGGTGCAGTTCGTCGAGATCGGCGCGACGATGGTCGGCAGCATTCGGCAAACCTACATGCCTGGGGAGACGGTGGCCAAGGGCGAGGAGAAAGGTTACTTTGCCTTTGGCGGTTCCAGCGTGGCTGTGCTGTTCGAAAAAGGCCGGGTCGAGTTCGACGCCGATCTGCTGGAAAACACCGTCAACGGCCTTGAGACCTACGCCCACGTCGGCGAACGTATGGGCCAAGCGCTTGGCCAAGGTTAACCTGAAATGTTCGGAAGGCTCCTCATCTTGTTCATCACCATCCCGCTGGTGGAGTTGTACCTGCTGGCCAAGGTCGGCAGCCGCGTGGGGTTGTTGCCGACGATTATGCTCGTAATCCTCACCGGCGCTTGGGGGGCGTACCTCGCGAAGAGCCAGGGCTACTCGATCCTCGCCCGAATTCAGGCCGAGTTGGCCGCCGGCCGGGTGCCGACGGCGGAGCTAATCGATGGGCTGCTGGTATTGATCGGCGGCATCGTGCTATTGACACCCGGCCTGCTGACCGACTTGGCTGGATTCTGCCTGATGGTGCCGGGCTTCCGAGCCCTAATCCGCGAGCGGGTGAAAAAGAAATTCGCCGCGCAGGTCGGTCATTTTCAAATGCCCACCCCCGGCGGCATGGGCACCCGGCCACAAGCCCACCCAAACCGTTCCAAAGACGACGACGTCATCGACGTCTAGAGCCATGCGGGCGAGTTGTAAGAATTCAATCGCATTTTGGCGTGGTTCGCTTACGGTGCGGTGTCCCGGTTTTCGCCGGTTTCCATTCGGAAATGAAAGTAACCTACAACTGGCTGAAGCAGTACGTTGACTTTGACGGGTCACCCGAGGAACTCGCCGACCGGCTGACGATGATTGGCCTCGAGGTCGAGGGCGTCGCGAAGATGTCCGGCGATTTCGAGGGCATCGTCGTTGCCGAGGTGATCGCCAAGGAGCCGCATCCGGACGCCGACCGGCTTTCGCTCTGCAGGGTGAACGATGGTGCAGGGGAACGGCAGATTGTCTGCGGCGCGACGAACTTCGACGCTGGTAGCAAGGTGCCGCTGGCGACACCCGGCTGCGTGATGCCCACCGAGCCGGGGGAAAAACCGTTCAAGATCAAGGCCGGAAAAATCCGCGGCGTCGAGTCGCAGGGCATGATGTGTTCGCCGAAGGAACTGGGTCTCGCCGAGGACGCCGACGGGCTAATGATTTTGCCGGCGGACGCGCAGGTGGGCCTGGCATTCGCCGAGCACCTGGGCCGCAGCGGCGATGATGTTGTTTACGACCTGGAGGTGACACCGAACCGACCGGACTGGAACAGCGTTATCGGCATCGCCCGAGAGGTCAGCGCGCTGACCGGCAACCCACTGCGTTTGCAAGAGATCCCCGACTTGCCGACGGGTGACGAGGAGGCCACGGCTTTGGTCGATGTGCGGCTTGACAGCCCCGAACACTGCCCGCGCTACAACGCTCGTGTTGTTCGAGGCGTGAAGGTCGGCCCCAGCCCGGGTTGGCTGCGCGAAACGCTCGAGCGGGTCGGCATCCGCAGCATCAACAACGTCGTCGACGTGACCAACTATGTGATGCTCGAGACCGGCCAACCGCTGCACGCGTTCGATTACCATCTGCTCGCAAAGGCCGATGGCGCTGCCAAGCCGGTGATCGTCGTGCGCGACGCCACCGCCGGCGAGATATTCACCACGCTCGACGAGAAGGAACATGAGCTGACGGGCGACGCGCTGTTGATCGCCGACGAAACCAAGGGCATCGCCCTCGCCGGCATCATGGGCGGGCTCAACAGCGAGATTGCTGCCGGCACCGAGGATGTGCTGATCGAGTGCGCCTATTTTCAGCCGCAAAACATCCGTGCCACGGCCAAGCGCCTGGGCATCAGCACCGACGCGTCGTATCGTTTTGAGCGCGGGTGCGACCCGAGTTGCTGCGACTGGGTCAGCCAACGCGCCGCGCAACTCATCATCGAGACGGCCGGCGGCCGCTTGGCCAAGGGCTGCGTTGATGCCTACCCGGCACCTGCCGAGCCGGGGGAGATTTCGCTGCGCTTTGCCCGGACGGATGCTCTGCTCGGCATCGCGATACCGCCGGACGAGCAGGTGGCCGCGCTCATCGGGCTTGGCCTCGAGGCGGTGTCCCGCGACGGCAACACGGCGGCGACGTTTCGCATTCCGACGGCGCGGGTAGACCTGAAGCGCGAGGTCGACTTGATCGAGGAGGTCGTTCGCATTTACGGCATTGACAAAATTCCGTCCACGCCGCCAAGAGGCTGCGTCGGCAGCGACCCGTTCGACGCCACGCACGATGCGTTCGCGGAGATCCGCACGATCCTGACCGGCCTCGGCCTGTACGAGGTGCAGACGCAAACGCTGGTTTCTGGCGAGGCGGCGGCGCTGCTCGGCATCGAGCCGTTGGCACTCGAGTACCCGCTGAGCAGCGAGCAGGACAAGTTACGGACGAGCCTGCTGCCCGGTTTGGCCAACGTGCTGCAGCACAATGCCAACCATGACACCGCCGATGCGGCGCTGTTCGAGATCGGGCGCGTGTTCCGGGATGACGACGGCCAACCGGCGGAGGGCTGGAACCTGGCCATTGCGTTGACCGGCCGGCGGTTCGCGCCGTTTTACGAGGGTGCGGAGCGAGACGAGGTGAACGAGTTCGCCGATCTCAAGGGGATCATCGAGGAGTTCGCCGAGCAGTTCGGCATGCGAGGCGTCAGCTACGAGCGGCACGCCGAGCCGGGCGGTTTTTTCGTGGAGTCGGGCAGCGTCAAGCTGGGCAACAAGCCGGTTGGCACGCTTGGCCAATTTTCACCGATGCTCGCCCGGCGGCACGACCTGAATCCCCCGGTTTTCTTCGCCGAGTTCGACCTTGGCCAAGCGCTGCAACGCCGCTCGACCCAGCGCAGTTTCAAAGCGCTGCCGGCGTTCCCCGGCACGCGCCGCGACATCGCGATGCTCGTTGCTGACGACACGACGCACGACGCGGTTTTGCAGAGCGTCCGCAAGTCCAAGCCGAAGCATCTCGAGTCGGTCGAGTTGTTCGACGTCTATCGCGGCGAAGGCGTTGAGGCCGGGCAGAAGAGTGTGGCGTACGCCTTCCACTACCGCTCCGCCGAGGGTACGCTCAAGGACAAGCAGGTCGATGTCGTGCACGGGAAGGTGATCGAGCGGATCCGCGACGATCTTGGTGCGATCATTCGCGGCTGAGCCGGGTGTTGACCTTGCCAACGGCCGCGTCCGCCTGTTTAATGCGCGGCGTGTTGCAGCAGCAGACACTGGCCAGGCCGGCGGGTTTCTCCGGCATCGGCCTGCACAGCGGGAACAAAGTCTCGATGACGTTGTTGCCCGCTCCGCCGAATACCGGGGTGGTCTTCCGGCGGGTGGACCTCGACAGCCGTGCGGAGATCCCGGCGCAGGTTGCAAATGTCGCCGAGACCGACCGCTCGACGACACTCTCCCGGGGCAACGCCAAGGTGCAGACGGTCGAGCATGTGCTGGCCGCCCTGTACGGCTTCGGGGTGACCAATGCCGTGGTCGAGCTAGACTCAAGCGAGCCGCCCGTGGGCGACGGCAGTGCGTGGCCGTTCTGTAAAATGATCCGCGAGGCCGATATAGAGACGCAGGCCGAGCGCGTAGAGCCGATTGAAATTACCGAGCCGATCGAGCACGCACAGGATGGCACGGTGATGTCGGCCACCCCGCACGACGGCTTTAAGATCACCTGCACCAGTTCCGACAAGGGTGGGCGCTTCACCCAGCTTTTCAGTGTCGAGTTGACACCCGAAACATGGGAGAGCGAGATCGCCCAGGCGCGTACATTTTGTTTCTACGAGGAGATCGAGTACCTCATTCGGAACGGCCTTATCCGGGGCGGCAGCCTCGAGAACGCCATCGTCATACGCGACGACGCCGTGCTGACAACCGAGCCGATGCGCTACCGCGAGGAGTTTGTGCGCCACAAGATCCTGGACATCATCGGCGACCTGAGCCTTGTCGGCGCGCCGCTGCGCGGACACATCGTCGCCATCAAGCCGGGGCATGCCGCCAACTGCGGCCTGGCCAGGCGCATCCTGCAGCAGGCGCGCCGCCCGCTGGTGGCCGCGCAAAGTTTTTCCCCGCCGGACGAGCAGTCGGCCAGGCAACCCATCCAACCCAAACCAAGCCAAGTGAGCGACGAAACAACCGCCCCGCTGGACTCCGAGCAGATCATGCAAATTTTGCCGCACCGCTACCCGTTCCTGATGGTGGACCGGGTGACGCGGATCGACGGCAACCAGATCACCGCAGAGAAAAACGTCACCATCGACGAGCCTTATTTTCAGGGGCACTTTCCCGGGCATCCCATCATGCCGGGGGTGCTGCAACTGGAGGCGATGGCCCAGGTGGCCGGCATCCTCACGCTCAAGCAGGCGGACAACGCCGGCAAGATCGCCTACTTCATGTCGGCCGAGAAGGTGAAATGGCGCAAGCCGGTCAAGCCGGGCGACGTGTTGCAGATCGATATGGAACTGCTTCGCGCCCGCGGCAAGGTGGCCAAGGCCAAGGGTGTCTGCACGGTGGGCGGTGAGGTGGTGAGCGAAGCCGAGATCACGTTCACCCTCGCGCGTAGATAAAACCCAATGTCCGAGATTCATCCCAGCGCGGTCATTCACCCCGGGGCCACCATCGGCGACGACTGTACCGTTGGCCCGTACTGCGTCATTGGTGGGCACGTCACGCTTGGCCAGGGGAACCGGCTGCATTCGCACGTCGTCATCGACGGTCACACCGAGATCGGCACCGGCAACGAGTTTTTCCCCTTCGCCTCCATTGGCCTGAAGACGCAGGACTTGAAATGGAAGGGCGGCACGACATGGACACGCATCGGCGACCGCAACACTTTCCGCGAAAACGTGACCGTGCACAGTGCCACTGGCGACGGCGAGGCGACGGTGATGGGGTCGGACAACCACATCCTCGCCTACAGCCACATCGCCCACAACGTGCTGCTGGGGGACCACGTGATCCTGTCCAACAACGGCACGCTGGGCGGCCACGTGATCGTCGAGGATCACGCCATCGTGGGCGGCTTGTCAGCAGTGCACCAGTTCTGCCGCCTGGGCAAAATGTCGATCATCGGAGGCTGCGCCAAGGTCGTGAGCGACGTGGCGCCGTTCATGATGCTGGACGGCAATCCGGCCCGAACCCGCGCTGTGAACAAGGTGGGTCTGGAACGCAACGGCGTCACGGCCAAGGTGCAGGAGGCGCTGCGCCGGGTGCACCGGCTGTATTTCCGGAAAGGACTGACCGGAGCCAATGCAGTCGCAGCCATCCGGGCGGAGGTCACACAGCTTCCCGAGGTGGAACACTTCCTTTCCTTCGTAGAGGCCAGTGACCGGGGCGTCACGCGCTAAGGTAGTCTTACCAAGCGAAAAAAACCGCCCCGGAGCGGGGCGGTCTTGAAAACTTTAGGAGGCCGGTTAGTTGACCTTGGCGATGTTCTTGGCCGGGTCTTTCTTGAACTTGCCGGCGCAGTTGTTGCAGCAAAACCCAACTGAGTAGGTCTTCTTGGCGTTGACCGGCTTGCCGCTGATGGGGCACTTGTCATTCACCGTCTTGCGGGCGAACTTGACCTGCTTGATCATGGCTGCGGGATCGGCCTTGAATTTCTTCTGGCATCCTGCTCCGCAAAACGCGACCACATCGCCCTTGTGGGTGGCCGTGCAGTCCGGGTTGACCGACTTGCCGCTCATGGGGCAGGTGGTGTTCACTGCGACCGCCTTCACCTTGCCTAGGTAATTCGCCGGATCCTTGGAGAATTTTTTCAGGCAATTACCACAACAGAGACCGACCGAATAGGTGGCATCCTTGTTGATGGCCTTGCCGCTGAACGGGCATTTCGTGTTTACCGGGCCGGCGATGGCGCTGACCACGGCGACCAAACTCAGGCAACCCAAAAGGGTTCCAAGCCATTTCGTTGCTTTTGATTTCATAGTGCTTATATTGCTTTTTTTGCCTCGTATTTTGGCATTCAGAGAGACGCTACTCATCGGTTTTTACGGCGTCAACCTCAATATAAGCCCTTTTTTGTTGCAAATTAACGGGAGAAAAGGATAACTATCCGCGCAGCAAAATTGCCGTTTCGCATGGGATGAAAGTGACCAAAACAATCGCCGTCGGCACGCCGGACGGGCTGCAGTGCCTGCGTGAGGCGAGCCAGTCAGGGCTGGCGCTTTGTTTTCCCGGTGTCGGCTCAGCATTCGCCCGGCAGAACGATCCGACCTGCCTGATTGTCGCCAAGGACGGGGTGACCCTGCTGGTCGATGTTGGCACGACCATCCCGCGCGTGCTTTCTTCACGCGGCATCGGCATCGGGGATTTCGACTACTACCATGTCACCCACAGCCACGCCGACCATATCGGGGGCCTGGAGGAACTCCTGCTTTTCGACCACTACGTCATTAACAAAACCCCCCGGCTCATTCTCACGGAACCGTACAAGGAACTCCTTTGGGAACGCACCCTGCGCGGCGGCTGCGAGCACCGCGAGAACGGCACGTTTCAGTTCGATGACTTGGCCGATTTCATCTTCCCCAGCGTGATCGCCGAGTTGCCACGGGAAATTTATGAGACGGAGGTCGAGGGCATTCGCCTGCTCATTTTTCGCACAGTGCACATCCCGACCGAGGGCGACAACTCCGGCTCGAAATTCTGGTCCACCGGCCTGCTGATCGACGGCCGCGTGTTGTTCACGGCCGACACGCGATTCGACCCCCTCCTTTTTGAACAACTGCCAATGGACAACGTGGACGCCATCTTCCACGACTGTCAGTTGCACGAACCCGGCACAGTGCATGCCACCTATGAGCAGTTGAAGACACTTGACAATGACCTTCGAGGCAAGATGCATCTCACCCACTACGGCGACATGTTTCAAAAGTTTGACTCGGCAACGGACGGCTTCGCCGGTTTCGCCCAGCCCTGGGCCATCTACCAGTAACAGCGCTTGGCCAATCCCGCCCCCGCTACGCCTCTTCCGGAGGGAGAGACAGTGGGATTTCCAGCATCTCAGAACGTTCTGTATTAGACTTTAGAGTGTGCAGAGGATTCGATTCCCTTCACCCGCTCCACTTCTCCACCCTTCAGTCTGAACGGTTTACCGCTGCGATATAGCAGTGGGGATTCTGATTCTCACAACGGATTCAATGAGCTTCATCTGAGATCTGACGTTCTAACTCTGTGCTCTGATCTCTGTG
>MPMF02092520.1_pt1 | contig 13936 bp, 15 predicted proteins | sample 1617271 | NCBI WGS metagenome assembly MPMF02 (sample SAMN05944812, study PRJNA350692) | marine metagenome | biome: marine; feature: ODZ; material: water; isolation source: 120 m water sample prefiltered with 30 um filter, filtered on to 0.2 um... | place: Pacific Ocean | collected 2012-04-09... | reverse complement strand
CTCTTCCCTGCACCACCAGCCAGCTCTGGCTGGCAAGGGCCTCCAGAACCTGCGCCAAACTGCCGAGACGATCACGGAACAAGCCGCCGATCGCCGTGCTCGGCACCACCCCCCAACCGGTTTCCTCGATCACGATCACCACGATTCCCTGATGGCGCATCAACGCCTTGATCAGCTGCTCTTGATGCTCATCCCATGCCTCGTTTGAACTCTCGAGCTGATTAGCGACAATTCCACCTAGAGAATCCACCAACAGCGTTGCTGATCCAGGCACCCTTGCCAAGGCTGCACAGAAATCGTTCGCGCATTCAACTGTTGTCCAATGGGACGCTCGGCACTGGCGGCGTATAGTTAACAATAAGGATGCATTCTGTTGGCTCAATGTGTTTGAACTTTCGCTGTTAGCCATTCTCTACCAATAGTCTTTGACTACCAATAGTCTTTGACTGCCAATGTCTTTGACTGCCAATATCTTTGACTACCAATGTCTTTGACTGCCAATGCTTGCTCTTTTTGATTTTTTGGGCGATGCCTAATCGTGCCAGGTCGATTGAATAGAAGATCGTCTTATCCCCGTCGTTAGAGTTGGCGACAGCTAACGCCTGGCACGAATGGAGTGGCTTCGCTGATAGCAGCGATGGGGAGTGGGCCATAAAGATGGGGGAAAAGCTCGCCATTGGCTGCTGCATCGGCGCGCAATGGAATGTTGAGACGACTTGGCTCGATCTTTAGGAGGACCAAATCTGAACTATCGCGATAAAAGCGTTCAAAGGTTGAGCTCACCTGGTGCGCCCACGAGGCGTGAATAAAGCCAACTTGCTTGAGGTGCATCCCAAGGGTTGAGATCGTGTATGAACCTTTCGTCTTGGCCTCTTGCCAGTCCTTGTCCATGGCGAGGTGGAAGATGGGTTGATCGCAAGGAACAGCGGCCGAGTCGGCAGGAAACAGCATCTCCTGCATTGATGGCTGCCAGACTTTGGATCTAATCATTAATCTCTCAAACATTGGGTCCTGTGTAAATCGTTCCAACCATATTTTCAACAAGGATATTGAACTGTTGGCAACAAAGGCGTCTGGATCTGTGTTGCACCACTGGCGAACAAATGGCCAAATTGCAATATCAGCAATTGACATTGAATTGCCAACAAGCCAGCCACCATCCTCAAGGCGCTTGTTCCATTCCTCAAGTATCATTAGCCCTGATTTTTGATGTTCCTCTTTGCTTTCCCCAGGGTAGCGATCAGTGTACTTAAAGCGATCAAGGGTTCGCTTGAACAAACCGTCATTCTCGGCAATTAATGCCTTAATTTCCTTCAGCCTCTCTCCTTGAGAAATAGGCATTAACTCGAATGGGTCTGCTTGCTCAAAGGCCCAATACATAATCTCAAGGCTTTCTTCGAGCACGGTCCCATCCAGACAAACCAAAACAGGTACGGTCCCCTTTTTTGAGACCTTTGTCATCTCCAGGGGTTTTGATTTCAGGTCAACCTCGCGCCATTCAACCAATAGCCCAGCATTCAGCAATGCCCAGCGTGCTCGCATCGCATAAGGGCAGCGTCGAAAGCTGTAAAGGGTGGGCCGTGAGGTGGATTTCACAGGACAGCCGGCTTGGGCGCAGGCAAAGCAAAGTTCATACATCACCTAAATCAGATGGCTTATCGTATCTGCAGCCATAGCCTTTTGCGCAGCCCTTTTCTTCACTGGCATCTTTTAGCTATAGGCCCTGTTTAACTTTGCGAATGGCTCGTTGATATGTTTTGTACCAGGTAGCCATGGTTTTTGAGCTTAACGTCCGGCACGTCATGGTTCTCAGGATGGTGCTGTCCAGTCGCCTTGGGACATTGCACTCAGGATCAAGCTGATCCTTTTTGAGCCTTGAGATTGAATTGCCTGCGTTACCTCAGGTCAAGGGATCGCTCAATCTGGAGTCTTGCTTCCATGATGCTGAGGCAAACAATTGCTTTTGCGATGCCTTAATCGCGCTATTTTTCGCGCAGCCAAAGCGAAGTGCACGGTTGAAATTACTTGTCCACTTCATCTTGCAGGCCAATGGTTGGGAAGTCATTCGCCTCAGTCATTCGCCTCAGTCAATCTCGTCAGTCAGTCTCGTCAGTCAGTCTCGTCAGTCAATTTGAATCTCTCTACTTAGGGATTGAAGCTTACTTGTAAATGCTATCGCCGAAGCCGCCATCAATCAGGAAACTGTGGGTTCGAATCAAATCATCAAAGGCCTCTTCCCTTGGCTGCTGTCAAGGAGGTTGTTGCTGCCGATTTCCTGCTAGCGATCGCTGAGGATGTTGGCTGTTTAGCTGGTTGCATCAATCATCATTTTCTGTTCTTAGCGATTCTCTCTTTTTGATTTTGCGACCCAGATACGATTAAGCCGAATGGACGAGACCGATTTGTAAGCTCAACGTTCACAGGCAAGCTTTGGCAAGCCCTCCCTGTCGACTGTTTGATCTGCAGAGGATCAGATTCTTGTGATCAGAAGCAAGACCATACAAAGCACACCAATCAGGGGCCCGGGTGGCAGGTCAAGGGCGATCGCCAGAAGAACTCCACCACCACTGAGGAGCAGGCCGGTCCCAGCTGAACGCAGCATCAGCGACCGCAGACTCGTGCTGCGTTCCAGATGGATCAGCACAGGTGCGCAGAGGAGCGCGATGACAAGAACAACCCCTACGGCCGTGATCGAACTGATCACCACAAGACCGGTGATCACGGTTGTGGCAAAACGAATCTGGGTCACGGGCCGTTGCGCTGCAACAGCGCCGTCAGGATCCACGCCGAGGAACACCATGTCCTGATAGCGGGTCACCATCAAGAACAGCAGGACAGCGGCAACAATCACAGTGCGGATCAGATCGCTGAGATCCCCAGCCAGTAGATCGCCAAACAAGATCGATTCCAGATCGATACGGGCTCGAAGCAGCGGTATCAACAGAACACCCAGAGCTGTGAACCCCGCCAAGACGGTGTTCATCACGCCCTCCTCGCGACCTTTGAAGCGATGGTTCAGCCGTTCGGCCAGCAAAGCGCCGAGCAGCCCACTGAATAAACCGCCGATGAGCGGATCCAGCTCAAAAGCCAGGGCCAGCACTAGCCCCGGGAGCACCGCATGAGCGATCAAGTTGGCCTGGAGAAGGCGGCGCTGGGTAATCAGCAAAGCTCCTGTCGCCGGGCAGATCAGACCCACCAGGAAGGACAGCAGCAGTGGTGTCAACCACCAGATGTTGATGTCAACCACAGCAATGACTTCCCATCATGCAGGTCATGTCGTTGAGGCTTTCACGTACGTCATCGGGAGATCCGTTGGCCAGGACGCGACCATCGAGCACAACGACCCGGTCATAGCTGTTGAGGGCTTGTCCCCAGTCATGGCTGCTCACCAATAAGGCCTGGCCTGATTCCGCTTGTTGACGCATCACTGTCAGCAGATGTTCCCGTGTTGGCGGGTCAGTGGCACTGCAAGGTTCATCCAGCAAGAGGATGCTCGTCTGTTGCATCAGCGCTCTGGCCAATAACACCCGCTGCTGCTGACCACCGGAGAGTCGACTGAGCCTTCGAGAGCCAAGACCATCAAGGCCAACCTGCTTGAGCAACGTCTCCGCAGCGAGCTTCTGGCCTCCAGTCTGCTTTCGAGCTCTGCCAAGGCCCACCATCTGGGTGACGGTGATCGGAAACGTCCAGTCAATGGCCGCCCGTTGTGGCATCAGGGCAATGCTGCCATTGCTTTCAATCTTGCCTTGACTTGCGCGGAGCTGACCCTGGAGAAGATGGAGCAGGGTGGTTTTGCCAGCACCGTTTGGACCGACAAGGGCAGTGAGCGTCCCTGGCAGAAGCTCCAGATCAACGCTCTTGATTGCCGAAGCATTGCCGTAGTGATAGGAGACCCCTCTCGCTTTGAGGCTGGGAGCGACAGGTTCAGGGTCAGATCTCAAGCCATTACCCCATTGAGCTGGTACGGATAGTGAAACAAAGCAGCAGGCAAGAACCTTTTTCAGGCTAATAATGGGAATCATTCTCATCCAGAGCTTGTTTTGGTTTCGGCATTCCGTATCCGTGGCATCCGTGCATCTGTTTTCTGTCCTCTGGCCAGCCTCGTCACTGTCTCTGCTCTACAAGCGCCTGTGCAGGCAAATCAGCTGACTGTTGTGGCCGTTGATGGTGTGCTCTGTGATCTCACCCGCACCTTGGTGGAAGCTGATGTGAACGTGGTCTGCCTGATTCAGCCTGGTGGCGATCCCCACAACTATCGCCTTCGACCCAGCGATCGAGAGGCGCTGAGCAAAGCGGCTCTGGTTCTCAACAACGGCTTCAATCTGACCCCGGCCGCAAAGAAAATGCGTGGCACCGGACAGGTGGTTGCCGTAGCAGAGCTGGCCATGCCTGATTACAACGGCTCCGACCCCCACGTCTGGCACGATCCCGCCAACTCTGCGGCGATGGTGGCGGTGATTGCTGAACGTCTCGCGCCCGTCATCCCTGCTTCACAACGGTCTGCCTTGGCGTCGAGAGCGGCAAGCGCCAGCACCATCCTTGATGCCGTTGGTGTGTGGGGAGGCAAGCAGTTCGCCAACTTACCGAAGCAACAGCGCGTGCTGGCAAGTGAACACCAGGCCTACAGCCACCTCGCGAAGCGCTACGGGGTGCGTCAAATCACCATGCTCGATTCGTTCACGACCGGAGGCACCCTGCGGCCATCCAGCCTTAGGAAGATCACAACCGAAGTGAAAGGGTCTGGCGCACGAACCCTGTTTCCTGAATCTCTGCCAAGCAACAAGACCCTGCGTCGCATCAGCCGCAGCACCGGCCTACCCATAAACGCCACCCCTCTGTTCGCAGATGGCCTTGCTCCCGGTCGCTCCAGCGTCAGCACAGCGACTCTGAACATCTGCACTGTGGTGAACGGTCAGGGAGGCCAGTGCGATCAGAAAGGCGCCGATGAGCTGGTGAAGCGCTGGGCCGCGATTCGCTGAACGTTGTCCACTTGATCAGCCATCTTGATCAGCCATCCGCCCCGCAGGCAGCCGTCCCGCAGGCAGCCGCCGGACAGCCAGCCGCTGAGCAGATGGCGTCCCTCTCTCAACTCCGAACAGATCATCTTTCTTCCCTTCCATGTTCTTGCGTGTTCTTTCCTCTCTTTCGTTCCCCAAACTTCTGCTGCTGACATTGCTGTCCCCCCTTGCTCTTGCCACCAGCCTGAGCCGCCCTTGCTCAGCCCATGGCGGAGGTGGTGGCTCAGAACCACCAGAACCTGGTGAATTCCGGGCTACGCCTGTGATCACCATCGAAGGACACGGTGGTTTCGAAACCAACCTCGAGGGCAGCCCTGAGCATTACGCCCTCGATGGCTTGTTTGGTTCAGTCATGGAATGGGGCCTAGGTAACGGCGGCAGTCTGTCGATCGAAGCCGCTGTTGGTCCGGCGTTGGTATGGGGCGAAGCGGAACACTTCTATGGCCGTGTTCATATTGACGAGCATGGCGGCAACGACGCGCAGGGAGGAGATAAGCATGCAGAACACTCCGAGCCTGACGAGCACGACGAGCACGACGAACACGACGAGCACGAGAGCCACGCAGGAGATGAGCATGCAGAACACTCCGAGCATGACGACCACGACGAACACGAGAGTCACGAGAGCCACGCAGGAGATGAGCATGGCGAAGATTCCGAGCATGAAGGCCATGGCGGTCATGACGACCACGACGATCATGAGAGCCACGCAGGACATCAAGGCCATGGTGCCCATGACACCAACTACAAACGCACTGATGTCCGCGGCTTCCTGCAGGTCCGTTATGCGCCCAATGATCGACTTAGCCTTTCTGTCGACTGGAAGCCTTACTACGTCACCCAGGATCAGGGCGAAGATATTCAGGGCCTGAAAAATGAACTTGGCGCTGAAATTGTCTGGTTATTCGGTGATGGAGACCTGAACTTTGCTCTTGGTGATGGCCTTGAAGACATTGTCGATGGCCTCTTCCTCTCCCTTGTACACCGTCAGGGCTGGGAGTCTGATGGAACCTGGATAGGCAACTACACCGATCCCAGGATCGGCATCGGCTTCAACCTCGATATGGTGAATATCACCCTTGATGCTGGGCCTCGCTTCTACGTGCCAGGAAGCTATTCAAGATTGAATCCGCGCACAGACTTCGCCGCTGAACTCGAGATTGCCTACCCAATCAGAGACAACACTGTTCTATTTGCCCATTGGCAGCCTACTTACAGCTCAGAAGGAGGCTCCGGCTGGGGTGTGGGCTGGCAGCACCATATTGGAACAGGTGTGACCCTCAGCTTCTAAACAAACAGGGCTCGATCAGCCTGCGGGCAACCACAGGGCATCGTTGATGCTGATTGGCAAGACCTCGAGCCATTCAAGCGTGGTGGCCTGCATCAGCGCCGGTCGCCCCGCATCCGATCCGGCCTTGCTGACGGTCATCAACAACTGTTCGCCAACAGAATCAAACTGCAGCTTTGAACCGGGCTTGAGCGTCCAGGGCGCCAGTGGGCGGCGACGCAACAGGTTGCCGTCGCCATCCAGCAGCACAATCTCATGTTGACTGCTGCGATCCTGCCAGCGACCAAGAACAGCCCAAATCCGTTCGCCACTGTTGTCACAACTCAAGGCCATCACAGACTCTTCGCCAAGCCAGAGCTGCTTCGGGGAGAGGCCTGGAATCACCAACTCGATGGAGCGACGATAGTCAGGCCAATGGCGGATGAGCACGGCCCTTCCCGTGGCTTGGCAGAAATCTCCGAGATCCCTGGCTCCGGGAAGGATTTGCGGGGGCCTGCCGTTGTCGATCAGGGGACGCAGTGTCAGCCCGTTGAAGGTGGGCACAACCGCTCCACCACCGGCTGGCAGCAGATGGATCGGACCGGAGGATTTGATCTCAAGGAGCCTTCTCTGGCCATCCGCTTTGATCAGTTCAGTGCGGCCACTTCCTGGGGAGAAGCCTCCTGTTTGGGCAAGGAGGTCGCCGTTCAGGTTGCTACTGAGATCAGCGAATAGATATTGACCTGGTACCAAGGGCATCAAGTCCCCTGCCTTTGGAGAGGCGAGCTGATCGCGATCAGCCGAGATATTGCGTGGCAACAGAGGCAGCAAAAACAGTCGCTGCTTCCAGTCCTTATCCGTTTCGATCACGGCAGCTCCCTTGCCATTGCCCAGGGGAACAACTCTCTGGATCTGATTCAGGGTGGGACCTAGGGGGGTCCAGCGCCCATCGCGCGCCTGGAGTTGCAGTTGGTCTCCGCCATCCACCTTGCGATTCACCAACAGCCAGGGTCTCGGATCCCACCACCAGCGCTGGGGGGGCAGAGCCTGGCCTCGATGATCCTGTCCAGCAACCGTCAGCTGAATTGAGGACTTGATTTTCTGATTGGCATCAATCACCAGACGCAGCAGATTGTTCTCCCCCTGCCAGCGATGAGGCAGGTCAGGTTGCAGTTGACTGGCAGCCGCCACGCTGACCCGTTGCATCGGCCGACTGAAGCGAAGATCGAGGGCAGCGCTGCCTGACTGGAGCGGCTGCGGCGTGGGTGACAGCAATCGGGGTGGACGGCGCAGCAGCAGTTGCTGTTGCACCAGCGCCAGCACAGCAAAACTTGTCAGCAGAATCCCGATGTTGTGCTTCATGGTTCCAGCGGTCGTTCCGGCCGTTGAATCGGGGTGATTGTCTCGGGAACCACAACGGCAACTCTCTGGCCCTGACGTGTTTCCACCTGCATGTGCCCTTCAATCTTTAGCCACTGATTGAGCTTGGGTTCAGCCTCCGCAGGCCAGGCCACCGGCAGGCCCGCAGGGGTGGCATCCGCCAGACAACAGCGCACCGTAAGGCGCGCGATCTGGGCTGGCTGATCGCCTCGCTTCAGCACAAATCCACTGATGTTCACAGGGTTGCCATCCACCAGATCAGGGTCGGGCTGGCTGCGCAACAGCCTGACCCATTCGGTGAGGGTGCGCTGTTGAGGCGGCAGCACGAAAGCCAGGTCCGGTGGTTCAGGCAGACCTTGGGGACGGGAGGCGGCCAGGTCGCTGAAGGAGGGATTCGGGGGCACCAGGAGCACAAGCACTGCCATCCCTGCACTGGCCAGCCAGGGCCACGGGACTGATTCTCGCTGCTTGCGGCTTTTCAGGCCCACCACCGCGCCTGCGATCAGCAGCGCCACCCCTGAAGCGCCCACCAGTCTGTGGAAGCCGCTGGCGAGAAGCAGGTCGAGGCGGCCGGAATGAACACTCCACACCACCAGCCAGCCCCACAACTGCAGCAGGAGCGCACGGATCATCGTTTTCTCCTGTTCAGAGTTGCCATAAGTTGACCCACTGACCGATAAGCAGCACGCCTAGGCAGGCCACGATTGCGGTGATCCCGATCGCTTTTGGCCTGAGCAACACCGTGAACAGGCCTGCGAGCTTCAGATCCACAACCGGACCCAGTAACAGGAACGCCAGCAGGGCTCCGGGGGTCACCTGGGCAGCAAAGCCAAGGGCCAGAAAGGCATCGACGCTTGAACACACCGAAACCACGATCGCCAGCAGCATCAGCGCCAGAATCGAGAGGGTCGGCGCGCTGCCCACCGCCAAGAGCCAACTGCGCGGCAACCAGGTCTGCACAAGGGCGGCGATCACACAACCGAGCACGAGCAGCGCCAGCAGATCAAGAAATTCGCGGCTGCTCTGTTCCAGCACCTCAGTGAGTTGAGGTCGCTCGGCCCTGCTTGGTTGTGGATCTGGTCTTGCCGCTCCGATCAGCCCACCGCTTCTTTCCAAGAGGCCGATGCTGCTCAGGGGCTGGCTCAGGCGCCGTTCCGCCAGCAGGGACGATTCAATCAGTTGCGCTTCTGGGAGCTGCACCAGAAGTGCACTGAGCAACAACGCGATCAGGAAGGCTCCGAGTGGTCTGGCAATCAGCAACCAAGACTGATCAGGGAACGCGGCCCAGGTGCTGGCGAGCACGATCGGATTGAGCACCGGCGCTGCAAACAGAAAGCCGAAGGCTGTGCCCAGAGGCGCACCACTGGCCAGTAAGCGGCGGGCGACAGGCACATTGCCGCATTCACAGGCAGGTAGGGCAAAGCCCATCAAGGCGCCTGTGATCGGCGCCAGCAGTGGATGGCGGGGAAGACGTGCGATCCAGGCCCCCTGGGGAACAAGCCAGCGGGCCAGGCCGGCAATGGTCACACCCAGCAGCAGGAAGGGAAGCGCTTCAAGCAGCAGGCCCTGAAATATCGCCCAGGCTGTGGCGAGCCTATCCATCTCGCTCAACAGTGGATAGGACTGATTCTGCACCAATCGAGGCCCCTGCAGTGAAGCTTTTCGCGACGTTGGCTTGGTCAGGCAGGTCACCTGTGTGAGGAAATCATTGCTGGTGAGCATGGACGCGTAAAGAGCGGCCTTGGAAACCACCTACAAGCTTCAGATAGCGGCTTGTTCTGGTTGAGAATCAGGTCAGATTAATTACCCTCTCAACGAAAAATTGTTGACTACTCTTGTTGACTATTCATCCAGACAAGTCTCAAGAGAGCCATTTGGCTGTTCAGAGATTAAAAAGTGAAAACAATAGAAGCAGCTGATGGCAGATGGAGTTGGGCCCATTGAATCAGCACATACATGGCTTGCTGGTGATCTCCAGAGAAGAAGACTCAATGTTGGCGGGGCAGGCTGTGCAGATGTGCTTTCGAGTTGCCTCCTACTTGAATCTGGCCATGCTTGCGGGAAGCCAGAGGGTTTGTCTTGCCAACAGCTGAAATCGCCAACTGCATCGGAACGATCGCCCTCGAGGAACATTTCGCGGCGCCAGGACTGCTGCCCAAGGCAAGTGAGCTGAGCTTCTTTAACCCAGACCTGCTCGCTGAGATCGAAGGTGTCTTACCGGATCTTGCAGCGAAGCGACTGGAGGCCATGGATCAGGCGGGCATTGAGATTGCGGTGCTTTCTCAAACAGCACCCGGAGTGCAGGGCCTGACAAGCAGCCATGAGGCCGTGGATCTGGCACGGCAGGCCAACAATCACCTGCAGCAAGCGATCAGCCTTTTCCCACAACGCTTTCGTGGCTTTGCAGCTGTGCCTTTGCAGGACATCCCACAGGCCTGCGATGAGCTCAGACGTTGCGTGCTCGAGCTTGGCTTTGTCGGTGTTCTGGTGAATGGCTGCACCCAGGGTCGTTTCCTTGAAGACCCGATCTATCAACCGTTCTGGAGCTTGCTGGAGGAGCTCGCCATCCCCCTTTACCTGCACCCAGGACTCCCCATCGAGGCACCGCGCTCGCGGCTGCCAGAGCTGGATGGCGCGACCTGGGGTTGGACAGTGGATACAGCCAGCCATGCCCTTCGGCTTGTGGTTTCGGGCCTGTTTGAAAGACACCCACTCGCCAGCGTGATCCTCGGCCACATGGGAGAAACCCTTCCCTATCTGCTCTGGCGCCTCGACAGCCGATTCGGCTCAACGCGGTATGCCGACAAGCTGCAGCATCCACCATCGGCAATCATCAAGCGTCACTTCTATATCACCACCTCAGGGGTCTGTGACGACGCACCCCTGAGGTGCGCGATCAACGCCATGGGGCATGAACGCGTGATGTTCGCCACCGACTATCCCTATGAAGACATCGTCACAGCGGGCCGCTGGCTCGAAACGGCTGCACTGAGCAGCGAAGAGCAACAAGCGATTGCCTTCAGCAACGCCAAACGCTTGCTGCGGATTAGCTGCTGAAAGAGGTCAGGCCAAACGCTGATGCTGGTGATCAGAAAGGCAACCTCATAGAAGATGCCAACGGCAATGATCCTGAGAGCGTCTCGATATCAACGACATGACAAGCAACGATGCCGTCCAGATAAAGGTCACGCCCCGATCCAGTCGCGATCAGGTTCTTGGCGAACATGATGGTGCCATTGCCATCAAGCTCAAGGCACCGCCTGTGGATGGTCAAGCCAACGCAGCTCTGATCGCCTTCATTGCCAAGAAACTGGGAATCAGCCGAAGCCTGGTGACCCTGGTTCGAGGCCAGACGTGCCGCAGCAAATCAATTGAAGTGGAGGGATGGAGCGCCGCGCTGGTGCGCAGGGCATTGTTGGGCTGAGATCAGCTGAGCACAGTCAACTCAGGCGACCTCAGGACACCAACCGATCTCCAGCTCCCGCCGCCTGAGCCAATGGCGACACCTCTTGGTGAGATGTTCTCCATGGGGGATGAGCTGACGGTGAAGCCCACAAGTAAGCAGGGTGTGGCAATAGCGATCACAGGCGTAGTCGAAGTGCTGGCAAGTCATGCAGACACTGCTGGAGCGTGAGCGACTGAGGGCGCTCTCCGGCATGTATTGCCAACCCTCCTGCTCACAGAACCGCTTCGCGGGAGAAGAACTAGACATCGGCATCAGCTCCCCATTGCGGGGTAACCACCTTCCAGCCCACCCGCTGCAGTTCTCGCCAGAGCTGTTCCGCCGTTTCCTTGCGGAGGTGCACACGGGTCTTCAGCAATGGAGGCTCGCCAGGAAGAGGTCTCCCTGAGTCCACAAACACTCTTGGGTCACGTGGCCAGCTTTTCTCGTCGCGGTGGAAGCGCTTGGTGTCAGTCGTTTGCGGATCCTGGATCCAGCCGTGTTGTCGCATCGTTGTTGTGGCGATGGCGAAGGCGCTGTCATCCACGCCTCCGCCCGAAAGGTGGCGTAAGGGGAGGCTGCGGATGCCATGAACCTGTCGCGGGTACACATGTACTAGCCGGGCTTTGGCGGCTTGTCAACAGGGCTGGCTGGGGCCGCCTCCCTGCGGCCCCCACTGAAAGGTTGCAGGGCAGTGGCAGAGCCATTGCCAGGCGCAACAACGCGACAGACGCAGGTGCACTGATCTGTTGAAGGCCATCACCCCTGACCTCTGGTCATTACGCGACTTAAGTGCTACAGGTGAGATAGATATCACTTAACCGATGTCGAGTCACAGCATCAAGCTCAGCGACAAGGCCGATGCCCTGATCGCTCAACTGCAGAGAGAGATTTTCAATCGTCGTCGCAAGAAAGTCACCCCGGCAGGCGTTGTTGAGTCCCTGGTTGAAAGCGCTGCGAAGTCACAGGGAGACAAGCGCTTTGCGACATCCTGGAAGAACCTGATCAAAGACATTGAGAAGGCCGCAAAGATGTCTTACAACCACGGCAGCAAACCCTCTGGCCTCAGCGAGGAGGAGTGGTTGATCGTGAAATCACACCGCTCCAAGCCGGCTGCTAAAGCCAAACCAGCAGCCAAGGCCAAAATGGCAGCCAAGGCCAAAACGGCAGCCAAGGCCAAACCAGCAGCCAAGGCAAAACCTGCGACTAAAGCCAAGCCAGCAGCCAAGGCAAAACCTGCGACTAAAGCCAAGCCAGCAGCCAAGGCAAAACCGGCAGCTAAAGCCAAGCCATCTGCGACCAGATCACGCCCAGCCCGCTGAGCAAGCCACAGCAGATCAGCGCTGACTGGGTGCAGCAGCGCTAGCCGGGGCGATAGACAGACCGGCCATCGCCAGGCAGCAGGTTGAGGCTGCGGGGATCGATCAGGCGACCGATGGTCACCTCCACTTCCCTGCCCTCTTGATTGGGAGCGAAGATCTCCACTCCAAGCACCTTCTGATCAGGACCGGAATAATCGGCGAACTGACACTCACCAGGCCGTTTGTTCATCTTGCGATAACTGGCGGTGACAGTGGCCTTTCCCTCTTCCTTGAGCATATAGGTGTCCCCATCAATCTCCAGACTCTTCGGCAAGGGGACCGTTGGCGGCGCTTCCAGATCAAGGGTCTCCAACCAGCTCACCTCCAACCAGTCGTCTTCACAGACAACAAGCCAGCGGTTGCTGCCTTCATTGCGCAACAGGTACTCAAACCACTGAAAACCGTTCTGGTCGTAGAGCAGGCGCTCCTCCACCACCCAGTCAGCGGCTTCAGCCTGAACAATGTCACCCATCTGCAGATCAAAGAGGGTGCGATCCCGCAGTTGCTGCGAACGCTGCTGCTGAGCACGCAAGCGGCGCTGACGCTGAATCTCAAGCAGCGCCAGGGCAACGAGCACCAGCAGCACCAGTATAAAAACGATCATGGCAAAATCACTCGAAACGATTGCGACCAAATGGTTTATACCCTATGAAAGATGACTTATCACATGAGTTAAGTTTGTCAGGCATGAATGGGAAGGAGACTGAAAGCATCAGTGAGGTTGAACAATCTGGTTGAAAGATGTGGCCTCCCCGGCCTGGCACTGCATCAGAGTATCCGAAAGCGTTTAATCGCAATTCAGGACAGGAAATATCTGGATGGCCCAAACAATGCTCTGATGGTTATTGGAGGCGGGCTTGATAGTCTGGCGTTGGAGCGATCTGCATCTGGGAATCAGGAAAAACCGTCGAGTTGGATCATCCGTGGACCCAGCAGACGAAAAATCTGTATTGAAACTGTATTCTTCTGATACTGCTGCACCTCATTTGGTTGAGTTCGATGCATGAGAAGAAAGTTTGAATGAAGTATTGCAGCCCTCAGATATGCCCTCGATTGAGGCGGCAGTATTTGCCTGCGAGGGTGTATTGATGTATCTGCCAGAGGAGAAGGGAAGAAAGCTCTTGAAACAAGTGGCAACGGTATTTACAGATACAACACTCATATTTACCTTGATGGTTAAAGGCCATGACGGCTCTTCGCCTTTTGCGGGAACGACGCTGGCGGCGAGAGTGTGGTTGCAGTGGGCTGGGGAGCCATTCATGTGGGAATGCCCCAAAGCCGATTTAGGCTCATTTCTGTCCACTTGTGGCTTATAGCGAGTTGAGATATTGGATACTCGGAACTGGCGTGCTCAGGGTTAAGTGAAGCATGGCTTGCCAGCTCCATCCGGGGAGTATATTGCGATAGCGAAGCGCCACTAGTCGCTATTGATGGAACGCAGAGAACAAAGCATGAACGAAAACGTGGG
>MPMF02124743.1_pt1 | contig 13946 bp, 9 predicted proteins | sample 1617271 | NCBI WGS metagenome assembly MPMF02 (sample SAMN05944812, study PRJNA350692) | marine metagenome | biome: marine; feature: ODZ; material: water; isolation source: 120 m water sample prefiltered with 30 um filter, filtered on to 0.2 um... | place: Pacific Ocean | collected 2012-04-09... | reverse complement strand
CGTCTTTTCACGAGTACGCCTCGAGTGCCCGGGCTCTCAGGCCTGCTCCCGGGCCATTTCGCGCTCGGAGAGCATGTCGATGAAACCCGCCGTATGCTCCTGCATGTCGGCGATGATCTTGTCGATACGGGAGGCAAAGAAGTTGTAGCAGAATTGGATGATGATACCGACGACGAGGCCGGCCGCCGTCGTGATGAGCGCCTCGGAAATGCCGCCGGCAACCAGGGACGGCTCGACGTCACCGGCGACCTTGATCGCCTGAAAGGCGCCGATCATGCCGCTCACGGTCCCGAGGAACCCGACCATCGGCGCCAGATTGGCCACCGTCGACAGCCACACCATGCCCCGCTCGAGAAAAGCCATCTGTACGGCACCGGCATTCTCGATCGTCTTCTCGACATTGTCGACGCCACGGTGCATGCGCAGCAATCCGGCGTGGATGACGCTGGCCACCGGGCCGCGTGTCTCCGAGCACAACTCGGCCGCCTGCTTTGCACCACCGTTGCGCAGCGCCTCCTCGAGCTGCTGGAAGAAACCGGAAGCATCGATCGCTGCCTGTGACAGGGTGTAGAGCCGTTCGAGGGCGATGGCGACACCGAAGACCAGCAGGAAGGCGATGGGATACATCGCCCATCCCCCGTCATTGAAGAGCTGCACCATGGGAAGCCTCTATCAGGGAGTGGTGGATTGTGTGTTCGATACTGCGCCGGCGTCGGCTGCGCCGTTCTTGGCGCCCTGACCGAAGAAGGCTTTCCTCAACTTCTCCTCCTCGGTTTCGGGCGGACGGATCTGCCAGATGCGCTGCTGTGCCACAGAGGCCCAGTTGGGGTCTTTCAGAGCCACCTCGTACTCGGCGATAACCGTATCCTCGGGGGCGGCGTTCTGCTTCAACAGATCGCCGCGCAGCACCCGCAACTGGGCGTCGGCGGGGGCCTGCCGCAGGCCACGCTGCAGCCACCTGTCGGCTGCTTTCAGATCATCACCATTGAGATGGATCTGGGCGATGGTGGCCACCGTCTCCACATCCTTGGGCTGGCAGTCCGCCATGCCTTCGAGGCCGGCCAGTCTCATGGAATGGTCGCCGGCCTTGTCGCCGAGTTCCGAGATACGGACGAAGTGAGAATAGCGTCCCGCCGAATCGATACGGGTCAGTCGCTCCAGTGTCGCGCACGCGCCCTTGTAGTCCTTCGTCTCGATCTGCAGGTCTACCATTTTCGACAGCGACTCGACCTGACCGGCGCCACCCGACCCGTCGAGCTTCTGCCGCCACGTCAGAGCCTGAGCCGGATCTCCCAGATCGTCGTAGAGTACCGCCAGCAGTTCGAAGAGCTCCTGTCGGGGCGCCGAGGGCGTTGCTGCATCTTCGGCGAGGGACTGATAGTGGGCGATGGCCGTCCTGATCTTCCCGGCGCGCCGGTACAGATCTGCGATCGTGCGTCGATACCCCCTGTACTTGGCCTCACCCGGGTTGGCGCTCACCAGGGGGCTGAGGTACGTCCATGCCGTATCCGGTTGGTTCTGTCCGGCATAGACCTGGAACAGCAGCAGCTTGGTGTTGGCGTGTCTCGGCTTGAGGGCAGCGGCGGCCAACAGCGCGGTCTTGGCCGCCTCCTGATCACCGAGAGCCAGTTGCGCCCTGGCCAGATAGTAGTGGGCCAGGTGATAGCCAGGTTCGAAGGTCAGAAGTTTCGTGTAGTACTTGACCGCATCGGCGTGATCCTTCTTGTCCCGTGCGGTCTTGCCCAGGAACTTGTATTTGCGCACCGAATCGGCCACGGCCAGCTGTTCGGCCACGGCCAGCTGTTCGGCCGCCGTCTGCCTCGCCGACAGAGTGACCGCGAGGCCGATCAGGATCAGGAGTGCGAGGTTGGTGCGTGGAGGCATCTGCTCATCTCATGGGTTACCGGGCGCGGGTAATATACCCTCTCATGTGCTTGTATCAACTAAAGATAACCCCGACGACACATCCGCCATCGGTCTACCAGTCGTATCCCGAACCCGGCTCTCCCAGGGGCGCCAGGGCCGCCCACAGGCACCGCATGAACAGCTCGCCCAGGATCAGTCCGAAGAAGAAGGGCCGCAGAGAGCGGTATGTTCCCGCGCCTCCGTAGCGTACGACCAGAACCTTGATACTCCAGCCGACCAGAGCCGAACCCCAGAGCAGTCCTCCGAGGCCGGTAGCATAGACGAAACCCGCCGGGTGGAAGGGCGAACGCAGAAACCACTGCCTGGAGGCGGAGAGCAGAGCCGTGATCAGGGCGCCGAATCCGACGGCCCCGAGACGATCGCCGTCCGGATCACCGGGTTCAGCCCCGGATTCGGCATATATATATTGAATGTAGCGTCCGAGCCGGGCCATGGACCTGGCCCCTCCGTTCTGGTCCAGCGCGAACAGACCCCGGTCATAGATCAGTTCCAGGGCGAAGATCGCGCCGGCAGCCAGCCCGACGACGGCCCCCACGGCCAGCGTGCGGCCCACGCCGTGCCCCCCCGACTCCCGCGCGAGGCGCTCCCCCTCCAGATGCAGTGGCAGCCAGAGGGTGACCGTGCCGAAGGTGAGCAGCGTCAGAAAAGCGAAGGCAATATAGGTCGATGGCCCGAACACATCGGGGCCAGTGCCAGCGACGAAGTAGAACAGATTCGGGATCAGCAGCCAGGCGCCCAGAACAGGAAGACCGCCATCGACCCGGAGCCGCGTCACGCCGATCACGGAAAGCAGCAGGAGTGCACCGTGCGCCACACTCATCTGCACGGAGGCGCCGGCCAGCCAGGTCCACGACACCAGCACCGTCGACCCGATCAGCAGGGCCATCCAGGAGGACCGCTCCTCTCCCCATCCTGCCACGGCGGCCCGCCATGAGCTGCCGAGACTGCGGCGCGCCGCCCACAGGCTCAGCAGAGCCAGACACAGAATCCCGCCTCGGGCCTGCGCCTGCAGGTGCGGCGGAAAGTTGGGCCACTCCCGCCACTGACCACCCACGCCGATGAACGCACCCTCATCACCTGTCCTGCCGATGAGATCCACCAGGACGAGCTGCAGCCGTGTCGCCAGATAGAAAAACCACGTACTGAAGGAGACCTCCACCGCCATGAGATAGACCACCCCGACCAGGAGGGGCGAAACCGAGAAGCGGAAGCGAGAGGTGTACGGCGCCATCGCCCGCCAGGGGTCATCGATGAGCACCTCCCGCAGATCGAACCAGGTGGGGATCGTCCCGGGAACCAGGAAATGGTGATCGAGGCCGTTGACGCCGTAGAGGATGATGGGCACTGCTGCACCGGCCCAGAGTCGGCGATCCCGCAACAGACTGCCACCGTTGTCGACAAGGGCCGACGGCAGGTCAGCCAGCGGCAGCCGCAGGCGCTCCTCCCCCAGCCAGCGTTGCCGCAACAGCGTCGCCACTCCCCACAGCGCCGTGAAGAGCCCGGCCAGCAGCATTCCCCAGACGACGAGAGGCAGCCACCACACCGCCCACGGAACCGCCTCTCCCCCCTCGAAGAAACCTGCCGCCGCATCCCCTCGGACCACCAGCCACTCGGGGATATATTGATGGAAGCGTTCATACCGCCGGGCCGGATCGGCAAACCCACCGTAGAACCCGGTGGTCAGCGCCGGCAGCAGGTAGTGGACGAAGCCGCGTCCGGCCAGCGGCAGGCCGATGGCCAGCATCAGGTAAATGGCCACAAGGTCCGTCGGACCGGGTCGCAATCGTTGCGGAATCCTGTGGCGCAGCAGGGACAGAACCGCGAGCAGCAGTATCGGCAATGCCGCCATGGCGCCCATGCCGACCTCGGCACCGGCGTAGATCAACTCGACCCGCTGCACCCCCCAGGCGATGGCCACCAGGAGTACCGAACCGACCAGGAGCACGCGGGTCGTGCCAAGGCTGGAAGTCGCCATCAGTAGGGTAACTCCGCCACGGAGCGGGCGATCAGGGCGATGGCCACTGACCCCATCCCGGTGAGTCCCTGGCCACAGGCGAAGCCAGCCAGCAATACCGGCGCACGACGACGCCATTGGTCGCGACCGAAGCGCCGTTCCAGCCAGTAACGACCCAGCAGAGCTCCGGCCATCTCCGGAATCAGCAGGTGGGGCAGGCTCTGTACACCCTTGATGAAGCCGTAGACGAGGGCCACGGGAAGGCCCCAGGCACTCGCTGCCCAGAGTCCCAGGCTCGCCAGGACAAAGCCACCCGCCGCCCACGGCACGTGCAGAACGTCGGCGAAGCTCAGACCCCCCTCGGCGGTGAAGGAGAACCACATGAATTGCCGCAGAGCGATGAGGTGCCAGTACTTCTGGGCGAAGGGAAAGGCCGTGGAGGGAATGGGACCCATGCGCCACACCAGCGACCAGAACAGAAAGCCGCAGCCGAGGATGACGGGCAGGATGAGCAGTTCGGCCTTGGCGATGCTGGTGATCTTCGTCCCCGTCAGCTCCACCTCGCGGAACAGCTGGGCCCGACGGCCGTGGTCGTGGTACGGGATGGGTGCGAACCAGATGTCGACGCCCTGGTATCCCGATAGCAGAAACGCACCTTCCCGGACGAGGGGGATGCCCACCGACTGCCCCGTGAGCCCCACCATGCGGGCATTGACGTAGGATACGGCGGGGGTGAAGAGGAAGGCGAAGCACAACAGAAAAAGCAGGGGGAACTCATCGTCCTCGAGCAACCAGACGCAGAGTCCGGTATACCCCGCTGCTGCCGCCCCGTAGAGCCCGAGGGCGATCCAGATGGGGAAATCCCCCCGCCCCGGGGGAGGCGCCCCGAGGGTGGCGGTGCCCTTGCCGCGCCGTCGCAGGGCGCTGACCGCAGAGCCGATCCCCGCCAGTGCCACCGCCGCCGCCGTGCCCAGATAGACACTGAGCCAGAGATCGAGATCGTTGACGAAATGGGTTGTCACCGCGTCCATGCCGGGATGCCAGCGTGTGAGAAACCCGGCCGAGTACAGCACGGGATTCAGTACCACCTGAAACACGGCTGCGGCAAATGCCCCGACCACGACCCAGAACGGCAGCACGAATCCGGCGAGCACGAGACCCAGGTCGGTGGCCACGCCGAGAGCCGTCGCCGGCAGCAGGTGCTCGAGATCACGGGTGAAATCGATCCAGGGGATCGGCAACAACTCCAGCGGCCGGCTGGCGATCAGTCCGGTGAGCGCTGGCAGACCCACGTAGATACCGCCGAACAGAAGTCCGATGCCCATGCCGGTGGCAAAGACCTGCCAGCGCCAGCTGGCGGGACCACCAGCTGTGTTGTCTCCCGCACCCTCCGCCAGCGCCGTGGCCCCCTGTGCCGCCACCGATGCCATGGGAAAAGGCAGCTTCTCGATGTCGCTGGTGACGCGGAACAGCACATAGCCGAGACCGAACCATTCAGCTCGTGCCAGCACCTGGCCCACCACCAGCAGCGCCACGGGTGCCAACCAGTCACGGTGCAGGAAACTGCGGTCGGCCAGCGCCGCCGAGTCGAGGGCTGGGGCCACCCACTGCGGGATCTGCGCCGCCATTCCCAGTGCCTGGCCCACCTGTGACTGTACGAGATACTGGTGCCACACCAGCGCGCCGAAGGGACCACCGGCCAGCATCACGCCCGCCATGGCGTGGGTCAGGCCGCCAGCGATGTAGTAGAGGACGTAGATCTCCTGTCGACTCAGCGGCGCAAAGGACCGGCGCGCGATCTCGGCGAAGAGAATCACCGTCACCCACTCGGCGGCCGGTCCCATCGTCGACCCGGCGATGAGGCCCATGTAGATCGCGCCTGGCAACATCAGGAAACCGATGAAGAAGGCCCCCAGCACGACCCGAGGGCTCAGCCCGTCTTCGAACCTTGCCGCCGGCGTCATCGAGTCCCCATGTACATCGCCCGCTCCGCTTCCGACAGAGCCCGCCACATCAGGAACTGGCGACGTACGCCATCGACGAAATGGCGGTTGGCGCGGACCCACGTACCCTCGTCGCCGGAAGTGCGTTGCAGGCCGAGCACCAACGTCGCGTAGCCGTCCTCGCCGGTGTTCAGGTGGACGCGCAACCGTTGTGACACACCACTGTCAAAGGGCGCCAGCCACACGGTGGCTCCGACGACGGCCGGGCTGTCTGCCGAGTCCGGCCCCGGGCCGTCCACCTCTTCGGCGTAGAATGGCGCCCCGATGGACTGCTCGTCACAGGTGGCCAGGTACTCGGCGACGAAACGACAGAGACCGGCCGCCTCCCTCAGACGCAGCGAGAACGGCATGGCCAGCTGCAGCAGATCTCCCTGCGGTCGAGGCAACTGCCAGGACCGCTCGACGCCGGGGACGCACAGCCGACCAGCGGCGCGGGCGGGGAAGAGGGCGGAGAGCACGACGAGAGCCATGACCATCATCAGAGTCGCCACCGACGAATACGACGAGAAATTCACCGCCAGTCCGGGGAATACGCCGGCTACCAGCCCCACTTTCGACACGACCTGCGCCAGCAGATAGCCGCCCACGCCCCCCAGGGTGGCAAAGGCTGCCGCCTCAGCGACGAAGAGACCGGTCACGTGGTTCGGCGCCAGCCCCACGGAATTGAACGTGGCGATTTCCGCGGTGCGCTCGTACACCGAGCCAAGCATCGTGTTGAATACGATGAGAGCAGCGATCAGCAACGGTACCCAGACCCCGCGTTCGCCACTCATATGGTGATCCTGTGCGGTGTCCACGACCCAGGATCTGCCGCCGAAGCGGGCGAAGAGGTTGTCGTCGAGGCTGTGCGCCAGGCGCTCCAGCTGTGGTCGGGCCCCGGGCAAGGGGGCGGCCACCGACGCCAGGCGCGCGTGCTGTCCCATGCCGGCCACCACCCGCGCCGGCAACAGCAGTACCTGGCGAGCCGGCAGGTGGGCGAAGGCCGGCGCCTCCCCGCGACGGTCGGCGCCGGCCCGTCGCTCCTCCGGTTGGTAGGCGTCGACATCGAGCGGGGTCAGTGGTGTCCCACCTATGTCGATCTGGGCGTCGAAGCTGTCTGCGTCGACCAGGCCGACCACGAGATAGTCCTCGCCGAAGTAGTCCACCGTGGCCGTCCCCACATCGGCCGGCGTCAGGCCGATCTCCGTCGCCCGTTCGCCGGGCAGAAGACATTCGTGACGGGCACCACTGAGCCATCGGCCGGCCACCAGCAGCGCCTCGACGTCACTCACCGTGCCCTCTTGCGGCGTCAGGCCCAGGGCCGCGGCAACCCGTGTCATCCGTCCGGCGTATCGCACCAGGCCCGGCTTCTCATACCAGAACCGGGGTGCCGCCTCGACGCCGAGGCTGGACCCCAGGTGGTCGGGGACAGCCCCGACAAGGCCGGTCCACCCCGGATTGCGCAACAGCACGGCATCGGCACCAGCCGCGCTGCGCGCCAGAGGCGTCATATGGAACCGCGCCGTGGACTGCACGGCGGTGAAGGACACCAGAGAAAACGTCAGCAACACCAGCGTGGCGCAGGTCAGCGCCGTGCGCAACGGCCGTCGACGCATCTGCGCCACGCCGAGCAGGAAGGCTCGTGACGCCATGGCGGTCCGGTGCGACTCGGAGCGGTGTCGGGCCACCACGGGCGACACGCTGCGGCGCAGCTGCTCATTGAGTCGCCCCAGTCCGATGGCGGTGACGCCGATGCTGAGTGCCAGAATCAGAAAGCCGATGAGGACGACCAGCGGATTCAGCGTCAGATCGAAGGCCGGGTGAGAGTAGCGCAGAACAGCGAAGCCTCCGAGAAAGGCCATCGCCGTCCAGGCGACCTGACGGTGGACCCCCCTGGCCTCGAACAGGAGACGCTCGGCGAAGACAGAGAAGGGCAGCAGTGTCAGCAGGACGAAGAGAACACCGGTGACAGCATCGGCGCCGAGATCGGCGATGGCGCTGTGGGCTCGGGCAGCCAGGCTCCAGGCCCGTGCCTGCGCCGCCGGGTCCGTGGATTGCGCCCCGTGACGACTGTCCTCGTGCAGTTGACGCAGCGGCCGGCTGGTGATGCCATAGCTCTCGAGATCCCCGAGACGGTGCTCGTTGAGTCGGGTCAGATCGGTGGCGACCCGTCCTGCGAGCCCGGCTACGACCGGCGATCCGGCGTCCGGACGCAGGCCGGTACCGATGGGATCGTCGTCATCTCCGCCGAGCAGGAGGAGGCGCTGACCGACACCGAGGGCACCACTCGTCATCACCACCTTGACCGCACGGTCCGGCGGCACGAACAGCACCCCGACACGATCCTTCCGCGGTCCGGCACCGTCGAAATACCCCTCCAGCTCGATGGTGGCCGCCGTCGCCGGCAGAGCCACACCGAACCGTTCGAAATCCGCATCCCCCTCGCCGTCGAGCAGACGCGCATGGTCCAGAGTCTGCAGAGATCGCGGGTCGAACAAATCGGGCACGACCAGTGACCGGGCGCCGAAACCGACGAGCAGGCGTTCCTCGGCGTTGTGGTCCATCTGCACCTTCGAAGGGTAGGTCACCGCGCCCGACGCCCCGCGGTCGATGACCGTGTGCAGCCGCCCGCTCTCCGGCTCCGCCGCGTAGGCCTCCAGGCGTACCGCTTTCAGGTACAGCGTACGGGCCTCCACCCCCTGCAACTCATAGCTGCCATCGGTAGACGTCAGGTCCATCAGATCAGCGCGCACACCTGCCAGCACGTGCTGCAGTGAGCGCACACGCACGAGAGCGCCGGGTACCGGCTCGTCCGGCTCGAAGGCGCCGGCCCCCCAGGTGACGAACCGGCCGCTCAGCACGCCAAAGGAGTCCTTGGCTCGCTCCGGCAGCCAGTCGGCGCCCGGATCATCGAGTAGCGTCGGCACCAGGCTGAGAACGAAGCGGGCCTGGCGGATAAGTCCCTCCAGGTTCACGCGTTCTGGCCGGTCCTCGGGCGAGTCGAACAGAGGCCGACTGTCCCCTGCACTCACCAGGGTCAGTCCGAGAAACCCCGCCAGGCTGGCCACCGAACCATCCACCGGAATCGGCTCGGGCAGGCGGCCCACATCACGGCGTTGTGACATCGGTTTCAGGTTGCCGCCAAGGATCAATCCGCCGGCCAGGTGTTCGGCCTCATACTCCCCGGCGAACGCCTCGACCCGCTCGAACAAGGCCGGACGAACCGTGCGCACGCGGTAGGGGGTACCCGCCTGCTGCAGAGTGACGACACTCCCCTGCGAACTCAGGTCGAGGCAGAGAACCGCACCGATCCGCAGTGGTTGAAGCCGCCGTTGCAGGGGCGATCCGGCGGCTTCGCCGTCGGCGCGGCGGCGCAGCAGACCGACGAAGTCTCGCATGCCGGCCAGCGCCTGGAAGTGACCGGGTGCGGTCACCAGAACGACGGTTCGGGCCGGTCGTTGCTGGTGCAGATAACTCGCCAGCTCCAACCAGACGGCGACACCGGAGGCCTGGTCGGCTCCCGGGGCACGTGCCGGCACAGGGGAAACCGCATCGTAGTAGCTGGCCACGACGATGGCTTCCCCGTGCAGCGCCGGGTCGGTTCCCGGGACGACACTGACCAGGGTGGCCCCCTCCACGTCGGTCCAGTCCATGCGACCCGTCAACCGCGCCAGCGGCGCCGGTGCCGCCTGCCGAAGCCGGCGCGCCACGTCCACCTCTGCATAGAACCGGGGCATGTCAGCACTCGTCGACAGGAAGCGGACAGCCCCCTCGCTACGATGGGCCCAGTCGGCCGGATCCCCGGCTTCAGCAGCGAGGAAGACGACGGCCACCGCGCCGGCGTCGAACACCCTCACCCAGTCGTCGGCACAGTCGTACTCGAGCAGGACGATGGCCCCACCCAGAGATTGCGCCGCCACCTCGGTGGGTCTGGCGCGGCCGGCGTAGACGAGGGGCCCCGCCACGCCGTCCGGTACCGTGGTCGACGTCCGTGCCAAATTCGGCCACATGCCCTGCAGTTCGTACGCTACACCGTGAACTCTGATGCCGGCGCCTCTGTCCAGGGGCACCGGTACGTGGAAGATCCGACGGTAGACGGTGTCAGCGCCGGCGGCGACGAGCCGGTTCTCGATGTAACGGGCCGCCATCGAAGCGCCCGCATACCCGGTAACACGGCTGGGGTCGCTCGAAAGAGCCTGCAGATGGCCTCCCAGCCTCTTTTCGAGAGTTGCCCCTTCCGCCTGCACCAGGAAGTTGGCCAGCACCAGGCAAGCCGTGATTTGACAGGTCGAGGTGAGGCCGCGCATTCTTCTGAAGAATCCGGGAAAGAAGGGTGTCTGCACTGAAGATGACGATCTCACGCGCGCAACTGCAGATTCACGAGGCCGAAGATGCCCGCCGCGAAGACGGCCTTCGCGTCAAGGGGATTCTCTCCGGTGACGAGGTCGCTTTCCGCGCCCTCGTCGTCGAGTACCATCCTCTCGCCTTCGGTCTGGCCTACCGCTGTCTGGGTGATCCCCAGGACGCCGAAGAGGTTGTACAGGACGCCTTCGTCAAAATCCACGGCGCCCTCGACGGCTTCCGCGGTGAAGCTTCGCTCAAGACCTGGATCCTGCGCATCGTCTGGCGTCTGAGCCTGAACCGACGGCGGGATCGTGCCCGCAGCGCCTGGCGACGGCTCGGCCTGCATCGGTCCACCGACGATGCCGACGCCCTGTTGTCCGACCCGGTGGCCCAGTCGCCTGAGGCCGGCCTGCTGTCCCGGGAGACGAGTCGCATCGTGCGGGATGTCGTCGACCGGCTGCCGGCGGCATTGCGCGAGGTTATGATACTCAACAGCTTCGAGGAACTCGGCTACGAGGAGATCGCCCGCATCCTCGGCATTCCCGTGGGCACCGTCAGTTCGCGCATCTACACGGCGCGGCGCAAGCTGGCCTCGCGTCTGCGCCGACTGGGACCGAAATAATGGAGAGGAAGAGTCACACATGCTGAATTCGTGGTGGCCCGGTCGTCGCCGGGGTACTGAACTGTCCGCCTTCGCCGACGGCGAACTGACCGGGGCGGCCGCCGACCGGGTGGCCGAACGCCTCGTGTTCGATGACGGCGTGCGGCAGGAACTGGATCGCATGTACCACACCGACAGCCTCGTCGCCTCCGCCCTGGCGGAGACGACCCCGGCGCCGGATCCGGGCGTCGCCGCCGATGCTGTTGTGGCCCGCTTGCCCCGGGACATCGGCGTGAAGACGCGCAACTGGACACCCACGGTGGTTGCCTCGGTCGGATTGCTGGTGACGGCCGGAGTCGCCTTCGCCGGCCTCAAACGACGGGGTTGGGTATGAACTGGTTCGAGAGAATGAAGTCGGGGATCCTCACGAAGATCAAACGTGAAATCCCGGAAGCCATCTGGGGCAAGTGTAAAAAGTGTGGTGAGACCACCTACCAGCACGCCCTCGAGCGCAGTGCCTTCGTCTGCCCCCATTGCGGCAATCACTTCGCCATGGGGCACGAGCGCTATGTCGATTTCCTCGCCGATTCGGCGAGTTTCGTCGAGTTGAACGCGGGCATCACTACCGCTGACCCGCTGAAATTCCGCGACCATCGCCGGTATTCGGAGCGGATCCGCGAGGCCCGCAAGAAGAGCGGCATGAACGAATCGGTGCGCACCGGTCTCTGCACGATCGGCGGCAATCCGGTTGCCCTGGCGGTGATGGACACACGTTTCATCCTCGGCAGCATGGGTGGCGCCACGGGTGAAAAGATCGCCCGCCTCATCGATCGCGCTCTGGAGGATGAAAGAGCCCTCGTCCTCGTCTGCCAGTCCGGCGGAGCACGAATGCAGGAGAGCACCTTCTCCCTCATGCAGATGGCCAAGGTCAGCGCCCGTCTCAAGCGCTTCGCCGACGCCGGTGGGCTCTACATCGCCGTCCTCACCGATCCGACCTACGGCGGCGTCACCGCCAGCTTTGCCATGCTCGGCGACGTCACGATTGCCGAGTCCGGGGCCCGCATCGGTTTTGCCGGTCAGGCGGTCATCAAGCAGTTCATGGGGATCGACGAGCTTCCCGAAGGCTTCCAGATCGCCGAGACCGTCCTCGATCACGGCTTCGTCGACCGCGTCGTCCCGCGCCCCGAGTTGCCGTCGACATTGGCGCGCCTGATCTCTCTGCTCGGCGCCCACGACAACGAAGCGGCAGCCCGCGCCGGTTGACCATCCTCTCCAGCTGATTTTTCTCTGTGACCGCCCGCAGCCTGGTGCCGGTGGCGTTGCTGGCGGCTCTGACGGCTGTCGGCGCCCATCTGCGCATTCCCCTGCCCTATGTTCCCATCACCCTGCAGGCAGCCGTCGCCTGCCTTGCCGGCCTGTTGCTGGGTCCCTGGCGCGGCGGGGCCAGTCAACTCGTCTACGTCACGGCAGGGCTCGTCGGTTTCCCCGTCTTTGCCCGGGGCGGTGGGCTGCACTACGTCCTCGAACCATCCTTCGGTTACCTGCTGGGTTTCGTCGCCGGCGCCTGCGTCTGCGGTCTCGCTGCCGGGCCGCAACCGGGGTTCCGCCGGGCTCTGATCTCGGCCTGGGCGGGTATGCTCACCATCTACGCCGCCGGTGTCCTCGTCCTCTACCTGAATCTGCGCTTTGTGGCTGGTACCGATCCCGGCTTCGGCCACACCCTGCAACTGGGCCTGGCGCCGCTGCCGAAGGACCTGCTGGCCGGGCTGCTCGCCGCCTGGATCGCTGTACGTTTCCGTGGTCAGCTCAGAACAGATTGCGCAGCTTGACGGTGGTGTAGACCTGCTCGGATGAGAGGCCGAGGTCGGCACGCAGAACGAAGTCGGCGTTCCAGTAGGTCCGCAATCCCCAGCCGGCGGTGACGTGTACGTCCTGGGGCCGCATTTCGTTGAACCCTGGCTGCACCTGTCCGGTGTCGACGAACAACACGCCGTGCAGTTCCAGATGCTGCTTGAAGGCCACCCCCGTACCCAGATGATAACGGGCCTCGGTGTTCGTCAGCACACGGACGTTGTCGGTGAACCGCTGACGGTCGAAGCCGCGCAACGTATCCGAGCCACCCAATCCCTTGATACGTCGACTGCCACCGATCTCTCCGTAAGCGAATAGCGGCACGGCCCCGCGCAGGGCCTCCACGATCGTCCGGTGGGCGATATTGAGGCGCTTGCTCCGGGGCCAGTACCGGGCGTCGGTGAAGGTGTACCGCTGGAAGTCGATCTCTTCGAAAAACAGGCTCAGCAGCGAATTGCGCGATGTCTCGTAACTCCATTCATGAAACACGCCGCGCCGCGGTATCGTCGGGTCGTCGCGCGTGTCCCAGCTCAGGGCCGCGCCGATGAAACCCGTGACGCCGTCGACGACACCGTCGGGTGTACCCACGTCGAGATAGAAGGACTGAGCCCCCGTTCGATCGACGTCGGTCCGCTCCAGCCCCAGGTCGAATGACATGGTCACCGGTCCATACACATGCCGCAGCAGGCTGACGAAGAGTCGGGGTTTCTCGAGGATGTAGTGGTAGTAGTCCTCGTCGATGAAGTCGACATGATCGGGGTCCACCAGGTCCCTGTCGTTGTCGCTGTCATTCGACAGGCCGTAGTAGCGGGCGCGAATGTCTCGCCGGTTGCTGGCGATGAGATTCAGACCGAAGCCGGTGCCGGAGAGATGGGGCACTTTCAATCGCAGGTGGGCATTGCGCTTGCCCTCGGATGAACTCACCGAGTGCAGGGTCAGCTTGTAGCGGTACGGTCGGCGACTGTAGTCCGCGATCTGCACCCGTGTGCCGTAGTTCCATCCCGTTCCCGGGCTGTAGTACACCACTGGCAGTCCGGTCACGCCATATGGCGTCCCCGCCAGTGTGATCTGTTTGCGCTTGGCCTTCCACTTGACGGCGTCCACCGTACCCTCTGTCGCCGAGAGTGGGTCAGCCACCGCCGACGCACCGCTGAGAATCGTGCGACCCAGTCCCCGGTCGCGGCGTTGTGCCGTCGAGTCCACCGACGATGTGTCCGTTGCGGTCCCATGTTGTGACCAGATGGGTGTAGCGACCAGCGCCAGAACAACCAGGATCGCCGGCAGACTG